>Ga0081540_1002811_pt1 | contig 14094 bp, 7 predicted proteins | sample TabmetS2T1R1_FD_71024 | JGI IMG/M metagenome (GOLD analysis project Ga0081540, IMG submission 71024) | Tabebuia heterophylla rhizosphere microbial communities from the University of Puerto Rico - S2T1R1 | ecosystem: Host-associated > Plants > Roots > Rhizosphere ... | reverse complement strand
TACGACTCCATCGTGAATCTCTCCTTTGGTCAACGCTTTCCACCGTCCGTCCGGATCCACCGCAGAATCGCCGAACGTAATTCCGGTCGTACTTTCCGCAGATGGAGCATTAAGCCGAAATGCAAGGGCTCTACTCATTCCCAATTCTCTTATCGAAAGATGCGCGTCCTGCAAACTGTCTTTGTTCACAATGACAACCGAGCGCGGCTTGCCATCTGTTCCAAGAACATAGGTCGTCATGTTTATGCCACGAGTATCGATGTCGCTTGGAAGGAGCTCATTGCAATCAGCAACGGCTGCAGCAAACGCCAGCATGCCGTAATAAGGAGGGCCAGCCGTATTCGTGCCTTTTTGATCGTCCTGGATTGGAGAGTAGGAACTGATGAACCCCAGTTGATTGATACCAGTTTCTATATTGACGCCAGAGCACCCGTATTGCGCCAGTAGCAGCATGTAATCCAGCGTCCAAAGAGCGCCCACGAAGGTATCGCTCACCCCTGGACGGCCTCCACCAAAGAACGAATTTGTTTCACACATGCGCCATGGGATTCCGCTATGAAATGAAACGGCGCGAAGGCGTACCAGAACATCTTTCAGCCGCGGATCAGGACGAAGAAGCTGTTCGGCAGTGCCGTACTTCTGATTGCCTCGATAATAGTGGGTTGTCAGCAACTGAACGTCACCCTTCGAGTCATTCGCAACGCGTTCCACCCACTCTACCGAGCTGGCAGTGTCCGGAGCAGCGATGGAGATACGAGGCACCGCCTTCCGAATTGCGGCAAGCCACTCGCTGTACTCAGCGCGGTACGTCTCGTAGTTGTATGGAGATTTGCGGAATGGCTTTTCGCCGCGTCCGTAATTTTCCACTTCGTTGCCCAATTCAAGAGCCAGCAGTTGATCGCCCAGGGCTTTGGCAACCGCACTCGCTTCGACGACCGCATCCTCAATACGGCCCTGCGCGAAGTTGACACTCCAGATCGCACTCCAGCCAGTTGTTTTGAGGAACTCACCGAAGCGATCCAGGTCAACACGTGTGATGACTGTATTCTGGCGTTCCGCTTTCGAAGTCCCATTCGGTTCGTAGCGAGTGTAAGCGGCAACGATGCCTCCAACGCGTAGCACCCCTGCAGGTCCCAGCCCTTTTATCAGATTCACGTAGCGATGATTGTCTACATTCAATAGTCCCGGAGTTGCAACCGAAGACATTTCATAGCCCAACCCGATAAAGTTGCCTGGGACAGATATGGGCGCAACCCCGCTTAGCTTCAGCACATCTGGCAAACCACTTAGATTGATCACGGCGCGACTTGAGCAGCTAAGCGCCAAACTGGCGCAATACCATACCGCATTACCTAGAAACACGCGGCGATTCAACATATTCGATCACTTTAGTGGAAGGATAATAAGCCGTCCACCAGTCTGCGCCAGCGTCGGGAACGTGATGCTTGAGCCACTTCTTGTTACCTACGTCGCATTGCACAGGTAGGGGATAGTAGTCATCTTGCCACCGTGGTGCAGTGCTGCTTCCATTTGCTGCCATAGAGCCCCAGTCTGGGTGTGTGCGTCATTCTTCGCCACAGTCAGACGAGTGGGGCAGGCGCATGGTCCGCTAAATTTGGCCGACCGCGCAACGCAAGCACGACGAGGATCACGATGACCACCTGAGGCAGCAGGATAATCGTCGCGACAAGTCTCGGATCGACGGACGACGGTGCCATAACATTGAGCACCACCCAGGCGAGAAGTACGCCGAACAACCTCTTGTACGTGGGTGTAACCGTGGCCGCCAGCAGGGTGAGTAACCAAAGCACGGGAATGACCGCATACAGCGGGAGAAACGGGCTGCGCAACGACGCAAGGATCAGGATCGTCAACCATGCCAGTGGCTCCTGTTCGCGGGTCAGCTTTCGCCTCGCGACAAAGACTGTAGCGGCCAGGAGAATCAGCGTGTAAATCCAGCCTACGATTTTCATTGCGCCAAACGACGCACTGGTCACACCAAACAGGCGCAGTTTTAACGCCATCCCTGGGACGGAGAAGTTTTGCGCAACGGCCCAAGGGCGGCGAAACGCCGGGAAGGCCTCGCCTCCCAGTAGCCTGGGCAGATGATCGAGAAATGCCCTATAAGGAGCCCATCCCGTGTCCACCAGTGAGATCGCTATCAGGGCAATGCAGACTCCGACCGTCCAAGCAAGAGCGCGCCACTTGCGCTGTACCAGCAGGTAAACCAACAGGAGACCTGGGAACAACTTGCTCACCGTCGCGTATGCCAGCAGTGCGCCACCGGCTGCATAACGACGCTGCGCGAGCAACACCATCGCGATCATCGCAAGCGAAGACACGATCGCCTGCAAGTTGCCAACCTGCAAGGTTGCGATGGTTATGTCGGAAGCCAACACGAGCGGGGACAGCAACAACGCGCGTGTGCCCGCAACCGGCCCGAGCATCCGGGCAACAATAAGCAGCCCAATCACCAGCACCGCGCCATTCAGCGCAAACCAGACCATACGGAAGCGAAGAAACTCCGGCGTCAGAATTGCCAGTGTGCGCGGAAGCAGAAGGAACGGTGGCGGATACTCGTAGGCGTCGATGTTGAACGATCCGATTGGTCGCGGCTTCCGCGGTGCGGTTGGACCCTCGTCCGGGAAAGAATACAGTTCCCAGGCGTATACATTGGGAACGGTTGCCACTGATCTGGCAGCCACATAGTAAGCGGACAGGCAGGAGTGGTTGACCGGGAGTCCAAGCCCGCGCGAAGGACTAACGGCGCAGCCGACCTCAGAAGGGTTAACGATGAACACGCACAGACGGACCAACAGGAAGAGCGCCGCAAGCGTTGCCAGCCCGAATATGACATTCAGGGCGCGGGAGCTCGCTCCTTCATCCAGCGCAACAATCGGGCGCTGCCAGAAGAACCAGGCGAGGAATGCCGCTATGCCCACAGCCACAATAACGGCAACTAGCTTGAATCCCGTAAGGCCCATTGCCGCAGCGAACGCGAAAATTCCAAAGGCACAGGCGAGCGACAGTGCTATCAGGATGCGCAGCGATCGAGCGGTAACGGTTTCCGGAGGTTCGGTAGTTTGGGTGGGCATGGGTACCCCTTCCAATTGTTCATGTGCGAGTCATCTCGGAGCCCACTTACGAGATTTGATCACTCTACTCAGTTCCGGGTTTAGCTGTCTACTTCTGATCGCAAATGAAACTGCAGCGACGGAAGGCGGAAAGATTAGCTCCCAACAGAGCGTTTCGTAAGCTGAAAGGCTGTCGCTTGTGCAAAGCGACAATCTCGGACAGACGACGAAAGAGACAATCCTCCCACATCGCCACTGCGGTTCGGGAGGATTAGGTGCGACGGGAGGCGTCGTTAGACGTGAGCGCAAAACATGGCCCCACGAGAGCCCCCGCATTTAGGTTACGGCCTTGCTGTGCAATCCTTCGCGAGACACTCCGATCTTGGCTGGTGGTAATTCGGAAGGCAGCTAAGAACTCCTTTCCGCCGAGTCCGGTACGGCACCAAAACGAATAGCAAAGGCGTTCGCCGGGTTTTCTATCATGAGTTTTCGAATAGTTGCTTCGCTGATACCACTGTTATGTAAAGCGGGCAGGAACACATCACTCAAGTAATTGAAGTTGCGAACCTCTCCTCCGTTCTGCTCGCCGACCCAATACCAACCGCTGTCCTGTGAGAGCAGCAGTCGGCTGGCATGCTTCTCCAACATGGCATGGACCAGCTTGAGGTGCGATTCGAGTGGCTGTCTTCCGATCCCATCGAACGAAACCCATGCGCCAAGTGCCGCCACCGCTCGGTTGATGGGCAGCCCATGGCCGTCAGAATGGGCAACGATAAAGCGGCCGGGGTCGGCTCTTTCTTCGATGAAGATCTTAGTCGCTGTTAAGCCCGCCGGCCCACCTCCGGTGTGACAGGTCACAGCTAAATTGGTTCTTCGAGATGCACGCGCAGAAGCCCGTACAAGTTTCTCATCGATGGGCGAAAGCCGATCCGAGCCACCTTTGATTTCATCGATGCCTATCTTCATGAAGCCAGGCTTCACCCCGGTGTCTTCAATGCCGTGTACCCACTCTCCCACCCAGAGGTCAGCGAGTTGATCTGGCGTAGCGCCGTAAGCCTGCTTCGGCACAAATTTGTCGTCCGCCGCACCGTAATAACCAGTGTTCGTGACAATATGCAGACCGGTTTCCTGAGCCAACTGCTTCAACACTCGCGGATCGCGCCCGATGTAGGCCGGTGTGCAGTCGATGAATCCCGTCACCCCACGTTCCCTCAACTGCCGGAGCAGCGGCAGCATCCGTTTCACCACGGCTTCAACCTCCCAGCGATGCCGGTTGGTTTGCTCCGCACCAATAAAATCACACATGACGTGCTCATGAACAAGGGTGAACCCCAGTTCGGAGGCCGGGATTGGGCCAAGAACCGTCTGAACAAACATGTTGGGAGCGTGGAAGGTTGGGAGCGCATTGACGACAGTCAACAACGCGGCATCACACAGAAATGCCCGCCGTGTCAGACCCAGGGGCGGTCTCATCGGTCCCTTGCAAAGAAGTTTGCCTCAGCAAGCTGTTGCCATCCCAACTGACAAGCGGGATTGATAGTTACGGCACGCCAGGCAGCTTCGACAGCGCGCTCCATTGGTCTATCCAAAGGATTTAGACGGTGCACATATTCCCAGCAGTATAGGTTGGAAAGACAGGCCCAGGCGTCTGCATGGTTTGGTTCGCGGCTCCGTGCGCGCTCGAGGGTCGCATGGAGACTGGCGTGTTCCTTAGCTTTGAGTTGCAAGGTGTATATGAACCACCGCGATACCAATTGCGATGCGCTCGCCTCTTCCACGGGCATTTCCCGGGTGGCATGATCAGGAGGTGCATCGATTGTCACGCTGGCTCGCGTCGGCGACAGGCAGCAATTTCGGACTGACGCGGCATGTGGATTCATGAGCCTCTCCGTTCTGGCGTCGTTTTAAGTAAACTTCTTAAGCGTGCTGAAGACACTGAAAGAGTAGCCGCGCAGTCTGAGCCTTGGTCAGGCTCCCGGTCATAAGAGTGAGCACGATTGTTCGTTCGACGAAATCTTCTTTTGATTCAAATTGTTCATAGAACACCGGCTCTGACACTTCGGCTATTGTTAGTAGCTCTAAGATCTCAGCCTCTCGACTGAAGACATCTCAATAGGCCGTGATGATTGCATCACTGACTCCAACGCTCTTTTCTATCTCCAAGACGTTTCCTCCAGGGCATTATCGGGTTTGTGCAATGACAGTCCGGACCGGGAGGCCATCTTATGACCGCCGGCTGCTCGCCAACGGTACTTTCCAGGCCCAACCGCAGTCAGTCCGGCACGAGAGGCTAGCCTTCGCTTCCCGTGCCGGCTACGCAAACGCAGACGACTACTTCTCTAAACCGAAACAGGTTGGGCAAGCCATTCGTCGAACCGAATTTTTCCGAGCGTTGCGTTGTTTTCGGGAACGAGTGCGCGTTCGGTCACCTTTATGCCGTAGTAAGTCGCCTGCGGGTCGGCGACAACTTTTCGCGGATCCTTGTACGCAGTCAGACCTCGCCGGATAAGTTCATCGAGGCGGAACTGTTCCGGACCACCTACTTCGACGATGCCATTCACAGGTGAGCCCGTCGCGACGCGGCCTACCGCACTGGCGACATCGTCAGCGGCCATGGGTTGGATAAGTGCAGATGGCAGGTGCACCTCGTTGTCCCTGGTGGAGAAATCGGCGATGCCCTTGACGAATTCATAGAACTGCGTCGCGCGGACGATCGAGTAGGGAATGGATGAAGCTTTGATCAGGTCTTCCTGAGCGATCTTTGCACGGAAGTAGCCGCTTTCGAGCAAACGTTCCGTTCCCACGACCGACAATGCAACGTGATGTTTCACGCCAGCAGCAGCTTCCTCTTTGAGGAGATTACGGGTTGACGTCTCAAAGAAATTCATCACCGCCGTGTCTTCCCACGACGGAGCATTCGATACGTCAACGACCACCGATGCACCCTTCAACACTTCGGCCAGCCCCTCGCCGGTGAGCGTGTTGACACCTGATTTGGGTGATGCCGCTACCGCTTCGTGTCCGTGCTCACGAAGCTTAGGAACAAGCTTTGATCCGATGAGCCCACTACCGCCGATGACTACAATTTTCATGACTGTCCTTTCCTGATGCTCGCAATCGAGCAGGTTGATTCCGAGAATCTCTCGGAGACGAGTGATTTACTTTCAAGTCATGGTTAACGAGTTAGCTGTCAATGCTACTTCACTGGAATCAGAACAGGCGCACCTTTGTCTTTGACCAGGAAGACGATAAATTTGGCTGGTTTGGTATTGCTGGCGTTGTGGCCAACAATGTGAACATCGTTGGGACCTTCATAGAAGGTCTGTCCAGGTGTCAGAGTGACAGGTTCTCCACCTTTAACCTGCATTATGATGGAGCCCTCGAGCACGTAGACAAACGCATGTGCGTTGTGCCGATGAATGGGGTCTGAAGCGCCAGGCGGATATTCGACTGAGATCATCAGGCCTTCTTTACCAGGGAATTCCGGCAAGTCCTTCGACATAAGTGAAGTGACCTTTGCCTCCTGCGCCATCAGCGGGCCACATACGACGGACAAGAGGAACAATATGAGAAGAATCTTTTTCATAGCTGGCTTTGCTTTTGTTTATGAGGGTTTTATGCTCTGGCGTCGTAAGAATTCACACGCTTGCCAAAGGAATCCGATTCTCTGCTTGTCGCTAATCTATTTGGAACAAGAACGCTTTAAGACGGAGCAGTCGCTCTACTCCTGTTCCATCCGTCATAGCTTGAAAAGTCTTGATCTAACAGCGCCAGACACAGATAACCCGTAGCAGGTCGGGTGTCATTGGATGTAGAGAGGAAGAGAGATTTGGCCTGTGGATAAATGGCAGGGGCAGAGAGACATGCGAAAGCCAGGTCAGGGCAGGAGCAGATGCGAGCACCAAAATGGGTGAAGCTTCCTCCTGACATACAAAAGCTTGAATGTCATCGGTTGGGTCGGGCGTGATGAGAACGGTGGCCACAGCTACGACCAGCAGTAGTCCCAGAAAAACCCAGCGTCCTTTTGCGTAAGGCTTGCAAAAAGTCCTCAACACGCTTCACCGTCGTGGATTATCAAATTTTACAGGGGTGCCCGAAAAATGTGACAAGACCCAGTTGTGTATGCGAAAAGATTGTCCAGTGTCATGGTGAAACAGTCAAGTTGCGTTCGTCAATTCGTTCCGATGCATTCTGATTCTCAGCAGTGCCTTAATGTTGCGAGTTACCCGGTTTCATTCACGGCGATAACACGGGTCAAATCCCGTCGGGGACGAAGGTCAGTAGGCAGAAATTCGTTGAGAACGATGCATTGATAGTGCCATCGCAACTGTCGAGCAGCTTCGTCGAGTGCACGATCGTTCCTTATCCCGGCGAGACGCGCTTCATCTCACGCCCTACACGGGACTTCAATATGGCGTACCACGATTGCGGACAATTGCGGAGCACTTAAGCTCTTCGTTCGTGTCGCTGGGATTCGTAAAATGCAGCAGATCTACAGACCGTCTGACTTCACGCTCACCGAAATAAAAGGCTGATGGTCAGTGTGAGTCTTTGTGAGAGGGAAATCGAGAGGATTGTCGTTCTTAGTAGTGAGGAGCAATGGGGGCTCTGTGAGGTTATCTATGTCACCCATTGAGGAATCGAGTAGCAGGTACTTTGTCGAATTCATTTTCACGCCGACGTGCGTGAATCGAGCCCGCGACGTTGGCATCCAATTTCTGGGAAGATCGATGATCCCCAGGTCCGCTTAGCAAGGATCGGTTAACCCCAGACAGACCATGCAGTTGCAGGCGCAAACGGCGGGAACAGCTGTTGGCCCGCGGTTTTCCTGTTCTCCTCCTGTTGGAATGAAGGATGCTTAGTGTTATATAAACAGGCCCATATGAAGGTCTGGCGCAACGAACTCGGCAGCGGGATCACAATGCAGAAAGGCGAGGGCGCGGCACGAGCGAAACCATGAGCGGCGATCTGAAGGCCACGACGGCAAGCCACATTGGACGTTACGAGATCATCGGTGAGATTGGCCGCGGAGGCATGGGGGTCGTCTACCACGGAGAAGACAAGCTGATCGGCCGAGAGGTGGCCATCAAGACTCTGACCGAGGCCACCCCGGAGTTGCGCGAACGATTTTACGTTGAAGCGCGGTCGGGAATCCTGAATCACCCCAACATCGTGACCATCTACGAACTGGGAGAGCACGAGGGAAATCCTTTCATTGCGATGGAGTTTCTTCCCGGCGACCCGCTCGAGAAAATCCTGCACGAGCGAGGAAGACTGCCGCTCCTTGAAAGCCTTTCCATCGTGGAACAGATCTGCGCAGGACTGGGCTTTGCACACTCGCATGGCCTGGTGCATCGTGACGTAAAACCAGCCAATGTAATTGTGCTGCCAGATGGTCGAGTCAAGATTGTCGATTTCGGAATTGCGCGGCTGGTAGACCGGAACACCCGGCTGACCAAAACCGATGCGCTGCTGGGAACATTCCACTACATCGCGCCCGAGCGGCTGAAGGGCGAGGCGAGCGACGGACGCGCAGACATCTGGTCGACGGGCATCATGCTGTACCAGATGCTGAGCGGCGAACTGCCCTTCCGGGGGAAGGATGTCTCGACGCTCTACCGGGTGATCCACGAGCCGTACGTCCCGCTGATCCAGCTGGTGGAGGGCGCTCCGGAGGCGCTGAGCGCCGTGCTGGAGAAGGCGCTGGCGAAAGAGGTCGACAACCGGTACGCCACTGCCGAAGAGATGGCCTTCGATGTACGAGCGCTTTCGGAGGACTTGAAGCGGGATCATCTGCATGAACTGCTGGATACAGCGCGCCGCCTCCATTCGGAGCGCGAGTTCGCCCACGCCAGGATGATTTTGCTGGAGGCGCAGCGGATCGATCCGGCGAATACGACCACGCGGATGCTGATGCAGCAGGTGCAGGAGCAGCTGAGCCAGCTACATCGCGGCGAGCAACTACGCCAGCTGCTGGAGCAGGCTGGAGAAGCGCTAACCGCCCGTCGGTTCGACGACGCGATCGCCCTCTATTCGCAGGCAGCGAAGCTGGACAGCGACAATGCCCACTCGATTGCGGAGCGTCTGGAAGAGGCGCAGGCGCAAAAGGCGCAGATTCTGCGGGTGCGGTCACTGTGGGATCAGGCGAGCGAAGCGCGGAGGCGGGGGGATCTAGCGGCGGCGCAGAACCTGCTCGAGCAGGCCCTGGAGATCGACGAGAAGAGCACCGATTTGCGCAACGCGCATTCCATCATTCTGCGCGAGATCAGAAACAAAGAACAGAGCATGCAGGTGGAAAGCCTGCTGAGGGCGGCGCGAGAGGAGTGCAACGCACGTAATTATACGGAGGCTATTGCGCGGCTGCAGGAAGCGGCGGAGATCAATCCTACGCACAGCGAGGTGCAGCAGTTGCTGTTCTCGGTGACGGCCCGCCAGAAGGAAGAACGCAAACGAATCCTGCTGGAGAAGCTTGTCGTCGAGATTCAGGAGTCCCTGAGCGGGGAGGATTTCGAACGGGCGCAGGACCGGGTGAACCGCGCTCTGAATACGTTGCCTTCAGAAGCGGCGCTTCTTCGTCTGAAGGTGGAGATCGAGCAGAAGAGGAGGGAGCACGGGACGCGCCAACTGGTGCGTTCGGCGGTGCTGCGCGCGCAGGGATTGCTGGAAGAGCCAACACAGGCTCTCGCGATCATTGACGAGGCACTGCAACTGGCGCCCGGCGACGAGAACCTGCTGGAGTTCCGGAAGCGGCTGGAAGCACATCTGTCACATGCGAGGCGGGAGGCGCAGCGCGCACGGCAGTTGAGGCAGGCGCACGAGGAACTGACCGCCGGACGCTATGAGGAGGCAATCCGCGGACTCGAGGCGGTGCGACTCGGGGCCGGAGGATCGGAGGAGGTGGAGGCGCTGCTGGAGCATGTCCGCGCCGAGCAGAAGGCGGATGCGGAGGGAAAGCGGCGCGCTGCGATCCGGTCGCAAAGCGAGGAACTGCTGCGGGCAGGCGAGCATAAGGCGGTCGTGGCTCTGCTTGAGCCATTGGTTCCCGAGCTGGACGACGCCTCGCTAACCGCGTTTCTTGGGGAGGCAAAGGAAAGACTTCGGGAAATCGAAGAGCGCATCCGGGCGGTGCTGTCTCAAGCAGCCGGGCTGGGCGAACGCGACGTTTCGAGAGCTTTGCAGTTTCTCTCCGAGCAGCCCCCGGACGTGTTTGCGGATCAGCGAATTCAGGAGCTGCGCGAAACGCTGACAAAACGAGCCGCCATGGCGGAAGCGATTCGTGAGTCAGTGCAACAATGTGAAGAATTGCTGACAGCGGGCAAGCTGAACGGCTGTATCGATGGATTTGCAACCGTATCGCGCACATATGGCGAACTTCCCGAAGTTGCAGGGGCGAGAGAACAATGCGAGGAAAAACGGAGGCTTTTCGCCGATGCGGCGGTAAAGGATGCGATGCAGGCTGCCCGCACAACGCTGCAGCGAGGGGAGACGAAGCAGGCGCTCAGGGATCTCGACCAGGTTAGGCTATCGGTACGTTTCGCAAGCCCAATCGTAGGTGCGGAATGGCAGCAACTGAAGCAAGAGACAAAGAACAATTCCGGGAGTAAGCCGCAGAGTGCAAGTCCGGACGCAGCGAATCGGAGACTGCGAATATGGCTGGTGGCGGGGGTGGCGCTGATTCTATGCGCCGGGCTAGCCCTGGGCCTCTGGCATAGAACGAAGACAGCGGCATCGCGCTCTCAACTGCAGGCGGTTGCGCCCACGCACCCCACAGAAGCAGCAACGGTTACAACGAGCTACATGGACGTGAACGCTTCGCCGTGGGCTACAGTGGTGAGGATCACAGATCCTGCAGGGAAGCAACTGGATCTGAACGGGCAGAACCGCGCCACGCCTCTGCGCGTAGATGGGTTGGCGGTGGGGCAGTATGAAGTGACTCTAGAGGGTGCGGACAACGAGCAGAAAGCGATTCATTGCCAGATCAGCGAGACGCAGCACTTATGCACCACGGAAATGGGGGCTGGCACGCCCGATCAGTTGCTGCAACAAGTGCTGGCCGGAGGCCACTCATGAGAACCATAAGAGCCTGGCTGATCGGGGCCTGCGCGAGTTTCGCGCTGCTCACGCCTGCTGTGCACGCCGACAACCAGGCGGATCATTTAAGGGATCTGGCGAAGCAGGCGCACGCGCAGGGGGCACTGGATCAGGAAGCCGAATATTTATGCCAGGCAGCTAGTCTGGATCCACAGAAATACAGCAAGAAGTGCGAACGCGCGCGCGCCGAAGTCGCCCGACAGCTGGACGAATTCAAGGGGCTTCTGGGAACAGGACAGTTCGAGTTGCAGCATAAGGATTATCAGGGGGCAGTCCGCGACCTGAGCAAGATTCGCTTTGGCCCTCTGGCGCAGCAGGCTCAGGCTCTGATTGCAGAGGCGAAGAGTGCCCTGGCGCAACCGTCTGCCGATGCTGCCGGCGCAGCGGCTCTGAACCTCGCGCTGGCAGCGTATCAGCAGGGAGATTTCAACACCGCCGTATCCCAGGCGAGCCAGGTGCACTCACCGAATCTGCAGTCGAAGGCCCAACAGCTTCTGACCAATATCAAGGTGTACCAGGACACCATGAGCGCGGGTGACGCTCTGGCGAATAAGGGCGACTACAAAGGCGCTGAGGAGAAGTACACATTCGCCGTCAAAATCAACGCCAACGGTCCGGGCAATCCTGCGGATAAGCTGCGCCAGACGGATGCCCTTCTGCAAAAACAAACAGTCGCGCAGCAACCAGTGCAAGAGCCGGCTGCCAAACCGGCGCAACCAAAAGTCAACTACGCTGCCATGGTGAAGAGCGATCTTGCCCAAGCCAGCGCTGATGAAGCCCGGGGCGATCTGAAGGGCGCTCTTCAGGCATTTGATAGCGCACTCGCTCTGGATGGACGGCAGGCCGAAGCTCGGGCCGGAAGACAACGCGTGCTCAGTGAGTTGCAGAAGAATAAGAAAGAACTTGAACAAAGCCTTGCGGATGGAGTTCTAAGTTACTACGCTTCGGATTTTGCGCATGCGAATGAAGCGCTCAGCCTTTATCTGAGCGGATCCGACATGCGCAGCCAGGGAGTGGCGCATTTTTATCTGGCGGCTTCGCTGCTTTCACAAGCCATTCTGGCGGATTCCCGGAGTGAAGGACAAGCGAGCGATCTGCGGCAGAAGGCGCAGCAGCAATTTCAGCTGGCAAGGCAGGCTCGTTACAATCCGGTCGAAACGCTGATCTCTCCGAAGATCCTGGCGGAGTGGGCAAAGAGCGAGAGCGAGCCGTGACGCGAGAGCTCCGTCACACGGCTGTCTTCTTTTCGTCCTTATTTATTTATTCGCACTCGCCGGGGCGGGGCGGCAGGCTCTCGAAACTGTAGAGATCCGGACTGAATTCCCGCAGATAGTTATCGGAAGGAAGATTCGTGCTGCCCCAATGCATCTGGAAAGAACGCTGCCAAATCGCCGTTGACTTGGGGACGGAAATCCATCCGGAAGCCCACCCCTCGTTGTATTTAACTGCTCCGCAAATGCTCCGCGGCAATGCACAGTGTTTAGCTAAGTCTTTTCATTTCTTGGCGTCCCCGGCGGGATTCGAACCCGCGTTAACGCCGTGAAAGTGGGGACTCGTTGGACAACATTAACGCACTGCTGAGAACCAGAACGCATCGGTAAGAATCGTAGCCACATTAGCGAACAACTTAAATGCTCCGCAATTGTCCGCAGCGATGATACGCCTAGTTGGCGCAGTATGCATCGGGAAGGCAGCAGTGACTGAAGCGGAAGCAAGTCATGGACAAACCACAAATTCCATCCCGAATCCTTCCACGTCGCAGCGCCGATCGCGCGCAAAAGATCCGTGTCATCACCGCACCGTTCTTCCTGGGGACAAAGATGGAAGCCTTCACGGGGCGAGACCGCATGGACTTTCAAGCCAGCCACGACCTCGAAGATTTTGTCGCCGTCATCGAAGGGCGAGAGACTCTGCTGAAAGAGATCGCCGAATCACCACAGGACCTGCAAGATTACCTTGCGGAAGCGGGCCAAATCACTGCTTGCGGAACCCAGGTTTCTCGATGTTTTATCGGGATTTGTCCTGGACAGCGATCGAGTCCCCATGATCCGGGAGCGGCTTGCGTCGATAGCCGCCCGCGTTCCGGGCATCCCTCTCGGAAACCGAAATGCTCGAGGTTCCGTAGAAATCTGGTCGAGAACAGGTTCGAATCGATTTTGGATGAGTGGTAAGGTCCTGAAGTCAACAGTTGAGGTCGAACTTTCGTATAGCCGGTTACACGTCCAGAAGCCGAGTTCTAGCTACTCAACATTCACAGCTCGACGGCCGACAGAGGAGTTTCGGATTGGACTGCGAGGATGTTGCGATACCTGCGAGGTAGCGGTGCACATCGGAGATGACTACCGAACCCTCTCCTACGGCGGATGCCACTCGTTTGACCGAGTTAGCTCGTACATCACCCACCGCGTACATGCCCGGAACGCTTGTGGCGTAAGGGGTGCTCTCGAATCCGTGTTCGGCACCCGTGAGAACGAAGCCTTTCTTGTCCAGCACCACCGTGCCAAATAGCCAACCTGCGTTAGGTTCTGCACCGATCATGACAAAAACACTGGAAACGGGCCTTGTGATCTTTCCCCCGGTTCTGCGGTTCACCCACGTAACGGCCTCGAGGGCCTGATTGCCTTCAAGAGCTTCGATTTCCGACTCGGTGTAAAGCGTGATGTGTGGAGAGCTTTCGATTCGCGAGATTAGGTATTGGGACATCGTGCTCTCAAGGGACGGACCTCGGATGATGTGATGAACATGTTTGGCGAAGTTGGACAGAAAAACAGATGCCTGACCAGCCGAGTTCCCACCTCCGACGACGATGATTTCCCGCCCACGGCAGAGGAGGGATTCCATTGCCGTCGCAGCATAGTAGAGACCGCGATTTTCAAAATCGCTCTGGTTCTTTACAGATAGACGTCGGTACTGCGCTCCGCTTGCTATG
>Ga0081540_1002810_pt1 | contig 14094 bp, 12 predicted proteins | sample TabmetS2T1R1_FD_71024 | JGI IMG/M metagenome (GOLD analysis project Ga0081540, IMG submission 71024) | Tabebuia heterophylla rhizosphere microbial communities from the University of Puerto Rico - S2T1R1 | ecosystem: Host-associated > Plants > Roots > Rhizosphere ... | reverse complement strand
TTGCCCGGCTACGAGGCCAGCACGTGGGCAGGTGTCGGCGTGCCACAAGGGACACCGCCTGACATCATCGAGCGGCTCAACCGCGAGGTCAACGACGTGCTGGCGCAGCCCGAGATCAAGGCCCGGTTCGCCGACGTCGGCACCGTTCCCATGGTGCTCAGTCCCGGAGAGTTCAGGGCCTACATCGCCGCCGAATTCGAAAAATGGGACAAGGTGGTGAAGGTCGCGGGCATCAAGCCCGATTGACCGGACGGATTCTGCTCCGCCGTTGCCGCGCCACGGCGAAAGCGAGAGCACCCCTGACAGCAACGCTATTTATTGTGAACCAGATAGTTGTTGGCGAAATAGGTGTGATTGCCGTCGAGCCGCAAGTTATAGACGGTCAAGAAAGGATCGCCGTCATGTGGCGTCATCGATTCGAGCGGCGCGAATTCTGTTTCAAGCACGACCTCGACGGATGAAGCCTGCGTCGCTCCGCCGAGTGCGACGGACACCGGCCTGGGCCGGGTCGCGACCGTCTCCAGCCTGACCAGATCGTCCCCGGCCTTGAGCGCGCCAACCGAGAATTTGCTCTCGGCAAACGTCGCTTCCGGCGTGATCGATTTCCAGCCGGCGCGCGTCATGAACGGGTGTTCCGGCGTCACAAACGCCGGGCCGCCGTTGAATGCGTAGAGCTCGCGATGGCCCAAGGCCGGGGTTTCGATCGCGACGACCCGGTTGACCGCGCCATTCTCGCCCAGCACCTCGTCGCCGATCTTCACGGCGGCGATCGGGCGGCTGGTGCCGTCCGCCATCAGCACCTGCGTTTCCGCGGTGAAACAACTGAAGAAGAAGCCGAGATAATTGGCGATCGCGTCGAGACCCCAAACGCCGCCGAAATGGCCGCCGAGGTAGCCGCCCTCCCAGGGCTTCAACGCGCCTGCTGCACCGGCCGGGGCGAACTTCCAGCTCACGCCGAGCGTGACGGTTTGAAATCGGGCACGGGTGCTGGCGGTCTGCGTCAGGCGTTCGTCGCAACACGCGGCAAGCGACGCTACGCTGATCGTCCCGAGGTCCAGATACTGGTAACCGAGGTTCAGCGTCACATTCGGTTGCAGCATCAACTCGATGCCGCCGCCGGCAACCCAGCCAAAATGCGTGTTGGAAAAGCCGCTGACGCCGGCCAAGGTCGAGGTATAGTCGACGTCGGCCCAGGCCGCGCCGCCCGTGCCGTAGAGCAAGGTACGATTGCCGTTGATGGCGACGCCGGCGCGGCCGCGCGCCGAAGCCAGCCAATTGAACTCGTGGCCGCAGCAGATGCTGTTGTTGCCATCGATAAAGGCGCCCGACCAATCCGCCTCGACGCCGAACACGAACTGGCCCGACTGCACGTTGTAGCCAATTTGGGCCCCTGCCAGCCAGCCTCTGCCGTCATGGCTGGCCGGACCAAAACCGTCCTGCCAGTCCACATTCGACCAGCCGTAGCCAACGTTGGCACCAATATAAAGCCCGCTCCACGAGAAGGGCTGCTCGTAGACGACCGGGGCGGGCGTGTCCTTTAAGCTGCCGCGGCGCGACGGCGGCCCGCCGAGATCGGCGGCGGCGGCGACGTCAACAAAACCGACACTGGCAATGGCGGCCAGCACGACAGTGCGCAGTTTTTTCAAGTTGCTACCCCCTTGTTCAGTCCTGCGTGCAAAAAACGACGATGGAGCAGTTACGGTTCCGCCGGCATAGGCGGCGGCAGTTGTCGCGGGCAATCACCCCCACCTGCGCGAAGGGGCGCTGCGCGCGCCCTTCCGGTCCCTAGGTTGCAGCGAAGCTCGCAACTGCTCCGTCCCCCGTGCAACATGCGACGCTGGCGCGTCTTTTACGTGCGCGAGTGTGCGTCCGCATATGACCGTAGCGTGGCGGCGGGGTGGCGATGACGTGGCAGCGGTAGATGCGACAAAGAATTGATCCCACTGCAACATTGCGCAACGAAGTTGAGATCGTGTGCGCGCAGCCTTCCGCGGGCAGGGTGGTCTTGGAAGTGGCGAGGAAATACGCCAATGTGCCTCTGCGAAGCAAGCATGAGCGCGAGCATGGCGGCCCTCAACTACCACGTTCTCGATGTCTTCACGACCGAGCGCTTCGGCGGCAATCCTCTGGCCGTCGTAGTCGACGCCGATGCTCTCGACGGCAAGCGGATGCAAACCATCGCCCGCGAGTTCAATTTGTCCGAAACGGTTTTTGTGCTGAAGCCGCAGCAGGCCTCGCACACGGCTCGGGTGCGCATTTTCACTCCGGCGGCGGAGATGCCCTTTGCCGGACATCCAACGGTGGGGACGGCCTGCCTGTTGGCAGAGCTGCGCGCGCCGGCGACGCAGGAGGGGAGCGAGGCCCTCATCGTGCTCGAGCAAGAGATCGGCCTGGTTCGCGTCGGCGTGCGCATGCGCCGAGGCACGGCGCCATTCGCCGAATTCGACGCGCCCAAGCTGCCCGAAGACCTTGGCGACCCGCCGGCCGTCGATCGGCTCGCTGCCGCGGTCGGCTTGATCCCGGCCGAGATCGGTTTTGAAAACCACCGCCCCACCCGCTATTCGGCGGGCAACGCCTTCGTGTTTTTACCGGTGGCCTCGCTTGAGGCCATCGGCAAGGCGCAGGTCTCGAGCGGCCATTGGGAGGCGGCCATGGGAGGCGGTACCGGGGCGTTCTTGTACTGTCGCCAGACCGTGCATACGACCTCGGCCTTTCACGCCCGCATGTTTGCGCCCCACCACGGCATTGCCGAGGACCCCGCCACCGGTTCGGCGGCGGCGGCGTTTGCCGGCATCGTGCATCGCTTTGACGAGCTGCCGGACGGCACCCACAAGCGGACCATCGAGCAGGGCTTCGAGATGGGGCGGCCGAGCCTGATCGATCTGGCGGTCACGGTCGAGGCCGGCAGGCTAACCACGGTGCGGATCGGCGGCCACGCCGTGCGCGTGGCCACGGGCACCATCGAGGTCTAGTGCCTGCCAGGCTGCGCTGTCGCCGCCGGCTGCCGAACGGTTCGGGCTCGTGCTGGCGCCCTCGACCCTTGTTGGTATCCTTTGTGGGGCTGGTTCCCTCTGTGGGCTCGTTCCCTTTGCGCCGCGCCGGGGCCGCGGCAAGGGCTGCGCCGGGCGCTGGGCGACACCCAGACACGCCCGTCCGCCCCGATCCGCCCCACGCAACGAAGGTATCCGTGGTCAGCGTCGCCCGCGGCCGCTATAACCGGCGACAACGATGTCCTCCGGGTGGACAGGCGAGTGAAACGACAAGGAGGTCGCAACATGAACAGACGCGAAGTGCTACGGGGTTCGGGTGCGCTGGTAGCCGCGGCGGCGACCGGGATCCCGGCGGCGACGGCGCAGGCCCCCATCGTCATCAAGTTCAGTCACGTGGTGGCGACCGACGCGCCGAAGGGCAAGGCTTCCGAGAAGTTCAAGGAGCTGGCGGAGAAGTATACCGGCGGCAAGGTCAAGATCGAGGTCTACGCCAACTCGTCCTTGTACAAGGACAAGGAAGAACTCGAGGCCCTGCAGTTGGGGGCGGTACAGTTGCTGGCGCCATCTACCTCAAAGTTCGGGCCGCTCGGCTTCAATGAATTCGAGGCGCTCGATCTGCCCTTCATTTTCCACGATGAGGCGGCGTTTCGCGCGTTCGCCAAGAGCGAGCTTGCCAAGCAGATGTTCTCCAAGCTCGAAAGCAAGGGCGTGAAGGGCCTTGCCTATTGGGACAACGGCTTCCACGTGATGGGCGCCAATCGCCAGATCCGCGACGTCAAGGACTTCCAAGGGCTCAAGCTGCGCATCCAGGGCTCAAAGGTGCTCGACGCCACCACCAAGGCGTGGGGCGCGATCCCGCAGGTGATGGCCTTCTCGGAGGTGTACCACGCGCTGCAAACGGGCGTGGTTGACGGCCTCGAGAACGTGCCCTCGAATTTCTGGACCCAGAAGTTCTTCGAAGTCGTGAAGTACATCGCCGTCTCCTACCACGGCCATCTTTCCTATGCCGTGGTGGCCAACAAGGCCTTCTGGGACGGCCTGCCCGCCGACGTGCGCCCGGGCCTCGACAAGGCCATGGCGGAGGCGAGCACCTATTTTGATTCGATCGCCAAAAAAGAGAACGACGACGCCCTCGAGGACATCAAGAAGACCGGCAAGGTGCAGGTCTATCCGCTCACTCCGGCGGAACGCAAATCCTGGGTTGACGCGGTTTTGCCCGTGCACAGGGAGATGGAAAAGCGGATCGGCAAGCAGACCATCGAGGCGCTTTACAAGGTGGTCGATTTCAAGCCGGCATGACACAATAGCGATCCAACGCTCACAACAAGCGAGCGCGCCGGCGACCGATGGTCTCCGGCGCGTTATGCCTAGGGAGTAACGACGCCGGTGGTGGTGCGAATTCTCAATCGGCTCGAGGAGGTGCTGATTGCGGCCCTCATGGCCGCGGCCACCATCATCATTTTCCTCGCCATCATCCAAAGATATGCAACCGGGGTGCCCGCGTTCTACGCCTATGCGCGCACCTGGGATTTCACCTGGGCGCAAGAACTCTGCATTTATATGTTCGTGTGGATGGCAAAGTTCGGCGCGGCTTACGGCGTGCGCACCGGCATTCACGTCGGCGTCGACGTGTTCATCAACCTGCTGGGCGTCGAGCAGCGGCGCAAGGTGATCCTGTTCGGATTGCTGTGCGGTGCGCTGTTTACCGGCGTGGTCGGATCGCTCGGGGCCTACCTGGTTTGGCACATTGGCCAGATCGGCCAGGTATCGCAGGACCTCGAGGTGCCGATGTGGATCGTCTACCTCTGTGTGCCGCTGGGGTCCTACTTGATGTGTTTCCGGTTCCTGCAGGTGGCCTGGGCCTATGCCAAGACCGGCGAGCTGCCGGCCCACGACCACGCGGCGGTCAAAGGCCTTGAGGCGGAGAGCAAAGCGGCGACAATCTCCACATGACCGTCTCGGGTGCCATCCGGGCCAGTGAGCCCAATCCGCAGCGCGGCCGCACGATTTCCCAGCTGCTGATCGCCGTGCCGATCCTGCTGGTGGCGCTTTGCTTCGCCGGCAAGTACGGCGTCGTCGATCTTGGACCGGCTGCGCGCGGCACGCTGATCTTTGCACTGCTGTTTGCCTTGATGATCACCGGCATGCCGGTGTCGATCGCGCTCGGTCTCAGCGTGCTCACTTTCCTATTCACGCTGACCCAGGTGCCGATCGAAGCGGTGGCGTTGAAACTGTTCACGGGCATCGAAAATTTCGAAATCATGGCGATCCCGTTCTTTATTCTCGCCGGTAACTTTCTGACGCATGGCGGGGTGGCGCGGCGCATGATCACATTCGCCACGGCGATGGTGGGCCACTGGTACGGTGGCTTGGCGCTGGCCGGCGTCGTCGCCTGCGCGCTGTTTGCCGCCGTTTCGGGCTCGAGCCCAGCCACGGTTGTGGCCATCGGTTCGATTCTGATGCCGGCCATGGTGCGGCACGGCTTTCCGAACCGCTTCGGCGCTGGCGTCATTACCACCTCGGGTTCGCTCGGAATTCTCATTCCGCCGTCGATTCCGATGGTCATTTACGCCGTCGCCACCAATAGCTCGGTCGGCAAGCTCTTCATCGCCGGTATCGTGCCGGGGCTGATGCTGGCGACGCTGCTCGGCCTCACCACCTGGCGCATTGCGCGCAAAAACAATTATCCGCGCCTGCCCAAGGCGAGCTGGAGCGCGCGCTTCAAGGCCTTTCTCGACGCCTTCTGGGGTCTGTTGCTGATCGTCATCGTCATCGGCGGCATTTACGGCGGCATTTTTACGCCGACCGAGGCGGCGGCGATGAGCGCCGTCTACGCTTTCGTCATCGCCGTCTTTGTCTACCGCGACCTCAGCCTGCGGGAGGTCCCCGGCGTGCTGCTCGCCTCAGCCAACCTGAGCGCCATGCTGCTCTACATCATCACCAACGCGGTGCTGTTCTCCTTCCTGATGACGCACGAGAACATCCCGCAAGCCCTTGCCAACTGGCTTACCGGCCAGGGCCTGGGCTGGGTCGGCTTCTTGCTGATCGTCAATCTCTTGCTGCTGCTGGCCGGCAATGTGATGGAGCCATCCTCCATCATCGTCATCATGGCACCGATCTTATTCCCGGTGGCGATGAAGCTCGGGATCGATCCAATTCACTTCGGCATCTTGATTACCGTCAACATGGAGGTCGGCCTGTGCCATCCGCCGGTGGGATTGAACCTCTATGTGGCCTCCGGCATCGCCAAGATGGGGATTACCGAGCTCACCATTGCCGTGTGGCCGTGGCTGTTGACGATGCTGTGCTTCCTGGTGGTGGTCACCTACGTGCCGCAGATCTCGCTATGGCTGCCCAAGCTACTTGGCATGATGTGAGGGATGCGAAGGCAGCCCAGCGCGATTTAGGCCTGCTGGATGGCGGAGAGTTGCCAGCCGGCAGCACGGTCCCGATCATCGCGTCGGAAGGTCCACAGTTCCGTGACCTCCTCGTCGCGTTCGCCACTGCCTGAAACGACGCCGCCGCTGGCACGGTCAATGAGGGTGTCGCGCAGCGCATAGCGCATGGCGACGGTGGCATAATCGGAACCGGGCTCCCGCCACGCCTCCGAGACGTCGCCCTGCAGAAGCCTGACGCCCGACACCTCGTTGCGCACGCCACGGCGCGCGTTGTTCGCCAGTTCCTGGCTGAAGTAGGAGAGCATTTCCGGCGTTGTCATATCGCCCAGCCGGCGGGTGTCCTCACGGCTATAGGCGCCCTGGATGTCGCCAAGCATCCGCTCGAAGGTGTCGAGATCGTCTTGGGAAATGTTGAGGGTGCGGGTGGCGGCCGCGGCAGCGCTGCCGTTGGTGCCGTAATTGGCGTTGGCGCGATAGTTGGTGTCGGCGTGCGGCACGGGGATCTCCTGCCCCCGGCCGCCGCTCGGGGCAAAGACGGGTTGGCCCGTGCGCCGGCTGCGGAAGTAGGCAAGCGCCAACCAGACGATGCCGGCGATAAGCAGCATCTGCAAGGCAAAGCCCAGAATGCTCGCCAGGGCTCCAACCCCAAAGATGCTGGCAAGACCCGCAGCGATCAAACCGCCAAGTAGCAGACCGCGCAGACCGCCGAAGCGGGAGGGCGCCCCGACGCCCGACTGCCCGGTCGAGGTCGCCGAAGGCGCCGGATTGGCGATTGATTTATCGATGGGGGCCGCCGTCTTCGGCGCCGTATTGGTGGTCGGCGGCGGGGTGAACGTGCGCGTGCCACGACTTCCAAAGCTGCCACCGCTGCCGACGCGCGCCGCGGCCAGATCGGCCGTGAGCAATGCCAGGACGGATAGGACCGCAAGCGTAACGCCAAGGCGAGGCATGGATTCTCTCTCATCGATTTAGACCAAAGTCGCAGCTGTATATAGGCGGACTCGCCGGCATTTGCACCGCCCCGCGGCACCGGCGCGCGGGGTTCGCTTCGCAGTTGCGAAGCCCCGATGGGTCCGAAAAATGCGCAACAAAAGGGTTGCATATTTGCTGGAACGGGCCCATGTAATCCGCAACCAGGAGGTTGCCTATGGACGATCGCATCGAAAAGCGCATTGAACTCAAGGCGCCGGTTTCGCGCGTTTGGCGCGCGCTGACGGACCATCTGGAGTTTGGCCAATGGTTCGGCGTCAAGCTGCAGGAGCCGTTCCAGCCGGGTCGCCGGTCACGCGGCCAAATCACGCATCCCGGTTACGAGCACGTGCCTTGGGAGGTGACGGTGCAAACGATGGAGCCGGAGCGGCTGTTCTCCTTCACCTGGCACCCCTATGCCGTCGATCCGGCGATCGACTATGCCAAGGAGCCGACCACTCTCGTGGAATTCAGGCTCGAGGCTCAGGCAGGAGGCACCCTGCTCGTGGTCACCGAATCGGGCTTTGCCATCATCCCCAAGGAGCGCCGCTTCGAGGCCTATCGCATGAACGATGCGGGCTGGAGCGCGCAGATCAAGAACATCACACAACATGTCAAGCCTGACCGAACTTGAGGGCCGCGCCTCGATTTTTGCAGCCCTCGGCGATGCGACGCGTCTCGCCCTCGTCGCCACGTTGGTGGGCGGATCGTCGCCATCGATCGCCCAGTTAGCGCAAGGTTCACGCCTGACCCGGCAGGCGATCAGCAAGCATTTGCGCGTGCTGGAAGAGGCAGGCATCGTCGCCAGCCGACGCGTGGGCCGGGAGAGCCGTTTCCAACTGCGACCCGAGCCGCTCGCCGAGGCGCAGGCCTATTTGGCGCGCGTATCGGAGCAGTGGGGAGGGGCCCTCGAACGGTTGCGATCGTTCGTTGAGGAGTGATCGCGCCCGACCCGAAGAAGAAGCGCGGCGCCGAGATAAATCGGCGCCGCGCGACCCTTAGCTTCGGCTAAGCCAATGACCCACTATTTCTTCGGCGTGGGATTGGTCGCACCCGGAGCGGTGCTGCCGCCGGGGGCCATGCTGCCCGTTCCTGCACCGGTGGAGGCGGTGCTGTGCACCAAGCCCTTGTCGCAGCCGGCTTGGAACTCAGACTGGGACACCTTTTTATCACCGTTGGTGTCGACGGCCTTGAAGTCGGTGATGTAGGCCTTCAGCTGGCTTTCGCTCAAGTTGCCGGCTTTGCTTGCATCCACCCGGTTCCAAAGCGCGGTGCATTCGGCCTGGGTCATTTTCATTGCGCCGCTTGAGCCGGACGACGGAGACTTCGTCTGGGCCATGGCGGTTCCGCCCAACAGTGCGAAAGCGACGGCTGTGCTGCCCACAAAAATGGCTTTACGCATTTTCTCGCTCCTTTGCGGTTCGTTGCACATTTACGCTCCAGGGCGTGATCGTGATCCCGGTCAAACGTCAGCCGCGCGTGGCCGTTCCGGAGGCTGCCTCGGTCGTAGCGTCGCGGGTTCTGAACGGCGTAATCAAGTTCCAGTTCGCACCTGCGAAAGATTATGATTTGATGCAGGTGCCAAGGGTGAAGGGGGGTCTTCGTCCTGGTTTTTTTGCAGGGGACGCTGCGCGAGCCGTTGGGGGCGTTTGGGGAAATGAGCGATCGGCCTTGGAACGCGAGGCGTGCGTTCGTGCTTCGGCGCACCGTGCTGTTGGGGGCGGTTTGCCTCTTGCTCGCCTCGCATTGGCAACCCGGACTAGGAACCGGCACGAGCGATGGCGCAGGGCCGCCCTATGGCGCCTATGGCCCCGAGGGTCCGAGAATGCGCGAGCAATTTTGGCTCCTTCCCGGCGCCGACCCCAGGGTGCCGTTGCGCGCGACTGTGTTTCGACCGGCCGAGGGCACGGGCGAGGGTGGCGCAGCGGTGCGGCAGCCGCTGGTGATGATCAACCACGGCAGCGATGCCTTTACGCGCGAAGCGGTTTCGATGCCGGTCTTCTACTGGTTGTCGCGCTGGTTTGTAGAGCGCGGCTACGTGGTCGTGCTGCCGCAGCGGCGTGGTCATGGAGCAACCGGCGGCGATCTCGCCGAGGGGCGCGACACCTGCGCCAACCCTGATCATCTGGGGTCGGGGCAGGCGGCGGCCGACGATATAGAGGCGGCGTTGGGCTTTATGGAGCGGCAACCCTTTGTTGACCCTTCGCGCCTGGTTGTGGCTGGGATTTCGACCGGTGGCTGGGCGGCTTTGGCCCTGGCCGCGCGCAACCCACCGGGATTGCAGTTGGTCGTCAATTTTGCGGGCGGCCGCGGTGGTCATGCCTACGGCCGGTCCAACGCCGTTTGCGGACAAGACCGGCTGCTTGCGGCGACGGCAGCCTTCGGCCGTGCGGCGCGCGTGTCCACCTTCTGGGCCTACGCAGAAAACGACAGTTTCTTTGGCCCCGAGCTGGCCGCGGCGATGGCGCGCGCCTGGACCGCGGCTGGCGGCAGCGCCGAGTTCAACCTGCTACCGGCCTATGGCGAGGAGGGGCACGCCTTGGTCGATGATCGGGCGGGTTGGCGGTTGTGGGGCCCGGCCCTTGAGAGGGCATTGACGCGGCATAACGAAGATGCCGGCGGCGCGCTGCGCGTCACCGGAGTGAAGTGATTAGCGCGCGAGTGTCCGCGAGTGTGCCCATGGTCGTGGGCGGCGTGGGCAAGGCCGGTCGCGCGGCGCTACCAGTGGGGCGGGGCGCTCACTTGGCGCTGGGCTGTCCTTCTTGCGTGTGCCCCTCGTTATGGGCCAGGCGAGCTCGGCAAGGGTTCCAGCGACGGCTTGCAGTAGGTCTCGCGCACGGCCAGCAAGCACAGGAGGCCGCCGATGCCCACCGCCAGCAGCGAGGAAAAGGCCAGGTGGTAGGCGGCGAGGTCATAGACGCGTGCGCCCGCCGAGGTTTCGCCCGTCCAGGCTAAATCCAGGAGGAGCCCCATCAGAGGTTGGAAGAGGGCACCCGCGCCCGTCACCATGGCGTTGACAAAGCCGATGCCGGTGGCGGCGAGGCGCGGCGGATGGTTCTCCTTGGCGATGGCAAAACACACGATTTGTGCCGACCCGAACAAGCCGGTCAGGAAACACAAGCTTGCAAGCAGTACCGGCGGAAGATTGGCGACGTAGACGAGTGCTGCCAGCGATGCGGTCTCCAGCAGCAGCCCGGCCGTCATGACGGGTCGCCGGCGGCCGATGCGATCGGAGAGCCAGCCAAACAGCGGCGCACCGACGCCCCAACCCACGAACAGCAGCGAGGTGAAGGCTGCGGCTTCGGTGCGCGGCAAGCCATAGGCCACCTGTAAAAACGGCACGCCCCACAGCCCGGCAAACCCCAAAAGTGGTCCGGACGTACCAAGCCCCGCCAGGGCGACGAGCCAGGTTTGCCGATGCTTCAACACAACGGCAAAGTTGGCCAACAATTCGCCCGCGCCACCCTCGCCGCGCCAGCGGTCGCGCACGCACAGCCATGCGGAAACGGCGATGATGACGCCGCCCAGCGCCAAGGAGAGATTGGTCGTGCGCCAATCGGTGGCCTCGACGGCCAAGCGCAAAGGCGCCTGGCCGAACACGCCGCCCGCCATGCCCATTGCCATGGCGAGCCCAGATAACAAAGCAAAGCGCGATGGCGAAAACCACTGGCCGGCAACCACCATGCTGCCGACCAGGGAAAAAGCCGCCCCGGCACCGATCAGGAAGCGACCGGCGGTGACGGTGGTCAGCGTCGTGCCGGTGGCAAACAGGACGCAACCACCGGCACAGCATAGCGCGGCAAGGCTGATGAGCCGGCGCGGGCCGAAGCGATCGAGCATGAGGCCGACGGGGATCTGCATGCCTGCATAGCCGTAAAAATAGGCGGCTGACAGGTTGCCCAGGACGCCGGCGCCGACGGCGAAGTCACGCATGAGTTCCTCGACCATGACGCTCGGTGCCACGCGCATGATCCAGGCGTAAAAGAAGAACAGCGAGGCCGTCGCCCAGGCCAGCGAAGGCAGCAACCCTGGGCGGGTCTGGACGATTGGCATGGCTTTGCTGGGCATTGGTCCCCGGGCGACAGGTTGCCGAACCCGATACATACCTGAGCCGGGCCCTGAAAAAAGCGCGAGCAAGTGCACGCCAGCTAGGCGTTGCCGCCGACGCAATGTTTGGCACGCGTCGGGGCCGTGCGATAGATGTCCGCCGACGGCATTGCCGGCAGAAAAAGCCGGTCCTGCTGGTCGCGCCATTGCAGGTACATGCCAAATCGAGTTCGGGCGGGGGGCCGGATGACCCCCGGCTTGTGCCGATTGTGCTTGCTATTGGCGGCGCAATTTGGCTTAAGTGGCGCCAGCTTGACGCCGGCAGATGGGCTTCCCGTGAGCGAGACGCGCTCCAGTGCTGCAGCCTTAGCGACGGACGGGAGGTTTCCCGCCGCGAACCTGCTCGGCCTGCTGACCCTCCTCCTTATGGGCCCCTGAGCCACCCGGGTCCGGGCTTTGTCTGGACGGGCGCTCAGGGGATTAAAACTCAGTCCCAATCTCTTCATCGCCCGCGCCCCAACTTTTGTCCGCGCGGCAGGCAAAGCCAAGGAACAGCACATGTCTGAGCAGCAACCAGGCCGGGTCCATCCCATGGTGGGTCGCGCCGGCCCACAGATCGCCAACACGGACCGCGTCTTTATTTTCGATACCACCTTGCGCGACGGCGAGCAGTGCCCCGGCGCCACCATGACCTTCGAGGAGAAACTGGAGGTGGCCGATTTCCTCGAGGCAATGGGCGTGGACATCATTGAGGCGGGTTTCCCGATTGCATCGGAGGGCGACTTTTACGCCGTGTCCGAGATTGCCAAGCGCATCAAGAAGTCGGTGGTTTGCGGATTGTCGCGCGCGGGCGAGGCCGACATTGATCGCGCCGGGGAAGCCGTCAAGCACGCCGCGCGGCCGCGCATCCACACCTTCATCTCCACCTCCCCCGTGCATCGCAAGCACAAGCTGCAGAAGAGCGAGGAGCAAGTCCTCGAGATGGTGCAGTTCCAAGTCACCCGCGCACGCAATTGGTGCGAGGACGTTGAGTGGAGTGCGGAGGACGCCACGCGAACGGAGATTGACTATCTCTGCCGCTGCGTGGAGACGGCAATCAAGGCCGGCGCCTCGACGATCAACCTGCCCGACACCGTCGGCTATGCCACGCCCGAGGAATATTACCAAATGTTCCGCACCGTGATGGAGAAGGTGCCGGGCGCGGAAAAGGTCATCTTCTCGGTGCATTGCCACAACGATCTGGGCCTGGCGGTGGCCAATTCGCTGGCGGGTATCAGCGCCGGTTGCCGACAGGTGGAATGCACCATCAACGGCATCGGCGAGCGTGCCGGCAATGCGGCGTTGGAAGAGATCGTAATGGCCATCAAGACCCGCGGCGATGTTTTGCCCTACCAGGTGGGCATCGACGCGGCCCAACTCAATCGCGCCTCTAAACTCGTGGCCGCGGCGACATCATTTCCGGTGCAGTACAACAAGGCGATCGTCGGTCGCAATGCCTTCGCACATGAGTCCGGCATCCACCAGGATGGTATGCTCAAGCACACACAGACCTACGAGATCATGACGCCGGAATCGGTGGGTGTGTCGAAGACGTCGTTGGTGATGGGCAAGCATTCCGGGCGCAATGCCTTTCGCACCAAGCTGAAGGAACTGGGCTACGAGCTGGGCGACAATGCGCTGGAGGACGCCTTCAATCGCTTCAAAGCCTTGGCCGATCGCAAGAAGCACGTCTATGACGAGGACCTCGAGGCGCTGGTCGACGAGGAGATTGCCACGGCGCAGGACCGCATCAAAGTGGTGGCATTGACCGTCATCGCCGGCACCATGGGCCCACAATCGGCGACCTTGACCCTGGACATGGGGGACGGGCGGCAGGAAACGGTGCAGGCGACCGGCAATGGACCGGTGGACGCCACCTTCAATGCCATCCAGCGCCTGGTGCCGCACAAGGCGAAACTTGCGCTCTACCAGGTGCACGCCGTGACGGAGGGTACCGACGCGCAAGCCGAGGTATCGGTCCGGCTCGAGGACGCCGTAGAGGAGGGTGGCCGGGCGGTGACCGCGCGCGCCGCCGATCCCGATACGCTGGTGGCCTCGGCGAAGGCCTATCTGAGCGCGCTGAACAAGCTGTTTGCCAAGCGTGGTCGGCTGCACGCGCAAATGGGCGGCTAGGCGCACGCCTGGAGCCGCAGATCGGCCGAAAGAAATCGCCCCGGCCGGGGGGAGGCCGGGGCGAGGCCGCTGGCGGCATTGGGGGCAAGCCGATACCGGGAAGGGGGGCGGCATCGGTCCGCTGGCGGCGCCAAAGCTTGGTACCCGTTTTGGAACAGAAAGGGAACATCAATCTGGCCGGCTGTGGATATGTGGCCGCCGAGAATCTGTATACTGGGGCCTCGACGCTGGAGGGGGCCGACGCGGGAGAGGACAGGCGCGGGCAAAGGCCGCGGGCCTGAGGCTGCCACACCTATGCCAAAGCTGACTGGGGTTTCACGCGCCTTCTCGGACGACATAGCCATTGATCTGGGCACGGCCAATACCCTTGTGCACGTGGTGGGCCGCGGCATCATCATCGATGAGCCCTCTGCGGTGGCGGTGCAGATCCGTGACGGGGAACGCGTGATCCTGGCCGTCGGCTCGCGCGCCAAGGCCATGCACGGCAAGACGCCGGAGCCGACCGAGCTGGTACGGCC
>Ga0081540_1002809_pt1 | contig 14097 bp, 15 predicted proteins | sample TabmetS2T1R1_FD_71024 | JGI IMG/M metagenome (GOLD analysis project Ga0081540, IMG submission 71024) | Tabebuia heterophylla rhizosphere microbial communities from the University of Puerto Rico - S2T1R1 | ecosystem: Host-associated > Plants > Roots > Rhizosphere ... | reverse complement strand
CGTTTCCCGCGCCGGAGCGCGGCCCGCTCCCCCAAAACCTTTTTGGAGCTCGACCTCGATGAAACACGAGACCGTGCGCGCGAACGCGTTCGCCATGCCGCTGACGAATCCGGCCTTTCCCGTCGGCCCCTATCGCTTCGTCAACCGCGAATACTTCATCATCCAGTACCGGACCGATCCCGACGCACTGCGCCGCATCGTGCCGGAGCCGCTGGAGATCACCGAGCCCGTGGTGAACTATGAGTTCATCCGCATGCCTGACTCCACCGGGTTCGGCGACTACACCGAAAGCGGTCAGGTCATTCCGGTGTCCTATCAGGGCCAGGCCGGCAGCTTCGTCCACCAGATGTTCCTCAACGACCATCCGCCAATCGCCGGCGGGCGCGAACTGTGGGGCTTTCCCAAGAAGCTGGCGCAGCCGAAGCTTGCGGTCGAGATCGACACGCTGGTCGGCACCCTGAACTACGGTTCGGTGCGCATCGCGACCGGCACCATGGGCTACAAGCACCGCGCCCTCGATGCCGCTGCCGAAGCAAAGAAGCTCGCCGCGCCGAATTTCCTGCTCAAGATCATCCCGCATGTCGACGGCACGGCGCGCATCTGCGAGCTGGTGCGCTTCCATTGCGAGGATATCGCCGTGAAGGGCGCCTGGACCGGGCCGGCTGCGCTCGACCTCTACTCGCATGCGCTTGCGCCCGTCGCTGAGCTGCCGGTGTTGCAGGTGCTGTCGGCCAAGCATGTCGTCGCCGACCTGACCCTCGGGCTCGGCACCGTGATTCACGACTACCTGGCCCCAGCCGCCGCCGTACGCGGGTCCGGATCGAAAATCCTCATTGAAGCGAATGCCGGCTGATCGGATCAGTCGCAATGCAAGGAGCATTGGCAATGCTGAACGTGATACGCGAAAATACCAATCAAGTCCCGCAGCAGCGCAACAAGGGGCTGCCATACGATGTCGTCGCGCTGGTGCTGCAAGGCGGCGGAGCGCTCGGCGCCTACCAGGCCGGAGTCTATGAAGGCCTGCACGAGGCCGGCATCCGCCCGAACTGGCTGGCCGGCATTTCGATCGGCGCGCTCAACGCGGCCATCATCGCGGGCTCCCCTGAAGCCGAGCGCGTCGCACGGCTGCGCGAGTTCTGGGAGACCATCTGCGCTTTTTCGATTGAGTGGCCGGCCGGCGAAGGGCTGGCCAATGCCCTGCCTTATGCGTTCGACATCAAGTCGGTGCGCAACGCGCTAGCGGCGACGCGGGCCTTGGTCCAGGGTCAGCCCGGCTTCTTCAAGCCGCGCTTCCCCTCGCCGCTGTGGTCGCCGTTCTCGGGCGACGCCGCCACCAGCTTCTACGACACGGCGCCATTGCAGCAGACGCTGGAGCGGCTCGTCGACTTCGATCGGTTGAACTCGGGCGAGGTGCGCGTCAGCGTCGGCGCGGTCAACGTCCGCACCGGCAACCTGACCTATTTCGACACCGCCGAGCGCCGGCTGGGACCGAAGCATTTCATGGCTTCCGGCGCGCTGCCGCCGGGATTCCCCGCCGTCGAAATTGAAGGCGAGCACTATTGGGATGGCGGCGTGGTTTCGAATACGCCACTCTCCCGCGTGCTGTCGGGCGAGCCATGTGACACGCTGACATTCCAGATCGATCTCTGGTCTGCCAGGGGCCGCGTCCCCTACGACATGATGGAGGTGTCGAGCCGGCAGAAAGACATCCAGTATTCGAGCCGCACACGCGCCGTCACCGACCAGGTGCTGCGGATGCAGAAGATGCGTCAGGCGTTGCAGCGGACAATGGACGAGCTGCCGGAAAGCGCAAAGGCGAAGCCGGAAATCCGCGCCATCGCCGATATGGCCCGCCATCGCTCCTACAACATCGTTCACCTGATCTATCAGACCAAGATCCACGAGGGCCATTCGAGGGATTACGAGTTCGGGCTGAGCGCGATGCGTGCACATTGGCAGAGCGGGCTCGAGGACATCCGCCGCACGCTGGCCGATCCAAGGCGGCTCGACCCGCCGGCACCCGAGCTCGGCATCGTCACGCACGACGTCCATCGCCGCGATTGAGTTCGCGGCAGATTCTACATCTCAAAGCATCGAAAGGAATTCCCATGTTGAAGGACAAGGTAGCAATCGTAACCGGATCGACCAGCGGCATCGGGCTCGGGATCGCGAGAGAGCTGGCGAAGGCCGGCGCCGATCTGATGTTGAACGGTTTTGGCGACGCGAGCGAGATCGAACGGATCCGCAGCGGAATCGAACGCGAATGTGGCGTACGCGTCGTCTACGACGGCGCCGACATGTCAAAGGGCGACGCCGTGCGGGATTTGATCGGCAGAACGGTCGAGAAATTCGGACGTCTCGACATTCTCGTCAACAATGCCGGCATCCAGTTCACCGCGCCGGTGGATGAGTTTCCGGCCGCCAAGTGGGATGCGATCCTCGGCATCAATCTGTCGGCGGCGTTCCACGGCATTGCCGCGGCGGTGCCCCAGATGAAGAAGCAGCGCTGGGGACGGATCGTCAACATCGCCTCCACGCACGGCCTCGTCGCTTCGACGCACAAGGCCGCCTATGTCGCGGCCAAACACGGGCTGGTCGGCCTGACCAAGGTAGTCGGCCTGGAGACGGCCGGCAGCGGCGTGACCTGCAATGCAGTCTGTCCCGGCTGGGTGCGAACGCCTTTGGTCGAAAAGCAGATCAGCGACATCGCCGCGCAACGTGGCATCAGTCAGAAGGAAGCCACCGAGGAGCTGTTGTCCGAGAAACAGCCGTCGCTGGAGTTCGCCTCGCCGGAGCAACTGGGCGGCACCGTCGCATTCCTGTGCTCCGCTGCGGCGGACCAGATCACGGGCACCGCAATCTCCGTCGATGGCGGATGGACCGCACGGTAACGGCGGACGACGCGGCGTGCCGGACGATGTAGCAGAATGGATCGTTCAGCTCGTCGGTCCCGCTTCGCAGGGACTTCAACAGCAGGAGGAAAGACGATGAGCATTTCCGCACCGAACAGGAAAAAAATGATCGGCCTGCTGCTGTGCCTCGGCGCTGTGGTCGTCGTCGCCACCGGGTGGGCGCGGGCTCATTCGAGCCGCGAGACGACCGACAACGCTTACATCCGCGGCGACGTGACCTCGCTCGCGCCAAAGGTCGCGGGCTACGTCACGTCGGTCGAGATCGAGGACAACCAGACCGTCAGGGTTGGCGACGTCCTGTTCCGGATCGACGAACGCGACTACCGCGCGCGGCTTGCGCAGGCGGCGGCCAATGTGGACGCCGCCCAGGCTCGCCTCACCAACGTCGATGCGGAAAGCCAGCTCCAGCACGCCATGGTTCGGCAGGCCGAAGCTCAGCGACGTTCCGCCGTGGCCGAGTTGAACTTGGCGATCAAGGCCTCCGATCGCCGCCGCGAGCTTATCCGCACCAACGCCGTCAGCCAGGCCCAGGTCGATGAAAGTGACGCGGCGCGATCGAGAGCCGAGGCGGGCGTGTCGGCCGCGTCGGCAACGGTGGAGGCCCAGCAGCAACGCATCGCCGTCCTGGTCACGCAGCGCGAAGCGGCCGTTGCCGCCGTGGCGCAGGCCCAGGCCGCACGCGATCTCGCGCAAATCGATCTCGACAACACCGTGGTACGCGCGCCGGTCGGCGGCGTCATCGGCAACCGGCAGGTCCGCGTCGGCCGGCTTGTCGCGCCGGGCGCTTCGCTACTCGATATCGTTCCGGTCAACGACACATGGGTCGTGGCGAATTTCAAGGAAACCCAGATCGAACACATCAGGCCCGGTCAGCGCGTCCACATCACGATCGACGGCTACCCGAACCAGACGTTTGAAGGCGTGGTGGACAGTTTTGCGCCAGGCAGCGGGTCTGCCTTCAGCCTTCTTCCGACCGACAATGCGACAGGCAACTTCATTCGTGTCGTGCAACGCGTGCCGGTGAAGATCCGCTTTGCCGGCAATCCACTGGCCGGCCGCCTGGTGCCCGGCCTGTCCGCGCGTGTCCAGATCGATCTGGGACGTGGCTCATGACCGCGGCCATCGTCTCCACGCCGGGCCGCGACAGACCTGTGGCAGGAATCCTTCTCGTGACGAGCATTGTGCTTGCGACGCTGACGGAGGCGATCGCCGGCACTGTCCTGTCGCTCGGGCGCAACGACATCATCGGTGGCACCCATGCAACCCCTGATGAGTTTGCCTGGCTGGACATCGGATACACCACACTGAAGCTGATCGGGTTCATGGTCGCCCCTTCGTTGATGAACCGTGTCGATCCGCGCAGCCTTATGATCGGCGCGACGCTGGTCATGGGCGCCGCGTGCGGCAGCGCCGTCATCACAGACCGGCTGGACCTGCTGGTCGCGCTCCGCATGGTGCAAGGATTCTCCGGCGGTACCTTGCTCGTCACCGGCCAGGCGATCATTTTTCTCACCTATTCGCGAACCCATCAGCCAATCCTCCAGGCCCTGTTTGCAATGGGCTCGGTCGTCGCTCCCGCGACGATCGCCCCGGCGCTGCAGGGATGGCTGGTCGATGTCAAGTCGTGGACGTGGATTTTCTTCAGCATCGTTCCGGTGGCGCTGGCTGCGGCCGGACTCCTGCTGATCGCGGACGGCCCGAAACCCGTCACGGCCGAGTATCGTCCGTTCGACTGGATCGGTCTCTCATTGATGTCGGTCGCGCTGTTCTGCCTCGTCTATGTCTTAGGCCAGGGCAGCCGATGGAACTGGTTCGAGGAGTCTCGCATCCTTTGGCTGACGGTGATCGGCGCAGCCATGCTGCTGGCATTTCTCGGCCAGCAAGCGATGGCCAAAGGCCGCGGCCTTCTCGATTTCAGCCTGTTCAAATCGGAGGATTTTTGCTTTGCCTTCATTGTCAGCTTTGTCGCCGGCGCCGCATTGTTCGGGAGCGCGTTCCTGATTCCGTCGTTCGCCGTGTCCGTGCTCGCGTTCAGGCCTACCGATGCCGGCACGCTGTTGCTGCCAAGCGGCGCGTCTTTCGTCTGCACGCTCCTGATAGCCGCCTTCCTGATGCAGGTCCGCCGCGTTCCTCCGGTCGCCACAGTGCCCTTTGGAATCCTGATGATCATGGTTGCGATGTGGATGCTGTCGGGATCGACCAGCGAAAGCGGCGCTGACGACATGATGGCGGCTATCCTGTTGCGCGGCCTGGGTCTCGGTTTCCTGTTTCTGTCGATCACGCTGATTGCGTTCAGCGACCTCAAAGACCGCAACCGCGCCTTCGGCATAGGACTGTTCAATACCAGTCGCCAGCTTGGCGGTCTCATGGGCGTAGCCGGCCTGCAGACGCTGATCGATCATGGGGTCACCCTCAATCTTGCGGTGCTTGGCGCCAGCGTCAGCGCAGGCGTTCCTGTGGTCAGCGAGCGGCTGACGACGACGAGCGCCATGCTCGCCGCAAAGGGAATGGACGCGCTCGCCGCCAGCCGGGCTGCCACGAGCCTGTTGGGCCGGGTCGTCACAGGTCAGTCCACCGTCATCGCCTTCGACACAGCCTTCAATGCCGTCGCCCTGCTTTTTGTGATCGCCGCGCCGGTGCTGGTCACCATCAAGATCGGGTTCTCCCGATACGCAAAAATGCGCGCTGCGCGGCCGCTCGAGACTGAGTAGGGTCCGCTAATCGCGAGACCAGAAGAAATGAGCGCGATCCAAGCCAAAGAACGCAACATGATGGTTGGTCGCAAGGCGGCCAGCAGCTACGGCGTGTCGCAGATACTGGCTTTTCTGTATTGCAAGGCCCAATTTCACAAAGCCGCCGACGTCACGGTCAATCGGCGCGTTACCTGACCAGGTCAGCCGGCGGGGCGGTCCGGTACATTGGCCTGCGCAAACGTCGCCATGCCGTTATGCAAAGTGCAGGCGAGCCGCACGAGCGGCAGGGCAATTGCAGCGCCCGATCCCTCACCTAGTCTGAGATCCAGACTGACCAGCGGGTGAACATTCAGGGCCCGAAGCACCAGAAGATGCCCCTGCTCGACCGATTGATGCGAGGGCAAGACAAACGGCCGACAGGACGGATTGAGCCGGACCGCTGCCAACGCGGCCACCGACACGATGAAGCCGTCGATCAGCACGGGGATGCGGTGCTGCGCAGCCGCGATGATCGCACCGCAGATGGCGGCGATTTCGAGACCGCCGACCGCACAGAGGACTTTTTCCGCAGCGACACCCGGACCCGTGAGACCATGGCGCGCCAGCGCAGCGTCGATCAAACGTGCCTTGCGCGCCCGGCCGGCCGCATCGATGCCTGTACCACAACCCGCAACCTCCTCAGCGCTCACGCCGAGCAGAGCGCAGGCAATGGCCGCCGACGTCGTGGTGTTGCCGATGCCCATTTCGCCGAGGATGAGTAGATCGGGTTGTCGCGCCTCCGTGCGCAAGACTGCCCGCCGCCCACATTCAAAGGCAAAAGCCAGTTCCGACGGTTCAAGTGCCGCCTCAACGCTGAAATCGCGACTGCCCGCGCGCGGCTTGTCGGTCACGATGCCCGCCAGCTCAGATTGCGCCAGCGTCCCGGCGTCGACCACCTCCAGAGTTGCCCCCAACTCGCGCGCGAGGACCGATATCGCGGCGCCGCCCGACGCGAAGTTGGCCATCATCGCGATCGTCACCTCCTGCGGATAGGCCGAGACGCCCTGGGCGACAATACCGTGGTCGCCGGCAAAGACGATGATCGGCACGCGCTCTGCACGCGGCCGCTCCGTCTGTTGCAGGCCGGCCAGATCGATCGCAACCTGCTCCAGCCGGCCGAGCGCCCCGGTCGGCTTTGTCAATTGAGCCTGGCGTGCAATTGCCGCCTCGCGATGGATAGCCGAGACGCCAGGGCATTCCTGGTAGATCCACTCGGGAAGCATGTTGTTCGCCTTTGATGTTGTGTCCGCGCGTCACGATCTTCGCTTGAGAATGTAGCTGTCCATGATCCAGCCATTCCGTTCGCGCGCTGCCTGCCGCGCAGTGACGATGCGCGGGCCTGCTTCGGCCAGCTCGCCGGACAGGATGATTTCATCCGGCATCCCGAGATAGGCGCCCCACCAGATGTGCAATCCCTCGGGATCCAGCACCTGAAAGGCCGCGCCGCCATCGAGCATCACGACCACTGTGTCCGTACCAGCCGGCCAGCCGCCTTCGCGCAGCCGCCGCCCTGTCGTGACCAGGAAGGGCTCGCCGATGTCGTTGAGTGGCAACGCATGCGCCGCGCATAGCGCCTGGATTGAGGTGATGCCCGGAACCACTTCGATCACGGGCAATGGATCGAGCCGCCGCGCGATGCGCAGGCTTGAATCGTAAAGCGACGGATCGCCCCAGATCAGCAGCGCCACACGTCCTTCGTTTCCAACATGGCCCGCGATCTCGCGTGACCAGGTTGCAGCGACCGCGTCGTGCCAGTCGTCCACGCCCTGGCGGTAATCCGCCTCGCCGGCGTCGCGCACGGGCAGATCGAACTCCGCGATGTGCGTCTTGTCGTTGGTGACTACGTCAGCACAAATGGCCCGCCGCAGTTCAGCGAGATCGGACTTCGCTGCACCCTTGCGCGGAATGAGCACGAGATCGGCCGCGTTGATGGCACGGATCGCGGCGAGCGTGAGCTGCGCGGGATCGCCGTAACCAATGCCTATCAGGGAGAGCGTCAGCATCATCGGTGTGAAGGGCGGCCTTGACGACCGCCCTTCACGTCGCCTCTATGCAGCGTTGTGCAGGCGGGGCGTGACAAGACCATCGGCCGTGACGCCGCGCAGCGACTTTGCGAGCGCCAGCACGGCGAGATCGGCCAGCGGCTCGATGACGATGACGAGCGCGTAGGATCCCGCAAAGGTCGCGATGTTGGCGAGATTGGTCGCACCAAAGCCCGCACCGTAGATCGCCCAGAACGCCACCCACGCCACGATACCGGACTGATACGCCGTCGAGAGCGCCAGCGCCTGGCGATATTGCACGTCGACATAAGCGGTGTTGCGGTGAATGACGCGCTGGGCGAGCGCCTGGATCGCGAACAGCGGCACCAGCAGCGTCGTTACATTCATGCCGTATTGCGGCAAATCGGTCGGCACGAAGAACAGGCCCTGTAGCAGCAGGCCCAAGGCCAGTCCGAATGCGGCGGGCGCCGCGCCGAACAGCAGGAACAATGTCGAGCCGAGAATGAAGTGCACCTCGGAGACCCCGACCCGGAAGTGCGGCAGGATCTGGAAGAACGAGAACACCAGCGCTGTGGTCGCAACCGTGCGCAGGGCAAACGAAGCGATGCCCTGCTCGCGCACGGTGTCGGCCGCAAGTTTCAGCGCGACGCCGCCCGCGGCGATTCCCGTCGCATAGCTCAGCACGAGCTTGGCGCCCGTCACGATTTCCGGTTCGATATGCATGGCCTTAGGTCCTTCCTGCCGTCACAGCCGACGGCCTTGGTGTCAAAATTGCCCCTTCGGAACAGCGCGCGTCAAGATAGCTGGCGACGATGTCATGATGGAGAATCTCCCGCCAGCGCGCCGAACAGAATGACCGCCGCCGTCGTCGCAGCCCCGCCTTGCCTAAGCTGTTCCGCGAGCTCGGCAATCGTGGTCCGGACCAGCCGCTCATCTACGCGGCCCAAGGATTCCGCAAACAGCGCCGGCGTGCTGGGCGCAAGGCCGTGCTCGATCAGTTTCGCGGCCAGAGTTGGAAATGTGCGCCGGCCCATATAGACCACGGTCGTTGCCTCCGGATCGGCCAGCGCGGCCCAATTCAGATTCGCAGGCAATTCACCGGTGACATCGGCACCCGTCACGAACTGCACCCGCCGCGAGGTGTGCCGTCGGGTCAGGGGAATGCCGGCCTGTGCAGCGGCGACGCAAGCGGAGGTGACGCCGGGAACGATCTCGTAGCCGATGCCTGCTGCGCGAAGCGTCTCGATCTCCTCTTCCAGACGGCCAAAGATGCCGGCATCGCCCGATTTCAGGCGGATCACGCGCGCGCCAGTTCCGGCATAATCGACCAGCAGCCGGTTGACATGCTGCTGCCTGGTCGAGGGACGACCTGCACGCTTGCCGACCGCGACGAGATTGGCGCCAGGACGGGCAAGATCAAGAATCGCGCCGGAAGCAAGATCGTCATAGAGCACGACGTCTGCCTCGCGCAGCCGCGCGGCTCCCTTCAGCGTGAGAAGATCGGGATCGCCAGGGCCGGCGGAAATGAAGGACACGAAACCGCTCACCGGTCCTCCGCAATCAGATGGAAGAAGGTACCTGAAGCGTTGTCGCGCCGCGAGCCGGTCTCCGCAACCACCGCGCCGGTCGCATCGCTCACGACCGCAAGCGGCGTATCCGGCTGGGCGATGATCGTGGAATAGTGAAACTCGTGGCCGCGCAGCCGCGCGCCGGTCTTGTGCCCGGGTATCGGCGCAGCAAGCTCCGCCAGTCGATAGCCCAGATGCATTCGACGCCTGGCAAAGCTTGTCTCCAGGCCGAGCAAGCCGACCATCTCGTGACGCACGCCCTCGGCATCGATCAAGGCCGTGCCCAGCACCATGTAGCCTCCGCACTCTCCGTGCACGGCGCGCGTCCTGGCGAAGGCGCGCAATGCGCCGCGAAACCGCGTGTTCGCCGCAAGCCGGCCGGCGTGCAGTTCGGGATAACCGCCGGGTAACCAGCACACGTCGGCGTTCGGATCGGGCTCCTCGTCGGCCAATGGCGAGAAGGTCGCGATCTCCGCGCCGGCCGCGCGCCAGGCTTCCAGCATGTGAGGATAGATGAAGGAAAACGCCGCATCGCGCGCGAGGGCGATGCGCTGTCCAGGCGGCGCAACGCTGCGCCCGCGCAGAGCTGATGGCGGCGACCAGGCGCCGGCCGATTGCAGGATCGCATCAAGATCGACATGCTCGGTGACAAAGCGCGAGGCCTCGGCGATCAGCGCGCCGACCTCTGCCTGCTCCTCGGCCTGCACCAGGCCTAGGTGCCGCTTCGGCAGGGATATCCCGGCGTGACGGGGCAATGCACCGAACACGGCAATCCCCGCATCTGCCAAGGCGCGCCGCACGAGCTGCTCATGCCGTGGACTCGCGACGCGATTGAGAACAACGCCCGCAAGCCGCACGCCTGCGCGAAAATCGCGCAGTCCGGCGGCAATCGCCGCCGCCGTCTGAGCCTGGCCGGAGGGATCGAGCACGAGCAAAACCGGCCAACCCATCATCTCCGCAATGTCGGCGGTTGCGCCCGTGCCTGCGACGCCGGGTGCGGCGACGCCGTCGAACAGACCCATCGAGCCCTCCGCGAGCACCAGATCAGCTTCCGCGCTGCGGCCGACCAGGTGCGCGATCGTCTCACGGTCCATGGCCCAGCTATCGATGTTGACGGAGGCGCGCCCGGTGGCGACCGCATGAAAAGCGGGATCGATATAGTCCGGTCCGCTCTTGAAGCATTGCACCGTCAGCCCGCGATCGCGACAGGCGCGCGCCAGTGCGAGCGTCAGTGTCGTCTTGCCGACGCCGGACGCGGGCGCCGAGATGACGAGGCTTGCCACCATCACGACGCCTCCGGAAAGCGCGGTGTTGGCCCGACCGGCCGGTAGCGGCGGTCATAGTCAACTGCGTAAAGGCGGCTCTCGGAAAACTCCTCCGCACCCAGCGTCTTGCCGACCAGAATGAGCGCAGTGCGCCCGAGCTCGGCACCGACCGCCGCATCGAGCGTGGCAAGCGTGGCGCGAACGATGCGCTGATCCGGCCAGCTCGCGCGCCAGACGATCGCCACGGGACAATCTCCACCGTAATGCGGCATCAGCTCGGCAATCACCTGGTTCAGGAGATGGATCGATAGATGGATGCCGAGCACCGCACCGGTTGCGGCAAAGGCAGCAAGCTTCTCGCCCTCCGGCATCGCGCTCGCCCGGCCGGGCGTGCGCGTCAACACCACGGACTGGGCAAGTCCGGGCAGCGTGAGCTCGGCTTCGAGCGCGGCGGCGGCGGCAGCAAAGGCCGGCACGCCCGGCGTGATCGAATAGGGAATTCTCAAGGCGCGCAGCCGCCGCAACTGTTCGCCCATCGCCGACCAGATCGAGAGATCGCCGGAATGCAGCCGCGCGACGTCCTTGCCTTCCGCGTGCGCGGCCGCGATCTCCGCGATGATCTCGTCCAGCGACAGCGGCGCGGTGTTGACGATCCGCGCCCCTCGCGGGCAATGCGCCAGCACCCCTTCCGGCACGAGCGAGCCGGCATAGAGGCACACCGGACAGGCGGCAATCAGGTCGCGCCCGCGCAGGGTGAGCAGATCGGCGGCGCCCGGCCCGGCACCAATGAAGTGCACCGTCATTCGCCGTCTCCTTCCGCGATCGCCGCCGTGGCAGTGCGATCCTGCGAGACCGCCCGCGTCGAAATCAGGCGCGCCTGGCGCCCGGCCGCCGCGAGCGCGGCAGCCTCGGCGACCGAACCAGCACCGAATTTCTGCTTGATCAGCTCGGATTGGGTCCACGTCGCGATACCCGCAAGCACATCGGCCGGAATGGCTTTAATCGGCACGTTGAGCTCGCGCGCCAATCTCTCCAGCACATCCGATTCCGCCTTGTCGCTCACAGTAGCAATGGCGGTAACACCGGCGGCGCCGCCGGCAGCGCTGAGCGCTTCACGAAGCGAGGCAAGCGTGACGTCGCGCCGGAATCCCAAACCCGCGACTCTCATCTTGTCGCACTCCATTGCACGACCGGGCGTACCGGCTCCCAGGAGCGGTATCGGCCCAATGGAGCGGAATGCGCGATCTCGATCCGCATCAATTCGCCAGCGTGGCGCTGGTGCAGGTCCGCGAGCAGCGCCTCGGTCTCCAGCGTCACGCCATGAGCGACCAGGCGAGTCCCCGCTCCGATGCGCGACCAGACGGCCTCGAACAAGGCTGTATCGAGACCGCCGCCAATGAACACGGCATCCGGCGGCTCGAGCCTGTCGAGAACGCGGAGCGCCGTTCCTTCGACGGTCGTGATCCGATGCGTCAGCCCGAAGACCTCGGCATTCCTGCGGATGTTCGCGGCACGATCCGCGCGAGCCTCGATGGCAATCGCCGCTCCTCCGCACAGGGCCCACTCGACGGAAATCGAACCCGAACCCGCGCCGATGTCCCAGAGTCTTTCGCCACACCGCGGCGAAAGTGCCGAAAGCGCCAGCGCCCGCATCGGCCGCTTGGTAATCTGGCCGTCGTGCACAAAGAGGCTCTCCGAAAGACCTGAGCTGCGCGAGATGCCCTGCGCCCCTCTCGCCTCCAGCGCAACCGCGACGAGACTGCTGCCGGGCTCGGCCCAGTAACTGTCGGCGCGGTGTTGCGCGATGCATTCGCGCGGGCCGCCGAGCGCCGAGAGGCTCCACATCAACGACTCGCCCCAGCCGCGTTCGGTCAGCCACCTCGCGAGATCGCCGCACGCCTCGCCGTCGCGGACCAGGCAAATGATCCGTGCACCACGCGCCAGATGCGGCACCAGGCGTTCGAAGGGCGCAGCATGGAGCCCGAGACATGCGACGGATTCGAGTCGCCAGCCCAATCGTGCCACCGCGAGTGAGAATGTCGAGGGCGCGGAATGGGCGATCCATTCACCCGCTTCCAGCTTCTCGACAAGCGTTCCGCCGACGCCGTGCCAGAACGGATCGCCCGAGGCGAGCACGGCCGTCGGTCGGCCGCGACAGCTCAGCACGCCATCCGTATGGAACGGCACCGGCCACGGACGGCCGCGGTCGCCAGCGCCGGCGAGCGCGAGATGGCGTTCGCCACCAAAGACGGCTTTGGCCTCGGCAAGCGCCTTTCGGCTTGCCTCAGACAGGCTGGCCAGGCCATCTTCGCCGATGCCGATGATGGTCAACCAGGGATCAGCCATGATGCGCGCCCTTATTCTGGGCGGAACTGCCGACGCCAGTCTGCTTGCCGAAGCGCTCTCGCAGGCACGGCTCGACGCGATCTATTCCTACGGCGGACGCACCCGAGCGCCCGCCGACCAACCGCTGCCAACTCGCACCGGCGGCTTCGGCGGCGCGAAAGGCGTCGCCGACTATATTCGTCGCGAAGGCATCACGCATGTGGTCGACGCGACGCATCCGTTCGCGGTTGAGATGAGCCGCAACGCGATCGCGGCGTGCGGAGACACCGGAACGCCGCTGGTCGCGCTCGAGCGCGCGCCCTGGGCCAGGACGGCCGGCGACAACTGGATCGAAGTCGCCGACATTGCATCCGCCGTCGCGGCGTTGCCGGAGAACCGCGCCCGGGTGTTCCTTGCGATCGGGCGGCAGCACATCGCACCATTCGGCACCAGGCCGCAGCACGCCTACACGTTGCGGTTCGTCGATCCTCCCGAGGGCGCATTGCCATTCGATGCCGACGTGCTCGTGTCGCGCGGGCCGTTCACGCTTGAGGACGAGTTGGAGATGATACGCTCGCGCGGTATCGAGTGGATTGTCGCCCGCAATTCCGGCGGAAACGGCGCGCGCGCCAAGATCGATGCCGCACGCGCCCTTGGTCTCCCCGTCATCATGCTGTCGCGCCCGCAACTGCCGGACAGGCCGCGGGTGGAAAGCGTCGCCGAAGTGATGCAGTGGCTCGGTCATCGTGCCTGCCTCGGTGCATAGACCCAGCGGCCGACACGGCGTGTCGCCGAATTGCCGACGATCACGAGCGTCCGCATGTCGGCCATGTCAGGCTTTGCTTCGGATAACCTGACCGCTTCGACCCGTTCATCGGACGTGCTGACCGCGCGTGCGAAGATCACGATGCGCTCTGCGCAACCCGCTTCGTTCAGGATCTCCAGCGCGCGACCAAACCCCCCGGATCGGCTCACCGAGCGCGGATTGTACATCGCGATCGCAAAGTCGGCTTCGGCGGCAAGCCGCAAGCGCTTCTCGATCACCGACCACGGCTTGAGATTGTCGGAGAGGTTGATCGCGCAGAAATCATGACCGAGCGGTGCGCCCGCGCGCGCCGCGGCCGCCAGCATGGCTGTCACGCCCGGCAGCACCCGGATCGGAAGACGCTGGCATTGCGGAGACTCCTCCAACGCCTCGAACACGGCCGAGGCCATCGCAAAGACGCCGGGATCGCCGGAGGACACGACGACCACCTGACGGCCTTCGGATGCGAGCCGCAGGGCTTCGCTCG
>Ga0081540_1002808_pt1:12500-14097 | contig 14097 bp, 15 predicted proteins | sample TabmetS2T1R1_FD_71024 | JGI IMG/M metagenome (GOLD analysis project Ga0081540, IMG submission 71024) | Tabebuia heterophylla rhizosphere microbial communities from the University of Puerto Rico - S2T1R1 | ecosystem: Host-associated > Plants > Roots > Rhizosphere ... | reverse complement strand
TTTTTTTTGTTTGTTGGGGTGTGTGTTTGTGTGTGTTTGTTTTTTTTTTTTTTTTTTTTTTTTTTTTTTTTTTTTTTTTTTTTTTTTTTTTTTTTTTTTTTTTTTTTTGTTTTTTTTTTTGTTTTTTTTTTTTTTTTTTTTTTTGTTTTTTTGTAATTGGGTTTTTTTTTTTTTTTTTTTTTTTTTTTTTTTTTTTTTTAAAAACACTAGCAGGTTGATGGATCATTACCCTGATGATAGAAGGATTCTCTATCTGCTGTGTGAAACGAACAGAAAAGAAAGATAAAGAATAATAGGCAAAAAAGATAGAATTGAACAACCGTACGGGCATCGTCTTTTGTGCATTGCATACGGCTCTACAATCAAATTGAAATTGACCCTTACTTTCCATTCAAGAAAGATAAAAATAGAATCTCTCAGCCCCAGATGGGTAAATGATCAAATTGCCACCCTTCCTTTCGGAGGAGTTAAAAAATACTATGATGGCTCCGTTGCTTTCTATTTTAAAATGGATTCTTTTTTTGTCTTTGATTCAGCAATCCCAAAGTTTCTTTTTGATCCAACCAAAAAAGGAAAAATCTTGTTTTTTTTCGCATTCTTTTTTTTTCTAACATAAAAATTGTTAAGAGCCCTTCGGTGTGAAAAAAGTTTGTGACGCTGAATTGGACTCCCGATAGATAAGAGAAAATCGGAAATACCTTTTATCTCATCCTACTCTCTCGATACATAATCGAATCTTTTGAAAAAAAAACAATACAAAAATTTTTCATATCGAATTCGAAGTGCCATGCTATTATTACTTAATATTCATATGGCGAAGGCATAGTTTTCTTTTTTCTCTCAAATAAAAAAAGCTCATTGACGCCAAGCGTGAGGGAATGCTAGACGTTTGGTAAATTCTCCTCCAACCAGGATCAAAGATCCCATTGACGCGGCTGTTCCTACGCATATTGTCTGGACATCTGGTTCCACCCATTGTATAACATCATAAAGAGTTATTCCAGGTAGTACTTCTCCGCCAGGACAGTGTATAAACAAAAAAAATTCTATCCTTTCATCCTCGATACTGAAATATATCAAAAGACCCGCAAGTTGATTCCCGATCTCGGGATTCACATCTTGGACTAAAAAAAGTGCTCTGACTTGATAAAGTCGGTTGAGTAGGGTAAAATTCTATCCCTTAGGAACCGTACATGCGCCTTTTGATGCATACGGTTCAAAAAAAATTGCGAAAAAAACGAATCAATGTATAGATTCCAGTCCTCTTTCCTTTTTCCTATTCTTTTTCATAGCAGTTTTTTTCGAACTTCTAACGAAAGGGCTTTTTCTTCGATTTTTCAATAAAGACGAATTTTGACTTCTTTTCTTTCTTCCTTATAATAGGTCAATAAACTTATCGAATTAACTTCTCATTGATGTATTGTTTCATCGAGATTCAATCCAAATCACGATGGTATTTTCTTGTTCCTGAATGGGTCTCTTTCATCTTTTTAGGTTTATGCTCTACTCCGGGTAAAGATCCGCCCGATTTGGATTTGCACATATAGGACAAATCTTCCCATCACCATTTCTTTTTGTTATGACTTTCTAAATAACA
>Ga0081540_1002808_pt1:0-5000 | contig 14097 bp, 15 predicted proteins | sample TabmetS2T1R1_FD_71024 | JGI IMG/M metagenome (GOLD analysis project Ga0081540, IMG submission 71024) | Tabebuia heterophylla rhizosphere microbial communities from the University of Puerto Rico - S2T1R1 | ecosystem: Host-associated > Plants > Roots > Rhizosphere ... | reverse complement strand
TTTGAGCGGCAAGGGGTGTCTTTCTTCTCGGACCCTTGAATCCACAAGTACCGGCCGAGGACCAGGAAACCACCCGACCCCGTACATCTGTAACCGTGACAATGGTATTATGGAAACTTGCTTGAACATGAATAACTCCCTTTGGTATTCTACGTGCACTCTTACGTGAACCAATACGTACATTCCTACGTGAACCAGTTCTCAGTATAGCTTTTGCCATATTGTATCATCTCATAAATATAAGTCAGAAATATATGGATATATCCATTTCATGTCAAAACAGATTCCTTATTTGTACATTGAGCCCTTTAGCGCGTCTGATTATCCTTGTCTTTGTTTATGTCTCGGGTTGGAACAAATTACTATAATGCGCCCCTGCCTACGGATTAGTCGACATTTTTCACAAATTTTACGAACGGAAGCTCTTATTTTCATATTTGTCATTCCTTATCTTAATTCTGACTCTACTTCTTGGTAGAAAATAAGTTTCTTGAAATTTTGCATCTCGAATCGTATTGAATAAAAACCAGCTAATCTTTCGAATCCTTGTTTTGGAGTCGATAAATTATACGTCCTCTGGTTGAATCATAACGACTTACTTCAATTTTGACTTTATCTCCTGGCAGTATCCGTATAAAACTACGTCGGATCTTTCCTGAAACATAACCTAGAATCAGATCTTCATTATCTAACCGAACCCGGAACATGCCATTGGGAAGCGATTCAGTAATTAAACCTTCGTGAATCCATTTTTGTTCTGTCATTCCAGGTAAAGCCCCCTTGAAGTATCAACTAATGGAGGAGAAACGATATTAGACAACTCACCCTCTTTCTTTTTTTTTTTAGAAATAGGAAGAGGTTTCGGATCCCATTTGGATATTAAAAGGATTACCATATATAACACAAAATTTCTCCGCCAATTCCTTCGAGTCGAGCCTCCCGATCTGTCATTATACCTCGAGACGTAGAAAGAATTACAATCCCCATCCCACCTAAAATTCTAGGAAGTCGTTGAGAGTTAGAATAGATTCGTAGACCGGGTCGACTGATCCGTTTTAAATTTAAAAAATTTCTATATGGTCTTTTCCTATTCCTTCTATGTCGCAGGGTTACAACCAAAAAATATTTGTTTTTTTCTCGATATTTTCTGACGTTTTCGATAAAACCTTCTCGGAAAAGTATTTTAACAATATTTTCGGTAATATTAGTAGATGCTATGCGAACAACTCTTTTTCTATCCATATCAGCATTTCGTATAGAGGTTATTATCTCAGCAATAGTGTCTCTACCCATGATGAACTAAAATTATTGGTGCCTCAAAATTGGATATAATCAACATGTTTTTCTTTTTTTATTGGTTTATGAATATGAATTTTTCAAGGTATATGCGTGAAACACAATCTACGAATTAATCTAGTTCTTAATCTATTTCTTTCAAATACTCCAAAGATATCACGATCTCATTTTATTTTATAATACCTCGGGAGCTAATGAAACTATTTTAGTAAAATGGAATTGTCTCAATTCCCGGGGGATTGCACCAAAAATTCGAGTTCCTTTTGGATTTCCTTGTTGATCAATCACAACTGCAGCATTGTCATCATATCGTATTATCATACCACTGTCGCGTTTAAGTTCTTTACAGGTACGGACAATTACAGCTCTGACTACTTCTGATTTTTCTAGGGGCATATTTGGGACTGCTTCTTTGATCACAGCAACAATAACGTCACCAATATGAGCATAGCGACGATTACTAGTTCCTATGATTCGAATACACATCAATTCTCGAGCCCCGCTGTTATCCGCTACATTTAAATGGGTCTGAGGTTGAATCATATCAATTTTTGAGTCTATTCTTCCAATGCAAAGGATAAAGAAAATAAAAGAGATATTGTTTGTTCAAAAAAAGAAACCTGCGGTTTCATCCCCAAGACTCATTTCTGTCGGTTCTACATTTTTATCCCGAAATAATAAATTGAGTTCGTATAGGCATTTTGGATGCTGCTATTAAAATAGCCCTTCTAGCTATATTTTCGGTTACTCCACCCATTTCATATAGTATTCGCCCCGGTTTAACAACAGCTACCCAATATTCAGGGGATCCTTTCCCCGAACCCATACGTGTTTCAGCAGGTCTTACTGTAACTGGTTTGTCTGGAAATATACGGACCCATATTTTTCCACCACGGCGTGCATTTCGTGTCATTGCTCGTCGACCTGCTTCGATTTGTCTAGATGTGATCCAAGCAGGTTCAAGTGCCTGAAGAGCATATTTACCGAAAGAAATATGATTACCTCGATAAGATATTCCCTTCATTCTTCCTCTATGTTGTTTACGGAATCTAGTTCTTTTGGGGTTATAGTTGATGGTTGTTTCGGAATTCCATCTCTACTACAGAACTGGACGTGAGAGTTTCTTCTCATCCAGCTCCTCGCGAATAAAAGGATTCAAAATGGAATTTCAATTAATTTGAATAGATATTAGAACATTTTTATAAAAAATTTTATAAATAATAGTTTTTTTCTAACGTTCTAATAAATCTTTATTTTCTTTTGTCCTTTAGCCAAGTTTACCAATTCAAATTCAAAAAAAAAGAAAGTTTTCGCGGGCGAATATTTACTCTTGCAATCTCTATTTCAGTCGTAGCGCTTGTTCGTGACTTCTCAGAATAGATGAATTGATTTCCGCTTCATTTCGCCATCCCGACTAGTGAATCAGTAAGATTCATTTGTTCAATAAAATCTTTTGCAGTCACAGGTTCCATCGTTCCCACCGCTTCGTACTTAATGGTTAGGTCAGAATTCTACAACGGAGCTCATAATCCAATTTATTCTTGAGTCAACCTTCTTAGTCTTTATTGGCTCGAAGCTCGTGATTTTTTTCTTCTATAAGAAGGATTCATTTAATATTTCATTATGGATGAATCAATTAGTATTGATGCTTTATTACACTGTCTTTTATGAGATGACTCATAGACCTTACATATTGGAATTCTATATCATTGATATTCTTTTTCTCTCTTTCTCTCATCCTTCCATTTATCCACACCTTTCTTCTGTATTTTGCTTTAAACTTAGAATTAAAGTTTATTCAAAAAAAATTTCAGTTGCTACATAGATATGACCGATTTGTCATATCTTGACTGGTTCTTTAGATCCAGATAATACGAAGTGATGAGTTGGTTTTCATACTATCGGGTTGGTCTTTTTTTAATCCTAACCCTAAAAAAAACCAACGAGTCACACACTAAGCATAGCAATTATATCAAAAGGTTAATCGAATTTTTATTCAACACTATAGAATTAAGAATTTGTTGGATTGGCCAGAAAAAGAATGACCGAGTTTCCCTTTTTTTGTTCAATCAATCGATAGAAGGGAAAAACAATGAAAGTTTTCTTATTCCTCTTCCTTGTCTAGAAAAATCCAAATTTTGATGCCTAATACCCCATAGATAGTCCTAATTATATAGGAACAATAATCCATTTTAGCTTGAATGGTTTGTAGGGGAACTCTACCCTCTCTGATCCATTCCACACGTGCAATTTCTTTTCCGTCGATACGCCCTGCAATTTGTACTTGAATTCCTTTTGTATCTGCTTGTTCAGCTAATTCAATAGCTTTTTTTATTGCTTTTCGAAATGAAACTCTATTCTTTAATTGTCCGGCTATAAATTCTGCAAGAATATTAGGGTTTCCGTAAGGTTTTGCAATTCGTGTGATAGCAATGTTAAGTTTTCGGTTCACATAATGAAATTCTTTTTGTAGATTCATCTGTAATTCTTCGATTACTCGCGGTCTACTTTCGATTAATAACTTTGGGAATCCCATAAAGATTATGACCTTGATCAAATCGATTCCTTTTTGAATCTCTATACGGGCAATTCCCTCGGCGCCGGAGGATATTCTCATATTCTTTTGTACATAAGTTTTGATAAAATCGCGTATTTTTTGATCTTCTTGTAGACCCTCAGAATAATTTTTTGGTTGTGCAAACCAAAGGGAATGATGACTTTGAGTTGTACCAAGTCTGAAACCAAGTGGATTTATTTTTTGTCCCATACTACCCCACTACTATACACATCATCATATACTCTAGTTGTCTTTTTCGATCTAGGGTTTTCAAACGAATATAGATCTTCATATTCATATTCATCTAAAGATACATCTTTCACTACAATAGTTATATGACAGGTATTTCTTTTTATCACATAACTACGTCCTCGAGCTCGAGGTTTTAATTTCTTTGCGGTAGTACCTTCGTTAACCTCAGCTTTACTAATTACTAAATTGGCTTTGTCAGACCCCAGATTGTAACTAGCATTTGCTGCTGCAGAACAAACCAATTTAAAAATGGGATAACATGCTCTATAGGGCATGAGTTCTAGTATCATAAGTGTTTCCTCATAGGAACGTCCGCGAATTTGATCAATTACTCTTCTTGCTTTGTCAGCAGATAGAGATATATGTCGACCTAAAGCGTATACTTCCGTTTTGTTCTTCTTTAGCTGTTGTAGCATAAGGTTTCTCTCCTACTAATGAATCATAAGTACCTATCTATTCTATATGTTATGTTTTTTAAGATAAGATTAACGACGAGATCTATTATCCCTTTTTGCATGTCCTCGGAAATTTAAAGTAGGTACAAATTCTCCCAATTTGTGACCTACCATACGATCTGTTATATAAATAGGCAAATGCTGCTTACCATTATGAATAGCAATCGTATGGCCAATCATTGTGGGTATAATGGTAGATGCACGGGACCAAGTTACTATTATCTCTTTTTCTGCTTTTTTATTAAGTTTATCAATTTTTCTTAATAGATGATTGGCTACAAAAGGATTTTTTTTTAGTGAACGTATCACAGCTTCCTCCTATTTTTTTTGTTTTTTTTTTTTTTTTGTAAAGACGAAGAAAGAAATTCGATTTTCTTTTCTCGCCTATTTACTACGGCGACGAACAATCAAATTATCACTATATTTATTCCTTTTTCTAC
>Ga0081540_1002807_pt1 | contig 14102 bp, 13 predicted proteins | sample TabmetS2T1R1_FD_71024 | JGI IMG/M metagenome (GOLD analysis project Ga0081540, IMG submission 71024) | Tabebuia heterophylla rhizosphere microbial communities from the University of Puerto Rico - S2T1R1 | ecosystem: Host-associated > Plants > Roots > Rhizosphere ... | reverse complement strand
CGGTGGTGGTGGTGAACCAGGCGATCTGGGGGTCGAGACGCAGTCGGCGTCGAGGGGTCGTAGGTCGCGGCAATTCATGGTGAGGATGGCCGCTACGGCCGGCGCGGCCGAGGAGTCGAGCTGCTGGACAGAGTCGCCGAGCTGCAGTGGGTGACGTTCCGGCGGCCACACACTGCTCGACGACCAGCCACCCGGTTCTGATAATTAGCGTGTCGCTGAGCGCTGTGCTAAACGGCGCTGTCGCGAGGTCGGCTAGACGCCCTGGATTGCTGGCTTTGTGCCCCCGGCAGGACTCGAACCTGCGCCCTACCGCTTAGAAGGCGGGAGCTCTATCCGCTGAGCTACGGGGGCTCAAACCTGCCGCTTGCGCACGACCTACCGCTCGTGGGCAGCGCAAGTCTAGAACAGGCAACCGCAGAACTCCCGGTCAGAGCTGCTACACCGATCATCCAATGTGATGTAGCTGACGGGGTAGGTGGCGGACATCAGGTTGGCGCTCATAGGGGCGCAGCCGTAGCGAGTAATCGGGGTCGCGGCTGTCCGTTCCGAGACCGTAGATACCCGCCAACGCCATCAGAACGAATAGCACGAGCAGGATCACCATCATGGCTGTAATTCTGCGCTCACCGTGATCCTGCCACAACTGACTTAAATGACAGTGTACGTTGAAATCCTGCCACGCACCAGGCACCCTGGTTGTTGTGCCGATTCGCAATGTCGTCGCCGTGGCGCTGCCCGGTGTTCAGCCCTTTGAGCTAGGAGTCGTGTCCGAAGGCTTCGGTATCGATCGAAGGGACGACGGTGTACCGAACTACGACTTTGCGGTCGTATCGGTCGACTCACAACCCGTGCCCACGTCGAACGGGTGGACCATCACCACGGAGCATCGACTCGACCGAGCCGACGCAGCCGATCTCGTTGTCGTACCAGCCTGCGGCACGGGTCACGTCTACCCAGAGGCCGTCTTGGGCACGCTGCGGGCCGCGGTCGAGCGTGGGGCCATGGTCATGAGCGTATGTTCGGGTGCGTACGTCCTCGGTGCCGCTGGGCTGCTCGACGGCCGGGACTGTACGACGCATTGGCGGTACGCGGCCGAATTGGCCAACCGATTCCCCCTTGCTCGGGTCAATCCCGATGTGCTCTACGTCTGCGACGGCCAGGTGCTGACGAGCGCCGGCTCAGCCGCCGGGCTGGACCTGTGTCTGCACTTGATCCGCCGGGACTATGGCGAGCGCCTCGCGAACATCGCCGCGCGACGGATGGTCATGCCGCCGCACCGGGCTGGCGGGCAGGCCCAGTTCGTCGGAACGCCAGTGCGGGCGCAGGATGCGGAGACACTTGCGCCACTCTTGGATGAGATCGCGAGCCAGTTGGACAAGGACCATTCAGTAACGTCGATGTCGATGCGGGCGGCCATGAGCGAGCGGACGTTTGCCCGACGATTTCGAGCCGAGACCGGGACAACGCCGCACATGTGGCTCACGGAGCAGCGGGTTCGCTACGCACGTTCCCTGCTCGAAGCCGGTGACGAGCCGGTCGAGGTAGTGGCTCGACGCAGCGGATTCGGTACCGCCGCGATGTTGCGTCATCACTTCAACCGCGTCGTCGGGACCTCTCCGGCTGCGTATCGCCAGGTTTTCCGCGGATAGCACCGCCGTCCGACATCGGCCGCATTCCTGTCCACAGGTCTATCCGTCATCCACAGATGCCCCGCGAGCCTTCGCGCCGAGGCAGTGGCCCGGTTGGCTGGCAGCACGCCCACAAGGGGCCGCCGGACATCACGACCGGGTGGAAGGACAGGAGTTCCGCAATGAACGACACGTACATCACCATCGTGGGCAATGTCGTGGACGAACCCCGATTGCGCACCACGAGCAGCTCCGGCGTGCCCGTGCTGAGCTTTCGGGTCGCGTCGACCTCGCGTCGTCTCGATCGCGAGTCCGGCAAGTGGCAGGACAGCGATCGGCTGTTCGCGACGGTCACGTGCTGGCGCGCACTCGCGCAGAACGTCGCGCGTTCATTGAAGAAGGGGCAGCCCGTCATCGTGACTGGCCGGTTCTACTCCCGGGAGTACACGACCAAGGACGAGACGTCCCGCGTGAGCTACGAGGTCGACGCTGCCGCGATCGGTCATGACTTGTCACGAGGCGTCAGTGAGTTCACCAAGGTGGTGCGGCCGGTTGCGACAACTACGGTCGACGTCGGCCCGGACGGCATGCCCGAGGACCTCACTGCTCGGCGATTCGACGCGACACCGGGGCCGGAGGCGGCGCTCGCGGCGGTAGGGTGATCGCCGCAGCGACCCCACGGCCTGGGTTTGCGGTCGCGTAGCGTGAACGGCTCGCATGCCGCATTGGGTGTTCGGCCGTTTCGACTGGTCCTCGTAGTCGCTAATTCGAGCGGAAGTCAGACGATCGAGGCCCCGTATCGTAGCCAAGGGAACCGAGTCTGACAGCGAAGCGAGGAACACGGTGGCTCAGTTCATCTACACCATGCGCAAGGTCCGTAAGGCTGTCGGCGACAAGCTGATCCTGGACGATGTCACCCTGTCCTTCCTGCCGGGCGCCAAGATCGGTGTAGTCGGGCCCAATGGTGCGGGAAAGACGACCGTCCTTCGGATCATGGCCGGGCTCGATCAGCCGTCGAACGGGGACGCGCAGTTGTCGCCGGGGTATTCGGTGGGTCTCTTGGAGCAGGAACCGTCGCTGGACGAGACGAAGACGGTCCGAGAGAACGTCGAGGATGCGGTCGCGGACCTTCGAGCGACGATGGCGCGATTCGACGAAGTGTCCGTCGCTATGGGCGAACCCGACGCTGACTTTGACGCTCTGCTTACTGAGCAGGGAAACCTCATGGAGAAGATCGAGCACGCCAACGGGTGGGAGCTGGACAGTCGGATCGAGCAGGCGATGGACGCGCTGCGTTGCCCGCCAGGCGACGAGCCGGTGACCCACCTGTCCGGAGGCGAGCGGCGCCGTGTGGCGTTGTGTCGGCTGCTGCTCGAGCAGCCAGATCTCCTGCTCCTTGACGAGCCGACCAACCATCTCGATGCCGAGAGCGTGCAGTGGTTGGAGCAGCACCTCGCCAAGTATCCGGGCACCATTCTTGCGGTAACACACGACCGCTACTTCCTCGACAACGTCGCGGAGTGGATCCTCGAGCTCGATCGTGGCCGGGCCTATCCCTACGAGGGCAACTACTCCACCTACCTGGAGAAGAAGGCGGAACGCCTGGAGGTGGCCGGCAAGCGCGACCAGAAACTCCAGAAACGGTTACGCGACGAGCTGGACTGGGTGCGCCAGAACGCCCGGGGCAGGCAGGCCAAAAGTAAGGCTCGACTCCAGAGATACGAGGAGATGGCCGCCGAGGCGGAAAAGACCCGGAAACTCGACTTCGAAGAGATTCAGATCCCGCCCGGTCCGCGCCTGGGCAGTGTCGTTGTCGATGTCAGCCATCTGGACAAAGGCTTCGAGGGCCGAATGCTGATCAAGGACCTGTCGTTCTCGTTGCCCCGCGGCGGCATCGTCGGCGTGATCGGGCCGAACGGAGTTGGGAAGACGACACTGTTCAAGATGATCGTCGGGCAAGAGCAGCCGGATTCCGGCGAGGTGAAGGTCGGCGAGACAGTGAAGATCAGTTACGTCGACCAGGGCCGCAGCCGCATCGATCCGACCAAGAACGTCTGGCAGGTCGTATCTGACGGTCTCGATCACATCAACGTCGGGCACGTCGAGATGCCATCTCGAGCGTATGTCTCCGCATTTGGATTCAAAGGGCCGGATCAGCAAAAGCGCGCCGGCGTATTGAGCGGGGGAGAACGAAACCGCCTGAATCTGGCGCTCACTCTGAAGGAGGGTGGCAACCTCTTGCTTCTCGACGAGCCGACCAATGATCTCGATGTGGAGACTCTCGGCTCGCTGGAGAATGCACTCCTCGAATTCCCTGGGTGCGCTGTCGTCATCAGTCACGACCGATGGTTCCTGGACCGGGTCGCAACGCACATTTTGGCTTGGGAAGGTACCGACGACGACCCAGCCCGCTGGTTCTGGTTCGAAGGGAACTTCGACTCCTACGAGAAGAACAAGATCGAGCGACTGGGCGCTGAGGCAGCGCGCCCGCACGCGGTCACCTATCGCAAGCTCTCCCGCGACTGAGTGCCGGCATGTCTCGATTCGTCGCTCAGTGCGCGATGCGTTGGTCGGACATGGATGCATATGGGCACGTGAACAATGCCGCGTACCTGGCTTATCTCGAGCAAGCTCGAGTGTCCATGTTCTTCGATCGGTACGACCCGTCGTTCGAACGTGGAACGGTCGTTAAACATCACGAAATCAGCTACTTGAAACCAGTGGTCTACCACGTCGACCCGTTACGAATCGAATTGTGGATCGATGACGTCCGAGCGGCGTCGTTTCGAATGCTCTACGACGTACTCGATCGTGGCGTGCTGGCCGCGACGGCGGCAACAACGCTAGTGACATTTGACTTCTTATCCGAGCGCCCACGGCGGCTCACGCCGGATGAGAAAGCGATGCTGGCTGGCTATGCCGACGACGCTCCAGTGGCGATTAGTGCCGCGACAGCAAGCAACGGATGATGATGGCGACTGACGCGGACGTTGAAGAGGATCCCGGACATTGAGTGAGCGAGGTCTGGCGCGTAAGGCCACCACTGACGTGAGCTGGGCTGAGCGTGCGGCGACCCTCGGCGGGGCGGGAGGGGCGGCAGCCCGACCCGGCGTGCGGCCTGGTGCCCTGGTCGAGCTTGCGCCGATGCTTCGTCGCGCCGCTAGCCTCGACGAGCTAAGTCTGGCTCGGATCGTCACCGGAACGGCAACCGTCACCGGCCTCGTCAGATTGCCATTTGACGTTTTGGTCGGCCGGACTTTGCCCTTGCCTGCGGACGCTGATCGCCGTGCCGGCGACTACTCGGTCTTGGCGACCGAGCTGCTGGCCTGGATCGACGGAGACGATGCCAAGCCTGTCCCCAGGGACACCGACTGGCGCGGCGGTATACCGCCCACCACCGGCTGGCAGCGAGTCGATACGGTGCCCGACGACGTGATCCGTCGGCTGGTCCGCAGCGGTGCGCGCACGCTGAAGGATGCCGCTGCACGAGAAGGCCTGCCCGGTGCGCAGCCCCGGGCCGACGTAGCGGCCGCCCTGCTCGACTCGGTTGTATTGACCGTTAGTAGCTCGAGTAGCGAGCGCGTCGAGCTGACGCTCCGGCTCATCAGCGCTATTACTCGGATGGGGTTTCTACCCCATGGCTCGCACGTGGCCGTCGACATCGCCGGTCGGTGGTTGCGGATCGCGGCCCGGTACGGCTCCGGATACGCCGAGCGGCCCGGTCTGCGGTTGAACCTTGGATTGAGGTCCAGCTAGCCGGAGCTCGTCTGGTCTCGAATCGACCCGTCAGCCGACCGATCGGATGCCTGCTGGTCCTCTCGCATCCACACTGCGGTGTTCGCCGGCAGGACGCCGTCGCCGTCCAGCGGTCCAGAGGCCAGCACGACCCGTCCCGGCGGCATTGGGGCCGGCGCCGTGCCGAAGTTGACAGCTACCACGAAGTCGTCCCCGCGCCGGAACGCTAGGGTGTCGTCCGGTGAGCCGATCCAGCTGAATTCGTCGCCATGCAAGCTGGTGCTCTTCGCCCGGTAATCCAACGCTCGCCGATAGAGGGACAGGGTTGAGTCCACCTCATCGAGTTGGCGGGCGACGGTCAACCGTCGCCACGACGCCGGCAGCGGTAGCCATGTCGCGGCGCTGGAGGAGAATCCGAACGGCGGCGCGTCGCCCTCCCACGGAAGTGGCACCCGCTCACCGTCCCGCCCTCGTATGGTGTGACCGCTGCGCTCCCAGGCCGGGTCCTGCAGCACCGACTCCGGAAGATCGTCGACATTCGGCAAACCGAGCTCGTCGCCGTTGTAGAGGTAGACGGCGCCGGGCAGGGACAGTTGCAGCAAGGCAGCCGCGCGCCCACGTGCGGTGCCTACCGCTCCGCCGCCGTACCGGCTGACGTGACGATCGATGTCATGGTTGGACAGCACCCAGGCGCACGGCGCGCCCACTGCAGGCATCGTTTGCATCGCATCGTCGATCGCGGCCCGGAACTCCTTGGCCGACCAGTCCACTTGCACCAGCTGGAAGCTGAACGCCAAATGCAGCTCATCCGGGCGCACGTACCGGGCAAGCCGGTGGCCGCCTGACGCCCACACTTCGCCGACCGCCATCCGGTCGCCAGGGTAGGAGTCGAGGACGCGGCGGAACGCCCGCAGGTACTCGTGCACCTCGTCCTGATCCCAACGCGGGTCGTCGGTTGGACGCATGTGGTCAGCGTCATTGATCTTGGCCAAGGTGCTCGGAGAAATGTCCGGTAGGCCAACGGCCTTGGCCATGCCGTGCGCCACGTCGATGCGAAAACCATCGGTTCCGCGGTCGAGCCAGAAGCGCAGAATGCGTTCGAACTCGGCGGCTACCTCCGGATTGAACCAGTCGAGATCTGGTTGCTCGGCCGCGAACAAATGCAAGTACCACTGACCGTCCGGGACGCGAGTCCACGCAGGTCCGCCGAACACGGACGGCCAGTTGTTCGGCGGGAGGTCCCCGCCCGGACCTTGGCCATCGCGGAAGATGAATCGCGCCCGCTTCCGGCTTCCGGGCTCGGCCGCCAGGGCTTCCTGGAACCAGGCGTGCTGATCGGAGAAATGGTTCGGGACCAGGTCGATCGTTACTCGGATGCCTCGGGCGTGTGCGGCGGCAACTAGTGCGTCAAAGTCCGCAATCGTGCCGAACGTCGGGTCGACATCAGTGGGGTTCGCAACGTCGTACCCGCCGTCCGCACCTGGCGACGTATAGAACGGGCTGAGCCACAGGGCGTCGATTCCGAGCTGCTGCAGATAGTCCAGCCGGTCCCGAAGCCCGATCAGGTCGCCGACGCCGTCGCCGTTCCCGTCGGCGAAGCTCTTCGGGTAGATCTGATAGAACACCGCGCTCCGCCACCATGGCTCGGAGTACGGCAGATGCGGCTCCGTCGACGTCGAACCTGCGTACCGCCTGGGGACGTCATCGACGTGGTGCGTCACGCGCTGTCTCCTCCGGAGGTCGCTCGATCAGGCGATCGCGGGATCGCCCAGCGATCGTAAACGCTTGCAATCGTGCCAAACGGACCCGGCTGTTGCCAGTTACGCAACCGACCTCGGGTGTCAGGCGGCGCCCAAGGAAGCACGTGCCACGACTTGGCCGGAGACGTCGCTGTCTTCGGCCGAGGAGGACGCGGATTTGGGCGGGGACCTCGCACCCTGCTACGCGGGAGGGGTGCCGGCCTGGGGCTGGGGACATTGCGGCCTGCGGCTGGGGACGCTGCGGGCTTCAGCCGAGGACGCTGCGGCTGTGGCGGAGATATTGCCTGTCTCGGCTCGATGTTGCGGCGATGGCAACGGGCGCTGTGGGCTCAACCGCTGCGGGCTCAACCGCGAAGGAGTGCCGACCATCAGCCGGGGACATTACGGAGTGACGCCGCAGCCATCTGGAAATACCGCCACAGCGCCTCGTCGTACTCAGGTTTGAGCGCGAGTTCGTCGAGTGCGGCTCGCATGTGCCGAAGCCACGCGTCGTGTGCGGCGATCCCGATCGCAAACCGGGCGTGACGCATGCGCAGTCGCGGGTGTCCGCGAAGCGCGGAGTAGGTATTCGGTCCGCCCCAGTACTGGATGAGGAACATTCGTAGCCGCTCGGCCGCCGGTCCGAGGTCGTCTTCCGGGTAAATGGCACGCAGCACAGGATCGCTTGCCACGCCGGCATAAAACGTGTCTACCAGGCGGCGGAACGTCTCCTCTCCGCCGACCGCCTCGTAGAGAGTCACCGCCTCGCCTGCGGAGACGACCGGTTCGTTGGTATTCACTGGCCCCATTCTCCCCGTACGGTGGCGCTCATGACGACGCCCCTACCTGAGACATTCGACCTGATCGTGGTGGGCCTCGGCCCCGGCGGTGAAGAGGTCGCCGAGCGGATGGCCGAGGCGGGTTGGTCGGTTCTGGGCATTGACCGCCATCTGGTCGGCGGCGAGTGCCCGTACTACGGATGCATACCTTCCAAGATGGTTATCCGGGGTGCGGCGGTCTTGGCCGAGGGCGGGCGGGTCAACATCCTGTCGTCGGGAAGAGCAGACATCGCGCCTGACTACCGGCCGGTCGGTGAGCGAATCCGCGACGAAGCAACAGACAACTGGGACGACAAGGTTGCCGTTGAACGGTTCGAGCGGTTGGGCGGGACGTTCGTTCGAGGTGTGGGACGGCTCGCCGGTCGGGCCGACGACGGATCGGTGCAGGTCGAGGTCGGCGGCGCGACGTACCGCGCGCCCCACGTCGTCATTTCAGTTGGTACGTCCCCCGCCATCCCGCCGATTCCGGGGCTTGCCGATCTGCGCGGAGAAGGCGGACCGGAGTCACCGATCTGGACGAATCGTGACGTGCTGCGGGCCCCGGAGGCGCCCGCGTCGATGGTCGTCCTCGGCGGCGGGTCTATCGGCGTCGAGCTTGCGCAGGCGTTCGGGCGGTTCGGCACGCGCGTGACAGTTGTGGAGGCCTCCGAGCGCATGGTCAGCGTCGAAGAACCCCGCGTCTCCGAGGTGCTGGCTGAGGTCTTTCGCCGCGAGGGCATCGAGCTACAACTCGGCGTCGGGGCGACAGCAGTTGGCGCCGGCGGTAGCGGTGTCGAGGTCACGCTGGCCAACGGCGGCACCGTCACGGGAGAGAAAATGCTCGTGTGCGTTGGACGCCGATCCAACCTGGCTGACGTTGCTCTGGACAAGGTCGGCCTGGATCCCAGCGCCCGCACGCTTGAGGTGGACGATCAGATGCGGGTCATCGGTGTCAACGGTCTTTACGGCATCGGTGACATCACCGGCCGGGGCGCATTCACCCACGTCTCGGTGTGGCAGGCGCGAGTCCTGATTGCGCACCTGCTGGACCGGCCGAATCTGTTCGGCGGCTACCACGGGCTGGCCTGGACGTCGTTTACCGATCCAGAGATTGGCCGAGTCGGCCTCTCTGAGTCCCAGGCTCGGGAACGCGGTCTCACCGTCCGCACCGGCTATGCGACGATCGCCTCGTCAACGAGGGGGTGGATCCACGGACCCGGCAACGATGGATTCATTCTTCTCGTCGAGGATGCCGACCGAGGCGTTCTCGTGGGCGCCACGGTCATGAGCCCCTACGGCGGCGAGATTCTCGGTGCGCTCACCGCGGCCGTCCACGCGGAGATCCCGACCAAAACGCTGACCACGATGCACTACGTGTACCCGACATTGCATCGAGGAATCCTCGGCGCCCTCGACGACCTGAACTCCTGACCAGTCGACGCGACGGACAAGCTCCCGGAGCGTCCCCTCGACGCCTGGAAGAGCGGCAGCTATAGCCGGATTTAGGGCGATTTTTCGACCGAATATGACACTCCGACCCGCGGGATGTACCTACGAACGTGCGCAACTGGCCCTCTGTCCGGTTCACTAACGGAGTCGGAGGTGATCCGAGTGGCCGGTGCGCTGGTGCTCAACGCAACGTACGAGCCGTTGTGTGTCGTCACTCTGCGCCGCGCCGTCGTTCTGGTCCTCGCCGAGAAGGCCTTCGTCGTCGAAGCGGGCAACGACGTCATGCACTCGGCGCGGGTCGCCATTCCGGTGCCAACCGTGGTGCGGCTTGCCCACTACGTACGGGTGCCCTACCGCCGGGAGGTGCCGCTCACCCGGCGCGCAGTGCTGGATCGGGATGGGCAGGCGTGCATGTATTGCGGAACGCGCGCTGACACGATCGATCATGTCCGACCGCGGTCTCGTGGCGGGCAGCATGTCTGGACCAACGTGGTGGCCGCCTGCGCCCGGTGCAACCATCGCAAAGGCGATCGGCTGCTCGGCGAACTTGGCTGGCATCTCCGCGTCGCACCCACACAGCCACCGGCAACGGTGGCTGTCGTTATGGGATGGGCCAAACGCGATCCGGCGTGGGAGCGATACCTCGGGCTGAGCTGGGGGGCCGACGACGCTGGCGCATACGCCGCCCCTGCGTAAATCGCCAGGCCGTAGCCTCCAGCCATGGCGCTGCTCCACGACCTCACCGCATTGGAAGCGGCTGCTGCCGTACGGACCCGAGAGGTCAGCCCGGTCGAATTGGTCGAGCACGCTCTCGATCGGATCGCGCGGCTCGACGATCGTCTCGGCGCATTCGTCACGCTCACCGCCGATGCGGCGCGAAAGCAGGCCAAGGAGGCGGAGACAACCGTGCTCGCCGCCCAGGACCCGGCGAGTCTGCCGCCGTTGCTCGGCGTGCCCACCGCAATCAAAGACCTGAACCTGACAAAGGGCGTCCCCACCAAGCTGGGGTCGGCCAGTTATGCCGATTTCGTATCGCCGATCGACGACTACATCGTGGAATTACTTCGCGCGGCTGGCACAATCAGCCTGGGCAAAACGGCGACACCGGAGTTTGGCTTGCCGTGCTACACCGAGACCGACTTTGGACCGCCGACGCGCTCCCCCTGGGACCAGTCCCGGATGGCCGGGGGATCGAGCGGTGGCGCGGCCGCAGCGGTCGCGGCCGGCATGCTTCCGATTGCCCAAGGCAGCGATGGCGGCGGGTCCATTCGCATACCAGCGAGCGTCTGCGGCCTCGTGGGTTTGAAGCCGTCGCGGGGACGCGTTTCTCGCGGGCCCCTGGACTTCGAATCGGCCCGCCTCGCTGTGTTCGGCGGCCTTACCCGAACCGTCCGTGACGCCGCCGCGTTCTTGGACGCAGTCGCCATTCCGCAGCCCGGCGATCCGGATCGCCCGCCCGACCTCCCGCCGGGCGAGACCTTCCTCGGGTGGTGCGGCCGCGACCCCGGGCGCATGCGCATCGGTCGATTCATCGAGTCAGTAATTCCCTCCGAGGTGGATCCTCAAGTCCGCCGTGCGTGGGAACAGGCCAGCGCACTCCTCGAGAGTCTCGGCCACGAAGTAACGGACATCCCCCCGCCCCATCCGGCGGACGCCGTTCCGTACTTCGAGACGGTGTGGTCGGTATCGGCCAACACCGTGCCCGTCGATCCGGCGCGCGAGAGCTTGCTTCGGCCCCTGACCCGCTACTTGCGTGGCCGGGGGGCGGCCACGACCGGAACCGAGTACGCGCAGGCGGTCGGTATGCTCGCCGTGTACTCACGGCATGGGCTTGCGGCCACGGCTGATTTCGATGCCGTGCTTACCCCAACGCTGGCAATGCTGCCGCAGCCGGTCGGGTGGTTTGATGCCGACGGCGATCCGGCAGCCGACTTCGAACGCCAGAAGCGCTTCACGCCGTTCACCGCCATCTATAACACGACGGGCCAGCCCGCGATATCGGTCCCGTTGTTTGAAAGCGCCGACGGGCAGCCGATCGGCGTGATGCTCGCTGGCCGCCCCGCGGCCGAGGCGACACTGCTATGCCTGGCCGCCCAGCTCGAAGCCGCCCGGCCGTGGCGCGACCGGCGCCCCGGGATTTGGGACGACTGAAGCGTTGCCGGGTGTCGGCGTCAAGACACTTCTCGGGATTCGCTACCGTGTCGGGCACCGGTCGGTGATTTGCCCGGCTGGCGGAGCGAGACGGCAGCTCAATACGGGAGCACACATGAGCATCGTGGAGACCGTGCTGGTCTTCGTGGGTATCCCGGCTTTGATCATCGCGGTCTTGGCGTTGCTCGTCTACGGCCGGTCGCAGTTCAAAGGGCCCAATCGGTATCGGCCGGGCAAGCCGTGGAACTTTCCCCCTGTGTGGTACCTGCCGCATCCGGCGCCGGGTTCAACTGCGGAGACAGATCGTCTCGCGTTGGAGTCATCCAGCAGCGCGGCCGCTCAGCGGGCCGCACAGGAGAAGGCAATAGGGGGAGCCAGCGGTGAGTGGTGAGGTTAGCCGTCGCGGCCCAGCCCTCCAGTACGGTCCACGTGCGGATGCCGACGCGAAGCATCACCCGTTCTCGCCTCGGCAGCTGGCCCGCATCGATGAAGCGATGACGCTCTCCAGCCGGGAAAGCGGGCTGACCTTCTCGGTGTACGTGGGCTCACTGGAAGAGCCGCACCGCGCCGCGGCCGAATCGCTGTTCGAGATCCTCGCGGAACGTGCGAACGATCCAGTACTGGTTGCGGTCTCGCCCGGCCAGCGCGTGCTGCATATCGTGACCGGCACTGAGTCGGCCTCGCGGCTACCGAATCGTGCGTGCGCCCTGGCCGCGCTCGGCATGCGGGCCTCGTTCTCTGGCGGCGACCTCGTAGGCGGAATCGTGACGGGCTTGCGCATGCTGGCCGATTCGGCCGGCCGGATTTAGCCCAGGACGCTAGCGGTCAGCTCGGCCGGCTGCGCTGTCTGCCGCCCGAGCCGCGAGCGCTCGCACGAGGTCCGCGCGTCCCTCGCTGACGAGTCGGCGCAGCGCCGCTGGCAGGTCAGTGCGCTCAAGGAATTCGTCAACTGCGCACAGGGTGTCGGCGGTGACAGTCGACGACCAGTTGGGAAATAGGCCGACGACGACGTTCTGGGCCAGCTCGCTCGTGCGCCGGGCCCACACGTCAGGGATATCCGCGAAGTACCGCGCCACATAGGGCACGAGCAGTTCGTCCCGAACCGTTCGAGCAAAGCCCACGATTGCGGCCCGTTGGATCGCGTTGGGCTCCGAGTCGTCCTCGACCGCGAGGCGCCATGAATCTGCCTTCGCCTCTGGGGTGGGTGCCATGGCGCGAGCCGTCACGGCGTGCCGCTTCCCGGTCGCGGACGGATCGCGCTCCAACTCGGCATTGATCTCGGCTTCGGATATCGCGTCTCGCGCTGATAGCGCCTGCACGATCGCCCACCGTAGCTCGGTGTCCAACGCCAGACCTGGCGGCACGTTCTCGCCGGTATACAAGGCGCGAATCTCGGCCGTGTGCTCGAAACTGCGTGCCGCGGCAAGGAATGCGTGTGCCCAAGCGAGCTGGTGGTCTGAGCCAGGCGCCGACTCCCACATGGCGGTGACGGCATTCACCGCTAACAGCTGATAGCCCTGCGGAGCCCAGTCCGGATCAGCGTAGATCTGCACCGCCCGCAACGCCTGCGCGTTGAGTGTCTGCAACAGGCCGACATCACTCTCGGAGCGCGCTCCGGCAACGACAAGGGCCACATAGTCCCGTGTTGGAAGTTCGCCGTCCCGGGTCATGTCCCACGCGGCGGACCAGCACAGCGCGCGTGGCAGCGACTCGGCCAGCCGAGCTATGCCGCCTGCGCGCAGGGTGCGCAGGCTCCCTTCGTCCAGGCGCAACTTGCAGTACGTGAGGTCGTCATCGTTGGCCAGCAGCAGGTCGGCTTGGGCCATTCCGACGAGCTCCGGGACCGGCGTTCGGCTATCGGCCACGTCCACCTCGAACCGATCGGTCCGGACCAACGGTCCAGCGTCGGCATCGTCGCGGTACACCCCGATCGCGATCCGATGTGGACGCAGCACGTTGGAGGCTGCTGCGTCGGTCGGGGCGGTCTGCACCACATCGAAGCTTGCGTAGTTCCCGTCCTCATCGAGGCTGAATTCGGGTCGGATCGTGTTGATACCGGCTGTCTCCAGCCACGCCGAGGACCATTGCCGCAGGTCGCGACCCGAGGTCGCCTCGAGAGCCGCAAGCAGGTCCGCCAACGTGGTATTGGCGTAGGCGTGATCCTGGAAGTACTGACGCAGTGCGGCCATGAACTCCTTTGTGCCGACGTAGGCCACGAGCTGTTTGAGAACGCTCGCTCCCTTGGCATACGTGATTCCGTCGAAGTTCACCTCGGCGGTCTGCACGTCGGGAGCGTCGGTCACTATCGGGTGAGTGGTCGGCTGTTGATCCTGGCGATATGCCCATGCCTTCTCGACGTTCGCGAAAGTGGTCCACGCATGCGTCCAGCGGGTGGCCTCGGCTTGGGCGAGGGGAGCGGCGAAGTTCGCGAAGGACTCGTTCAGCCACAGGTCGTTCCACCAGCGCATCGTCACGAGATCGCCGAACCACATGTGGGCCATCTCATGCAAGATCGTTTCGCCGCGGCGCTCGCGGCGGGGGGCCGTTTCTTTTCCTCCGAAGAAGTAATCCCCCGGGGACGT
>Ga0081540_1002806_pt1 | contig 14117 bp, 12 predicted proteins | sample TabmetS2T1R1_FD_71024 | JGI IMG/M metagenome (GOLD analysis project Ga0081540, IMG submission 71024) | Tabebuia heterophylla rhizosphere microbial communities from the University of Puerto Rico - S2T1R1 | ecosystem: Host-associated > Plants > Roots > Rhizosphere ... | reverse complement strand
GCGCGGCCATATGGGGGGGGGCGCGCCCCCTCGGCCCCGAGCTCGGGCGCGGCGCGCCAGCCCTGGACGCGCGGGAAGGCCATCACAGTCGGCTATGGAAGGGGACGCGCCGCGATTCTGGCGGCGCTGTTCAGAAAATCTCCCGGTCATCTTCATGAAAATTCAGGACGGCTGCAGCCGGGCGTCAAGCGGACCGGGCGAACCGCCGCTACGCATGGTTCGTCTCATCGCGGCGCGCTCGCGCCAACACGGAGAAGGCCATGCGACCCGCAAGCTTTGGTTCGAGAGCGCATCTGCACGCCAAACGCAGCGCGAAAACCGCCGTCATTGCGCTCCATTGCTCGGGAAGCTCCGGCCGACAATGGGATTCCCTCGTCAGTGCGATGGGCGACCACTATTGCGTGATCGCGCCGGACCTGTACGGCGACGGCACGCAGCGGCCGTGGCCGGGCGAGCGCCCGTTTCGGATATCGGATGAGGCGGCGCCCATCATAGACATCATCGATCGCCAGAATGGGGCGGTCCATCTCGTCGGACATTCCTACGGCGGTGCGGTGGCGTTGCGCGCGGCGCTTGCGCGATCCTCGCGGATCGCCAGCCTGTCGCTATACGAGCCGATCGTGCCGCATGTGCTCAAGGCCATGGGCCCCGAGGGGCTTTCGGCATGGCAGGAGATTTCCGGCCTGTTGAGCAGCCTCGACACCGCGATCGTGGAGGGTGCCCACCAATGGGCTGCTGAATGCTTCGTCGATTATTTCAACGGCATTGGACGATGGATGGCGATGAACGCGGAAGCGCAGACGGCATTCATGCGCTACATCCCAAAAGCCGCGATCGAATCGCGCGCCGTCATGGCCGAGCGCATACCGCTCATGGCCTACACCCGGCTGCGCATGCCCACGCTGCTGATGCACGGCGACGCCACGACGCAGCCGACCGAGCTGATGACCCGCAAGCTTGCGGAAGTCTTGAAGACCACGGCATGGCATGTGCTGGGCGGCGCCGGCCACATGGCGCCGATCACGCATGCGCAACAGATCAACGCATGCATCGGCGCGCACATCAGGCGAGCCGATGGCTCCATCGCCCGCGACGGAAAGGTCCCGTTGCCCGCGTGGGTGGCAGCCTGATCAGTCGGCGCTGATGGTGGCACCCGGCCAGAGCTTGGCGGCGGTGCGCGCGTATTGCGGCGGGCGCGGCACCTCGGCGCCGAGTTCGTGCGCGGCGCGCCAACCCCAATGCGGGTTGTCGAGCACGGCACGCGCGAGCGCCACCATGTCGGCCTTGCCGCTCGCGACGAGCGCCTCGGCCTGCTTCGGCGCCACGATGAGCCCGACCGCGCGGGCCGGAATGCCGGCCTCGCGCCTCACCGCCTCGGCAATCGGCGCATTGTAGGCCGGCGTCGTCGGATTGCGCGCCTCGGCGGCGACGCCGCCGGACGACACGCAGACGAAATCGAAGCCGACGCCCTTCAAGTCTTTCGCGCAGGCGACCGCATCATCGACGGTCAGCCCGCCTTCCATCCAATCGCTGCCGGTGATGCGGGCTCCGAGCGGCGTGCCCTTCGGCACCACGGCGCGCACCGCGCGCGCCACTTCCAGCGGGAAGCGCATGCGCGCCTCGTACGGTCCGCCGTATTCGTCGTTGCGCGTGTTGGAGAGCGGCGACATGAAGCTGTGGATCAGGTAGCCGTGCGCCATGTGCAGCTCGATCGAATCGAAGCCGATGCGTATGGCGCGCTGCGCCGCCGACACGAAGGCGTCGCGCACGCGGTCCATGTCCTGACGCGTCATGGCGCGCGGCGTGTGCCAGCCGGGACCGAACGGAATGGCCGACGGGGCAATGGTCGGCCACGGATCCTCGCCGTCGGCGAGCGGCTGCCCGCCTTCCCACGGCCGCCGCGACGAGGCCTTGCGGCCGGCATGGGCGATCTGGATGCCGAATTTCGCCGTGCCGAAGCGCCGGCTGTGATCGATGACACGATGAAGCGTGGCTTCGCAGGCATCGTCATAGAGGCCGAGGCAACCGTGGGTGATGCGGCCGTGCCGCTCCACGTGGGTCGCCTCGACCACCACCAGGTCGGCGCCGCTGTTCGCCAGCATGCCGAGATGCGTGAGGTGCCAGTCGGACGCGCAGCCGTCATTGGCGCTGTACTGGCACATGGGTGAAACGACGATGCGATTGGCAAGCTCCAGGTCGGCGAGCTTGATCGGCGAAAACAGGGCGCTGGTCATGGGTGCTGATGGATGAGTTGGCGGGCACGTGCATGGTATATAGGGGGCCGGGCGGCGAGCCGGCAAGGTGACGCCGGCGGACTCCGGCCGGCTGCGAGGTGGCGCGAGTGCGCCACAATTCGCCGCAATGATGAAGGAACCGACGACCTCGTCGGCTCATTCCGATGGTGGCGGGCGACGCGCAAAGCAAGCTGTCGGCGCAAGCGGCCGGTGCCGCATGAGTATCGCACGGGAGGAGTTCATGGCTTTGATGAAAGGGGCACTGGCGGGCACGGCGCTGGGCGCCATCGCGCTTGCAACCATCGTGTTCGTCGCCCCGATCGCCGCGCAGGCGCCGGGCGGCGGCCCGGGGGATTCGCCTGCCGGGGTGCCGGGCGCGCGCGGTGGCGATCGACCGGGGGGCCCTGGCGCCACGCCGGGGCCGGGGCGCCGCGGCGATACCGGACCAGGCGCAGACCGCAGCGACATGGGTGCGGCGGGACGCCGGGGATTCGACCCGAACGATCCCGACATTACCGGACCTCGGGGTGGCGTCGGGATGTGCCAGGAACGGGTGGCGCGCATGGCGCAGGCGCGCCTCGAGCACATTCAGCGTATCGTGCGCCCGACGGAAGACCAGCGGTCGGCGTTCGAAGAGCTGGGCATGGCCGCCAACAAGGCAGTCGATATCCTGCGCTCGGCCTGCTCTGGCGAGCGGCCGCTCACGCCGCCTGCCCGCATGGCCGCGGCGGAGAGGTCGCTGGAGGCGCGGCTGCTGGCGATGAAGACCCTGCGCCCGGCGCTCGATGCGTTCTACCGCGTGCTCAGCGACGAGCAGAAGATCCGCTGGAGCACCGCTGCGGAGTACGAAGGCTATGGGGCGTGGGGAAACCGCTTCGGTACCGGCAGTATCGGCCGCGACCGCCGCGGCGCGGGCGAGCCACGCGACGGGGATGACCATCAAGGCTGGCGTGACCGCCGCGGCGCGGGCGAGCCGCGCGGCTGGGACGAGGACAGGCGCTGGGGAGACCGCGGCTGGGGAGACCAGCGCGGCTGGGGAGACCAGCGCGGCTGGGGAGACCAGCGCGGTCGGGACGACGAGCGCGGCTGGCATGGCCGCGGCGGCTTCGGCTGGGGTGAGCGGTTCGGATCGGACCGCGGCCGCGGGGATGAGATCGAGCGGTTCGGCCGACGCTGGCGCGACGATCGCGGTGGCGAGCGCTTCGGCCAGGGCTGGCGCGATGACGACCGCGGCGAACGCTTCGGTCAGCGCTGGCGGGATGCCGACCGCGACGGCTGGCGTGATGATCGCCAGCCCGATCAGGACCGCGAGCGCGGCCCACGCTGGCGCGACCAGCGCAACTGGCCGAGCACGCCCGACGAGGAGCGGCTGTGACGCGCTGACGCGCCGCAACGAGCGCCTCATCGCTCGCGCGGGTCGAGAGCGTCGCGCAGGCCGTCGCCGAGCAGGTTGAACGACAGCACGGTGAGGAAGATCGCCAGCCCCGGCCACACCGCCATCCACGGCGCGTTGACGAGAAACCGCTGCGCGGCGTTGAGCATGCTGCCCCATGATGGCGACGGCGGCTGCTGGCCGAGGCCGAGGAACGAGAGCGCCGCCTCGGCAATGATCGCGGCGGCGATCGACAGGCTCGCCTGCACCATGAGGGCCGGCAGGATGTTGGGCAGGATGTGCACCAGCACCACGCGCCACGGCGGATTGCCGACGGCGCGCGCCGCCTCGACATAGTCGTCGACCTTCACGACCATGACCTGCCCGCGCGTGAGGCGGATGAAGATCGGCGTCGTGCTCACCCCGATGGCGATCATGGCGTTGCGCAGGCTGGGGCCGAGAAACGCCGCCAGCGCGATCGCCAGGATAAGAAACGGGATCGCCAGCATGGCATCGGTGAGCCGGCTGATCACGGCATCGAGAAAGCCGCCGACATAACCGGCCGCAAGCCCGAGCGGCACGCCGATCGACAAGGCGATCGCCACTGAGATGACGCCGGCCAAGAGCGAGGCGCGGGCGCCGAAGATGATGCGTGCCAAAATATCGCGGCCCACGTCGTCGGTGCCGAACGGGTGCGCCAGCGTCGGCGGCTTACGCACCGCAGTCCAGCTCTGGGCGGTCGGATCGTAGGGGGCGATCAACGGCGCCAGCACCGCCAGCAGCACGAACAACACGATGACAGCGAGACCGAACATCGCCCCTTTGCGCCGCACCAGCCGCCGCAGCGCGCGGCGCGCCAGGCTTTCCACCGGCTCGTCGGCAGCCTCGACAATCGCGGCGTTGAAGGCGGCGTCGGTCATGATCAGCCTCGCAGCCGCGGATTGACCAGCACGTAGGCGATGTCGGCGATGAGGTTGAGCAGGATGTAGACGGTTGCCGTCACCAGCACCACGCCCTGCACCACCGCGTAGTCGCGATTGAACACCGAGTCCACGATGAGCTTGCCGAAGCCCGGGATGGAGAAGATCTGCTCGGTGAGCACGGCGCCGGACAGGAGCTCGCCGAGCTCCAGCGCGCCGAGGGTGATGACCGGCGTCAGCGCGTTGCGCATGGCGTGCTTGAGCACGACAACGCGCTCCAAGAGCCCCTTCGCGCGAGCGGTGCGCACGTAGTCGCTCTGCAGGGCATCGAGCATGGCGCCACGCGTGTGCCGCATCAGCACCGCGGCGCCGACGTTGCCGAGCACGAAGGCCGGCATGATGGTCGACGCGATGCTGCCCCAGAAGTCTTCCGTCGGACGCACGTAGCCGGAGGCCGGCAGCCAGCCGAGCTGCACCGAGAACAGGAAGATCAGCATGATGCCGAGCCAGAAGGTCGGCGTGGAGCGGCCCCACAGCGCGAAGACATTGGCCGCATAATCCCACACGGTGTCGCGGCGCACCGCCGCCACCACGCCGGCGCTGATGCCGATCGACAGCGCGATGACGATCGCCATGGCGGCGAGCTGCAGCGTCACCGGCAGCTTCTCGGCCACGAGATCGCGCACCTTCACCTTGATGCGCATGGACTCGCCGAGATCGCCCGACAGCACGCCCTTGAGCCAGTAGACGTACTGCACCGGCACCGGCTGATCGAACCGATACTGCCGGCGGATCTGCTCGAGGACCTCGGGATCGCGCTCTTCGCCGGCCATCACCAGGGCGGGATCGCCAGGCAGCAGCTGCTGCAGCGAAAAGATGATCAGCGAGACGAAGAACAGCGTCGGGACGAGCTGCAGCAGGCGCTTGGCGAGAAAGGCGAGCATCGATCAATCGCACGCTTGCCGCGAGTCGTTCCCGCGAAGGCGGGAACCCATAACCACAAGCGAACCGGTCGTGTGCATGGGTCCCCGCCTTCGCGGGGACGACACAGTGCGCCTTGCCATCACTTCAGCTTCAACCCCACCACGCGCACGAGGCCGTCGGGCATCTGCCGGTAGCCATCGAGGCGGGCGGTATGCGCGATCAGCACGCGGCGGTGATAGAGATAGACCTTCGGGTTGTCCGCGAGGATGATCCCGGTGAGCTTTTCGTAGATCGTCTTGCGCTTGGCGAGCTCGGCGACGGTGCGCGCCTCGTCGAGCAGGCGATCGACCTCGGCGTTGCAGTAGCCCGGATAGTCCTGCGGCGCCTTGCACTTGTGGAAGATGTAGGTGTTGCCGTCGGGATCGGTGCGGCCGCTCCAGGCCAGGAGATAGGCCTGATACTCGCCGGCCTCCGCCTGCTTCAGCGAGGTGGCGAACTCGGTCACCCGGATCTTCATGTTGATGCCGATCTCGCCCACCATCGCCTGGATAACCTCGGCGACCGCCTGCGTCTCGGCGCCCTTGGGGACCATGAAATCGATGTCGAAGGGCGCGGTGACCCCGGCCTCCTTCATCAGCGCCTTGGCCTTGGCAACGTCGCGCTTGGGCACCGGGAAACCCTTCTGGAAGTACGGGTGCTCGGGATTGACCCATTGGTTGCCGGGCACGAACTCGCCGTTGAACACGACCTGGTTCAGCGCCTCGCGGTCGATGGCGAGGACGAGCGCCTGGCGCACCTTGGCCGACGAGCCGAGCGGATTTTTCGCGGCGGGGCCATTGCCGACATTGATATCCATGCCCTGGTAGCCGAGCTCCAGCGCGGTCGAGAGCTTCAGGCGCGAGTCGGAGCGCACTTCCTTGATGTCGGTGGCGAGCACCCGCTCGATCAGGTCGAGGCCGCCGGACTTGAGATTGGCGAGCCGCACCGTGGCATCGACGATCGGCAAGTAGACGATACGGTCGATGTGCACCTTGTCCTTGTCCCAGTAGTCTTGGAATTTCTCGACCACGATGCGGTCCTGCTGGACGCGCTCGACGAATTTGTACGGACCGGCGCAGACCGGGTGGAGGCCGAAGCGGTCGCCGGCCTGCTGCGTGGCCTTGGGCGACATCATCATGCCGGCGCGGTCGGTCAGCTGTGCGATCAGCGGCGAGAACGGCGCCTTGAGGATGAGGCGGATGGTGAGCGGATCGACCACCTCGACACGATCGACCGCGGCAAGCTCCGGCTTGCGGAACGAGCCCTGCATGGTGAGGTGGCGCTCGAGCGAGGCCTTGGCGGCTTCGGCGTTGAGCGGCTCGCCGTCATGGAACTTGACGCCGGGCCGAAGCTTGATGGTGACCGCCTTGCCGTCTTCCGACGTCTCGTGCGACAGCGCCAATTGCGGCACCACATTGAGCTTCTCGTCGATGTCGAACAGCTTGTCGCACAGCGACGAGAACACGATGCGCCCGACATAGGTGCGGGCCAAGGTGGGGTCGAGAACGTCCGGGTCCTCGGCGAGGCCGATGCGCAGCGTCGTCTGGGCGGCAGCCGCACCGCTCAACAAGACAAGCGCCGTCATCGCGGCAGCCGCCGTCAAGGCTCGCTTCATGATGGTCTCCCGTTTTCACCGTAGCGCAGGCGCTCCGGTCCGCTCGCTCTCGACAGTATCAACACCGGCGTCGGCGCGCACGTCCGCCGGCTCGAATGCGGCAATCAGCCGGTCGAGCACCGGTGAGCCCTGCCCTTCCGACGCCACCGCCGCGGCAGCGGGAAGCTCGGCCCAGCGGTGACACGCGGTGGCGTGGCCGCTGCCGTCATCGGCAAGGGCCGGCCGCTCGTTCCGGCAGCGCTCGACCGCGAACGGACAGCGGGTATTGAAGTGGCAGCCCGCGGGCGGCGTAAGCACGCTCGGCACGTCCCCCATGGCGATGCGTTCCCGCTTCGCGCGCGGTCGCGGCACCGGGATCGCCGAGAGCAGCGCGCGCGTATAGGGATGGCGCGGCGCGGCGAACAGCGTCTCGGCGTTCGCGGTCTCGACGATGCGGCCGAAATTCATCACCGCGATACGGTCGGCGATGTGCTTCACCACCGCGAGGTCGTGCGAGATGAACAAGTAGGCGAGCCCGAGACGCTCGCGCAGGTCGCGCAGCAGATTGAGTACCTGGGCGCGGATGGACACGTCGAGGGACGAGACCGGCTCGTCGCATACGATCAGCCTTGGTTCGACCGCGAGCGCGCGGGCGATGGCGATGCGCTGGCGCTGGCCGCCGGAGAATTCGTGCGGATAGCGGCGGGCAAGCTTCGGATTGAGCCCGACCAGATCGAGGAGCTCGGCCACCCGGCCATGCCGGCGCGACCGCGGCACGACGGCATGCAGCTTGAGCGGTTCGGCCAGAATGTCGCCCACCAGCATGCGCGGATTGAGCGACGCATAAGGGTCCTGAAACACCAGCTGGGCATCGCGGCGCAAGGCCTGCAACGCGGAAGGATCGAGCGCGAAGACGTCACGGCCATCGAAGACGACACGACCGGCGGAGGGCTCGATCAGCCGCAGGACCAGGCGGCCGACCGTCGACTTGCCGGAGCCGGATTCGCCCACCAGCGCCAGCGTCTCGCCTTGGCGCAGCGTGAAGCTCACGCCGTCGACGGCGCGCACCACGAAGGTGGGACTGCCGAGAAACGAGCGGCGCAGCACGAAATGCTTTTCGAGCCTATCGACCGCGAGCAGCGCGCCGGTCATTGAACGAGCTCCTCGATGGGAGCGCGGACGCAGCGGGTCCAGTGCTCGCGGCTGAGCGGAACGCGCGGCGGCGGCGCCGCGATGCAGATCTCGGCGGCAAATGGACAGCGCGGCGCGAAGCGGCAGCCGGGAGGCGGCGCCGTCATGTCGGGCACGCGGCCTGGCACCGTGGCGAGCCGCTCGGTGCGACGGTCGAGACGTGGGATCGAGCCCAGGAGTCCGACCGTGTAGGGATGACCCGGCCGCTCGAATATGACGTCGATCGGGGCACGTTCGACGATCTCGCCGGCATACATAACGGCGACCTCGTCGCAGATCTCAGCAACCACCCCGAGGTCATGGGTGATCATGATCACGGCCGACAGCGTGGTGGCCTTGAGCTCGCGCAGCAGGTCAAGGATCTCGGCCTGGATGGTGACATCGAGGGCGGTAGTCGGCTCGTCGGCGATCAGCAACTCGGGGTCGCAGGAGAGCGCCATGGCGATCATCACCCGCTGGCGCATGCCGCCAGAGAGCTTGTGCGGATAGTCGTCGATCCGCCGCTCGGGCGCCGGGATCTTGACCTTCGTCAGCATGTCGATCGCATGCGCGCGCGCCTCGCGGCGCGACACGCCGCGGTGGCGCACCACGGCCTCGATGATCTGCTCGCCGATCGTGTAGCTCGGGTTGAGCGACGTCATCGGCTCCTGGAAGATCATGGCGAGGCGGTCGCCGCGCAGGTCACGCATGGCGCGGTCGGGCAGCGCCAGCAGATCGATGCCTTCGAAGCCGATGCGGCCGGTGATGGTCGCGCTGCGCGGCAACAGGCCCATGACGGCGAGCGACGTGACGCTCTTGCCACACCCGGATTCCCCTACCAGGCCGAGGGTGGTGCCGGACGCGACGGTAAGATCGACGCTGTCCACCGCGCGGGTGATCCGGCCGCGGTCACCGTGAAAGGCGACGCGCAGATCCTTGATCTCCAGGAGCGCCGACATCAGGCGAACACGGACCGAGCCGTTCGTCGTAGGGGCGCCCCAAGGGGCGCACCACTTGGGCGCCCAAGGAACGGGCGACCACAAGGGTCGCCCCTAGGCATCACGACGTGCGTCACCGACCGGCCGCATAGCCTTGCATGCCGCGCGGGTTGGCGGCGGCACGGCGGCGGCGTCCGACGCGGGACGCAGCGGTGAGGCGGCCCTCCGACCAGTCGGGGCCCACCTCGACGATATGGCCGCGGCGCTCCAGCTCCTTGACGGTCTGCTTGGGGAAGCGGCCTTCCACCACCAGCACGCCGGGGCGCGCGGTGCGCGGCCAGAACGACGACGGGAAGTGCTCGCTGTGCCAGGCGGGCGCGTCGATCGCCTCCTGCAGGTTCAGTCCGGCGTGGACGTGGCGCAGGAACATCTGCGCTACCCACTGGTCCTGCTGATCGCCACCGGGCGAGCCCCAGGCGAGGTAGGCTTCGCCGTCGCGCAGCGCCATGGTGGGCGTCAGCGTCGAGCGCGGACGCTTGCCGGGCATCAGCGCGTTCGGGTGATCCTCGTCGAGCCAGAACATCTGCGCGCGCGTGCCGAGGCAGAAGCCGAGCTCGGGGATGACCGGCGACGATTGCAGCCAGCCGCCCGACGGCGTCGCCGAGACCATGTTGCCGGCCTGGTCGACAATGTCGAAATGCACGGTGTCGCCGCGCACGGCGCCGGCGCCCGTGACTTCCGGCACGCGCTCGCGGCTCGGATCGTCCCCGTCGTCATGGGTCCAGGCGATGCGCCCGACCGTCGGCTCGCCGGCGCCGGCACGATCGACGCCGCTGCGGGCCGCGTCCGCCAGCCGCACGTCGACGCGCTTGCCGAAGCCTTCAACGGTTCCGGGGCGCAGTTCGAGCGAAGCGCGGTTGGTGACGAGCGTGCGGCGGGCGTCGTTATAGGCGTCCGACAGGAGAACGTCGGTCGGCACCGAGACGAAATCCGGATCGCCATAGAATGTCTCGCGGTCCGCATAGGCGAGCTTGGAGCATTCGACCACGGTGTGGATGAATTCGGGATCGGTCGGCGACAGGCGATCGAGGTCGAAGCCCTTCAGCAGGGCGAGCTGCTGCAGCACCACCGGCCCCTGCGTCCACGGGCCGGCTTTGCACACCGTGTAGCGCCCGTACCCATACGTGAGCGGCGCCTCCACGCGCGCCTGCCAGCGCGCCATGTCCTCGCCGGTGATCACGCCGCGATGCGGACGGCCGCTGGTGTCCATAAGGCTCTGAGTCCGCGAGAAGCGATCGATCGCCTCGGCGACGAAGCCCTGCGACCAGACCTTGCGGGCGTGCTCGATCTGGCGCTCGCGGTCGCCGCCGGCGCTTTCCGCTTCGCGGACGACGCGCGCGTAGGTCTCGGCCATGCGCTGGTTGGTGAACAAGCTGCCGGTGGCCGGCACCTTGTTGTCCGGCAGGTAGACGGCGGCCGAGGTCGGCCAGTGCTCGCGGAAGAGCTGCTCCACCGTGCCGATGGTGGCATTGGCGCGCTCGACCAGGGGATGGCCGTTGGTCGCATAGGAGATGGCCGGCGCCAGCAGATCGGCGAGATGCATGGTGCCGTAGTCGCGCAAAAGCAGCATCCAGGTGTCGAACATGCCGGGAATGCAGGCGGCGAGCAGGCCGGTGCCGGGCACGAGATCAAGACCGAGGCTGCGGTAATACGCGATGGAGGCGCCGGCCGGTGCCGGCCCCTGGCCACAAATCACCTCGGGTTTGCCGCGCTTCACGTCGCAGACGATGACCGGCACATCGCCGCCGGGGCCGTTGAGATGCGGCTCGACGACCTGCAGCGTGAAGGCGGTCGCCACGGCCGCGTCAAAGGCGTTGCCGCCCTTCTCGAGGATCCCCATGCCGACCGCCGTGGCGATCCAGTGCGTCGAGGCGACGACGCCGAAGGTGCCTTCGATCTCCGGGCGCGTGGTGAAGGGATTAGGATTGATATTGCCCATGCCGGTTCCAATGGTTGCGCCGGCTGATGCCGCCTGCGCTGGGGGTTGCCGATCCTTCAATAATCTACTGCGCGCCCCCACGCGAGCGGGTGATTTCAAATCGGAAAGCGGGAACGGAGGGAATTTTTCGTAAGGCACCGGCTGAGCGGTCGCGGCTGGCTCGGCGCTACCGCCGTGACGCAACCGCCAAGTTCAGAGCGCGGAACCGATCGCGGCTTACGAAAGGACGAATGTCACGGCGTGACGGCGCGCCACTGCACCGCGCGTATTGTGCGCCGCGATGTCTTCAGCTTCCGGCTTGCTCTACGCCGGCGACAGGCGCGCGGAGTACGCCACCTTGGTCCACGCGTCGGCCATGCGCGCGGTCTCGTTCATCTGGGCCATGAAGCTGTGTTGACGATAATACCTGCGCCAACGGCCGGAGTTGTAGAGATCGTTGAAATGTTCGCGGCGGCGTTCGGCGAGTGCCTTCCATTTACGCGCCAGATCTTCGATGTCGGGCATGCGCAGCTTCTTGTCCATTGATACCCCCTACCCTCTTGGGGATCATCCTGGGCGGCGCGTTGGCGGCTGGCAATACGGACTCGGCGACACTCCTGTGAATCCGACCACCTGTGTCGAGGGCGCAACAGCTTCGGTCGTCGACAGAGCGATTATTGCGACGGGACGATGAACGCGACGACGTTCTTGTCTTCCGCCATGCGGGCGACGAGCTTCGCCAGATCGTCCTTGCCGAGATTGTTGGACGACACACGGATGCGGTAGATGCCGCCGGCGCGCGGTCCCTCGACCAGCGATGCCTTGTGCTCATCGAAGAACCGGGTGAGGTCGGCAGCGCTCGCTGCCGGGTTGAAGCGCACCAGCGCAAAGGAGCCCTGCGTGCTGCTGGCGGTGATAGCCGGTTCGTTGCGCGACGCCGTCTGGTAGCCGGCCTGGCGATCCTTGAGGAACACCCCGGCGAGAAGTCCCGCCTGGATCACGATGGCGACCGCCGCCGCGGTGCCCGCCCAGGCCAGCGTGCGCGGCGAGAAGCTCTCGACCAGTCCAGCCAGCCAGCCGCCGAGATCGAACGAGGTGGCGCGCTTCGGCGCCTGCTGCTGCTCGCTCTCGATGGCGGCGAACAGGCGCTGCGCGGCCCGCGCCGACGGCACTCCGAGCGTCTCGTTGAGGTGGATGGTTTCCACCATTTCCTCGCGGACCAATTCGAACCGGCGGGCAAGCTCCGCATCCTGCGCCAGCGCCTGCTCCACCCGTTCGCTGTCGCGGCGGCTCAGCGTTCCCGCCGCGTGCCACGGCAGCAGCGATTCGATGTCCTCGCGCTCCGGTGCCTTGTCTCTCGACGCAATCATGGCCAACCTCTATCGACCCCGGCTGCCTTCAGCAGCTCTGACAACTTCTTCCGCGCGTAGAACATGCGCGTTTTTACAGTCGCTTCGGGGATCCCGACGATGCCGGCGACCTCTTCCACCGATTTCTCGTGGTAGTAGACGAGGTCGATGATCTCCCGATGGTCCGGAGAAAGCGCGGTCAGGCACTTTCTCAGGATTTCACTCTTGTCCTTCTTCTGGGCGACTACCTCGGGATCGTCCGACGGATCCTCGATGGCCCCCGCCATATCATCATCCAGTTCCTCTTCCGGCTTGCGCCGCATGGCCGAGAGCGCCTTGAACCGGGCAATGGCGAGCATCCAAGTCGATGCCGCCGAACGTGCCTCGAACTTCCCGGCCTGGCGCCAAACGTCGAGAAACACCTCACTGATCAGGTCCTCGGCCACCGAGGAGTTGCCCACAATCCGCAGGACGAAACGGTACACACGCACGTGGTGCCGCGCATACAGCACCTGCATTGCGAGCTTGTCGCCGGCCGCGATGCGGGAGATCAGCGCTTCGTCTGATGTTGCCTGCATCTCACCGACGATCGGCTATGAATTGGTCGCGTGGCGACCCCTGGGGGTTCATTGTCCGTGATATAGGTCACAGTACCTACCATAATGCCAATCGGCCGGTCTGTCGCCTTGGACGGCACGCCGGTTCAGTGGCGAATTGGTTGATTTCACAAGAGTTTCCGTGAGGTCCGGGAAACGCCTCAACGTTCTCGCAGGAGCCCGCCGCGTTCACAAGTCTTTACCGCTCGTAAACCAAGTTGAAAACCTTCGACCGGTTCACCGTCGGTAGGCGTAGGGTGCCTCGTCGCGCACGGCGGCAAGCTGCGCCATCAGGCCGTGGTCGGGCGAGAGGTGGCACACCGGGTCGGCGGCGCGGGCATCGCCGGTGAGCAGGAAGGCCTGGCAGCGGCAGCCGCCGAAATCCTCCTCCCGCCGCGGGCAGGTACGGCAGGGCTCACGCATCCAGTCCGTGCCACGGAAGGCACGGAAGGCCGGCGAGCCTCGCCAGATCTCGCCCAGGGAATGGTCGCGCACCGACCAGAACTCGAGCCCGGGGATCGACTCGGCGGCGTGGCACGGCAGCACGCGGCCGGCCGGCGTGATGTTGAGGGAGCGGCGGCCCCACCCACCCACGCAGGCCTTGGGGTAGCGGGCGTAATAATCGGGGATGACCGCATCGATCACGATGCGGCCGTGGTGGCGGGCACGCAGGTCTTCGACCGCGCGGGCAGCCCGCTCCACCTGCTCCGGTGTCGGCATCAGCGCGGCGCGGTTCTTCAACGCCCAGCCGTAATACTGGACATGCGCGATTTCGACCCGGCTCGCGCCGAGCTCCAGGGCAAGCTCCACCAGCGCGGTCACGCGGTCGATATTGGCACGGTGGACGACGGCATTGACGGTGAGCGGCAGCCCGCGCGCAACCACCTCGCCGGCAAGCTTCCGCTTGCGCTCGAACGCGCCGGTGTAGCCGGCGATGCGATCGGCCGAGACGGGATCGCTGTCCTGGATCGAAATCTGAACGTGGTCGAGGCCGGCGTCGTAC
>Ga0081540_1002805_pt1 | contig 14117 bp, 9 predicted proteins | sample TabmetS2T1R1_FD_71024 | JGI IMG/M metagenome (GOLD analysis project Ga0081540, IMG submission 71024) | Tabebuia heterophylla rhizosphere microbial communities from the University of Puerto Rico - S2T1R1 | ecosystem: Host-associated > Plants > Roots > Rhizosphere ... | reverse complement strand
CCATATTTAGACTGAAGAGTGCCATCCACGCGGTTCCATCGGCCTGCTCAAGATAGCCGCCGCCGGGCAACGGGGCACTGCGATCAAAGACGCCAATGTTATCCAAACCAAGAAAGCCGCCTTCGAATACATTCTTTCCGTCGCGGTCCTTACGATTCACCCACCAAGTGAAATTAAGAACTAACTTGTTAAAGATGGTCTTAAGAAAATTAATATCGCTTTGGCCGCGTATGGCACGTTCAAGCGAGTAGACGAAGAAAGCCGCCCATGCATGCACTGGCGGATTTACGTCGCTGAAATTCCATTCGTAGGCTGGAATCTGTCCGCTGGGATGCAAGTAGACAGCGCGAGTCATCAACAGCAATTGCTGCTTGGCAAAGTCGATATCGACAATGGACAGTGAAAGCGTGTGGAATGCAAGGTCCCATGCGGCGTACCAGGGATACTCCCACTTGTCGGGCATGGAAATGACGTTCGCATTGACCATGTGCTGCCAGTCAGCGTTACGCGGTACCTGTTGGTGTCTCACACTTCCTTCGCCATGCTCGCCGAGCCATCGGTTCACATCGAAGTGATAGTACTGTTTCGTCCACAACATTCCAGCGAGCGCCTGCCGCATCACGTTGGCTTCATCTTCCGTAAGCTTCTCAGGAGTAATGGCACGGAAATACTCGTCCGCTTCCTGCTTGCGTCGCGCGAAAATATTTTCAGGCCAAAGACCGCGCGCAGATTCAGCTTCTGCTTCACTGCTCAGGCGCAGGCAAATGGACCATGTCGCTCCCGCGGCGACCGATTGCGTGTAATACACAGCAGCTTTCGTGCCTTCCTGATCGGGATTCACGGCGCTTGACCTGCCATGAATGACAAAGTCATGGAATGCGTCTTTTACATACGGCGACTTATTTGGCTGACCAAAGACCCGCTCAGTATTGGTTTCATTGTTCGTGAACAACACCTGGGGCTGGCCTTCGAAATTCAAGACGTAGTTGCCAAATTGCGCATGCGTAGCCTTTACGGCTGATCTACCACCGGAAATAACCTGTCGCAAAAGAGCCTTCGAATCTTCATCGTCATCAATCTTGCGGAACCAGAGCGTAGGAAGAAGATGCAGGACTGCGGGTTCAGGTCCATGGTTCGTCGCGCTGATACGGATCGAGACGTCTTCAGGAGACTCCTTGGCATACTCAACAACCACATCAAAATAACGATCATCGTCGAATACTTGTGTATCGATCAGCTCGTATTCCATTTCATTACGATTCCGCCGTCGATTCGTCTCGACAAGATCGCCGTAGGGGTAGGCCGCATGCGGATACTTGTAGAGATACTTCATGTAGGAATGCGTAGGTGTGCTGTCCAAATAGAAGTAATACTCTTTGACATCCTCACCGTGATTCCCTTCGCTATTCGTCAGACCGAACATCCGCTCTTTCAGGATGGGATCTTTCCCATTCCACAAAGCCAGCGCGAAACAGAGGATTTGCTCGTCGTCTGATATGCCGGCGATTCCGTCCTCGCCCCATCGATAGACACGTGAGCGCGCCTGGTCGTGCGAGAAGTAATTCCAGGCATCACCGGAGTCGCTGTAGTCCTCGCGTACCGTACCCCATTGCCGCTCACTGAGGTAGGGACCCCATTTGCGCCACGCCTTTTTGTCTTCATGAGCTTCCTGCAAACGAATGTCTTCCTGGGTCGCCATCGAAATCTCCTATTGTTTTCACGTCAGAGTTTCAACTGCATTGGAATAGCTTTTCGGCCGGGCTGCATTCGCGATTTGGCCCAGCAGGAATTGTGGGCTTGATGATAGCAGAGTGATCGTAAGTTTAGCTGCAGCAAGGCTTTGAGCCTGCTCCAACAGATTTAGAAGAGCATCAGCTGTGAACCGATCGTTGCGGCACATCTCTTACACAGCGAAAGCCCAGATGATTCGTTCCAGTACTGACTTCCCCCTTGCCACGCGTGCCCACTATGTAGCGCGAACAATACTGATCAGTACAGAGAAATGAACCGCCCCGCTGGACCTTTTTGGGCTGCCCTGGTTCAGAGGGATCGTAAGCTGAATCTGGTCCTTGCGGGTTTCGCGCAATGCTGCCGGTTGCGGCCAGCTGTCGATAGTAATCCGGACGGTACCAATCAGTCGTCCACTGCCACACATTTCCCGCCATGTCGTACAAGCCATAAGGATTTGGAGGGAACTCGGCGACTGGAGCTATACCCACATATCCGTCTGAGCCTGAATCCTTATCGGGAAAGTGCCCCTGGTGAGTATTAGCCATCCATTTGCCATTAGGGCGAAACTGCTCACCCCAGACGAATGGCTTTCCCGCAAGCCCGCCACGCGCGGCGAACTCCCACTCTGCTTCGGTGGGCAACCTCTTTCCTGCCCACTTCGCATACGCTTCCGCGTCTTGATATGCGACTTGAACAACCGGATAGTTGTCTTTTCCTTTGATGTTGCTATCCGGACCCAAAGGATGTTGCCAGTTTGCACCCGGTATGTAGGTCCACCACTGAAAATAATTGTTCAAGGGCACAGGATGATCCGGTGCGGCAAAAACGACCGAACCTGCGACCAGATTTTCTGGTGGCGCGCCTGGAAAGTCCTCCGCCTTTGGTTTCCGTTCGGCCACGGTGACATATCCAGTTGCCTTCACAAACTTCGCGAATTCAGCATTGGTTACGTCTGTCTTGTCCATGTAGAAGCCATCGACATAAACGCGGTGGATCGGTCTCGCATCCAGCGTGGCTTTCATTCCCACATCATCCATATCAGGAGGATCATTGGCTCCCATGGAAAACTCACCGCCCGGAATCCAAACCATGCCCTCAAGTACCAACTGGGCTGGTGCTGTCTCATGATTCACGACCGTAGGCTTGAAGGATTCTGCTTTCGCGACGGTATTCGGAGTCGCCGCAGTGCTGACGGCCGAAGGCGTCACAGTCGTATCAGCACCGGCGACCGAGGCGGCATTCACCTTTGCTGTTGGAATTCCATTTTGGCGTCGCGAAAGGTAGAACAACACCGAAATCGCCACGACCGCAACTGTGAGCACAATCCACACGCCACGTACGACACTCACAGCCTTATGCTGCTTACTTCGCTTCTGGCTTTCTTTGCTCATCGCTGCCCGCTCTCCAGCGGAATGCCAGCAGTTTAGAACAAGACGGCCTCATTCTGAAATTGGGAATTGCGAAGCATGTTTTCATCAGCGCAACAGATTTGTCTGCGCCAGATCCAACACTTCATCGCCGCGACCGCTCAATACGGCCCTCACCATATAGAGCGTAAATCCCTTCGCCTGTTCGAGCGTGATCGTCGGCGGCATCGAGAGCTCCTGCCGATTTACCAGCACCTCTACAAGCGCCGGGCCATCATGCGCGAAGGCCGCTTCAAGCGCTGGGCGCAGTTCTTCTGGCTTCTCCACACGACGCCCCAACATGCCGGCACCTTCAGCTAATCGGGCAAAATCCGGATTGTCCAGCTCACAACCGAAGTCGATGAAGCCCGATGCCTTCATTTCAAGCTCTACAAAGCCAAGCGTATTGTTGACGAAGACAACGACTTTCACCGGCAGCTTCATCTGCTTCAACGTCAGCAGATCGCCGAGCATCATCGATACGCCGCCATCGCCGGATAGAGTAACAACTTGCCGTCCGGGAAACGCAGCCTGCGCGCCGATAGCCTGAGGCACAGCTCCTGCCATAGAGCCGTGACTAAACGAACCCAGCAGCCGACGTTTTCCGTTCATCGTAAGGTAGCGTGCTGCCCAGACCGTGGGAGTGCCAACATCGCACGTAAAGACCACATCTTTCGCAGCCAGTTCGTCGATGACCTTCGCGACATATTGAGGGTGAATTGGTGTTTTTCCAGGCTCACCAACGGCCAGCTCATCCAAGCCTTTGCGCGATTTGCGATAGTGCTCAACACTATCTTCGAGATGTTTGTTGCCGCGTTTTGTTTCGATCAATGGCAGCAACGCAGGCAGTGTGTCCTTGACATTCCCCACTAATCCCAGATCAACTTTAGCGCGACGACCAATCTGCTCACCACGCACATCCAGTTGAATGATCTTTGCTTCCGGTGGATAAAACTGCTGATAGGGGAAGTCCGTGCCCAGCATCAGCAGAGCATCGCTCTTCATCATCGCTCGATAGCCGGACGCAAATCCCAAGAGCCCGGTCATGCCCACATCAAATGGGTTGGCATACTCGATGAATTCCTTGCCGCGCAGTGCATGAACAATCGGCGCCTTCAACGCGTTCGCTGCTGCAATCAGCTCGGCGTGAGCACCTTCACATCCCGCACCTCCCAGAATGGTGACCTTTTCTGCCTTGTTCAGAATCTCTGCGGCTTGCTGCAGCTCGGCGTCAGAAGGCCGAATAATTGGGGTGGTCCGCTTTACTGATACCACTCGGTTGGGATGAGGACACTCTTTCAGAGCAACATCACCCGGAATTACGATCACGGCAACTCCGCGCCGTTCCACCGCAGTGCGGATGGCAATCTCTAGTGCCCGCGGCATCTGCTCGGGAAGACTCACTAGCTCACAGTAGTGGCTGCATTCCTGGAACAGCGTTTGCGGGTGGGTCTCCTGGAAATAGCCGCTGCCGATCTCGGCCGAAGGGATCTGCGCGGCGATGGCGAGCACGGGGACGCGCGAGCGGTGGCAATCGAATAGCCCGTTGATGAGGTGCAGATTGCCCGGCCCGCAGCTTCCGGCGCAGACCGCGAGGTCGCCGGTGAGATGCGCCTCAGCGCCGGCGGCGAACGCGGCGACCTCCTCGTGCCTGACATGGATCCAGTCGATCTTTCCTTGGCGGCGTATGGAATCCGTCAGGCCATTGAGGCTATCGCCTACGATCCCATAAATCCGCTTGACGCCGGCGGCTGCCAGCGTCTCGGCCAACTGATCTGCAACCGTCGTCATGTCCGGCTCCCGTTTTCGCGGTGGACTGCGAATGTGTGCGAACTGCCGACCCCAAGCGCGTGGTCTTTTTTGCCGAGGTTGTTCTTCGATTGCGCCGGCGGCGAGCCGCCCTACCCCATTGCGAGCGAGGGTTCTCACCCGCGATCGGCGGTCATTCGCCTGATATTGGCGCGCGTGCGCGCTCCGGTCGAGCCCTTTCCGGGCAGGTTTTATTCCGGCTCACGATGCCTTGGCGTGTTCTACGCGCACTGACATGGCAAGCTTGCAGTGTCCGAGGTAGCACGCGTAACTGCAGTACGACAGGCGGCTCGAAAGCTCTCGCAGATAGCTTTCGCCGATTGGCTCGCAGCACAATGCGCAGAAGCTCTCGAGGCGTGGGCTCCTGCCGTTGACCAGGACGAACTCCATGTAAGCCTCCCGCGCTTGCGGGTTGTGGATCCTTCAACACACAGGATTTAGGACCTCAGCGGCAACGCGTTTGCCGTCACTTGCCGCGAATGACCGGTTCTTGCCGCGACCAAAAAGAGGCCGCGAGAACGCGGGCCTCCAGACCTTGGATCGACGAGACACACCATGAACGGCGTCCGCACGATTCGCCAATCCATCGCGGAAAGTTGATCATCGTCGGTATGCGTTCGCCTTGGAAACCGGCATACAGAAATGCGGCGCGTTCACGCGCGCTGTGACGGGGCACTCACCAGGGAGACGTTCCATGATCCGCAAGGCGAAAGCAGTGTGGCGCGGCACTGGCCGCGCCGGAAACGGCCACCTCTCTACCGACTCCGGCATCCTCGACGAGACGCCCTATTCGTTCAAAACGCGTTTCGAGAACGAGAAGGGCACCAACCCCGAGGAGCTGATCGCCGCCGCGCATGCCGGCTGTTTCACCATGGCGCTCGCGTTTCAGCTGCAAGGCGGCGGCTTCACTGCGACCGAGCTCAGCACCGAGGCCGCCGTCACGCTGGAGCCGGAGGGCCAGGGTTTTCGCATCACCCGCTCGGCTTTGACGCTGCGCGCCGCGGTGCCGAACATCGACCAGGCCACGTTCGCGCGCATGGCCGGCGAAGCCGAGAAGAACTGCCCGATCTCCAAGCTCTTCAACGCGGAAATCACGCTCGACGCCAAGCTGACGTGAGCCGCACGCTTTCCTCCGCCCTACCCGCGCATAGCGCGTCGGACGACGCCCGTGAACGCGCTTATGTCGCGGGCATCAAAGTCTCACGGCCGACGCGCCGACGCGCGCCACAGGCTCTTGGGCAGCAGGCAGTGAACGGCGACGTCGCCGCCGGTCGGCGGCGCGATCCGGCAATCCATGGCAACGCTCGCCAAGCCATAGGCATCGAGTCGATCCAGCTGCCGCTTCTCGGCGATCAGGTTGATCATGGCCATCGATGCGGCATCCATCGCCTTGTTGAGGTCGGCGTCGCTGCCGACGGTGACGTAGTCGGTCCCAGTTTCCTTGCTCGGCAGCGCCGCCGGCGGCCTCGCTCGCGCGTCCTTCGGATTGAAGCAGAACGTCCCCTTCACGATGTCGACGACTTCCGAGATTCGGCAATCCCAGCGCTGCATCATGATGCGCTGAGCGTCCGCCGCGGCGACGCGCCGCTCCTCGGTGATGAACTTCACCGTCTCCGACTTGAGGATGTCGAGCGCCTTGTTGAGATCTTCATCGTAACCGAGGGTGAGCCAATGCGTCGGCGTCTCGACGCGGGGCCATTCCAGCGATCGGCCCTTGATGACGTCGACGGTGATGTTGAACTCTCTGAACGCGGTCTCGATGCCCGTGAGATTTATCTCGCCGTTGCCTTGCGCGGCATGCGCGTCGCTCGCCCACAACAGCGCGCCCTTCACGAACACCGGCAGATAGAGGCTCGACCCGGCCGTGAGCTCGCGCAGATCCAAATTGCCCCCGTAACGTCCGGGCGGCACCGTGCTGTAGCGTCCGGGCTCGGCACGCGCCACGCCGAGGATTCCCGGAAACGGCCGCAGCGGCACGAACACGCCGGGCAGGAACTCGGCCACCTTGTTGTCCCAATCGAGATAGACGTAGCGCACGCGCCCTTCCGGAAATTCCTTCGGGAATTGCCCGGCGATGCCGGGGTAGTTCATGTTCACGCCGTACGAACGCGGCACGATCCTGTTGATCCTGACCTTGAGCACGTCGCCCGGCTCGGCGCCCTCGACATAGATCGGCCCGGTGAGCGTATGGGCGCCACGGCCCTGAAGCTCTTGGCGAATCTTGAGCAGCATGTCCAACGTCGCCCCCGGCACGAGGCGATCGTGGAAATGCATCATTGTTTCCATGACGACGCTGTCGCCGGGCTTGATGGTGAGCACCGGCTTCTGCGCATTGTCGTACCAGCCTAACTGCGTGGTCTCCATGGTCGCGGGGAGCAGATGGACTTGTCCCGCAGCTCCGGTTGCAGTTACGACCGTCTGCGCCGTTGCCGCCGCGGGCAAGGCCGCGAGCAACGTGCCGGCGAACATGGCCAGCGCTGTCTTCGATCGCGTCATTTCATCCTCCCTTGTCTCTGCGCCGAGGCCGCTCTCAATCGTTCGTATCAAAAGTCACAGCGGGTAGCGCCCGGATGATCGTTGCGTGCGCATTCGCGGTATAGTCTCTAACTATAGCGCGGCGGCTTCATTGAAGAATAGGCTGTCGCTATTTGATCGACTGCTTTTGGTTTGAGAGCCGGCAGGACGGAACGCGCTTCACAGCGGCAAGCACGGCTGCCCTGCTCCGCCGACACTTGCGGTCGCCTCTGTTTTCAATCAAACTTTCGGTTCGCGGGCGAGTCTTCTGCGGGGAGGAGCCATGACACGAACTCCGCGCGGCGCGCGCGCACCCGCGTCGCAGGCAGCGACGGCGCGCGCTTACACCTCACCAACGCTCGTGCTGCTGGCGATGGATTGGGCCGCCGGCCAGCAGTTCGCCGACTTCTTGGGATTCGCGATCCTGCGCAGCCCGGGATTTCGTCGCGGCGAACAGCGGGGCTTTCTGCGAAACAAGATCGGGTTCAACCCGCCGCAACCGAATTCGCAGCCACAGACCAGCGATGTGGCGCCGTTCCAAAAGTTTCACTGGTGGGATGGCGCGATCAGCGAGGCCGATCGCGGCAAGACGTTCAAATATACCATTACACCGGTGCGCGGCACCGGCCCTGATGATCTCGTGCTGCAACACGATGCGGAAACGACGATATCCCTCAGGCTTCCGCAAGTGGAAGAAGACGGCATCGCAACCTGGTTCAACCGCGCCGTGGTCAGCTCGCAGGCGTTCTCGCGCGAGTTTCCCGATCCGAAATCGAACATCCCGGAGGTCATGGATTGGCTGGCGAACGGCCTCGAGGAGGCATTCGCGCAAATCTTGTCGGACGCGAACACCATCCAGGGCGCGATCTACCATCTGACCGACAACCACTGGGTCGTCCCCGCCTTCAAGGGCTTCAAGGGTGAGCTCTCGCTGGTCTACGAGGACCGCAGCAACGATCGCACCGATCGCCCGGCGATCGATCTCCTCGACTCCGACCGCTTCGAAGGCAAGCCGCGTTCCAAGACCAACATCATGCACGACAAGTTCCTGGTCGACGTGGACGGCGGGCGCGTGCTCATGGGATCGGCGAACTTCACGCCGGAAGGACTGACCAGCCAGGCCAACCTGCTGCACATTTTCAATTCGCCGCCGCTCGCCAAGCTCTACGCCGAGCGAGCGCAGTTGATCGCCGACGATCCCACGATCGGCGAAACGGCCAAAGGCGCGGGCTGGTCTCAACCGGTGAAGGTCGGCAAGACCACGGTGCGGGTGTTCTTCTCTCCCGAGCCGACGAAAAAGCGGGTTTCCATCGATACCGTGATCAAATCGGTCAAGGGCGCCAAGAGCTCGGTGATCTTCTGCATGTTCGATCCGACCGACCCGAAGCTCATCACCTCGTTGCTCGCGACGAGCGACCGCAAGAAGCTGCTCTACGGGCTGCTCAACAGCATCTCCGACCCGACGGCGAAAAAGAAAAATCGCTCCGATTCGGGCGAAGCCCCGGTGAACCCGAGCCCGGCCACGCAGATCAAGGTGACGCTGTTCAATCGCTCGCGAAAGGACAAGAAGGTGCTGGCGTATTCCTTCTTCCGTCCCGGTGCCACGCCCGCCGGCTTCCTGCCCGAGCTGAGTTCGGTCGATCTCAGCAGCGAGAGCACGCTGCCGCCGCCGAAGGCGGGGCCGAAGAAACGCGGCCCGCCGGCGGTGCATATCCACCACAAATTCATCGTGATCGACGCGGAGACCGACAATCCCACGATCTACACGGGCTCGGCCAATCTCAGCAACAACTCGACCCACAAGAACGACGAGAACCTGCTCGAGATCAAGGGCAATCCGGAATTGGCGCGAATCTATTTCGCGGAATTCATGCGTCTCTACGAGCACTATCGCGCGCGGGCGCTCTGGAACTTGGCCCACGGCGGAGGGACCAAGCGCGGCACGCGAGGACGATCGAAGAAAAGCGCCGCCGCGGCCGCCGCCGACACCTTCACTCTCAAGCGCAGCAGGGACGCGTGGGTGAAGGGCGCCTACAAGCCCGGCACGCCCGACTTCAGAGCGCGCACGCAGCTCGCAGGCGAGTGAGTCCACCGCGAGCTCGTCCGTTCGCCGCGGCGCGTGAGTTGGGCACACGCGTTTCGACCTGCAGTGCGGGGGTCGCGGAGCGAGGAGGTTGGCGATGAGCGATCGTGATCAAATCAATCGGCGCGACTTTATCGTCACGACGGCGGGCGTCGCTGGCGGCGCCAGCGCGCTTGCCGGCGCGACGCTAACGCCGGCGCAGGCGCAGGCCTCGCCGCCTCCCGGGTTCGTGGATCAGCCGCCGTTCGCCAAAAACTGGGCCAGGCCGCTGCGCGACGTCGTACAGATCGACTTGAGCACGGCCGCGCCCGAATTGGCCAACGAGGCGGTCAGGGAGCGGCATCGGATTTATTGCCACCTGCTGATGAAGTTGATGGTGCGGTTTTGGAACGGCAACAAACGCGGGCCGCTCGGTTCCTATCCGCGCCGGGTCAAGCAGATGGAAGCGGTGCAGCCGGTACAGCCGACGCAGCGCTACCGCGGCGACATGATCGCGGATCCCGACCGCCTGCGCATCAATTGGGACCGCTACGTGGGGCACAACATCGCCTGCGTCGCCGTCGACGGCAACGGCGAGATCATCGACTTCGACTTCAATCACAACGACTTCTTCCGAAGCTCGGCCGAGCACGCGGAATCGCGGATGGTGCGGCGCCTGTTCAGCCTTACCGACGTTTTCGACAGTTGGAAGACCGGCGATCGCATCGGCGACAAATCGCGCGCGTTCTCGCTGCAGAACGTCACGCTCTACACGTCGCTCGAATCCTGCGCCCAGTGCTCCGGCGTGATGTCCTTGGGCGGGGTGAAGCAGGTCGTCTACCTGCAGAATGATTTCACCGCCTACATGATCGGCAACATCATGTTCAATCTGGCCAACCCGGTCGCGGGCTTGCCGGGGGCGCCCAAGCCGATCCCGGCATCTGCGCTCGGATTGACGCAGTTCAACGCGCTCAATGACGCGAACCTCGCCTTCGTCAAAGACATCCAGGATGCGCACGCGCGCAACGATACCACGCGCGCGTTCTTCATTTCTCCGGACAAGACCTTCATCGATTACGACCCGTCGATCACCTCGTTTCTGTGCACCGACGCGGCGCGCGACATCTTCGAGGACGGCGGCAAGCAGCTCGACACCCTGGCGCTGAAATTTCCCAACGAGAAGCATCCCGACGAACGCGACGTCCTCACCAACGAGCAATGTCTCGAGGAGGCGCGCAGCTTCTTCAAATACGCCGACATGGAAGGATATCGCGGCTCCCCGCATAAGCTGTAGAGCCATTGATCAGACCGAACCGTCATGCCCGCGCTTAGCGCGTCGGAAGACGCGCGTGAACGCGCTTATGGCGCGGGCATCCACGTCTTTCTTGTATAGCAAAGTCGTGGATGGCAGCGGAACTCGGGCTTGCCCGAGTTTTGCAGCCTATTAAGTGCCGCAAGTCGGGTGAACCCGACTTGCGGTGACAAGCCCGGCCATGACGAATTTAGAATCAGCGCGGGCAGGACGGCGAGCTTGCCCCGTCACGGAATGAAATAGAACGGATTGGGCACCTTGAAGCCGCACTCGGCGAAGCCGCCGTCGAGATCGCTCTGCTGATCCCCGACCGTGGCGATGACCGTATAGCCCGCGTCCGCGACCTTGCGGCGCTGCTCGGTCTTGAAGGCTTGCACCGTGGCGTGTGCGTCGTCGTCCGGCCGGGTGACGAGCTTCTCCCAACCTTCGAATCCGGCGCGGTCTAGATTCCACAGCGTGGCCTGGCGTTCGCTGTCGCGGCGGCCGGTGATGAAGAACACCGCCACGCCTTTCGCCTTGGCCGCGTTGAACAGATCGAGCGCCGGCTTCACCACCGGTGCGACGCCTTGCAGAATCCAGGCCCTGAATCCGCACGGGCCGTTCGGCAGCCGGTCGCAGGCGCCGTCGCGGATGAAGCCGAAATTGTTGGCCTTGATGTTCGCCCAGTTCGAGAGCGAGGTTTCGTCGATATCGAGCACGAGGGCAGGCTTGCTCACCGCGCCGGCGCGGCCTTCGACGTAGGCGCGCGCGGCCGCGAAAACCGCCGCGACATCGCCATCGTAGTCGCCGGCCTGATAGGCGAGCAGGACCTCCTTGACCTTATCGATGTTGAGCGGCGGCGCCGGCGCCTGCGGGACGCGCACCTGCGCCTCGGGCGGGCAACCGCTCGCGCTGCCGATGTCGGGAGCGGCGCAAAGAATGACCGCGAGCGCGGCAGCAAGCTCGCACGCAAGCGCCGCGCGTCGCCGCGCGTCTTTCCGCCGTCCTTGGCCTAGCGCAGCGGCAAGCATTTGCGGTCTCCCCCTCGATGCCTCACCTGAGATCTTCGCGGAGAATCTTTTCCGCGGTGCGCAGCGACAGCGCGGCGATGGTCAGCGTCGGATTGGCAGTCCCGGTCGTGGGAAATGTGCCGCTGCCGACCAGGAACAGATTCTTGTGATCCCAGGAGCGCTGGAACGAATCGACCACCGAGTCCTTGGCGTTGCTGCCCATCCGGTGGGTGCCCATGAGATGGCCGGCGCCCATGAAGTTGAGCAAGACTTTTTCGCCATCGACATCGGCCTCGAAGCGGGTCGGATCGTCCGGGAAGACCTTGGTGAATTGCTTCGCTCCCATCTTGGCGAAGATGAGGTTCGCCATTTTGCGGGACTGGACGATGCCTTTCCTCGTGTAGTCGGAAATGCGGTAGCTGATCTGTGGACGGCGCAAGCCCAGTCCGTCGGTGATCGATGGATCCGACAGCGTGACGCTGTTCGACGTGTCGGGAGCTTGTTCGATGAGGAACCCGAAACGGATCTGCCGTGAGATCAGGTTGTTCAGCGTTTGCGCGAGCTGCGGGCCGAACAGCGCCGCGTTGTCGCGGTCGAGTCCGCTAATCTCCTTACTGTTGAGCTCGCTGGCGTTCATGCCGTTGACGAAGTCGCGCGTGGTGATGTTGGGATCGCCGCCAAAGCCGCCGACCACGAAGTTCCAGCCTTCGTTGCCGATATCGACGCGGAACGCACCCCGCTCGCGGCGGAACTTGCCGTCGCGCAGGTCCTCGATGCCCGATGTCGACAGTGGTCCGCGATACGGATAGACGGGCCGATCCGCAGGCATCAAACCCCACACCACGTAATACGGGTGGTCCATCAGGTTCTTGCCGACCAATCCCGAACTGTTGGCGACCGCGCCCTCGCGGTCTCCGATCTTCGACATCAGCAAGAGCCGCGGCGTCTCGATGGAGTTGGCGGCAATCACGTAGACCGTGGCCGAGACGCAGCCGGTCGCGGTGGTCTGGCCCGGCTGTTTGAAATCTTTCTGGTACCTGATGTAGTTGATCTGGCTCACCCGCCCGTTCGGCCCGACCACCACTTCGCTGGCGACGGCGCGATCCAGGAACTCGACGTTCCCGGAATCGAGCGCTTCGTTGAGCGTAATCGTGGGATCGTACTTGGCCTGGATTGGGCAGATCGGAATGCAGTTGGTGTTGCCGGCGCAGGCGCGACGATTCCCATAGGGCTGCGAATTACGCGCGGCCGGGGTGCTGATGACCCGGATCGGCTTTTTCGGATCGTCCATTCCCATCGCCCCGCGCTCGGCTTCGGTGAACTTCGCCAGCGCATCGGCGACCGCCGCGTCGACGAGCGAGGGCGGGATTCTCGGCATCGGATAGGCGTAGCCGGCGGCATAGGGAATGCCGAGGCCCGCCTGGTCGCCCACGTCCGCCGCCACGCCGAGCTCGCGCTCCGCTTGGCCGTACCAACGATCCAAGTCGTTGTAGCCGATGGGCCAGTCCACGAACTGGCCGTAGCTGCTCTTCATCTTGAAGTCTTTGACCGAGAATCGCAGGGAGGTGCCGAGCCAATGGGTGGAGGTGCCTCCGGCCACGCGCTCGTAAGTGCTGGCGAAGGGCTGGTCGCCGTCTTTCTGTCCTTGCACCAGATAGCTCTTCTTCGCGTCCTTCCATTTGTCGGGCGACAGCGACAGCACGGTGGGACGGCCGGCGTTGACGGTGCCGGGATCGGCAAGCTTACTAAGCAGCGTGCTGTCTTCCGGCGAAAACAGCGCGGGCGTGTATGGGCTTTCCGGCACTTTGAACGTGGAGGTAAAGAATCGCTCCATGTATTCGTTGATGTTCGGCGGAATTTTCGCCCCGGCCTCGAGGATCACCACCTTTTTGCCGCGCGCTGCGAGGTACTTTGCGATCAATGCGCCGGCGACGCCGGAGCCGACGATCGCAACGTCATAGCGTTTGCATTCGTCGGCCATCACGCACCTCCGATGAAGTCGGGACGTTCCGGATTGGGCTTGCGTTGCCAATAGCCGAACTGCATGTCGCTCGAGCCCATGGGATGCGTCTGCGCGACGCGCCAGACCCATCCTTGGGTATACGCTTTGGCGGAGATGACCTTGTGCGAGACCTCGGTCGGCGAAGGCGGCGGCTCCGCCAGCATCTTCAACTCGTCGGGGTCGTACCAGGCGCCGAGGTACCACATCAGAACGACGCTGCGGGCGAGGAATTTGCTCTCCGGATCGGGCTGAACCTTATGGATGATCGACTGCGCCGGCGCGTTGCGGTTGT
>Ga0081540_1002804_pt1 | contig 14119 bp, 14 predicted proteins | sample TabmetS2T1R1_FD_71024 | JGI IMG/M metagenome (GOLD analysis project Ga0081540, IMG submission 71024) | Tabebuia heterophylla rhizosphere microbial communities from the University of Puerto Rico - S2T1R1 | ecosystem: Host-associated > Plants > Roots > Rhizosphere ... | reverse complement strand
CACCGAAGTCGTCGGCATGAACCAATGTCTGCTGCAATCCGTGGATGTGCCTCCGGCGTCTTTGGCCGCGTCGCCAACGCCTATCGCCGAAGTCCTTGAACCGATCCGGCGCATCGCTTGAGAACGCCAATAGCCACCCAGCGGACGCGGAGGTCGCGACGTCTGATGTCTGCTAAGGGCCCGCGAGCAGACTTCGGCCGAGGCTAACGACATGCCATAGCGCTGACTTATGAAATCGCATGATTCCAGAATATTCATGACAGCTTCATCGGGGCCACTGTTAACCATTGACGGCCTGTTGCGTCGGTTCTTAAGTTGCAGAAATATTGTTGCACTGCGGGATTACCTCCGGTGGACAGCAGGCGATTCAAATCCTGGCTGAAGTGGTTCACCGCGATTTGCGCCTGTGCGATGTTGAGCCTGCCTGGGGTTACCAACGGGTTTGCGGCTGAAACAAAGCGTGTGATGATCCTGCATTCCTTTGGCCGCGACTTCCGGCCATGGGCCGACTACGCGAGAACTATCCGTGCTGAACTGGACCGGCAATCGCCGTGGACACTGAGCATCCAGGATCATTCGCTGATTATTGGCCGGTCCAATGACGACAATCCGGAAGCGGTATTTGTCCAGTATTTGAGCGCGCTCGGAGCCAATCGTCCCCCTGACCTGATCATTTGCCTTGGTGCGCCCGCTGCCGATTTTGTTCAGCGGCATCGCAGCGAGCTGTTTCCTGCGACGCCGATGTTGCTCACTTCTGTCGAACATCGTCGGATACGGTCCGAAAGCCTTACCGAAAACGATGCCGTAGTCGCGGTGGCGCACGATTTCCCGGCGATCTTCGACAACATTCTCCGTCTGCTGCCGGAGACTGAAACGATAGCCGTGATCAACGGGGCTTCCGCCAACGAAAAGTTCTGGTTGGGCGAACTGCAACGGGAAACAAGGCCTTTCGAAAGCCGCGTCAAGATCCAGTGGTTCGAGAACACCCCGTTTCAGACCATCTCAAAGGAAGCGGCAGCATTTCCGCCGCAAACCGCAATATTTTATCATCTCATGAGCGTCGATGCCGCCGGGATTGCTTACGAGGGTGACACCGCCCTCAGAAAGCTCTACGCCGTCGCCAACGCTCCCATTTTTTCCTTTGTCGACGCTTACTTTGGCGCCGAAATTGTGGGTGGCCCGATGTTCTCCGTCTTTGACGGGAGCCAGCAGGCGGCGGCCGCAGCCATTAGTATACTTGGCGGAGAAAAACCGGGCGAGATCAAGGTCCCGCCACTGGGTTATGCAATTCCAAAATACGATTGGCGGCAACTGCAACGTTGGCACATTAGCGAGAGCCAGCTGCCTCCGGGTAGCTGGGTTCATTTTCGCGAGCCTTCGGCTTGGGACAGTTATCGCACGCAGATCATGCTGGTTTGCACGTTGATTTTGATCCAAGGCTCGATGATCGCGGGACTTCTGCATGAGCGCCACCGCCGTCAACTGGCTGAAGTTCAACTGCGGCAAAGGTTGACCGAGCTGGCTCACGCCAATCGCTTTGCGATGGCCGGCGAGCTGACCGCGTCAATCGCGCATGAACTGAACCAGCCACTCGGCGCCATTCTCACCAACAGCGAGGCGCTGGATGCCATGCTGCAATCGCCAGCGCCGGATCTGGCCGAGCTAAAAGCGATCGCCGCCGACATTCATCGCGATGACAAACGCGCATCGGACGTTATCCGGCATCTGCGAAGCCTGCTGAAAAGATATCCTCCCGAATTCAACGATGTTGATTTCAATGATCCCGTGCGAGACGCCGTTGAGTTTTTATCGGTACTCGCGCGTTCACGAAGCGTCGATTTGAGCAGCTCGATTGCTGCAATCCCATTGCCTGTCAAAGGCAATCGGATTCAGCTTGAACAGGTTATGCTGAACCTGATTATCAATGCCATGGATGCGATGTCCCGACTTCCTGGCGATCAACGAAAGCTGATGATCGCGACAAAGCGCGTGGAAGATTTTGCGGACGTGTCGGTTTCCGATTCCGGACCGGGCATACCGCCCGACAAGCTCAATGATATCTTCACTCCGTTTTTCTCCACAAAAGAGAAGGGAATGGGGATTGGACTATCGATTGCGCGCACCATCGTCCAGGCGCATCGCGGTCGCATATGGGCAGAAAATCAAGCGGGACGCGGCGCAGTGTTCCATGTCAGATTGCCGCTGGCTCTGTAATTGCGCCGTCGCAGGCGCGGCAACAGTCTTGCGCGAAAATCACCAAGACGAGCATTACCAAGCTTGGGCGATCATGTCCGCAGTGCCGGACATTTCTTTTCCTGCATCGACTCGCGGCGGCCCGACTTCCGCTAATGGGATGGACCGGCTGCTTCCCCCGCGGGGATAGTCTGCGAAGGCTACCCCGCAGCAACCGGAGAAGCAGCCCATGGACACCATCACCCGGCCTTTAGCCTCGATCGGCATCGACATCGGCAAGGAGGTCTTTCACATCGTTGGCTTTGGCACGGACGGCAAGATTGCTTTTCGCCGCAAGATCAAGCGACTGGCGCTCGTTGAGACTTTCAGGCCGTTGTAGACCTGGCTCGCTCAAAGCGTGCCCAAAAAGGCGGTGGCCAAGCCGATCAACAGAACGCTCAAAGCGAGCGCAACAACAAAAATCAACGCCTCTCGCCAGTTGGGCTTTCTCATCGGATGAGCCTGCCAGCAATGCCACTCCCAGATTGGTCACCCGGCTGCGCCGCGAGAATTGATCTAGATCAAAGCTGTTTCCTCTGGGTGACAACTTATGTTTTCGGCACGCTGGGAGGGGCAATGTCGTTCAGGGCAGAGCTACTTGTGTTCTCGTTGCTGCTTACAGTGGTGGCCCCTTCCGAAGGGTATGCAGTTTGCTACTGCATCTGCACAACGGCGAGCGGCAGCACTTGCACGGTGAGTGTCCCGGATCTTACCTGCGGTGGCCCCGGGAATTCGCGTTGTACCGGGCCAACCGAACCGTGCAGATATGATTGCAGTCGCCAGGTCGCGCGTCCTTCGTCCTGCAGCGCGCTGCGGCGCTGCAGTGTTCGCAATTGATCCGCGCCTTGACTGACTTCCGTGTTTACTGAAACTCAGTTGATTGCCGCCTTGCGCCGCGTTAGTCACCGCGCCGCTGCCAGCCGCGCAAGCAGGCGGTCGGCCAGCGAACGATCGATGATCTCGAATCTGCGGCTTGCGCGCTCGTATGCGTACATGCTCCCCGAGGCGATATCGAACCACCAGCCGCTCAAGCGAAGCGTGCCGGCCAACACCCTTGTGCGTACGACCGGGTAGGACATCAGGTGCTCGAGTTGAACCAGAACATTCAGCTGGGAAAGCTGATCGTGCGGTTTCAAGCGGTCGTCCAGCGCTCCCTCGTGCTCCAGCCGAAAGGAGGCCGTGTGGGCGTGATGCAGCCACCGCGCGAGGTTCGGCGTGTCGGCGCGCACCTCGCCTGCGATCACCGCCTTCATCGCTCCGCACTCGGAGTGGCCGCACACGACGATGTCCGATACCTTGAGGACAAGAACCGAGTACTCGATCGCGCTCGCCTCCGAAAGGTCACCGGTTGAGGCCCCCTCGGCTGTCGCCGGCGGCACGAGGTTGCCCACGTTCCGCATCGTAAAGAGATCGCCCGGGCGAGTTGACACCAGCAGGTCCGGCACCACACGGCTGTCGGAGCAGGTGATAAAAAGAGCATCGGGCACCTGTTCGAGCGCCAGGTCCTTGAAGCGCTGCGCGTGCTCGGGCAGCATTTGTTCGCGGAATTCGACAATGCCTTCAATCAGCTTCTCCATCGCACCTGCCCTCCCGCGCCGTCAGCATCCTCGATTTGCTCTGATTGATACGGAGTTTGCATCTGATCGAAGTTTCCACACTATTGCAATGACCGCGGCAGCGCTGTTTGATGGCATCGTGGACCGGATCGTCTTGTTGTTGGCGGCCATCTCCTGGCGTGGAATTGAGCGATCATGATGCAGCTTCACAACTATTCCCTTCTCTCCATTTTTTTTGTTGGCACGGTCATTGTCTTCCTTGCTTGCGAAATCGGATGGCAACTCGGTAGGCGGCACGAAGGCCATGGCGTGGGCGGCAATATCTCCGCACTGGAGCAATCTCTTCTTGGGGTGCTTGCCCTGATGGTCGGCTTCAGTTTTCTGATGGCGCTCACACGTTTCGAAGCGCGGCGCGAGTCAGTGCTGAACGAGGCCAACGCGATCGGCACGACGGCGCTGCGCGCACGCCTGTTGCCGGAACCTCACCGGACGGAATCGCTGAAGTTGCTGCGGGAGTATGCCCAGATCCGGATCGATCCCGCGCCAAAGGGCAAATCCTTCACGCAATTGCCGGATGTCATAAAGCGTTCGAACCAGATCCAGGAAGAGCTGTGGCAGCAGGTGAAAGCAGTTTCCGCCAAAGACAACGGCATGGTGCCCACCGGGCTCTTCATCCAGACGCTCAACGAGATGATCGACAATCAAGGCAAGCGCCTTTCAGCACTGCGGAACCAGATCCCGGAAGCGATCTTGCTCTCGCTCCTCGCAATCGCTGCGGTTTCCTGTGGCTTTGCAGGCTATGCGAGCAGGCTTGACCCGCTACGAAGCCGGCTGCCTGCCATGATCGCGGCGGCTCTAGCGTGCGCCGTGATCTTCGTGATACTCGATCTCGACGCGCCCAGCTCCGGCTTCATCCAGATAGATCAGCGATCCATGATCGATACTGCCGCAAGCCTCTCGGGTTTCACCGACTAGGGTGTGGACTCATCAACGCGGAGCCATCGTCGTATCGATGGGTCGAGAGCCTGCGCCTTCCTAGAGACTGACGGATTCGCGACGGCGCAGGTTGTCGACCAGTATGTGGACGCTTATCAGGAAGACCCATATCGGCAAGACGATGAAGCTCCAGCTCATGTAGTAGCTGCCGAACAGCAAAATCAACGCCAGGCCGTATCCAAGCAGAGCTATCCAGCGCGCGACGATCCCCGTGTAGACGATGACCGTCGACGTCGAGATCATGAACACGCCGGCCATTTTGATGGCATAGACGTTGATGATGATGTACGCGGTTGCCCGCGAGAATCTGAACGCGAAGGAGTGGACGAGTTCGTTCGGTTCGGTGGTCGATGCCACCACGATGATCGCACCGATGATTGCGGATGCGGCGAACAGCGTGGCGAGAAACAGCAGGGCGCTTCCGAAGAACACGGTGGCAAAGAAGCGGTCTTCCATAGCGCCCAGCCGATCGCGAAGCACGCCGATGAACCACAGAAAGGCAACTCCCGCAAAGGGAATGAGATTCATCGCAAGGGCCGCCGAGTTCACGCCTGTGGCCAGCCACTCCCCCTGGTCCAGGGGATCGGCGGGAACGGATCTCCGAAACAGCCAGAATGTCGCTGTCAGAAGAATGGAAAAGACAATGCCGGCGATGGCGGCAGCTTTCGGAGTCTTCAACTGTGCGCCAGTGAGTGTTCCGCTTGCCAGCATTTCGTGCCTCATATTTCTTGCGACGCGACCCAGGTTGACAGCGAGTTCGTCGCGGCTCTTGAGGGCCGGGGCGAACAGCACCGGCGGCCGCGCTAATTTGGATCAAGATCGGGGCCGAGCCTCACCCAAGCGAACGGCCACATGACGGGCGTACGACCCGGGCCTTCTTGTAGATGGGGATCGAGTGGTCGGGTCGCCGAGGGGTGCGGTGCGCAATGAGCTGCGGGCGCAGCCGCAAATACAGCTTGGGGTTCGGGATGGAGCGCAATCTTGATCTACATCAACGTTACCCGCCCAAGGCGGACACCTTCTGATCAGCCGCACAGCCGGGCAATCTCGCATCGATCGTCAAGGGAAAGCTAATTGTAACTCCGCCCCATGGCAACACCTCCAGTCGGAAGTGTTGCACTTCGTTTGTGAACTCAGGGGACCCATCCGCCGCGGCGGAAATTGATTTGCGCGATGCTGGCCGACTTTCCCTCAACAACGACGATTTGTGGCTATGGATCCCGGCCTGCCGTTTTCGCTAAAGCTTCGGCGCCCCCCAACTGCACAACCCCGGCGAAGTTTTGGCGAAGACGGGTCGCCGGGACGACAGCGGAGCGAATGGATGCGCCTACCCCTTCTCCACCCCGCACCATTCCGCGATGAATAGCGCAGTCGCTTTCGTCGACTTCCGCAGCGACTCCAGGTCGACATATTCGTTGAACCCGTGGATCGCTTCGCCGCTGGCGCCAAAGCAAAGGCTCGGAATGTTGTAGTTGAGCCCGTAGAAGCGGGTGTCGGTCAGCGCGGTGAAGACAAGGTCCTGCACCTGCCCGCCATAGACGGCCGAAAACGCCCTGCCGAACGCGGCTTCCGGCTCGACGGAATTCGTCAGCTCATAGCCTTCGGACAGGAAGCCGGACCACTCGACATCAGGCGGATTGTTGGAGAGGAAACGGTGGTCGCGGGAGGCGGCCGAGACGCAGGCCAGAATCTCCTTCTGGCAATCGGCGATCGACCAGCCCGGCAGCACGGCGATGCGGCAATCGACATCGCACCAGGCGGGCACGCTGGAGGCCCAGTCGCCGCCCTTGATGATGCCGGGATTGAAATTGATCGGGTGCGTCAGCGTCTCGAAATGGCGATCGGCCTTGGCGCGCTCGTTCCATTCGGCTTCCAGCTTCTGCAGCGCGTGGATGAGATGATAGGCCGCCATGATCGCATTCGAGCCCGAGCCCGCATGGGCCACATGCACGGGAATGCCGCGCACGCGGAGCCGGAACCAGATCACGCCGACCTGCGAGCGCACCATCTTGCCGCCGGTCGGCTCGGGAATGAAGCAGGCGTCGGCGCGATAGCCGCGCTGCAAAGTCGAGAGTGCGCCGACGCCGGTACTCTCCTCCTCGATCACGCTCTGGAAATGAATCCGCGCCGTCGGCTTGAAGCCAGCCGCCTTGATCGCATCAAGCGCATAGAGCGCGCCGATGGTACCCGACTTCATGTCGCAGGCGCCGCGGCCGTACATCTTGCCGTTCTTGACGACGGGCGAGAACGGCGGCGTCTCCCACATGTCGAGCGGGCCTGCCGGCACCACGTCGCAGTGGCCCTGCAGGATCAGCGACTTTCCGGCGTTGGTCGAAGGCCGGTAAGTTCCGACCACGCTGCGCGCCCTGGAAAAATCGTGCGCAATCGGGCCATAGCCGCGCAAATCCCTGAGGTCCTCGAGATCGAGATGCCAGTCGTCGACCTCATAGCCGCGCTGACGCAAGAGATCGCCAATCATGTCCTGGCACGGCCCTTCCGCACCGCGCGTCGAGGGGATGGCGACGAAGTCGGCGGTGGTGGCGAGCTGCGCGTCAAAGCCGGCATCGACGGCGTCGAGGATCCTCTGCGTTGTATCGACATTCATTTGCGTTTCTTGTCCCTCGCAAGCGGAATTGCGGATCTATCAAAGCACATCTGGCCCGATCTTGTGGAGAGCAGGCCACCTTTCAGAATCACAGACGTGCCCATACAATTCGTCGCACCAGCGACGCTGCGGAGAAGGCGGATGGCGGACAACAAGAACGTGCTCTACCTGATCATCGGCGTGCTGCTCGTTGCCGTCGGCGTGCTGAGTTTCAATCTCTACCAGGCGAAGAAACAGCCGGAGGGATTGCAGATCAATGTCGGGCCCGACGGCCTCAAAATCCAGAACAAGTGATGCGGACCACCCTCGCCCTTACCGCCCTCGCCCTGTTCGCGTTCGCAGACGGCGCGCGCGCCGAAATCGTCTCGCGGGAGCAGGACATCGTCGATCTCCGGCTCGGCCAGCGCGTGATGGTGGATGACGGCTCCTGCCCGGCCGGCCAGATCAAGGAAGTCCAGGGCTCGCAGATGACGACGTCGGGCGTGGTGCGCACCCGCAAATGCGTGCCGCGGCTTGGGCCGAAGACGCGCTAGCGCCGCCGTTAGGCCGCATGCTACCAGCCACCGTATTTTTCGACGACACCACGCCACAGCGCGCCGCGCTCGCGCCCGTAGGTTTCCTTGACGACGTTGGCGTTCTTGGTCGCCGCGGTGACTACCATCACGAGCTTCTGCCCGGGATCGACAAAGATCGACTGCCCGTAGACGCCGAGCAGCGCAAATCGGCGCTTCTCGCCAGGAAACGGCCAGAACTGGTAGCCATAGCCGAAGTAAGGCGTCGCCTGCTGCGGCCTGAACGCATCCGGCTGGAGGTGCCAGTCGGTCGCCTCCAGCAGATAATCCTTCGGCACGATCTGCTTGCCGCCGACGGCGCCGTCATTGGCGAGGAGAACGCCGAGCCGGCCGTAGTCGCGAAGGGTCGCGTTGAAAGCTCCCATGCCCTCTTCGGTGTCGTCCGGATACTTGATCCAGGTCGCGTCGGCTTCCGCGCCCATCGGCTGCCACAGCCGCGGCGTCAGATATTCGCTCAGCGTCATCCCGGTCACGGCGCGCAGCAGCAGCGTCAGCACCACGGTCTCGCTGGAGGCGTAGTGAAACCTGGCGCCCTGCTCCATCTCCCGGGTGTTGAATTCGCGCAGCGCCATGATGGAGTCGTATGCCATCCGGAGGCGAACGAAGCGCGTGATGTCGTCCTTGCCGTCATAGACTTCGTTGAAGGCAACGCCGGAAGCCATGCGCAGAATGTTGCGGATCGTCGTCTCGCCATAGGCATTGCCGGCAAGTTTCGGCACGTATTTGGCGACGGTGTCGTCGAGCGAAGCGATCTTCTTCTCGGCAAGCGCAATGCCGATGGCCAGGCTGACGATGGATTTGGCCATCGAATGCGACACGAAACGGTTTTGCGCGGTGCGGTCGTACTGATAGCGCTCGGCGAGAACCTGGCCGTCCTTGATCAGCAGGAATCCGGTGACGCGCTGGTGGCTGAGAAAGTCGTCGAGCGAATTGTCCTTTTCCTCGAAGCGATAGGTGATGTCAGGCGCATTCGCCGCCGTCGGCAGCGGCAGCGGCGTCGCCGATCGCTTCAGCGTGTGATGCGGAAGGATTTCGTCGAGATGGCTGAACGAGCCGACGCGGACATGCTCGCCAAAGAACCAGGTGCTCGGCGTGCCGACCGGATAGCCCGCGGACTTGCCCAGCAATTCCTCGTCAGGCGCGGCCTGGACGGGAAATGGATGGACGAGCAACGCCAGCAATGGCGCAAGGATCATCAACCGCCGCATGCGCATCTCCCCTCCGGCCGCACGTTCGGGCGGCGTCGGGTACAACCGTTACAACAGGGATTGTGGAGGTGTCGAGCGCTAGCCCCCCGAGCTGGCCGGCAGCGCTGGCTCGAACAGCGTGTGATGGTGGATGACGGGTCTTGCCCGGCCGGCCAGATCAAGGAAGTTCAGGGCTCGCAGATGACGACGTCGGGCGTGGTGCGCACCCGCAAATGCGCGCCGCGGCTTGGGCCGAAGACGCGCTAGTGCTGCTACCAGCTGCCGTACTTGCCGACGATGCCGCGCCACAGCGCGCTGCGCTCCCGAGCGAAGGACTCCTTTCCGACGCTTGCGCTCTTCGCCGCCGCGGTGATCACCATCACGAGCTTCAGCTCGGGATCGACAAAGATCGATTGCCCGTAGACGCCGAGCAGCGCGAAGCGGCGCTTCTCGCCGGGAAACAGCCAGAACTGATAGCCATAGCCGAAGAACGGCGTTGCCCGCGCTGGCCCGAAGGCATCCGGCTGGCGGTGCCAGTCGGTGGCCTCAAGCAGGTAGTCCTTCGGGATGATCTGCTTGCCGTCGACGGCGCCATCATTAGCGAGCAGGATGCCGAGGCGGCCATAGTCGCGCAGGATGGCGTTGAAATTGCCCGATCCGGCCTCTGTGCCGTCTTGCATTCGCACCCAGGTCGCGTCCGCCTCCGCGCCCATCGGCTGCCACAGCCGCGGCGTCAGATATTCGCTCACCGACGTGCCCGTGACGGCGCGCAGCAGCAGCGTCAACACCACCGTCTGCGGTGAGGCGTAGTGGAAGACCGCGCCCTGTTGCGTCTCTCGCGCATCGAACGCCTTCAGCGCCGCCACGGAACCCTGCGCTCTGCGGATTCGATTGAAGCGGGCCAGATCGTCGTTGCCGCTGTACTCCTCGTTGAATCGCACCCCCGAGGCCATGCGCAGCATGTTGCGAATCGTGCTCTCGCCATAGGTGCGGCCGGCAAGCTGCGGGACATATTTGGCAACCTTGTCATCAAGCGAGGCGATTTTTCCTTCTGACAGCGCCATGCCGACCGCGATGCTGACGATCGATTTCGCCATCGAGTGCGACACAAAGCGATTCTGAGGGGTGCGAGCGTACTGATAGCGTTCCGTAATGACTTCGCCGTTGCGGATCAGCATGAAGCTGGTCACGCGCTGGTGGGCCAGGAAATCGTCGAGCGAATAGTCCTTGCCCTCGAAGCGATAGTTGACCGCCGGAGCGTCGGCTGCGCTCGGCAACGGCATCGGCGCCGGCGACTTCCGCAGCGTGTTGTGAGGGAGGATATCATCGAGATGGCTAAACGACCCGACCCGGACACGCTCGTCGTAAAACCAGGTGGCGGGTGTGCCGATGGGATAGCCCGCGGATTTGCCGAGCAGTTGCTCGTCAGGTGCGGCCTGTGCGAATGAGTGGGCGAGCAGCGCCAGAAAGGGCGCAAGGATCATCACCCGCTGCATTCGTTTCTCCCCAACCTGGACGCGCGTTTGGGCGGCGTTGGACGCAACGGTTACAACAGGGATGACGGAGGTGTCGAGCGGGCTAGCCGCCGGAGCTAGCTTGCGCTTGCGGCTGCGCCGGCTCGAACATGCATTGCAAAGTGGGCTTTGCGATCTTGGTGAAGGTCGCCGCGATCTGCGATTGCTTGGCTGGCGGCACCCAATGGGTTTCGATGGTCGGCACGCCGGTTTCGCTGATGCCGCGCAGCAGCGCTTCGCGGAGGTCGTTGTCCTCGACGGTGGCCGCGGCATAGTCATGCAGGCAGCCGCATACGGATTCCGGATGCGCCCAGCGGCCTACCATGTGGGGCGCACACTGCCGCACGAATTCGCCGCGCGGATCGGGGAGTTTCGGCTGCGAGCGCATCTGCGCATGCGCCGAACCGATGAGAATGAGGAAGATGGTGACCGCGGTAGTGCAGAGACGAAGCATCATGGCCTAGGACTTAACTTGGTCGGCTCGACGAGACCTATCGTGCAGCAAACACGAGAGCGGCTGAGTCGGCAGCGGGCGTTCCGTTATAGGTGAAGGCGCCCGCGGCCGGCAAACTGTCCGGCGTTCCCGCCATCGAGGGGCCAGCCAGCACAAAGGCGAAGGCAAGGATGAAGCTGATGGTCCGCATCGAGGCATCTCCGGTCCGGCTATTCGACCGCCGCTTGGTTGGGCCACTTGATAACCAAGTGCTGTTTCCGGATATCTACACGACAAGTGGAAAATGGTTTCGTGAGGAAGGAGAATTGTTTCGTCGCTGCGCTGCCGACGAAACATTGGGGCAAAAAGCCGAGTGATTTCAGGGAGCGCGGATTATGACATTTGCATCATCGGCCATTGGCCGAAGGCGGTTGGGTCATTGGCCGAGGCTGCCGCATCTTCCTGTGGATAGCCCTGAACCCAAACCGAATCAGGAACGACTTAGGCGGTAAGCGCGCAACTTTGTGGAAGGTTTGCGCGTTGCATCCTGTTCGTCAGCAAAACCTGTCATCAGCACAAGGATCGCCGTCGTGGGCAATGGCAACACCGATGTTGGCAATGATACCGCGCGCAAAACTGGCAAGCCGATTGTTGAACAAATGAAGGCTAGCGGCTCGTCCGGCGCGGGAACCGTCAAGCAGATGCAGGCAGGCCAACCCCAAAATTGCGGGGCCATGTCACAGCAAGGCAGCTTCAGCTATCACGGCAATGTATCGTCGCCGCAGCAGCTTCTGCATCTGGTGGGATGCCGCGACCCCAAGGTCGGTTCCGAACCGCAGGTCCGGGCGGCGCCGCGACGGCGCTAAAGCGGGATCTTCGCGTTCGGCCTCAACCTACTGAATGAACTCACCGCATTTCTGCACCGCGGCCTCGGTGCCTCCCCATGGCATGATCGGCACCGAGGAGGTGGAGTTTTTCGGCGAGCCTTCGATCAGCTTGTCCGAATAGACCATGTAGACCAGCACGTTGCGCTTTGGGTCGCAGCCGCGGACGATCTGCATTTTCTTGAAGAAGAGCGAGCGGCGCTTGCGGAACATGTCGTCGCCCTGTTCCAGCTTGTTCTTGAAGCGGATCGGGCCGATCTGCCGACAGGCAAGTGAAATGTCCGAGACTTCCTCGGCGAGCCCCAGCCAGCCCTTGAAACCGCCCTTCTCCGGCACCGTAAAATGGCAGGCGACGCCGTCGACCTCGGGATCGTCGACGCCATAGGTCGCGAGCTTGTCGTTGGGGCTGAGCAGCTTGAACACGGTGGAGCGGCGGAAGATCAGGTCCGGCTCATCGGCAGCCTGTGCCGGAGAAGCCAGCGCCAGCGCTGAGAACGCCGCCAAAGCCACCGCGAAGGCCGCCGCGAGCGGACGCCGGAACTTCGGCAGGTTGTCACAAAGGTCAGTGGCTTTGAGTAGCATGAAGTGCTCCGATGGTATGCTCGCGGCCTATGTAGTGCTGCGATGCCACATCGGAAGAGTGCCGGTAGCCAGCGACCGGCGGCCGTTTTAACCGAATGTGAGGCTTTTTTGCTACGATTGGAACGGAAACCGCAGCAATTTGAAGCCTTACGCTGGTGAACGCGGTTGGCGTCTGCGACAACCAACTTAGATACTGAGATTGGGAATCTAGGGAATACACGCGTGAGCGGACATCGGATTTCAGCTGCGGGCGTTGCCGTGATTTTGACCGCGGCCGGCGCAGTTGCCGGCGCCTCCCAGGCGGAGGCTGCGCTCTATTACTGGAATGATTTCGATCCCGGTTACTACCGCCCGGTGCAGCCGCTGCAACCGCGACGACCAAAGGTCCGTCGCAACGCGATCGACAAGAAGACGAAGGCGGCTGAGAAGGAAACCGGCGCCAAGCCGCAGGGCCCGCTCATCATCTCCATCTCGATCGATCAGCAGAAAATCCGCGTCTACGATTCCAACGGACTGTTCGCCGAAGACCGGGTCTCGACCGGCATGAAGGGCCATCCGACGCCGATGGGTGTGTTCAGCATCATCCAGAAGCACAGAATGCACCACTCCAACATCTATAGCGGCGCGCCGATGCCGTTCATGCAGCGCATCACCTGGTCGGGTGTCGCGATGCACCAGGGCGTGCTGCCGGGATATCCTGCCTCGCATGGCTGCATCCGCATGCCAGCGGCATTTGCCGTGAAGATGTGGAACTGGACCAAGATGGGCGCACGCGTGCTGGTTACGCCCGGCGAGATGACACCGGCGCCGTTCTCGCATCCGTCGCTGGTCACGCAGAAGGTCTCCACGCAGCCGGTCGCCGACGATGCACCCCAGGTCGATGCGCCGCTTGGCGTGAAATCGGACAAGGGCGCCGACGCAACGCGCGAGGTGGGCAAGCCCACTGCCACGGCCGAAACAAAGCTCGAGCTGCGCTCGACAGTCGGCCATGCGCGCACGCACACGGCGGACGCCGGCGGCGCAATGCCAAACAACGCGGCGGTGACCATGTCGGATGCGTCGCCCGCCGGCGCTTCCGGCGAGGCGGCCACGGTCAAGGCCGTCCACAGCGTCGAGGCCAAGCCGGAAGCTGCGAAGTCCGATGAGGCCAAGCCCGAGACGGCAAAGGCCGAAGCCAAGCCTGCGCCTGCCGGGGAAAAGCCCGACACCAAGGCCGAGGCTTCCGTGAAGGCCGAAGACAAGGCGGTCGAGCCGAAAGCGGACGCGAAGGCCGAAGCCAAGGTCGAAGCCCCCAAGGAAACCTCCAAGGCTGAAGCGCCGAAAGCCGACGAGCCCGCCAAGGCCGTGACTGACGCGCCTGGGAAAAAGGATCCGTCACGCCTGCCCGGCGTCGAAAGGCCGAAACCGGAACTGAAGCGCGAAGGTCAGGTTGCGGTGTTCATCAGCCGCAAGGACGGCAAGCTCTACGTCCGGCAGAATTTCAAGCCGGTGTTCGACGTGCCCGTGACCATCGCGGCGAGCGAGAAGCTGCTCGGCACGCATGTCTTCACCGTCGAAG
>Ga0081540_1002803_pt1 | contig 14120 bp, 10 predicted proteins | sample TabmetS2T1R1_FD_71024 | JGI IMG/M metagenome (GOLD analysis project Ga0081540, IMG submission 71024) | Tabebuia heterophylla rhizosphere microbial communities from the University of Puerto Rico - S2T1R1 | ecosystem: Host-associated > Plants > Roots > Rhizosphere ... | reverse complement strand
GCCGAGGCGAGCAGGACGGAGTCGCCGCCCGCTGTCACCTGGCTGCCGGAGCCCCGCGGCGGCGCGGGCCGGCACGCCGCGGGCGGCGGCGCGGGCGTGGCTCTGGCCGGCGCGCGGCCGACCGGTGACGGCGCAGACGAGGGTGAGGGATCCGCCGGAGTCGAGCGGGACGCGCTGCTCACCCGCTCGCCGTTGGCCACCTGGCGGAGCAGCCCGCCCGGGGCAGCCGCCGCTGGAGGCCGGGCCACGCCGTAGCAGGCCAGCATGAAGGTGATCGCCACGGCCGCGGCCATCGTGACCGGGGCGGCGCGTCGTGCCGGGCCCGCTGCCGGACGGCGGCTGGCCGCGCCGATGAGCTGGACCCAATGCCGGACGGTGACACCCAGGCCGTTCCGCATGATGGGTGCCTCGATGAACCGCCACGAGACCGACGCCAGGGCGATCATGACACCCGTCTCGACTGGCCACAGCCAGGGTGAGCTGGCTCCCGGCCCGGCCAGCGCGGTGCCGAGCGCGATCACCGGCCAGTGCCACAGGTAGATCCCGTACGACCTGATGCCGACCCAGCGCAGCGGCCGGACGCTGGTGAGCGCGGCGATGACGCCGTGTCCGGCTGCCGCGGCGACCAGGCCGGCCGCGGCGAGCGCGGCCAGCAGCAGGCCGACCGGGTAGACGACCGGATCGCCGCCGGAGAAGTGCCCGACGGCCCAGGCCAGGACGACGAGCCCGGCGATGCCGGCCATGTCGAGCCGCCTGGCGTGCGCGGCCGGGATGGCCGCCAGCCACCGTAGCGGCCAGGCCAGCGCCAGCGCGGCCCCGATCAGCAGCGCCGAGGCGTGCGTGCCGGTGCCGTAGTAGACCGCGGACGGATCGCCGCCCGGAGTGTACTGAATCGCCATGACCAGCGCCGAAACCGCCGCCCCGATCAGCGCGCATATCACTCGTGCGCGACGCGCATCCAGCCGGACGATCACACACAGCACGATCAGCGGCCAGACCAGGTAGAACTGCTCCTCGATGGCCAGCGACCACAGGTGATCAAACGGCGGCGGCGCCGCGGCCTGGCTGATCGCGGCGAAGTACGAGACGTGATGCAGGATCTGGTACCAGTTGCTCGTGTAGGTGGCCGCGGCCAGCAGCGCCAGGCGCAGCGAAGCCTCCTGGGCGGGCTCGATGACGGCCGCCGCGGCGGTGACCACCACCAGCATCACGGCCAGCGCCGGCAGCAGGCGTCTGGCCCGCCGGGTCCAGAAGTCCGCCAGGTTCAGGCGGCCGCTGCGGTCGTACCTGGCCACCAGCAGATCGGTGATCAGGAACCCGCTGAGCACGAAGAAGATGTCGACGCCGAGGAACCCGCCGCGCAGCCCGGAAGCCCCTTCGTGGAAGCCGATCACGGTGAGGACGGCCAGCGCCCGGACCCCGTCGAGGCCGGGCGCACGATCGCGCGTTCTCGTGGTTTCGCCAGGTTTCACCGGTTAGCCATCCGTCAGCCCGTTCCGGACAGTCATGCTAACCAGCGGCCAACCCCCCAGCCAGCAGAAACGCCGGCCGACCCGGTAAACGCCTTTAGTAGCCGCTGGGCTAGCCGTCCGATCCGGTGACGGCCACGGCGTCCTTGATCACCTCAGGCAGGCGGCCGGACCGCCGGTAGGCGGACCGCTGAAAGGACGCGCCGTTGCCCCGCGCGAGCAGGTCTGTCAGCAGCGCGGCGACGGTGCCGGCGTCCCCCGCGCCGGCCAGCGCGTCCCGGCAGTGATCAAGCAGCATCCCGACCACGGTGGTGGCCGGCTCGGGCTTCCCCGTCACCGGGTGGAGCAGGGTGTCGTCCAGACCGGACCGGCTGGCCCGCCAGGCGGCCAGGCGCAGCAGTTCGGTCCGCGCGGGCGAGGCCGGCTTTCCTTCCCGCCAGGACCGAGCCTCGGTTTCCACCAGCGCGCGGGCGAGCGAGGCGATGAGCACGGCGTCCTCGGCTCGCAGGCACACGTCGGCGATCCGGATCTCGACGGTGGGATAGCGCTCGGACAGGCGCGCGTCGAAGTAGACCATGCCCGGGTCGATCAGCGTGCCGCTGCCCACCATCTGCTCGATGGTCTCGCGGTAAGCCCGGGAGGTGCCGAACGGTCGGGTGGGACCGGAACTCGGCCAGCGTCCCCATACCTGGTAGCGGAAGCTCGCGTATTCGCTGTCACGCCCCTGCCAGAACGGGGAGTTCGCGCTCAGCGCGAGCAGCGTGGCCAGCCATGGTCCGGCCCGGTCCAGCACCCCCACGCCCTCGTCGGCGTCGGAGATTCCGACGTGGACGTGGCAGCCGCAGGTGAGCTGCTCGTGCGCGGTCAGGCCGAAGAGCTCGGCCATCCGCTCGTACCGGCTGGTATGCAGGGGCTGTGGTTCGACCGGGACCGGGGAGGTGCCCAGCGCGGCCACCTGGGCCCCGGCCCGGCCTGCCGCCGTGGCGGCCGCGGCCCGGCACCGGCGCAGCTCGCGGTGCAGGTCCTCCAGGGACTGACATGGCCGCGAGTTGGTTTCCAGTTGCTGCTGCTGCAGTTCGCCTTCCAGGTCCGTTCCGGCCTCCGGCCCGGCCGCTTGCAGCACGGTTCCCGCGACCGCCGTGGGCCGGCCGGTGTCCGGCTCGACGAGCAGGAACTCCTCTTCCACACCCACGCTGCGCGAGTCCATCGTCAGAGGCTGCCCGCAGATCCGTGCTCCATGCCGGACGCGGGCTGGCGGCGGATGTCCTCCAGACCCTGCTGCTAGCCAGGGCGCCCGGTCAGCATGGCGGCGACGAGCTCGCGCCGGCTGCGCACGCCGAACTTGTCGAACGCCGCGGTCAGGTGCTCTTGGACGGTGTTGGCCGAGATGTGCAGTTCCTCGACGATCTGCCGGGTGGAATGCCCCCTGATGACCAGCGCGACCACCCGGGACTGTGCGCCGGTCAGCCCGTGCGCGCTGAGCAGCAGCGAGCTGAGCTGTGCCGCGGGGGTGGGCTCGATGACGATGCCGATCTGCGGAGCCGGCCCGCCGCCCAGCCGGGACGCGTGCAGGGAGAGCCAATGCCCGGCGCGGCCGCGCAGCCGGATCGTGTCCGCCAGCCGCGGCGGAGCCGCTCCCTGCTCCAGCCGGGCCAGCCGCATCGCCGCGGCGTAGACAGCCATCGGCAGTTCGCTGCCGCTCGGCCAGTCGGCCTCGTCGATCTCGGCCAGCCAGCGCGCCGCCTCGGGGTTCATCGACATCAGGGCCAGGTCCTGGTCGAGCAGGATGATGCCGGGCGCGCCGGCCGCGGCGGCGGTCTCGGCGGTCGCGCGGAGCGGCCCTAGCGTGACGGCCCGCCGCAGGCCCTCGGCCACGTGCGGGGCGATCCGCCGGATCACGTCGACCTCCTGGTCGTCGAAGCCGTGCTCCGCGTCCTCGCGGTGCAGGCACATCGCGCCCCAGCATTGCTTGCCGCTGATGAGAACCGCGCGCAGCTCGTCGCCCAGGCCGAGCGGGCTCATCACCTCCCGGTAGCGAGCGCTGTCCGGCCGCTGGCCGCGGGTAGCCCGGTCGAGCGAGTTCACCGGATCGGCCGCCTCCGCCAGCACGGCGAACTTGTTGACGTCCTCGCGGCCGTACTCGTTGTCCAGGAAGAGCGGCGTCGCGGCCCCCAGTGGCTCCTCGACCACGGCCGAGGTGAACAGCAGGGTCTGCGGGTCGACGGTGCCGAAGAACGCCGCGTCCACCGACACGATCCGGCGCAGCCGGCGCAGCACCTCGTCGCGTAGATCGGCCACGTCCAGCCCGGCGTAACATCGGCCGATTAGGGCAGTTACCTGGCGCTTCATGATCGCGTCCGCCATAACCCGACGATACGTACAAGCCCTGGCCGGGGCCAGGGCTTGTAGCGTGGCGCGGTCAGGGCTGGGGGACCAGGCCAAGCTGGCGCATCAGGCCGAGATCGTCCAGGCGTCCCCAGCGCTCTACGATGCGGCCGTCGCGGACCCGCCAGATGTTGATCCCGTGCAGGCTGACGGTGCGGCCCGATGGGGGCACTCCGAAGATCTCTCCCTGCTGCGTGCCGCTCGCCGTGAATTTCTCGACCACTAGGTCGCCCTCTTCGACGTAGAAGCCGATGTCGCTGTGCCAGTCCGGGAACGCGGCCCGGAATGTGGCCGCCGCCGAGCGCATGCCCTCCCGGCTGGCGGGGAAGCCCATGGGCGGGTCGTGATCGACGTAATCCCCGGCGAGGTATTCGTCGACCGCGCCGAGGTCGCCCTTGGTGAACAGGGCATCGATGAACGAGGTAACGATGTTCTTGTTCTGGCTGATAGTGTCCATGCCCGCAGTCTGCGACGGGCTGACGAGCGACGGTACCCCAACAACTTGGGGTTTTCGCACCTCACACCGCATCGCGGGCGGCGCCTGCGGTGCGCAGCGCGGCGTCGGCCTCGGTGAGCAGGCGCTCCAGGATGACAGCGGCGGGCACGATGTCGCGGATGAGCCCGGCGGACTGGCCGGTGAAGGGCAGGTACTCGTGCCCGCGCCCGTCCAGGATGGCCTGAACCAGCTGTCGGCCGAGTTCGGCGCCGTCGACCTGCTCCGGATGGTCGCGGAGCTGGTCGATGAGCGGGGTCCGCAGGCAGCGTGGCGCGCCGGGCCGGTGGGGCCGGCTAAAGGGCGGCATGACCCGCTCGCTGTTCGTCACCTTGACGGTGTCGAGCGCGTCGGCGTCGAGGATACGCTGCTTCCATTCGCTGGCGATGGCCATCTCGGTCGAGGCGAGGAACCGGGTGCCCAGGCACGCACCCTGGGCACCCAGCGCCAGCGCGGCGGCCAGCCCGCGGCCGTCGGCGATGCCGCCCGCCGCCACCACGGGTATCTCGCCGGCGATGTCGACGACCTGCGGGACCAGCACCATCGTCGAGACGAAGCCCCCGTTACCGCCGCCCTCACCGCCCTGGGCGATGATCACGTCTGCTCCCGCCGCGGCAGCCTCTTCCGCCTGATACACGTCGACCACCTGCTGGAGCCACACGATCCCGGCATCATGCGCCCGCGCGATCAGGTCGGCGGGCACCGCGAGGTGAAACGACACCACCGCGGGCCCGAACGCAAGCGTGGCCGCGAACGCCTCCTCGTCCAGCGGACGTGCCGTGTGGTTGATCGCAAAGGGCCGGTCCGTCAGCTCACGCAGCCGCGCCCACTGCTCACGAAGCTGCCCGACCGGGCGCACCGCGGTGCCGACACTGCCCAGCGCGCCCGCCTCGCACACCGCGGCGGCGAGTTCGACCTGCTCCCACGGCCCGAACGGGGCACAGATGATCGGCGTATCGATCCCGAGCAGGTCGCAAAGAGACGTACGCAGCATGGCGGACCTCCGGATGGTTCTCGGGCTGGTTTGCCGCCCTTGGCATAGCCCGGCAATGCGGAGGCGGGATGTGACGGCTGTGGAGAACGGGTGAAGGACGACCGCCGCCGGGGCGCGTCCGCTTCGCGCCGCGCAGGCGTCCGCGAGCTCACGGCCGAGGACTGGCAGGGACGCGCTTCGGCATGCGGTCGTGGTGACCTGCCACGAGTGGTCATTTCGTGGTAGACATGACAAAATTGATCTTCCGGCCCCCAAAGCGCGAGCGCCGTGCGTACCCGAACCCGGTCTTCTCTCCCCCCCAGGAGCTGGGTTACCCAGGGCAACGCACGGCGCTCGCAGTCAGCAGGCCATCTGCATGTTAGTGCGAGCTGCTCACGGCACGGCTGTGGCGTAATGTTGGCGACTAGCGGCCCGGTGTCCCGGGCTTCGGGAGGCGTTGAGTCCAGTCCTTGCTGACGCTTCCTTCCTCAGGTGAAGGAGCCAGCAGGTGGGTCGTCTGGGCGCTGTCGGCCGCAGGCCGGACTCTTGCCGGGGCCGGCGTCCCTGAAATGCCAGGCGACAGGCTTCGTCGGATCTTGGCCGAGCTGGGCGCTGGAGGAGACGGGTTGTCGGCTGCCCGGCTGTGCGCCGTGTTCCCGCAGATCGCGGGGGTGACTGGTGCTGGTGTCATGCTCATGTCCGGTGACGTGCCACGCGGGTCGCTGTGTACCACCGACGACGTGAGCCAGTTGATCGAGGACCTGCAATACACGCTGGGCGAGGGGCCGTGCCTGGATGCCTACCAGCAGAACCGGGTCGTGGCCGAGCCTGACCTGGCCGATCCGGTGACTCGCCGGTGGTTCGCCTTCACCCCGCCAGCGCTGAAAGCGGGCGTGCGGGCGGTGTTCGGGTTTCCCTTGCGGGTGGGCACGGTGCGTCTGGGGGCGCTCAACCTCTACCGGGGGTGGTCTGGTCCGCTGAGCGACGACCAGAATGCCGACGCGCTGGTGATGGCCGACGTGGCTGCTCGCTGGGTGCTGGAAGCCCAGGCCGGCGCATCCCCCGGGGCGGTGGCCAAGGAGTTGGAGGTCGGCGCCGACTTCCACTTCGCGGTGCACAACGCGGCAGGCATGGTTTCGGTCCAGGCAGGCATCAGCGTCACCGAGGCGCTCATCCGCCTGCGGGCGTTCGCCTTCAGCCACGATCGCCTGCTGGCTGACGTGGCCCAAGAGGTCATCGACCGTAAGCTCCGGCTGCCATGAAGTCGCTTCTCTGACACGGGCCAGGCCGTAACTACGATGGATGCCATGGCCGGCAGCATCCGGCGTCGGCCTGCCGTAACGGGCCGCCGAGCGCTCAGGAGGGTGGGTTGAGATGAGCCGAGAAGCCGACGTTGTCCGGTCGCTTGTGGAGATGGCCGACACTCTCGTCGACGACTACGACGTCGTCGACCTGCTGACCGGGCTCGCGAACCGGTGCGTGACCCTGCTCGACGTCTCGGCTGCCGGCGTGATGCTGGTCTCTCCTCAGGGCAGCCTGGGGCTGGTGGCCTCCTCCAGCGAGGCGATGCGCCTGCTGGAGCTGTTCGAGCTGCAGGCTCAGGAAGGTCCCTGTCTTGACGCCTTCCGTGCCGGCCAGCCTGTCGAACACGAGAACCTGCGGGCCGGATCCGGCCGCTGGCCGTCGTTCTCCACAGCCGCCATCAAGGCCGGCTTCCAGTCGGCGGTCGCGTTGCCGCTGCGGCTGCGTGATGCGACCCTCGGCGCGCTGAATCTGCTCAGCGTCAGGCAGACCCCCATGGTCGAGGCCGACATCATCGTGGCCCGGGCGTTCGCGGACCTCGCCACCGTCAGCATCGTGCAGCACCGGACCGCCACCGAAGCCCAGCGCCTGAACGAGCAGCTCTCCGCCGCCCTGACCAGCCGCGTGGTGATCGAGCAGGCCAAAGGCGTGATCGCAGAGCGCGCGGGCATAGACTTGCCGAGGCTTTCTCCCGGTTGCGGCGCTACGCCCGCAACCGCAACCTCCGCCTCACCGATGTCGCCGAAGCCGCCATCGTCGGCAGCCTGGATCCGCAGGCATGGGCCCCGGCGCGCCGTTCGGCCCCTCCGATGGCGTAGGCCTTCCAGCCGGTGATGTGCATGGGTGCTCGCTCGCCTGCGCCGCTAGCGCGCACCGTGGGTCCTCGGACTGCCGTATACTGCTGAGTCGTGCGCTCGTAGCTCAACGGATAGAGCATCTGACTACGGATCGTTTCTCGTTCCCCGCTGTGCTGACCAGGGAAAACCCAGACAACGACCGACCGGTATGCACCGAATCAGACGCTCAAAAATTGATCTTGCGGGACGCTCCTCTCGGGCTTGTCCTTGGCTCCGGCAGGAGGTCAGGACACAGTCGTGATCCCGTCTCACAAGCGCTCCGAAACCCCGGAGCGGCCCATCACGTTCTGCGCGGCCGAGGACCTCGGCGCCTTCCAGCTGGCAGAGCTGTGGGCCGACCGCACGGCCTGGCCGATCACCGGAGCGGACGGCGTACGACGAGCTGGCTGAACTGGCGGTCATGTCTGCGCTGGCGAAGTAGCTCACCCGCTGGCAGCCCATCGCGATCCACGGCGCAGTGCTCGCTGGCGCCAGGATGGAGGCCGTCGCCGGTGCGCTCGGCAACAGCCTCGACGAGGCGTACCAGCGCTGGCACGCGTGGGCGTCACGGCAACGCGACTTCATCATCGGCGGTAAGCCAGGAATCACCGAGGACGAGTACGAGGCAGTAGCGCTGCGGTTCGCCTCCGCGGGGCAAAGCCGCCGGTGAGGTGACCCCGTGGGGAGCGTCGCTCACTTGCGGCGCGCGTGGCGCCTTACTTAACGCCCGCTCATGTCTGCCGGGTGGCCCGGGAGGGTGTGGAGGAGCCCGGTGAGGACATCTTGGAGGCTCGCGACGCCGACCGGGTTGCCGCCGCGATCGGTGATCGCGGCGAGCTGTGCGCGGCGGTTGCGCATAGTGGCCAGCACGTCGTCCAGCGGCGTGTCGCCGGGCAGCTGGGGCAGTGGGCGGGCAGGCAGTGGCCGGTCTTGGAGGTGGCCGTTGAGTGCGTCGAGGATGTGCAGGTAGCCGCGGAGCTCGCCGCGTTGGTCGCCGTGCACGGGGAAGCGCGAGTGCCCATGCCGGGCGGCCTGTTCTTGCAGGCTGGCGGCGGTGGTGGAGGCGGGTACGGTCACGACCTGATCCAGGGGCACCATGACCGTGCTGACGGGCCGGGCGGCAAGGGCCAGGGTGGCGATGAGCCGGTCGTGCTCGTCCGCGTCGAGCAGCCGGTACTCGCGGGATTCGTCGATGAGCGCGGGGAGCTCGTCGGGGGTGAAGACGGTGCGGACCTCGTGGGCCGGCGAGATGCCCGTTAGCCGCAGGATCCCGTTGGTGGCCAGGGTGGTCAGGGCGAGCAGCGGCCGGGTGGCGCGGGTGAAGGCCAGCAGCGGCGGTACGAGCCACAGCGCCGCCCGCTCCGGGCCGGCCAGGGCCAGGTTTTTTGGGACCATCTCGCCGAGCATGATGTGCGCGGAGACCACCAGCGCCAGGGCGAGGGCGAAGGCGACCGGGTGGGTCAGGTCCTCCGGCAGGCCGGCGGCGTGCAGGACGGGTCGTATGGCGTGGGCGATGGCGGGCTCGCCGAGCGCGCCCAGGCCGAGCGAGGCGACGGTGACGCCGAGCTGGGCGCCGGCCAGCATAGTCGGGACCGCGTCCATCGCGGCCAGCACCGCGCGTGCGCGGCGCGACCCGGTGCGGGCGGGCGGCTCGATCTGGGTGCGGCGCGCGGAGATCAGCGCGAACTCCGCGGCGACGAAGAACGCGTTGGCGGCAAGCAGCGCCACGATGCCGGCCGCGGCGAGCCCGCTCACCGCAGCTGGCCCCCGGCGGCGGGGGCGGTCAGGGTGACCTCCTCGATGCGGCGGCGCCCGACTGCGGCGACGGTCAGGGTCCATCCGTCCACGGCGACCTGGTCGCCGGACACGGCCACGCGGCCCAGCCGGGTGAGAATCAGCCCGGCCAGGGTTTCGTACGGTCCGGCCGGCATCTGGAAGCCGGTGCGTTCTTCTACCTCGTCGGCGTGCAGCTGCCCGGGCAGAGACACCGACGCGCCGGCGTCCAGGCGGACCGGGTTAGGCTCGGCGGCCTCCTCCTCCGGCCGGTCGTACTCGTCGGCCATCTCGCCGACCAGCTCCTCGGCCAGGTCCTCGCTGGTCACGATGCCGGCGAACCCGCCGTACTCGTCCACTACCACCGCCATCTCGCCGCCCACCGCCCGGAGGCGGGCCAGCACGGTGTCCAGGTCGAGCGTCTGCGGGACCAGGACGGCGGGTCGGCCGATCTCGGCGATGCGGGTCCGGCTACGGGTGGCGCCGGGCACCGCGAACGCGTCGACGACGGCGGCAACGCCCACAATGTCGTCGAGGTCGCCGCCGTGGACCGGGAAGCGCAGGTGCCCGGTGCGGCCAGCGGTGTCCAGCAGCTCGGCGGCACTGGCGGTGGCGGGGACGGTCACGGTGTCCACCCGCGGGGTCATCGCGTCCACTGCGGTCTTGTCCCCGAACCGCAGCGCGCGGTCCAGCATCGCGGCCGTGCCGGCCGGGAGCGTGCCGGCCTCGGCGGACAGCCGCACCAGCAGGCTCAGCTCCTCCGGCGAGCGGGCCGAGGCCAGCTCGTCCTGCGGCTCAGCGCCGAGCACCCGCACCACCGCGTTCGCCCCGGCGTTAAAGGCCGTGATCAGCGGGCCGAACACCGCCGAGAACACCCGCTGCGGCGGAACGGACAGCCGGGCCACCGCTAGCGGGCGGGCTAGCGCCGCGTTCTTGGGCACCAGCTCACCCAGCACCATCTGCGCCACCGTCGCGATCACCAGGGCGCCCAGCACCGCCACCGTCTCCCCGGCCTCCCCGCCAAGCCCCCGGATGGCCGGCCGCAGCAGGTCGGCGATGGCCGGCTCGGCGATCACGCCCAGCAGCAGCGAGGTGATCGTGATTCCCAGCTGCGCGCCCGACAACTGGAACGACAGCCGGCGCACCGCCGCCGCGATCCCGCGGGCACCCCGGTCTCCCGCGGCGGCCAGCTTCCGGACCTGGCTGCGCTCGACCGTCACCAGCGAGAACTCAGCAGCGACGAACACGCCGTTGGCGACGATCAGCCCGAAAGCCGCCGCCAGCAACGCCAGATCAGTAATCACCGCGCCGCCCCCGCAGGGCACCCGGCACAGGTACTACAAGGGTCGGCGTCCACGTCCCACCAGTGCCAACCTCACGCTCTCCGTCACGAACACGCCACACGCCGGCTGCGGCGGACCAAGACCATCCTACGACCCCGTTCGGGCCTCCGCCCTAGCTGTCAGCCCGCCTTCGTGACGGGAGGCGAAGTGTATAGCGGCGCGACCTGCGCCGGGCGATCTGCGCCCTGGGCACGGGGTACATGCTGGCCGTTCGCGCCAGCCACACCCTCACCCTCGGCTCGGGCCGGACCCTGACCACGGCCGGGGCCGTCAGGCTGATTCCCCGTGGCGCTTGGCAGCGGATGCGCACCGGGCACGGCACCAAGGGCAGCCGCCGCTACGACTGCGCGATGCTGGAGGTTGACCAGCGACGACGCGCCCGGCGACCACCTAGCGAGCGCGATGACGGGCGCAGCGCGCTGCTGGTCCGCGACCACCGGTATACCAGCACCTGCTCGTTCTACCGGCGCTGGACGCCCGGATCAGTCCCGCTGGCCCGGCTGATCGCCACCCCAGCGACCAGGTGGCGAGTCGAGCACGAACATGCTGATGACTATCGTGTCTTTAACCCGTTTAGGGATCAGAAAAATCAGACGCTCTATCACCGCGGTGCCGCACGCAGGCGCTGCAAGCACGCACCGTGAGCGCCTGTACTGCCGTATACTGCTTGAGCCCGCGCTCGTAGCTCAACGGATAGAGCATCTGACTACGGATCAGAAGGCTGGGGGTTCGAGTCCCTCCGAGCGCGCCAGGTAGAAGGCCACTTGCGATCATGAAGTGGCCTTTGCTGTAGCCAGGACTGTAGCCAAAGCCGCTCACGTCACGCCCCGAACAGCTCATCCATGGCGTCGGCCGCCTCCTGGCGCAGCACCGGCAGGACATGAAATGGCGCAGTCGGATATCAGAACTGTCGGAATGCCTCAGCCTGGCTGCCCTATCCCCAGAAGATCGCGATGGGGTCGCGGTCGATCTCGGTCAGGAGATCGTCGATGTGCGGGGATGGTTCGAGCTGGTCGTAGCGGTGGAAGCGGAGGTTGCGGTCGCGCCAGTACAACGTCCACGTCTTGGTCGCCTGGGTGTAGCGGAGCCGGGCGATGGGGAACCGTGTCCAGTCCGGGCCGATGCCCTCGCGCCAGGGCGGCCTGCACTCGACAATCGTCAGCTGCCGGGGTCCGATGTCGCACTCGACGCGGACCTGGTCCCGGGCGTGCGGGGGGACGCGCTGTTCGCACCAGCGGCGCGCGCGGGCTACGTCCAGCTCGGGCAGTCCGGCCATCAGGTCAGCTTTCCAGGTGGTGGCTGACGTCGGCGGCGTAGGTGGTCCAGTCGCCTGCGGCGTGGCGTTGCCAGGTGACGGCGGCGCTGGTGCTGATGGCCAGGGTGCGGGCGAGGATGGCGGCGGGGATCTCGGTGGCGAGCTGGAACAACGCGGTGCTGCGGTCCTGGCCGGGGCGGATGCCGAGGTCGTTGAGCCGGCTGGTCAGCTGCGCAGTGCTGATCGGCCGTCCGGGCTGGCCTCCGGGAAACAGCCAGGGAGATGGCTGCCGGGCTCCGATGCTCGCGTGGCCCTTGCGGTTGGCTAGCACGGTGCGGGCAATCGTGGCGAGCGGCTCGGGCAGGTGGATGGGAACGCGGCCGAGGCGGAGGCGGACGCTGTCGTCGCAGGCCTGGATCTGGCTGGTGGTCATCTGGCTGATCGCGGTCGCGCCGTGGGCGTAGAGCAGGACGAGCAGGCCGGCGAGGCGGTCTTCGGGCTTGACGGTGCCGTCGTGCAGGAGCCGGCGCGCGGTGTCCCAGCGGTGCTGGTGATCGGTCAGCTGGGCGGGCCCATTCCACCGGGCGGCGGCGAGGTGGCCGGCGGTGAGCTTGCTGGCGCGGGCCCAGCGGATGAGCCGGCCGGCTTCTTCGCGGTAGCCGGCGTGCTCATCGGTGAGCCAGCGGTCCAGGTCGGCTTGCCGGCAGCTGCCCAGGGTGAGATCGCGGGCGTCGAGCCAGTCCAGGAATGTGACGGCGCCGCGGGCCAGCCGGCGGATCACGCGGGCCTGCTGCCGGGTGACGGGCCGGCCCTCGTTGCGGCTGCGCAGCCGCCTGACCAGGTGCCAGATCAGGTAACGGTGCAGCAGCGCTCGGCGCTCGGTGCCGGGCTGGGCATCGATCAGCCCGGCCAGGAAGGCCTCAAGCCGGGTCATTTCCTCGTCGCGGCCGGGCAGGGCGCCGACGGCAACGAGCGTCTGCCGCAGATGGGCCAGGGCCCGGCTTTGGGGCAGGCCGTCGAGGGCCTGGTGGGTCAGCGAGATGCGGCCGGCGGCAAGGCCGGCCAGCACGGGAGCGATGGATGGGTTGACCAGCCAGCGCATCGCCGTGCCAGGGTACTCGGCGGTGGCGAGCTCGCGGCGCAGCGCCTGCAGCCCGGGCGGCAGGGAGCCGGCGGAGGGACCCATCAGCTCGTCCAGGCGCCGGCTGATCAGGCAGCGGGCGCACTGGCCGGGGCTGGGACGGCCGGGGTCGCTGCAGACCGGGCAGTCGGCCCAGGCCGGGGGCGGGGTGCAGCCGGCGCACAGCGGATCGGCCAGGGTGCCAGAGGCGATCGGCGCGACGCGGCCGCAGGCCGAGCAGGCAGCCGTCCGCCGCTGGCAGGCCGGGCACCAGGGCCGGCCGGTTGCGCGGGAGATGCCGCACGGCGTGGTCTGGCCGCAGATGGAGCATGTCAGCAGCGGCAGCGTGAGACAGCGGGAGCACAGCGGCCCGTCCGGGGTCCGCCGCTGGACCCGGCGGCGGCGCCCGCAGCCGGTGCAGGTCTCCAGGTTCGCCGGGTCGGTGATGAAGCAGTGGGCGCACAGCGGCCGGCCCTGGTCATCGCGGGTGACGGGCTCGCGGTCGGCTCCGCAGCGTGCGCACTGCTGGGTGCGCGAGTGCGCGATACAGGTCCGGCAGACCCGCACGCCATTCAGCGGCGTGTCGATGCGCACCACCCGGTGACAGCCGGGGCAGGCAGGACGGACGATCCCGGCCACGCCGGCGGCGTGCAGCGCTTCGACCAGCCGCAGGATCGCCCGCACCGGCGCCAGGTAACCCTCCCCGGTCAGCAACCCGGGCCGGTCTTCCAACGCCCAGGCCAGTTTCTGCTGGTATGAGGGCCGGGAAGCGGAACGGCGGACAGCGGCAGCCACGGCGCCCCGGCTAGCCTGAGGGTCCAGCCCGGTGATGATGCCGAAGATCACGGTGACCGGATCGCGGCCGTCGGCGTCCGGGCATTTAGCGCATCGCGGCTGCCCGGCCCGGTCCCGGGAAAAGACCGGGCCGGTATTCCCGCACGCGGCGCACGGTTCGGCGCGCTGCCCGCAGGCGGTGCAGTACCAGTCCTGGCCGCGACGCTGGAAGGTCCGCAGCGGCTTGCCGCACCGCGCGCAACACGGCGGCGAAACCGACCGCGCGCCGGCCTGGCGCAACGCGACGAGCAGCTCGCCGACGGCCCGGGGCGCCGGGGACCTGCCGTCGGACAGCACCGCGGGACGGCCGGCCAGCGCCGAGGCCAGGCGGCGCGAC
>Ga0081540_1002802_pt1 | contig 14124 bp, 10 predicted proteins | sample TabmetS2T1R1_FD_71024 | JGI IMG/M metagenome (GOLD analysis project Ga0081540, IMG submission 71024) | Tabebuia heterophylla rhizosphere microbial communities from the University of Puerto Rico - S2T1R1 | ecosystem: Host-associated > Plants > Roots > Rhizosphere ... | reverse complement strand
AGAGCCATGTACGTGGCGATGTTCGGATTGCGCTCGGAAGCGGACATCCCGGAAAGCCGACAATGGCCGCCCCCCTCGGCAGAAGACAGGTTACTCGGGAAGACCTGAAGCGCGCATTGCTTCGATCAGAGACGTTGCGAGCACCGGTGCGCAACCGATGGCCGCGCACTGCCCATTGCAGCTGAAATTTGGTTGAAGTTGCATGACCCTCTCGGCAGCCGCGTTCGCATCTTTCGTTCGCCCGAGTTTGGCGAGCGCCGCTGCCAGGAACATGTGCGAAACACTGAATCCCGGTTTGCTGCGAATGGCCCTTTGCGCTGCACTCGCGGCTTCTTCGTAGCGCCCTCGAAGAAAATGCCCCATGGAAATGCCGTGCAGTGCCGCTGTTATCCAGGGGTCCAGGGGACTAAGGCGGATGCCCCGCTCGCCCCATTCGATGGCTCGCTCGGCTTCTCCTCCCCAACCCAGGATCAACGAGCCCCAGGAATAGGCCCACGCCGCCGACGGAGAAATGGCAAGGGCAGACTCAAACGTTTCCAGAGCCAGGAGGCGATCGTGTTCGACCAGACCAATCGCGATGGCAGCATAGACCAGTGATGGCGCATCATCGGGGCCAAGTGCTATGGCGGTGTGCGCGTGCCGTATCGCAGTTGTGCGATTTTCTTCACGCCTTCCCGCCCGGAGATAAAGTATCTCATTGCAAAAGGCCGTCTGGCCGTGCGCGAGCGCATAGTTCGGTTCGAGCAAGAGTGCACGCTCAAGGAGCGGAACTGCTTGCAGCGCTCCGTCTGGCATTCCAGTGTCAACCAGGGGCGTCGCACGCAGCACCAGGTCATAGGCGTCGAGGTTCTCAGGCCGTTTGCGCCTGGCCCGTTCAATCTCGGCTTGACGCACGCTGGGTTCGATTGCGGCGACAGTGCTTAAGGTAATCTCATCCTGCAAGGCGAAGATGTCGTCGACAGCGCGGTCGTAACGATCCGCCCAAATGTGGGTACTGTTCTCCGCATCGATCAACTGTGCCGTGATCCGAACTCGGTCTGCGGCCTTTCGCACGCTGCCTTCCAGGACGTAGCGAACACCTAGCTCCCGTCCAACCTGCCTGATGTCAACGGACCGCCCCTTGTATGTGAAGGTCGAATTGCGCGCGATCACGAACAACCACTTGAAGCGGGATAACGCTGTGATGATGTCTTCCACCATACCATCAGCGAAATACTCCTGCTCCGGGTCGCCGGACATATTCTGAAACGGCAGAACCGCGATTGAAGGCTTGTCGGGCAATGGCAGCGATCGATTGCTATCCGCAATTGTTGTCTTCGGCACGTGATCCATCTTGACGGCGAATAATCGAACCGGTCGATCGATGTTCTTTAACGATCGCTCGCCGAGGTCCTCGAACTCGAAGCTAGTCTTGTCCCTGACCTGCTCGAATGCACTTCCTGACAAACACACGCTGCCCGGCGCGCACTCGTTCTCAACGCGCGCCGCCACATTCACTCCATCACCAAAGATATCATTTTCATCGCTGATAATATCGCCAATGTTGATACCAATTCGAAAGGCAATCTGTCCTTCTCGGCCGCCCATCTTGCCTTGAACCGCTACGGCGCAAGTCACGGCATCGACAGCGCTGGCGAACTCGACCAGGAGGCCATCGCCGGTCGTCTTGACGATCCTGCCTTTGTGATCCGCAATGGCTGGGTCAACGATTTCGCGGCGAATGGCCTTAAGCGCTTCAAGCGTGCCGACTTCGTCAGCGCCCATTAACCGCGAGTAGCCAGCAACGTCCGCTGCCATCACCGCCGCCAACCGTCGCTCAACGCGCGTCTTAGCCACAACCGCCCCTGCCAGTTTGGACTGAATATAGCAGGTTGAAGGTCAAGCGGGGGCTTGAAATTCGATCACCCTCCCACATCACGACGTCTGCCGTTCCGCCAAGGCTTACCGTCTGGACACCGCGCCACAGGTCCGCTTCGAGTCAAAAGGCGAAATTCCAGAATGACCAGCGCATGTCCGCTTTTGCCTCAAAACATCTCCCGTCTTGTGAGGACACGCCCTAGCTGTGGAGCCTCAAGAGGTTGTCCTTGGACAAACCGAGCCTGCTGATCGGCGTTTGTGAGTCTATACCCCCGTGGGGCCGGTACCAGTTGTATTGATGCAGCCAGATCGGCAGCTCTTGGGCGCGTCGATCTGATGTTGGATACGCCTTGGCGTAAGCCCACTCCCGGAGTGCCGTCTGGATGAAGCGCTCAGCCTTTCCGTTTGTTCTCGGCGTATAGGGCTTTGTGCGGATGTGCTTGATGCCCAAGTCCCGGCAAGCGTCGCGGAAGGCAAAGGACTGGTAGCAACTGCCATTGTCGGTCATGACGCGAGTGACGGTGACGCCGAGGCTTTTGTAGTAGGCCACAGCGGCCTTCAGAAAGGGAACTGCGCTGTCCGCCGTCTCATCGGGCTTGATCTCGGAGAAGGCAACGCGGGAATGGTCGTCAATGCAGACGTGAACAAAATCCCAGCCAACGCCGCGGCTCTTGTTCGGACCACTCGGATCGCCGCTGATGCGGTGGCCGACACGCTCGAAACGCCCGAGCTTTTTGATGTCGATGTGAATGATCTCGCCTGGGCTCTCGCGCTCATAGCGGCGTTCCGGCTCGGCCGGCTCCAGATCGCGCATCCGGCTTAATCCCAAGCGGCGAAGGATGCGGCTGACGGTGGCCGGTGACACTTCGACCTCGGCTGCGATCTGCTTGCCAGTGTGGCGCTGCCGGCGCAACACCACGACGGCTGCGCACGTGGCTGGCGGGGTTTGGCTTGGCGATGAAAGGGGTCTGGAGGAGCGATCACGCAACCCCTCCAAACCTTCTGCGCGGAACCGCTTGACCCACTTGGCAGCCGTCTTCGGCGACGTGTTGAACAGCTCAGCCGCGGCGGCTTGGGTCAACCCGCCCTCGACTACACTCCGCACCATCGCCTCTCGACCTTTGGGCGTCAAAGGCGCATTCTTGTGGACGTTCATCTGGTCTCTCCCTGGAACACTGAAGCTTCGCAACCTCAGCTTCCTCGGTTCAGACCAGATGGACAACCTCCTGAGAGACCACATCTAGCGCGCCACTTTCGCCTTGGCGACCGTGAGCAACCGGCGCGCCTCTTCCGCAATCATCCGCTCCATCCTTTCCTGAAATTCCTTGCGCGGCAGACCCGGCGCGATCGGCTGGAGGAAGGACAGCGTGATGGTGCCTGAATGCATCATCAGGGTCTTCTTGCCCCAGAACAGGCCGGAATTGCACGCCGCCGGCACCACCGGGACGTCGAGGTTGGTGTAGAGCGCGGATATGCCGGCCGACTGGAACGTCATGGGCTCGTCGATCGCCTGCCGTGTGCCCTGCGGAAACAGCAGCGCCTTGCGCCCCTCGCCGACCGCGCGCTTCGCCTCATCGACCATCTGGCGCAGCGCTTGGCGGCCCGCCGAGCGATCGACCAGGATCATCGGATATCGCTCCAGAAACCAGCCGACCAGCGGCAGCTTCCTCAACTCCTTCTTGGCGACGATGCTGGCATCGGGGAACATCACGCAGAGCGCCGCGGTCTCCCACAGCGATTGATGATTGCAGGCGATGATGCAGGGGCCGTCGGGAACGTGCTCGCGCCCCTCGACGCGATAATCCAGCCCCACCACATACTTCATCAGAAACATGATGCCGTTGGCCCACACCTGGGAGACCGCGCGCACCGTCGCGCTGCTCGCGTTGAACAGCGCCATGAACGGCACCGACAGCGAAACGACCACCGTCAGGATCACCACGGCGGCATCGAATATGATAGACCTCAGATAATGCAAACGTCCGTCCCCTCGGGCCTCTGTGCGGCTTCCAATACAGCACTTTTCCCGGGTTGCACAATTCCGCCCGCCCCGCTGGAATACGTCTCACCACGGATTGGCCCGATTGCCCCTCCAGGATCGCACCATGCCGGCATCAGAACAAATCGCCATCGCGCCGCATCTGGTCTTCGATGCCATCGCCGCCGGCACGCCCGGGGCGCCGCTGGTCCTGCTGCTGCACGGCTTCGCGGAATCGATGCATTGCTGGCGCGCGCAGGTCACCTGTCTCGGCGACATGGGCTATCGCGCCATTGCGCCGAGCCAGCGCGGCTATTCGCCGGGCGCCCGGCCGGATCCGCGTGAGTTTTCGCACTATCTGATCGAGCGCCTGATGGACGACGCCATGGCGATCGCAGCGGCCGCGGGCTATGGCGAGGCGCGCTTTCATCTCGTTGGCCACGACTGGGGCGGCAGCATCGCCTGGGGCATCGCCGACCGCCAGCACGCGCGGCTGGCCTCGCTCACCATTCTTTCGCGGCCGCATCCGAACGCATTCAATCGCGCGCTGATGGCCGACGGCGAGCAGGCACAGCGTTCAAAGCACCACAAGGCGTTTCTGGAACCGGATGCCGCCGATGTCGTGCTGGCCGACGACGCCAAATGGCTGCGCGAACGTCTGGCCGCCAATGGCGTTCCTGCCGACGCCATTGAGAGGCATCTCGCCGTGCTCGGCAACAAGGATGCGATGGAAGCAGCGCTCGCCTGGTATCGTGCCCGCGGCGCGATCCGCGGGCCGCTCGGCCCGATCCGCGTGCCGACGCTTTATATCTGGGGCGACGCCGACGACACCGTCGGCCGCGCCGCCGCCGAAGGCACGGTCGATTTCATCGCCGCCCCGTATCGTTTCGAGGTGCTTCCCGGCGTTGGACATTTCGCGGCGGATCAGGCGCCAGAACGTGTATGCGAATTAATGCTGGAACATCTCGCCGCGCATCCGGTGTGAGGAACGCAACGCACGCAAAAATGTTGTCATGCACAAAAGGAGTATGACGACATGGCTAGCGAACAACCCCTCGAGAAACCCGCCGCAGCGGATCGCAAACTGCCCGCGGAGCGGCGATCAGCCCGGCAACCACCGCAAATCCCCTCGCCGCTGGCGAGCGATGGACCTGAATTGATGCGGGATACTCATTGTTGATTTTCACCGTACTGATTCCCCCGTCATTGCGAGCGGAGCGAAGCAATCCATAGCGCGGCATAACGGATAGATGGATTGCTTCGCTTCGCTCGCAATGACGGGGATAATTTGTGCGAGGAAGTTAAGCGCTGGCGGCGAATTCCTGATGCCGGCCGGGCGCGGCGTCAAACAGCGCCCTGGTGTATTCGTGCTGGGGCGCGGCAAAGACGTCCGCCGTGGCACCCTGTTCGACAATCACCCCGCGCTGCATCACCGCGATCCGATCGCAGACTTGCGCGGCCACCCTCAAATCATGGGTAATGAACAGCACCGCCAGATCGAACTTGCGACGCACTTCATCCAGAAGCCTCAGCACCTGATCCTGCACGGAGACGTCGAGCGCCGACACCGGCTCGTCGCCGATCAGCAACTCGGGCTCCATCGCCAGCGCCCGCGCAATGCAGATTCGCTGGCGCTGACCGCCGGAGAACTGATGCGGGAAGCGATCGATCGCAGCCGGCGGCAGATGCACCACGGCCATCAGGTCGCGCGCGCGCTGCAGCGCCTCCTTGCGGCTGAGGCCAAAGTTCATCGGGCCCTCGATGATCGCCTCGCCGACGGTGCGGCGCGGGTTGAGCGAGCGATACGGGTCCTGAAAGATGAACTGAATGCGCCGGCGCATCGGGCGGAATTTCGCTTCGCGCATCGCCGCGATATCGACGCCATCGATCTTGATGCCGCCGTCGGTAGCGTCGACCAGCCGCGCGACGCAGCGCGCCACCGTCGACTTGCCGGACCCGGACTCGCCGACAATGCCCAGCGTTTCGCCGCGCCGGATCGTCAGCGAGACGTCCTTGACCGCAGCGACCACCCGCGCCTTCGGCTGGAACAGCGAGCGCTTGCCATAGGTCTTGAAAAGATTTTCGGTCTGCAGCACCACCGGTCCGGTCACCGGCGACCGCCTCGGCGGCGTCATACTCGGCACCGCGCCCAGCAGCATCCTGGTATAGTCCTCGCGCGGATTCCGCAGCACCTCCTCGCAGGGGCCCTGCTCCACGATCCGGCCCATCTGCATCACCACGACGCGGTCGGCAATCTCGGAAACGACGCCGAAATCATGCGTGATGAACAGCACGCCGGTTTTCTTGCGGCCCTGCATTTCCCGCACGAGCTTAAGGATCTGCGCCTGCGTGGTGACGTCGAGCGCGGTGGTCGGCTCATCGGCAATCAGCAGCGCGGGATCGAGCACCAGCGCCGCCGCGATCATGATCCGCTGACGCTGGCCGCCGGAAAGCTGGTGCGGATAGGCGTCGATCATCTGTTCGGGATCGGGCAGATGCACCGCGCGCATGATTTCGAGCACGCGCGCGCGCTGCTCCTTCTGGTCGAGGCTGGTGTGGATCTCCAGCACTTCGCGGATCTGGTCGCCGACCCGCTCGACCGGATTGAGCGCGGTCATCGGCTCCTGGAACACCATGGCCATGCGGGTGCCGCGGATCGCGCGCAGCTCGGCATCGGATTTGGTTAGCAGTTGATCGCCCTGCAGCCGGATCGAGCCGCTCTCGACCCGCATCGCGTTCTTCGGCAGCAGGCCCATCACGGCCTGCGCCGTGACTGATTTGCCGGAGCCGGACTCGCCGACCACGCAGACGATCTCGTCGGCGCCGACCGTCAGGTTGATGCCCTGCACGGCATGCGACCGGTCGCCGCCGTTGATGGCGACGGAAAGATTCGAGACTTCGAGGACGGTGTTGCTCACATCACACCCGCTTCGCCATCTTGGGATCGAGCGTATCGCGCAAGCCGTCGCCGAGAACGTTGACGGCCAGGATGGTCAAGGCAAGACACACGCCGGGATAGATGATGTTATGCGGGAACAGGCTGAACACCTCTCTTCCCGCGGCCATGATGTTGCCCCAGGTCGGCACTTCCGGTGGCACGCCGATGCCAAGGAACGACAGGATGGCCTCGATGAGGATGGCGGACGCGCAGATGAACGTACCCTGCACGATCATGGGCGCGATCGTGTTGGGCAGCACATGCCGCCACAGCAATTTCGGGGTCGACGTGCCGAGCGTCACCGCCGCCTCGACATAGGGCTCCTCGCGCACGCTGAGCACGATGGAGCGCACGAGCCGGACCACGCCGGGAATCTGCGGAACGGTGATGGCGATGATCACCGTCCACACGCTGGAGCGGAACAGCGACACCATCGCGATCGCCAGCAGGATGGCCGGGATCGCCATCAACCCGTCCATGATCCGCATGATGACGGCGTCGAGAATGCGGAAGAAGCCGGCGAGCAGCCCGATGAACAGGCCACAGGCGACGCTGATCAGCGCCACCGTGATGCCGACGAAGAGCGAGACGCGCGCGCCGTAGACCACGCGGCTGTAGACGTCACGTCCCAGGCTGTCCGTGCCGAACTTGGCGATCATCTTGATGCGTTCACCGGTGTCCGTCCGCATCGTGATTTCCGCGCCGGGGACCTTGTTGCGTGCGATCGGGCTGATTGCCGTCGGATCGATGGTGCCGAGCCAGGGCGCCAATAGCCCCATCAGCAATACGATCGCGATGATGGCGGCGCCGAACATCACGCCGGGGTTACGCAGCAATTTGCGATACGGCGCGGGCTTGGCCGGGCTCGCGGGCAGCGCGGGTTCGAGGATCGTCGCATCAACCATCAGTAGCGGATCCTTGGATCGAGAACGGTGTAGATCATGTCAACCGCAAGGTTGATCATGACGTAGACGAACGAAAACAGCAGGATCACGGCCTGGATCGTCGGATAGTCGCGCGCCAGCACCGCATCCACCGTGAGCCGGCCGAGGCCTGGAATGGTGAACACGCTTTCGGTGACGACCACGCCGCCGATCAGCAGCGCGATGCCGAGCCCGATCACGGTGACAATCGGCACCGCCGCATTGCGCAGCGCATGACGGAACAGCACTTTGCGCTCGGACTGCCCCTTGGCGCGCGCGGTGCGGATGTAGTCTTCCGACAGCACTTCGAGCACGCTGGTGCGGGTCATACGCGCAATCAGCGCAATATAAATCACCGACAAGGTCACCGACGGCAGGATCAGCCGTTGCACCCAACCGCCAACGCCCTCTGATATCCGCTGATAGCCCTGCACCGGCAGCCAGTTCAAGTAGACCGCGAACAGGTAGATCAAGAGGTAGCCGATCACGAACACCGGCACCGAAAAGCCGAGCACCGAAAACCCCATCACGATGCGGTCGATCCACGAACCGTGCCGCTGCGCCGCCAGCACGCCGAGCGGAACCGCGACGAACACCGCAATCAGGATCGTGAACAGAGCGAGCGAAAGGGTCGGCTCGATGCGTTCGCCGATCAGCGCGGCCACCGTCTTCTTGAAGAAGAAGCTTTCGCCGAAATTACCCGTCAGCACCCTGCCCGACCAGATCACGAACTGCTCGATGATCGGCCGGTCGAGGCCGAGCTGGCTGCGGATCTGCGCCACCTGTTCGGTGGTGGCATTGTCGCCGGCGATGACGGCCGCCGGGTCGGACGGGGTCAGACGCAGCATCAGGAAGATGAAGACCGCAACCACCAGCATCACGGGGACCGTGCCGAGCAATCGCCGGAAGAAGTAGCCATACATGGGTCGATCCCCGAAACGAGGCGGGCGGCGGCAAGCCGCCCGCTTCCTTCACATCACTTGGTAACTTCGATGTTCCAGAGCACCGGCACCGGCGCCATCAACAGTCCCTTGACGTTCTTGCGGACGGCGATCGGCTGCATGTACTCGCCGACCGGGATCATGGCCGTGATCTCGATATTGCGCTTCTGCACGGCTTCCGCAATCTCCTTCTGCTTGGCGAGATCGGACGTCCGTGCGAAGTCGTCGCGCAACTTCTCCATCTTCTCGTCGCAGGGCCATCCGAACGAAGCCTTGTCGCAGCCCGAATTGACATAAGCGGCGGAGACCGGGTTCATCACGTCGGCCACGACCCAGGCGGTCAGGAAGGCATTCCAGCCACCGGCGCTCGGCGGATCCTTCTTGGCGCGGCGCGCAACAAGGGTCTGCCAGTCCATCGACTGCATATCGACCTTGAAGCCGCCTTTTTCCATCAGCGATTTCGCCACCGGCGCGAGGTTGGTCAGGGCCTTCAGGTCGGTGGAGTGCATCAGCAGCACCGGCGTGCCGTCATAGCCGGCTTCCTTCAGGAGTTCCTGCGACTTCTTGGCGTTCGAGTTGAGGATGGCATCAGTTCCCTTGGTCGACCCAAACGTGGTGTCGCAGACGAACAGCGCCTTGCACACCTTGATGTAGTTCTCGTCGCCGATGGTCGCCATCAGGAAGTCTTCCTGATTGAAGGCGTACCACAGCGCCTCGCGGACCTTCGGGTTGTCGAACGGCTTGTGCAGGTGGTTCGGACGGAAGACGTACTGCGCCTTGATTTGCGGAACGTCGACGATCTGGATGTTGGCATCCTTCTTCAGGGTGCCCAGGAGATCGTGGCTGGGCTGCTCGATGTAATCGATCTCACCCTTTTGCAGCGCGTTGACCGCCTGCTGGGCGTCGGAAATGGCGCGCCATTCGACGCGATCCACCTTGGCGAGCTTGCCGCCGGCAAGACCCGAGGCCGGCTCACTGCGCGGCTTGTACTTGTCGAACTTGACGTAGACGGTCTTGTCGCCCGGTTTCCATTCATCCTTGACGAAGACGAAGGGTCCCGATCCCGTAAAATCCTCGATCTGCTTGTTGGGGTCCGTCTCTGCCACGCGCTTGGGCATCATGAACGGCACGTTGGACGACGGCTTTGACAGGCCAAGCAGCACGAGGCCTGTCGGTTCCTTGAGCTTGATGGTGAAAGTCTTGGCATCGACCGCGTCGATCGAGTCGACGAAGGTCATCATCTTCTGACCGAGCGAGTCCTTGACCGCCCAGCGCTTGATCGAGGCGATGCAGTCTTCCGCCGTCACCGGCTTGCCGTCGTGCCACAGCAGTCCATCGCGCAGCGTGAAGGTGTAGCCCTTGCCGTCCGCCGCGGCCTCGTACTTTTCGACCATCTGCGGCTTGATATCGCCCTTTTCATCCTGGGCGAGCAGCGTGTCGTAGATCATGTAACCGTGGTTGCGGACGATGTAGGCGGTGGTCCAGATCGGATCGAGGATTTTCAGATCCGAGTGCATGACGGTGCGCAACGTGGTCTGGGCCAGCGCAGGCGCTGCCGCCGCCATCAGGCTGCCGACGCATGTCGCAGCTAGAATTGCTTTTCTGAACGCATTCATCCCTTCACCTCCATTGTCGTCGCGGCGCCCGAACGCTTCTTTTTGTTCGGGCCCCCTGCCCGGTTTATGACCGGACTATAGGGTCGATCCTGAGCTTCACAACACCCCTTTTGGTCCGACGACACGACCGACGCCGGCATCATCGGCATCCGGCTCGCGCCGGCCACCGGATGGTCCCTGTCAGGCTCCTCCAGCTCGCCTTCTGAAACGACAATCAAGAATGATGCCAGAATTACCGCTGCCCCTATCTCGCACCGGGAAGGTCCGAACGCGCCATGTTTTCCCTTTACAAATTCACCGCCGATCCTTCTCGTACGGGGCATCGGCGCCGAGCCCAAACATTCCGGCCGAACCGGGAGAATCCAGATGAATCCTGCCAACCTTCCCTTCGATTCCGAGACCATGCTGCAGGGTTTGCGGGCCTGGGTGGAATGTGAAAGCCCGACCTGGGATGCCCGCGCGGTCGATCACATGCTCGATCTTGCGGCGCGCGACATGGCCATCATGGGTGCGACCATCGAGCGCATCGCCGGGCGGCAGGGCTTTGCCAGCTGCGTCCGCGCGCGCTTCCCCCACCCGAAGCAGGGCGAGCCCGGAATCCTGATCGCGGGCCATCTCGATACCGTCCATCCCGTCGGCACGCTGGAAAAGCTGGCGTGGCGGCGCGAAGGCAACAAATGCTACGGCCCGGGCATCTTCGACATGAAGGGTGGCAACTACCTCACCCTCGAAGCGATCCGGCAACTGGCCCGCGCCGCGTTCACGACCCCGCTGCCGATCACCGTGCTGTTCACGCCGGATGAAGAAGTCGGCACGCCATCGACCCGCGACATCATCGAGGCCGAAGCCGCCCGCAACAAATATGTGCTGGTGCCGGAGCCGGGCCGCCTCAACAACGGCGTGGTTACCGGGCGATATGCCATTGCCCGCTTCAATCTCGAAGCCATCGGCAAGCCGAGCCATGCCGGCGCCACGCTCTCCGCCGGCCGTTCCGCGATCCGCGAGATGGCACGCCAGATTATCGCGATCGACGGCATGACGACCGAAGATTGCACCTTCTCGGTCGGCGTCGTGCATGGCGGCCAGTGGGTCAATTGCGTTGCCACCACCTGCAGCGGCGAGGCGCTCAGCATGGCCAAGCGGCAGGCCGATCTCGATCGCGGCGTCGAACGGATGCTCGCGCTTTCCGGCAGCAGCAACGATGTCACCTTCAAGGTCACCCGTGGTGTGACCCGGCCGGTGTGGGAACCCGATGCCGGCACGATGGCGCTTTATGAACAGGCGCGCAGCGTGGCCCGGAGCCTGGGCGTCGAGCTCCCGCATGGCAGCGCCGGCGGTGGCTCCGACGGCAATTTTACGGGCGCGATGGGTATCCCCACGCTTGACGGCCTGGGTGTTCGCGGTGCCGACGCCCATACGCTCAACGAACACATCGAGGTCGACAGTCTCGCCGAGCGCGGCCGCTTGATGGCGGGCTTGTTGGCGACGCTGTCGTAAGCGGCGCGGCTTGCCGCTGCGATTTCGCCAATTCTTTCCCAGTTTCGATGTTGGCGGAGTAGCGACGTCCCCTCCCCGTCATTGCGAGCGAAGCGAAGCAATCCATGTCGCCGCCTGCTGAGACATGGATTGTTTCGTCGCGGAGCCTGTCATCGGGCGCGCATTCGCGCGACCCGTTGGCTCCGCGCAATGACGGGGTCCAGACAATTACTAACGCCCACGCGGCATGCAAAACGGAATTGCTCCCCGGCTTGCGCTTGCCACGATGTCACGCTTAACGTCCCCCCAACGAAAAGCATGGCCGAGACACTGAATGACCCGCATCGCCGTTGGCGCCTTTCTGCACGAGACCAACACTTTTGCGCCAACCAGGGCGACCTATGACGATTTCGTCCATGGCGGCGGCTGGCCGTCGATGGCGCATGGCGCCGACGTGCTCAAGGTCATGCGCAAGATCAATGTCGGCCTCGCCGGCTTCGTCGAGGCGGCCGAAGCCAATGGCTGGGAGCTGGTGCCGACGATCTCGGCGGCCGCGGTCCCATCGGCGCATGTCACCAACGATGCCTTCGAACGCGTCATGAAGGAGATGGTTGACGGCATCGCTGCGGCAGGACCGATCGATGCCGTCTATCTCGATCTGCACGGCGCCATGGTGACCGAGGATTACGACGACGGCGAAGGCGAAACGCTTGCCCGCGTGCGCAAGGTGATCGGCAAGGACCTGCCGCTGGTCGTGAGCCTCGACCTCCATGCCAACGTCTCGCCTGAGATGATGGAACATGCGGATGCACTGATCGCCTACCGCACCTACCCCCACATCGACATGGCCGATACCGGCCGCGCCTGTGCAGGACACCTCGCGCTGATGCTGAAGACGAAGGCACGTTTTGCAAAAGCGTTCCGGCAATTGCCGTTCCTGATCCCGATCTCCTGGCAATGCACCAACGACCAGCCGACCAAGGGCATCTATCAGAAGCTTGCGACGCTGGAGAGCGACGCGGTGCCGACACTGTCCTTTGCGCCGGGTTTTCCGGCGGCGGATTTCCGGGATTGCGGGCCGAGCGTGTTTGCCTATGGCAAAACGCAAGCCGATGCGGATGCCGCCGCCGACAGGATCGTTGCGCTCGTCGAGAGTCACGAGGACGATTTCGACGGCCGCATCTATTCACCCGATGACGGCGTGCGCCTCGCGATGGAGCTGGCGAAATCGGCAAGCAAGCCGATCGTCATCGCCGACACCCAGGACAATCCCGGCGCCGGCGGCGATTCCGACACCACCGGCATGCTGCGCGCGCTGGTGCGCAACAAGGCGTCCGGCGCTACCGGCGTGATCTACGATCCGGAGTCGGCGAGCGCTGCGCATGCGGCCGGCGTCGGTGCCACGGTCACGCTCGATCTCGGCGGCAAGTCGGGCATATCAGGCGATGCGCCATACAGGGAAACTTTCGTCGTCGAAAAACTGTCCGATGGCAAATTCGTGGCGTCCGGTCCCTATTATCGCGGACGCGACATGGATATGGGGCGGTCGGCCTGCCTGCGCATCGGTGACATCAGAGTGGTCGTCGGCTCCTACAAGGCGCAACTCGCGGATCAATCGATGTACCGCTATGTCGGCATCGAGCCGACCGAACAGAAAATCCTGGTCAACAAGAGCTCGGTGCATTTCCGCGCCGATTTCGAGCCGATCGCCGAAAAGCTCCTGATCTGCGCTGCCCCCGGCGCGATGCCGGCGGATACCGCGGCCCTGCCCTGGACGCGGCTGCGTCCGGGCATCCGCATCAAGCCGAACGGCCCTTCCTTCACGCCATCAACCAAATAACGCTCAACATTTCAGTCACGGGATAACAGACCATGCCTACCATCGAACGCATCGACAGCTTTGCCGACGAACTCACCGCCATCCGCCGCGATCTGCATGCCCATCCCGAGATCGGCTTTGAGGAGGTGCGCACGTCAGGCATCGTCGCCGACAAGCTCAAGGGGTGGGGCATCGAGGTGCATCGTGGCCTCGGCGGCACCGGCGTCATCGGTGTGCTCAAGGGCAAGGGCAATGGCGGCAAGCGCATCGGCTTGCGCGCCGACATGGACGCGCTGCCGATGGAGGAGAACACCAACCTGAAATGGCGCTCGACCATTCCCGGCCGCTTCCATGGCTGCGGTCATGACGGCCACACCACCATGCTGCTCGGCACCGCGCGCTATCTGGCGGAAACCCGCAATTTCGACGGCACCGTGCACTTCATCTTCCAGCCGGCCGAGGAAGGCCTCGGCGGCGCGCGCGCCATGATCAAGGACGGGCTGTTCGAAAAATTTCCCTGCGACGAGCTCTACGGCCTGCACAACGCACCGGACTTGAACCATGGCGAGATCGCCA
>Ga0081540_1002801_pt1 | contig 14126 bp, 14 predicted proteins | sample TabmetS2T1R1_FD_71024 | JGI IMG/M metagenome (GOLD analysis project Ga0081540, IMG submission 71024) | Tabebuia heterophylla rhizosphere microbial communities from the University of Puerto Rico - S2T1R1 | ecosystem: Host-associated > Plants > Roots > Rhizosphere ... | reverse complement strand
ATCCGCAACCGCGAAAGCCATCAGCCGACCTTTGCGACCGCGGTCGAGCTGCACCACCTCGTCGATGCCATCAAGCAGGCGTCGGACACCGGTCGCGAGGTGATGGTCGAATAGTGGCGAGGGTGCGTTTCAGCCGGCCATGATGGGCTGCGCGCCCGTCGCGCTGCTTGTGGTCTTCATCCGGATCGTGGTCGGAGGCGGAGATGGAGGAAGAGACGAGGCGCCAAGTTACTGGAGCGCCGCCGCGAAGCGGTTGGGCGCGCATGGTCGTCGAGCTCCATGTGAATGATCTTGGGCGAAGCCTCTCATTCTGGCGCGACGTGCTGGGCTTTCAGACCGCTTTTGAAAGAGCGGAAGAACGATTTGCCTATCTGGAACATCCCGAGGGGCATCAAATCATGCTTTGCCAACGGCATGGCCGCTTTGAAACCGGGCCTCTGGACCCACCTCTTGGCCAAGGCGCCATGTTCCAAATCTATCTCGCGGATATCGGACCAGTGCTTCTGGCCCTGAGCGTCCGAAATTGGGCAATCTACCTTGGTCCCAGAGAGGTGTGGCGTCGGACAGGCGACCGGGAGAGCGGGCAGCGAGAGATTTTCTTGCAGGACCCGGATGGGTACCTTGTCATGATCGCTCAAAACATTGGCGAAAGACCCCTCGATGCGGCGCAGCCGGGACGGCTCACGCTCGAGAACGAAGCTCGCATGCTTGCAGAAGCAGGGAACAAGCAACCAATGGATCGGGCAATTTATCATGTCTCGGTTGGCGTGTGCGATATGCGTAAAGCCCGTGAGTTTTATGAAGCCGCTCTGGCGCCACTCGGGTGCCGCCTCCTGTACGAGGTCAAAGACAAGAATGGGGCGGACAGCTCGCTCGGCTGGGGCAGATCGTTTCCTGAATTCTGGATCAATCTCCCATTGGACGGACGCGAAGCGACAGTGTCGAACGGGGCGCATATTGCATTTTTTGCCCCGGACAAGTCGTCGGTCGATCGGTTCTACAGCGCGGCGCTCTCGGCTGGCGGCCGTGATGACGGCTCGCCGGGCTATCGCCCCGACTACCAGCCGGGCTACTACGGGGCGTTTGTTCGCGACCCGGACGGCAACAAACTCGAGGCGGTTTGGCTCGACTTCGAGAAGAAAGGAACTTCGCTCGCCTAGTGCTCGCTGAACGGGTGCCTCCGCCGCTATACCGGCTCGCCGCGTCTCGCCAACTTCAAGAGGGACCACGCCGGCAATCCCAGCTGGTGTTGTTTGCCCGCGATGAGCCTCAGCCTTGCGTCGTGATCCGCATAGCGAGTCGCGGAGGCCAATTGCGCGGCCGGTCCTCCAAGGGCTGCCGGGCGATCTGGAATCCGGCGCGACGAAACAGGAGTTCCGTTCCGAAGAAGACGTTATCGTCGCCCGTTCGCTCGGTTCCGGCGCGCGGATAGGCCTCGACGATCGCCGCGCCATGCTCTGCGGCATAGACCACCGCCGCGCGAATGAGCGCGACGGCGATGCCGCGTCCCCGGGCGAACTTTCGCACGGTGATGCACGGGATCACCCACACCTCCTGGTCGTCGACCGGAGGGGTCGCACGCGATGCCGCCACGCGCGCCAACTCGCGTCGCGGTGCGACGGCGATCCAGCCGACCGGGTCCTCGCCCTCGAAGGCCAGCAGACCCGGCGCAATTGGCCGGCGCGCGAGTTCGGTCATGGCCTCGCGCCGACGCTGACTCGAGGTTCCCGAGCCGGGCAGGCCACGCATCTGTGCAGCTGTCAAGCGTGGGTGCATGCACCAGCAGCCCGCGCCCCAATTTCCACGGAAGACCACGCCCAGCGAGTCCATGAGTTGCGGGGTCAAGGGGCGAAACACGAGCGCCGGGTCTTGCGTCATGGCAGCGGCACGGGTTTTGGAGCGGCCAGCTTAGGCCGACGACTCAATTCTCGCATCATATCGGCCTAATGAAAATCCCGTGACTGGGGCACGACGCGGATATTGCGGGGATGGCTGTGGACGTGATTGGCCGCCGCCCGCGAGCGGAAGGACGGGCCTGGCATGTCATCCTCCGACAGGCGGTCCAGTTCGTCTGACCGGTCGAATATCCGTTCGGCCACGAGGTGGATGACGCCTTCGGCGCTGCGCTGAATTTTTCCTGCGACGAGGAGCAGGCGCGCGCCCATGATCTCCCGGCGGTACTTTTCAAAAAGCCTCGGCCAAACGACGACATTGGCGACGCCCGTCTCGTCACTGAGCGTGATGAAGATGACGCCGGCATCGCCGGGCATCTGACGCACCAGCACAATGCCGGCGCAACGCGCGGGCTCGCCATCGGTCGCCCGCGCGACGTCATTGCAGGTCCAGACGCCCTCCGCATGGAACAGACCGCGCAGAAACTGCATCAGATGCGCCCTCAGCGACAGCCGCAGCATCTGGTAATCGGTGAGCACGTGTTCACCCAGCGGCATCGGGGGCAATGGCGCGATTTCCTCCGGCGGCTGTTCTTCGACAGATTGGGCGGCAAACAGCGGCAGGCCATCGACATCCGCAATGCGGCGAACCGCCCACAATGCTTCGCGGCGATCTGTGCCCGCCGACTGAAGACTGTCGGCTTCCGCCAGGATGATGAGGGCGCGCTTCGGCAAATGGACACGGCGGATCAGATCATTCATATCGGAATAGCCATTGCTGCGCGCCGCAACAAGCCTGTCGGCCCACGCCTCGCTGAACCCACCGACCTGCCGGAAACCGAGACGCAGTGCCAGAGAGCCGTCCTCGCAACGTTCCAGCGTATTGTCCCAGTCACTGCGGTTCACATCGACATGGCGAACCTCGACATCATGGTCGGACGCGTCGCGAACGATTTCGGCAGGGGCGTAGAAACCCATCGGCTGGGAATTCAACAGCGCACAGGCGAATGCCGCCGGGTGATATTTCTTGATCCAGGCTGAGATGTAGACGAGATGCGCAAAGCTTGCCGCGTGACTTTCGGGAAAACCATAGCTGCCGAAACCTTCGATCTGCTTGAAGCAACGCTCGGCGAATTCCTGCTTATACCCGCGCGCCACCATTCCGCCGATCAATTTCTCCCGGAACCGGTCGATGGTGCCCAGGTTGCGAAATGTCGCCATCGCGCGGCGCAGGCCATTGGCTTCCTCGGACGTGAATTTCGCCGCGACAATGGCAAGCTTCATGGCCTGTTCCTGGAACAGCGGCACGCCCATTGTCTCGCCCAACACCTTCTCCAATTCGTCGGCGGGACCATGTTCGGGGGAAGGCGCGGGAAACGTGACATCCTCCTGCCTGCTGCGCCGCCGCAAATAGGGGTGGACCATGTCGCCCTGAATGGGGCCTGGACGGACGATCGCGACTTCAATCACGAGATCGTAGAATTTTCGCGGCTTCAGTCGCGGCAGCATGTTCATCTGCGCGCGGCTTTCGACCTGAAACACACCAATGGCGTCGGCCTTGCACAGCATGTCGTAAACACCGGCGTCCTCGCGCGGCACGTTCGCAAGGTCGTATCTCTCTCCTTTGTAAAGGTCGATGAGGTCGAATGCCTTGCGAACGCAGGTGAGCATGCCGAGCGCCAGGACATCGACCTTCATCATTTCCAGCGCCGCAATGTCGTCCTTGTCCCATTCAATGAAGTGACGGTCCGCCATTGTGGCGGGGCCCACGGGCACGATTTCATCGAGACGGTCATTGGTCAGCACAAAGCCGCCGACATGCTGCGAAAGGTGGCGCGGAAAACCGATAAGCTCATTGGCAATTTCCGCGGCGCGGGCAATGAGCGGGTTGGACGGATCAAGGCTGCCCTGTCGGATTTCGCTGTTTTTCAGCCGATCGCCCCAGCTTCCCCAAACACCGCTGGCGAGGGCCGCCGTCACATCTTCGGTCAGACCGAAAGCCTTCCCCACCTCGCGGATGGCGCTGCGCGGACGATAGCAGATGACGGTTGCGGCGAGCGCCGCACGATGATGGCCGTAACGCTTATAAATGTACTGGATAACCTCTTCGCGCCGCTCATGCTCGAAATCGACATCGATGTCCGGCGGCTCCCGCCGCTCCTCCGAGACGAAGCGTTCGAACAAAAGATCAATCTCGGCCGGATTGACACCGGTGATCCCCAGCACATAACAGACGGCGGAGTTGGCGGCGGAACCGCGGCCCTGACACAGGATGTCTTTGCTCTTTGCAAAGCTGACGATGTCGTAGACGGTCAGGAAATAAGGCGCGATCTGCATCTTGCCGATCAAACGCAGCTCTTTTTCCAGTGTCTCGCGCACTTTATCGGGTAGCCCTTCAGGATAACAGCGGGCGGCGCCCTCCCATGTGAGGTCTTCCAGATGCTGTTGCGCGCTCTTGCCTTTTGGCACCGGTTCGTCGGGGTAATTGTATTTGAGCTGATCGAGCGAAAACGTGATGCGGTTTGCGAACCTGACCGTTTCATCGATGGCTTTGGGAACATCGCGAAAAAGGCTGGCCATTTCCTGGGGTGACTTCAGGTAACGCTCGGCGTTGACTTCGAGGAGACGACCGGCCTCGTCCAACGTCACATGCTCGCGGATGCAGGTGATGACATCCTGTAACTCGCGGCGCTCGGGCACGTGGTAAAGCACGTCATTGGTTGCCAGCAATGGCACACCCGCAGCAAGCGCCAGGCGGCTGAGCTTTTGCAGCCGGCGCCGGTCATCGCCGCGATAGGGCATGAAGACCCCCAGCCAGACGCGCTGGGGAGCGACGGCAGCCAGAGGCTTTAGAACCGACAGGATCTCGTCGGGGCTTGCCGGAAGGTTCTTTGCAAATCTTTCCCTCGGGACCTCCCCCGGTCCGTCCGCTTCCCGTGCAAGAGAAATGTTCCAATATTTTTTGGGAAGATTGATCCTTGTCGCGATCCGCCCGGGATGGGGAGGCATCACCACCAGCAGCAACCCCTCCTGCCACCGCAGAAGATCATCGAGGGTCAGAATGCATTCGCCCTTCGGCGCCCGGAGCTTGCCTCCGCTCAGCAGCCGGCAGAGGCGGCTGTATGCGGCCCGGTCGGTCGGGTAAGCCAGGATGTCTGGTGTGCCGTCGACAAAGACGAGGCGGCAGCCGACGAGCAGCCTCGGTGTCTTGACACCGGTCAGTCGTTTTAATTCCTGCAAGCCGTCATAAAGGCGCACCACCCCAGCGAGAGAATTGCGGTCGCCGACGCCGATTGCGGCAAGGCCGCGACGCGTTGCCTCGACCGCGAATTCCTGCGGGCGGGAGGCGCCGCGCAGAAACGAATAATTCGTCGTGACGGCGATTTCGGCATAGGCTCTCATGCGAAAATTCCGTGCATGAACCAGCGCGCCGCCGCCGTCTCGCGGCCATAGATGCCGCTGCGATAAAGCCAGAAGCGCTTTCCCTCCTCGTCTTCCACGCGGAAATAGTCGCGCGTCGGCTGTGTCTCCTGATGCCGCCACCATTCCATGGCAATGCGTTCGGGCCCTTCCGCGAAAGCGACGGTATGCAGCACGCGACGCCAGCGAAACCGAAGCGGCGGACCTTCCGGGATCTCGGCGATGACATCGACCGGCTCGGGTTGTGCAAACAGCCGCAACGGGCGGCGCGGCGTCTCCCCTCTGTCGCGGATCATCTCCCATTTGGCCTTGGTGGGCTTGGCGTATTGCGCGGGAACGGCGACTGCGGCTGCTTCTGGAATATGCGTGTCGTTCGGCTGGAACCTTAGAATGCGCCGGCTGCCGAACCGCGCCGCCAAGCGATCGACGAGGCAAGATATCTCCCTCTCCGCATTGGCGTTGCCATCAAAGCCGATCGTTTCCGGATCGACGCGTTCGACGCGGCTCGCGCTCAGGCGAATGAGATCGTAGCCAAAGCCTGGATCCAGCGGATCGGCGAGCGCATCGAGCTTTTCGCGGAAAAGCCGCTCGATAACGGCCGGCTCGCGCGTCGGTTTGGCCGTTTCAATGACGATGCGCCGCACGACGCCATCGACACGGAAGAACCCCGCCTCGAGGCGGCGTGCGCCGTTGCCATACTCTTCCAGCATTGCCGCCAGACGCGGGGCAAGCGCCTTGAGCACGGCGAGAGCGGCATCCTGGGTAACAATAGGCTCGGCAAATTGATGCTCCACGCTGAAATCCGGAGGCGGAATACGCGGTGAGATCGGCTGTTCGACCCGGCCCAGTGCGTTGTCGAGCGTAAAGACCATGCCGGCACCGAAACGTGCGGTGAGCTCGGCGCGGTCGCGGGGCGCCACTTGCCCCACGGTTTTGAGACCCGCGCGGCGGAGCGCATGCGTCGTCACCGGGCCGAGATTGAGGGCCTCGACGGGAAGCGGTGCAATGAAGACCGCTTCTTCACCGGGTGGTGCGATGGCGCCATCCTTGTAGCGGGCCAGCGCCCGGGCGGCCGCTGTCGTTCCCGCAATCGCGCCGCGCACCGCAAAGCCTTGTTTTGCGACGCTGGACCGAACCCGGTCGAGCATCGCCGCCTCGCCGCCAAACAGATGCGCGGCGCCCGTGATGTCCAGCAAAAGTGCGTGTGGTGGATCGAGTGCTACGAGAGGTGTGAAGCGCTCGCACCAGTCGGCAATGCGTTCGAGCAATTTTCTGTCGGCAGGTTCGTCTGCCGCCACCACCTCGAGGGCAGGCAGCATGGCACGTGCATTCGCCAGCGGCATTCCGGCCGCAAGCCCCAGCGACGTTGCCTTGCGATCGACCGCGGAGAGACGCAGCGCATTGTCGACCTTTGCGACGGCTACCAGCGGCAGCGCGGGTGCGGCTTCAGGAGGCGAGGCGCCGGACGGCTCTTGCGTCTCCGACGCCTTTCGTCGCCGCTGCAATCGATCGGTCGCAAGGCGCGGAAACCACAGCGCCAGTATCCTCCGCCCCTCTGCCGCATGGCTTCTGGAAGAGGCCATCGTCACACCTCCATTCCATGACCCAGCGCCCCGTACCCCCATGCCGGTTGCGCACAAGCTCTGTTTCAAAGACCGGGGAGCCGCAATTTTCTTCTTTGTCGAGTGAACGAGCCGCACGGACGCGCCAGCGGGTTTCGGCCGTGCTGAGCCGCGGTTTTGCGTTGAACCTCAGGAGAAACGCCGTGACACCCTTTTGTGCGCTCGCCAAGGTCAGCCGCCGGTTGGCCACCATGTCGAGAATTTTCGGATCGCCCGGCATCTCGATCACAACCGCGCCAAGCGCCGCGCAGGAGAGCGCATCGGATGCCGCGCGCAAAACATCTGCCGCATCGGCCAAGCGCACGAGCAGAAGGCGTGCCGGATCGAGCCCCAGTTCGAGCAGCCCGGCCGCCGCCAGGTCGCCGAATTCGATCGCGGAAAAGTCCTGCCGGATCCATAGAACGCGCTTGTCCGCGCCTGCTCGGAAAGAAAGCGCTGCGGCAAAGCCCGTCGCAGCCGCTTCGTGGCCGCCTTCGGCAAAGATTTCGTGCAGGGCGCCACGGCAGAGACCGCCGCGCAAACAGGCGTCAACATCGTCATGGCCCAGCGGGACGCAGAGATGCGTTTGCGGATCCTTCAATTCCGGCCTGGCGAGGGCCGCGCGAAGAGCCGCTATTTTGGCCGCCCTGCCGCTCATGTGATCGACATCGTCTCTGGCGTCTAAGCTGAACCACAGCAATCGCGCCCCTCTCCAAAAGAGGAGCGGCTGCATCAACGCATCCAAGAACAAAACACGAACTGATGTCAATACCCTGATTGAAGCCCATCGCTATGATGTTCCTTTAAGGAACCGCAATGCCGGTCAATGTACTCGCAGTTTCGCTCGCGCGATCCGCGGCGGCGAAACTGTTAGCCGAGTTTTGCCACCGCGGTCGACCTGCACCACTTGGTCGACGCCATCAAGCAGGCATCAGATGGCGATCGCAACGTGACATTCGAGTGATGAGGTTGCGTTCAGGACCCACCATTGCGGGAGCTGGAAAGCAAATCCCGGCCGCGGCACCGTCTTGAGAACGCCCGCTTTCTGTCTGTTCCGACCCGATTGTGTTGAAAAAGTCGGTAGCTGCTCCAGAGTCACCCGATTCGGGTATTATTATTGCGCAATATAATTAGCGTTGATATTTTATTTCAAATACTGAGGCTCTAACGATTAAATGTTTCGTCCTCTATTTTGCTTAGGCGTTTTTCAACACAATCACCCCTAAGCAGTCATTCGTTGCGTAAGGTGTTGCCGTTCCGCCAGGAACTACCTCAACGTGATCCATGCTTGCCAACCGACCATCCTTTTTCCGCAAGGAAGCGCTTCCCGGCCTCAATAGGCGACGCTTCGAGTTCGGTTGCCATCGTGTCGTTGAAGCGGTTGAGGAAGCCAAACAGCGAGATCACCGCGACGATATCGACAATCTGAGCATCGCTGTAATGTTTCTTGAGTTCGTCGAAATCGGCATCGGTTACGGCATTCGGCACTTGCGCGGCAGATTGAGCCACACGAAGAGCGGCGCGCTCGGCGTCCGTGAACAGCGGGCTTGTCTCATAGGACCACAGGGCGTCTTCTTTCTCGGCCGAAATGCCAACCCGCGCGGCGGTATGTGTCGTGTGCGCCATGCAGTAACCGCAGCCGGAGGCGCGGCTCGCCATTTGCGACACGAGGTTGCGCAGCTGTGGGCTAATCGTCGAGGACGGGCCGTTGATTGCCGCGCCAAGCTGCGCGAAGGCGCGCACGATCTCCGGCCGATGCGCCAGAATGAGCTGCGAATTGGGGACAAACCCCATGCGGCTCTCCGCCATCGACAAGACGACATTGAGATCGCCGAGAGTTTCACGGGAAACGGGATCGATACGCGGCATGCGCGGCCCTCCGGTTGTGGTTGGGAGTGGGTTGACTGGCTTTCGTTCAGTCGCCAGCCCGCCGATGGGCGAGCTGGAATGACACGGCACCATAGGTGGCGACGCAGTAGGGAACCATGTATGTCAAGAGCGCCTTGACTACGCTTACCGAATGAGCGCCAAAAAGAGCATCTCCCTGATTAATCACGTTGAGGATCGTTCCTACTATCAAGGCGATGATGAAGGATCGCCGCGGCACGCCACCCGAAACGCAACAGCGGCAAACCGTCCAAAATCGACCCATGGCTCTCCTCGGCTTTGGTCTCCTTTCACCGCAACCTAGAACGTCGTGGTCAGCCGAGTCAGCCAGCCCGGCGAGGTCTCGACGAGAAAAGCTTCCAGTGGCCTGTCGAGGCCGCTGAGGATTGATAGCCCGACCACTCCGGCGATCGCGCCGAGCGCCGCTTTGCCGCGGCGCTCGAGCACGAGCAGCGAACCTCGCGAGTCAATCCCAATACGCCGGGAGAGATGCCCGAGGACAATCAGCGGGAATGTCGCTCCGATCGCAAAAGCCAGCATGATCGTCATCACCTGCACGAACGCATTGCCCTCGGCCGCCATGAGTGAAGCGGCGCCCAGGGTAGGACCGACACAGGGGCTCCAGACAAGGCCGAGCGTCAACCCGAGAAAAAACTGCCCGGTAATGGTTTCGCCCGCAATGTTCGTCGCAAGCGGACTGAGAGTTGCGCTCAGGCGGCCCGCAGCCAAGGAAAAGCGATCCTGGAGTTGGGTCGATAGCAAAACCAGCCCAAAACCCAATAGGGCAGTGGCGCCGATACTGCGAAAAACACCGGCATCGAGGCCCAGCGAGAATCCGACAGTCGCGACAAACAAGCCGACCCCGGTAAACGACAGTACGACGCCGCCGACGAGTGCGGCGGAAGCAAAGCGGTGCCGCGCGGCTGCTGTGCCGAGAATCACCGGCAAGATGGGCAGCACGCAGGGCGACAGCACAGAGAGGATTCCGGCCAACAGCGCAAAGACAAAGCTGCCCAGCGCCATCGTCATAGCCTAACTCGCGGTGGAGCGGAGCAGTTTGGCGATCGAGTTCGGATCGGTATCGCCGACGGAGCGTCCGGTTTCGCGAGTTCCATGAAAGGCGATCAGCGTGCTCTGAGAGCGGGCGCCAAAGGCGCGGACGATATCTTTTTGGCTGTCGAAATCGACTCGAAAGATAAGCAAGTCCCTGTAATCGGGAGAAGCGGTCAACTGCTCGATGATGGGCTCCTGGGCAGCACAGGTCGGACACCAGGACGCCCGGATATCGACGAGGATCGGGCGGCCGGCCTGCTGCGCGGCATCCTCGCCGGCACGCCGCCCGCGCGGACGGTCGAGTTCGCCGCCGCGGCCGCGCACCTCAAGCAGTCGATCCGCGGCGACGTCAACCTGGTGACCGTCGCCGAGGTCGACGCCGCGGTGGCCGGCGACCCCGCCGACCGCGTGGTGCGCTGACGTGGTGCGCCGACCGGCCGTGGAACCCTAGACTCGGCCGGTGGAATTCGAAGAGGCCAGGGACCATTACGCTCGGCTCGTCGCCACGATCGGCGAGGCCGAGCTCAAGGGCGCGAAGACGCCGTACACGTCGATGAACGGCAACATGTACTCCCACCTCAGCGAGAACGGCGTGGCCCTGCGCCTGCCTGCCGAGGCACGGGAGGAGTTCCTGGTGCGGTATCGGACGACGCTGTACCACGCGCACGGCGCGGTGCAGAAGGAGTACGTCACCGTGCCGGCCGACCTGCTGCCGAAGACCGACGAGCTCGCCCCGCATTTCCGGGCGGCCTTCGACTACGCCGTGACGCTCAAGCCCAAGCCGACCAAGCGCACCCGCTGACTCAGCGGTCCTCGCCCTGGCCGCTGATCTCGCGCTCGAGCTCCTCCTCGACGTCCTCGCGGTTCGCGTTCAGCTCGTTGATGCCGCGGTTGCTGCTCCCGCTCGCCGGCGTGTGCGACGTGGGCGGCTTGTCCGTGGTGAACGTGCCCTCCTCGTCGGGCCCGGTGATGTGCTGGTCGGTGCTGGCGCCGCTGACGAAAGGCTCATCCGTAGTCATGCCTCCGGCTTACCACCTTCAGTGGTCGTGGTCGAACGTGCCGAGCAGGTCGGTCATCCACGGATCCTGGGGGACCGGGTCCGGCCCGACCACCCGCATCGCGCCCAGGCAGGTCAGCAGCATGCCGGCCGCGAAGAAGTCCCGGGCCTGTTCGGCGCTCACCCCGGTCAGCGACCGCACCACCTCGTAGAGCCGCCCGAAGCAGGCCCGCACCGGCCCGCCGATCGCCGGGTCCTCGCTGGCCGTGAACCCGTGCAGCAGCAGCGTGATCAGCTCCCGCTCGGCCAGCAGGTCGTCGTAGGCCCGGCCCAGGCTGCGCAGCGTGGGCTCCTGCGCCGCCGCGGCCCGGAACCGTTCCTCGATCCGGTCGCCGGAGCGGTTGACCGCCGCGATGAACAGCTCCTGCTTGGTGCGGAAGATGCGGATCACGTACGGCTGGGAGACCCCGGCCAGGCGGGCGACCTGGTCGGTGGTGGTGCCGGCGTAACCGCCGTGGCTGAAAGCGGTGACGGCGGCGGTCACGAGCTGCTCGTGACGCTCCTCGGCGGTGAGGCGGGTGCGTGTGGCGGGCGTCATGGTTGACAGATTATCAGTCGATAACTAACGTCGGCGACAGAAGTTATCAGTCGATAACAACTTCGGGGAGTCTTCGTCATGACCGTCACCGCCGCACGCCCGGCCCCGCCGATCCGGAACCGCGCCGCCCGCCCGCTGGCCGCCGTGCTGGCCGCGGTCGGCATTCCCACCTTCATGGTCACCCTGGACAACCTGGTGGTCAGCACGGCGCTGCCGGTGATCCGCACCGACCTGCACGCGTCGCTGGCCGACCTGCAGTGGTTCGTCAACGCGTACACGCTGCCCTTCGCCGCCTTCCTGCTCACCGCGGCGGCGCTCGGCGACCGCATCGGCCGCCGCCGGATGTTCCTGGCCGGCATCGCCGTCTTCACGCTCGCCTCGCTCGCGGCCGGCCTGGCCACCGAGTCCTGGCAGCTCACCGCCGCCCGCGCGGTGCAGGGCCTGGGCGGCGCCGCGGTCGCGCCGCTGGCCCTGACCCTGCTGGCCCAGGCCGTGCCCGATCGGCTGCGCACCTTGGCGGTCGGCGTCTGGGGCGGCATCAGCGGCCTCGGCGTGGCCGTCGGCCCGGTCGTCGGCGGCGCGGTCGTCGAGGGCCTCCACTGGCACTGGATCTTCTGGCTGAACGTACCCGTCGGCGTCATCGCGGTCATCCTGGCCGCCACCGTCCTCGACGAGTCCCGCGGCGGCGCCCGCAAGCTCGACCCGCTGGGCCTCGTGCTCTCCGCCGCCGGCATGCTGCTGCTGATCTGGGGCGTCGTCGACGGTCCCGACCGCGGCTGGTCCTCGGCCCGCGTGCTCACCATGCTCATCGCCGGCGCCACCCTGATCGCCGCCTTCCTGGTCTGGCAGGCCCGCAACAAGACCCCGATGCTGCCGCTGACCTTGTTCCGCTCCCGCGGCTTCAGCCTGGTCAACGTCGTCACCCTGACCTTCTCGGCCGGCACCTTCGGCGCGGTCTTCCTGCTCGCCCAGTTCTTCCAGGTGGTCCAGGGCCTCAGCCCGCTCGACTCCGGCCTGCGCACCCTCCCGTGGACCATGGCGCCGATGGTCGTGGCCCCGCTGGCCGGCCTGTTCGGCGACCGCATCGGCCAGCGCAACCTCATCTTCGCCGGCCAGGTCCTGCTCGCCGGCGCGATCCTCTGGATGGGCCTGGCCACCAGCGCCACCGTCAGCTACTCCCACCTGGTCGCCGCCTTCGCCATGGCCGGCGTCGGCATGGGCCTCACCTTCGCGCCGATCAGCACCATGGCCCTGGCCAGCGTCACCGAACAACAGCGCGGCGTGGCCTCCGGCGCCAACAACACCATCCGCGAGCTGGGCGTCGCCGTCGGCGTGGCCGCCCTGGCCTCCATCTTCAGCTCCTACGGCAGCTACGCCACCCACAACTCCTTCGTCGACGGCCTCCGCCCCGCCGTCCTGGTAGGCGCCGCCATCGTCGCCGCCGGCGCGGTCGCCGCCCTCTGGCTCCCGCGGCGAGACCGCTGATTCCGGCGCGGTGGTCGCTCTCTGGGCCCCCGGAACGAGATCACTGAAATCGGCCCGGTCGTCGCTCTCTGGCTCCCACGCCGAGCCCGCTGAAATCGGCGCGGTCGTCGCCCTCAGGCTCCCGCGACGAGACCGCTCAAACCCAAAGGCAAATTCCCTTCCTCATCCGATACGCGACGACCGGCCCTCAAACCGCAATTCCGCACCACCAGCCTCAGCGCACCGGCTCACTGCACATCCCCGCCCGGCGGTCACCCGCCGGGCGGGCCCGTTTCCCTCCGCCACCCGCCGGCGGTCCGGTCCCCGCACCACCTCCCGGTCCGTCCCCGCCGCTCACCGGTGTTCATCAATGCTCACCGGTGTTCATCAATGCTCATCAGTGGGCGGCCTGCCACCACAAGTAGGCGGCTAGAGCCAGGGCGGCCAAGGCGATCCCGGCCCGGAGCGGCCGCTCGGGTGTGCGACGAACCAGGGCGGGCCCCAGCCAGCTGCCAACCAGACAGCCCGCCGCCAGGACCGCCGCGGCCGGCCAGTCGACCGGGGCGACCAGGGCGTAGATGACGGCGGCGGCCAGGTTGGCCGCACCCAGGGCGATGCTCTTCACCGCGTTCGTGACGGCGTGCGCCTCGGTCGCGGCCACCGAGAGCACGGCGAGCATCAAGACGCCGGCCGCCGCGCCGAAGTAGCCGCCGTACACGCCGATCAGGAAGACGGTCCCACCCAGCACCGGCGGCGAGGGGGAGCGGTGCCCCGCCCAGCGGCGGATCGGGTCGCGCAGCAGGAGCAGCGCCGCCCCGAGGACGATCAGCCCCGGGACGATCAGCTCGAACGCCTTCGACGGCGTGGCCAGCAACAGCACCGCGCCGCCGAGCCCGCCGGCGCCCGCGATCACCGAGAGCCGCACGAGCCGGCGGCGATGCCCGCGAAGCTCCTCGCGGGCGCCGGCCGCGGTGCCGGCCGTGCTGGAGAGCAGCGCCACCGTGTTGGTCACGTTCGCCGCGATCGGCGGGATGCCCACCGCCAGCAGCGCCGGATAGCTGACCAGCGACGCCAGCCCGGCCATGGACCCGGTCAGCCCGGCGCCCACCCCGCCGAGCGCGAGCAGGACGGCGTTGCCTGGCTGCACCCGGCAACCCTACCGGCGGGCTCAGATGTTGTGGCGCGTCGGCCATCGCCGGGTCGCGCAGGCCCGA
>Ga0081540_1002800_pt1 | contig 14129 bp, 12 predicted proteins | sample TabmetS2T1R1_FD_71024 | JGI IMG/M metagenome (GOLD analysis project Ga0081540, IMG submission 71024) | Tabebuia heterophylla rhizosphere microbial communities from the University of Puerto Rico - S2T1R1 | ecosystem: Host-associated > Plants > Roots > Rhizosphere ... | reverse complement strand
AACCGCATCCGCATCACCATCCCTTGCATCCTCAACTGATACCTGCGGCGGTGGTGGAGCATTCAGCCATCGAGCAAACGCAGGGAGCCATTCGCGTACCGGTAAAGGTTGATCGTTCGCAATCAGATAAATCCCACGATTGCCTTGCTCTGCTGCTGCAATGGTGGCAATCGCCGCGTCTTCGATGTGTAACCACGACCAAACGCCTTCGCCATTCCCGACGATCGGAAACTGTTGTTGTCGCATTTGTTGGGCAACATCGCCATCGGGGTTGAACCAGGTGCCGGGTCCATAGAAGAAACCATAACGCAGGACGATCCCTTCCAACCTGGGATTTCCTAGTAAGCGATGTTCAAGGTCAGTTATCTCGCCGGCACTTGCTGCAACCGCAGGCGAGGCATCGAATGCGAGAGGCGTATCTTCATCTGCCAATCCAGGACCAGGAATCGCATAGAATGCGACTGACTGCCTCAGGTAACGCCGCACACCCGCTGCTTGCGCGGCTGCCAGCACATTGGCGCCCCCTTCCAAACGGATGCGATTGTTGAGGGCGGCGGCGGCGTTCATTGACTCACGGGTATAGGTTTTGGGTAGGGCGGTGAGTTGTTCAATTACGACTTCCGGCTGAGCGCGACTGACAACCGCTTTGACCGCATCGGCATCGAATACATCGGCGATGGCAGGTTCGACGCCTTGTTGCATCAAAGCCTGAGCTTTCTCTGGAGAACGGGTCAGAGCAATTACAGCGTGTCCTTTGGCAAGCAATTCCGCGATCAACGGATGACCGATGGCTCCCGTTCCGCCCGCAACAAAGATCTTCATCTGTGAACCTCCTCTTGAAGTATAAGGCTATTCTTCAGATTTCTTACTTCTTAATTCCTAATTCTTATCTCTTACTTCATTTATTGCTCGGTGCGTTGAAGCCGTTGGAGTGAACGAGCGCCGGTCGGCTTCGTTGAGCAATTACGGGGATGTGGCCGGCTCGATCTCCAGCGGATCAAGGTAGACTCGTTTGATCTTGTTGAGCGAGCCGTCGGCCCACATCTCTTTGAGGACACCGTCCAGGGCCTCGCGTAGCTCCTTCGACTCCTTCCGTACGCCGAACGTTGCGCGCATCGGTTGGAGAAGCGCGTTCTTGTATCCACCGCCGTTTTTGTGTTTCAGCAGGAGACCTCTCTGCCGCGTGTAGAAGCTCACCTCGACGTCGGCTTTACCGGTCGGCAGCATCTCGTCCAGCTCGGCCAACGTGCCGTCCACCGGGAGAATAGTTGCAGTTGGAACGTGCTCCCGCGCCCAAGTCTCGGGATAACTCCCCTTCACTACCGCGATACGCTTTCCGGCCATACTGGCCGCAGTGTCGAACGGTCCTGTCCCCTTGACCCACAATGCGCCCACGCCGCCGCGCACGAAGTACGGCATCGTGAAGGCGTAAAGACGCTCGCGTTCTGGTGTCGGCCAATAGTTATTGGCAATCAGATCGATTTTCCGGCCAAGCAAGGCCGGGCCAAGCTCGCCGAAATTCATCGTCTTGAAATCCACGCGCTTGATGCCCAGCCGTTTCGCTGCCGCACGGATGATCTCGCGATCCATACCGGTGAGCTGACCGTCAGGAGCAACGACGTTAAACGGGCTGTATTCAGATACGCCACCGACGACGAGAGGGCGTGCTCCGCTGCGGAGCAGAGCTAACGTGGGTTCGGACTGCCCCGGCGCGCTCTCGATCATCCCTGCGAAGAAGATGACCAACAGCACACAGCCGAATCGCAAACGATGAGACCTCGTCATGGTGTCACCCCTTTCGTAGGGTAATGAGAACGCCGGTCGCGGCGCAAACCAAAAATGTTGGATCAGGCACGGGATGTGTACGCATGCTTCGCGCAGGGTGCGAACGCCAGCTGTGGTAGCAACCTTAATGCGGGGAAGCTGTACTGCCCAGGAGCCAATCACCCGAACCTCAGCTGACGCTTGCATAGCAACTCGCTTTATCTTCGTGTCTTTTCTCTCTACTCTCAGCAGTCAACTATCCGCCGGTGAAACAAGACAAATGGAAACACCGTTGACGCCCCTCGAATTTGCTCGCCGCGCGCGCAAACTGTACGCTGGACGCATCGCCGTGATTGACGGCGACTCGCGCTGGACCTATGCGCAGTTTTGCGATCGCTGTGATCGTTGGTCGGCGACTTTGCAGAAACTTGGAATCGGTCCCGGTGACCGAGTCGCCTACTTATCACCAAACACTCACGCGCAACTGGAATCGTTCTATGCAGTCCCGCAAATCGGCGCGGTGCTGGTGCCACTAAACTATCGACTGACCGCGGACGACTTCGTTTACCTGATTAATCACAGTGGTTCGCGCATTGTCTGCGCAGACCGCGATTATCTTGGAACGATCGATAGTATTCGCCAACAGCTTCCCAGGGTCGAACACTTCATCGCTCTCACAGGAGAAGCCGAGGGCTGGCTCAACTATGAAGCAATGCTCGACGCGAGCACGGCTGAATTTGTTCATCCGGATATTCGCGAAACGGATCTGCTCACAATTAATTATACCAGCGGCACGACCGCGCGTCCGAAAGGCGTGATGATCACCCACCGCAATGCCTGGATGAATTCTGTCGGCACGCTGCTCTATGCACCGATGACCTGTGCTGATCGGTATCTGTGGACGTTGCCAATGTTTCACGCCAATGGCTGGACTTTCGTCTGGACGGTGACGGCGCCGGGAGCGACTCACATTTGTCTGCGCAAAGTCGAGCCTCGCGCTGTCTTCGAATTGATGGCGACCCAGCAGGTCACAATACTGTGCGCAGCGCCGACGGTTTTGATTTCGTTAGCGAATGCGCGAGATGTCCGTCGTCTGGCCCCGAAAGGAATTCGGGTTGTCACGGCCGGTGCGCCACCCGCCGCCTCTACTATCCAGCGCCTCGAAGAAGATCTGGGCTGGACAATCATCCACGTCTACGGATTGACCGAGACAGCGCCGTTCATCACCGTCTGCGAACCGCGCGCGGAACATGCGCCCCTTCCGATCAGCGAACGGGCCGCGATCAAGGCCCGTCAGGGGGTGGAGTTAATCACATCGGGCGAGTTGCGCGTAGTGGACGCGCAGGGCAACGACGTGCCACACGATGGCGTCACTCCGGGTGAAATCGTCGCTCGTGGCAACGTGGTCATGGCCGGCTACTACAACGATCCGGAAGCGACCGTGCGGGCTTTGCACGGCGGATGGTTTCACACCGGCGACGCCGCTGTCGTGCATCCTGATGGTTACGTCGAAATTCGCGACCGCCTGAAAGACGTCATCATAAGCGGTGGTGAAAACATCTCTTCGGTGGAAGTGGAAGGCGTGCTTTTGAGACACCCGGCTGTGCAGGAGGTTGCGATTGTTGGATTCCCGCATGAACGCTGGGGCGAAGCGCCGCACGCCTTTGTTGTTTTGCACGAGGGCGAGCGCGCCGATGAACGCGAACTGTGCGAATTTGCGCGCGCGAACCTCGCGCACTTCAAGGCGCCACACAGTATCACTTTTCTCAAAGAACTACCGAAAACTGCGACAGGCAAAATTCAAAAATATATTTTGAGAGGGCAACGGCCCGCGATCGCTCCGCAGTGAGTTCACGCTTCGCGCAGGCTGCGAGCGTCTGATCAGCTGGCAATCTAAATCGAGAGAAAAAATCCGCGCACGCTACTTCGGCCGTGAGTTCGCGATCCGCAGCAGCACGTCGGCGTGACACGGCTCGTCGAGGGCGCACCAGCAGGCGAGATCTTTGTCGTGCAGGCAGTGGCGGATATCGCGCTCGCTGAAATTATCAGCCAGGTGCTGCTCGTATAACTTGACGGCTTTTTCGGCCGTGAGCGTGTCGCCGTTCATCAGCTGCGAGCCCACCACGTACGGGTTTCCCCAAACAGTTGGACGTCCAACGTAGATGGCATTCGCCGGCATTTTCCAGCCTTTCGCGCGGCTGCGCTGGATTCGTTTCGGTTTGCTCATGCGAGACCGTAAATTCTCGCGCCGCTTTTCCGTTCCGCAAACAACCTCCCCCGATCTCCGATTTCAGCGTTTCAGCTTCCGCGTCTCAGCCTTTCCCCGTTCGCCCATCCGGCAATGGTTCCGGTGAGAAGCTCCAGACGTTGTTGTCGTAACGCGAGGTCATGCTTCAATTGCCGCTCCACTCGCAACTGCAGATCCTCCGATGGACCTGTGCGTGCAAAGTTCCACGAATCTTCCCGCCTGGCTTCGACCAGGCTTAATTCCAGAGCACGGACCGACCGGGTCAATTCGATAAGAGCCGAGCGCATCTGCGACAGGGTTGTACTGGCACCGGGCGCATTCGATAAATCGCTGAGCGCCAGCAAAAGTTCCATACGGGCAACGTCACCAGCCGCATACGCTTCCTGGACTTCATGCCAAAGCGAAGAAACGGTGGCATCGCCATCGGCGCGCAAATCGGGATGCAATCGACGCACCAGCCGCCGATAGATTTCCTTTACCCGCGGATCAATCGTTCCCGGTTCCGTTTCGCTCGCCGTGTCTTCATCGGCCGCAAAACGTCGGGCATCTTTCGGTCGGAAATCGGACCGATCCGACGTGCTTCCCGGCCTAACGAACATATGTGACTTAAAAACTTCAAAGCTGGTCGAATAAGCGTCGTCATCCATCTTGGCCGGGTTCGTGCCCAGAAATTTCTGCACCCATTCCTGAAACAGAGCTTCCTGCTCGAATTCGCTCAGGTGAGGCGTCGATTGCGATCCGTTAGAGGAAATCTCCCTATTTTCGGCGACGCCGGGATTTTCTCGCCGAAACAGCACCCTCCGATAGGCGCTGTGGGGATCCTGGATTTTTCTCCGCATTTCGATCTGCACTTCATGAATCAAGTTTTGCGCGTCCCTGATCTTATCCTCAACATCCCGCGCGGTGCTAAGCAACGCCCCAAACTCGCGGGCCCGCCAGCGAATGAACGCGGGCTTATCCTGCCGTTCAAACTGATGCCAGCAACGTCGCGCCTGCTCCAACCGTGCCATCATGTCGGTGCATTCGCCTGCTGCACTGGCTCGCAACGGAGCCTGCTCGATCCAAACAATCTCCAGCCGATCCCTGCCGGGGACTGTCACCGCCCGTCCGCGACTAGCGCGTTCAGCTAAGCGTATCATTCCCGAACTTTACCCCGGCCGTGCCGGTCAACAACAGATGGCCGTCATCGAGCCCTGATTAGGCTGATCCAATGCGCGACGTGCGTTCCGGTCCGAGTCGGATCTAGCCGCGCGACCGCGGCTGAGGGTGAGGATGACGCGATCCGAGATAGCGATTCACGAGTTTGGCCGCCACCGTCATCACGATCAGTCGAAAAATCCAGCGCATCATACAACAGGATCGCAACTCGCCCCTCGGCGGGCTGTGCTGAAGTTCAACTTCGACGCCATCCGCCGCTCGATCATGCAAACAATGGCGCATCGCCGGACGATATCAGTCGATGTTCGCTTTCTTCTCTAACCGCCTCGGCTGTCTCGGCTCGATCGTTGTTTCTGTCATCGGCACGTTGATTCTGCTCGCCGTCTTGCGCGGCTGCCACTGAATCTCACGCGACGTTCGTCGCCTCGAGCGCCGAAAGAATGCTTTCGGGCGTTACGTGCGCGAGAGAGCAATCACCGGGTCGAGTTTCGCGGCACGACGCGCGGGCAAATAGCACGCTAGAAACGCGACGACGATAAGCAAAATCGAAATCGCGAGATACGTCGTCGGATCATCTGGCCGCACATGGAAAAGCAAACCCGCCATGACGCGCGTGAGGCCGAACGCGCCAACCAATCCAGCGACAACACCAATTGCTGCCAGCGTCATTCCCTGCCTAACGACCAGTCCGAGAACATCACTTCTCTGCGCGCCAAGCGCCATGCGGATGCCGATTTCCTGCGTGCGTTGCGTGACCGTGTAAGCCATGACGCCGTAAATGCCGATGGCGGCAAGGAGCAACGCCGCGATCCCGAAGACTCCAAAGAGTTGCATCGAAACACGCCGCGTGCCTAACGAGTTCATCACCACGTCGTCCATCGTGCGGACGTTGTAGATGGGCTGATCCTTGTCGAGCGCCTGCACCTCGCGTCGCAAGGTGGTAGCAAAGGCAGCTGGATCGCCGGCAGTTCGAATCACCAGTCCCATGAAATTCCATTGAGAGTCCTGGGCGTGCGGGACGTAGATTTGCATGCCGCCCTCCCCTGTGAGGGAACCCGTCTTCGTGTCGCCGACCACTCCGACGATTTCGCGCATGAATTTTTCATCGCTGCGATGCCCTCGAAATGCAGACCAGATGCTGAGGCGTTTGCCGAGCGCGGCTGTGGGCGAACCGAAGTGACGCTTCGCGGTGGTTTCGTTGATGATTACCACCTTCGGTCCCTCAGAATTGTCGCCAGGTTCGAAGGTGCGTCCGGAAAGCAACGGGATTTGGAGCGCGCGAAAATAATCGCCCGTGATAGTGGAGAACATCGCGTCTTTCGATTCGTCCACCGTGAGCGGCCGGCCTTCCGGAATAAACCCGCGTCCAATCGCGTAACCACTCATGTCGAGCGGAAGATTGACACTGCCTCCGACAGCTTGCACGCCGGGCTCCACTTCAAGGCGTTCTTTCAACCGACGGAAAAATTCCACGAACTGTTCCGATTTGTATTGCGGGCCCTGCAACGCCAGGTGGGCGGTGAGAACGTTGTGCGCATTGAAGCCCCGCCGAACCTCCTGGAGACGGAGGAAGCTCTTGATGAGCAATCCAGCGCCGACCAGCAGCATCAGCGAGAGAGCGACCTCGCCAATCAACAGGAGGCTGCGCGCACTTGTCCGTCGATGTCCTTCGCCGCTGCGTCCGCCTTCTTTCAATGCGCTGGTGACGTCGAGCTTGGAGGCCTGGAGCGCGGGGACGATACCGAACAGAATGCCGGTAAGCGCCGAGACGCCGAAAGCGAAGGTCAGGACGCGGTAATCAATCCCGATCTGCTCGAGCCGCGGCGCGCCTTCGGGCAACATCGACATCAGCACATCGGTTAACCAAATACTGAGGGCGAGTCCCGCCACCCCGCCGATCGCCGAGAGCAGGATGCTCTCTGTCAGCATCTGCCGCAGAACACGCGTGCGGCTGGCGCCCATCGCGGCCCGGATGGCAATTTCCTTTTGCCGCGCGGCGCTGCGGGCGAGGAGGAGATTGGCCACGTTCGCGCAGGCAATCAGCAGCACGAATCCGACGGCGCCGAGGAGCGCAAGGAGGGATGGTTTTACCTCGCGAACGAGCCGTTCGTAGAGTGTCGAAAGAGACACGTCCCAGCCTTTGTTCGTCTCGTGAAACTGCTTGTCGAGCTGCGCATTGATGGCGCTGAGACGAGTTTGCGCCTGCTTCAGATCGACACCGGTATTCAGACGCGCGATCGCCGACCAGACGCGGTTATCGCGCGGTTCATCCGAGAGATTGACCGCGCTCGTCACCCAAACTTGGGTTTGCTCTGGATACACGAAGCCCGGCGGCATTACCCCAACGATGGTCATCGAACTCCCGCTGATCTGAACTTGTTTTCCGATGATGTTCGGATCAGACCCGAAGCGACGTTTCCACAAGCCGTGGCTGATGATCGCGACGGTTTGTGGGTAAGGGTGATCCTCTTCCGGGCGAAACGCGCGACCAAGCAATGGCTGGACCCCGAGCACGGAGAAGAACCCGATCGTCACTCCCGCGCGCGGCACGCGTTCCGGCTCCGCCCCATCCGCACCAAATTGGCCGGAGCCGGTCCAGTAGGCGGCGGTGCTCGCGAAGAGATCGGTTTGTTGCGACCAATCAATAAAGTCGAGAAACGAGATGTTGCTCTCGCTAATGCCCGCCGCGGAATTTTTGCCTTCGATGTAGATGATGCGTTCGGCGTCCGGGAACGGAAGCGGCCGGAGGAGAACGCCGTTGACGAGGCTGAAGATAGCGGTATTGGCGCCGATGCCGAGCCCGAGCGCAATAATGGCGACAACTGCGAAGCCGGGATTTTTGAAAAACATCCGCCCGGCGTACCGCAGATCGTGCACCACTCCTTCTATATAATAACCGGCCTTAGCTTCTCTGACCTTTTCCTTCAATTGCTCGACCCCGCCCAGCTCGATCGCGGCTTGTCGGCGCGCCTCGACTTCGGACAATCCTTCCGTGATTTTCTTTTCCACAAGAGCGTCCAAGGCATAGGCAAGTTCGTCAGAGAGCTCCTGTTCTACATCTCCCTTTCGAAACAGGTTCCGCCAGAAAGCGGGAATTCGATTGAGAACGCTCATAGAGATTTCAGGTCGCGCGGAGCGCGGCCGTGATTGCGCCCGAAACTTTGCGCCAATCCTTGGTTTCAGTTTGGAGCTGACGGCGGCCAGCTTTGGTCAGCCGATAAAACTTTGCTTTACGGCGGTTCTCCGATTCTCCCCATGACGAGGCGAGCCAGCCAGCCTCCTCCATGCTGTGCAACGCCGGAAATAGCGAACCGGGTTTTACCTCAAACGCGCCGTTAGTGATCTGTTCGATGCGATGAGCAATGGCCAGACCGTGAAACTCTCCATGAACGAGCGTCTTCAGGATTAACAGATCTAGCGTGCCTTGGAGTAATTCTGTCGATTTATATTTTCGTATAGACATCCTATAGAAGCAGATTTGCATCGCCACGTATAGACTGTCAATAGGAAAGTACCGCGTAAAAGGCTTCGCCTCACGCGGTCTCGTCGGCTTATCCTGACGCGGTGTTCTATGTGTACGTGTTGCGGTCGGAGAGCGATGCCGTTGCTACATTGGCTTCTCGACGGACTTGAAGAGGCGGTCGTCGGAGCATAAGCGGGGCGCTTCATTCGCCACGAAATCACGCGGTCCATGGAAGCTTATTTATTATGAAGCTTACGCGGAGCGCGAAGACGCAGAAGGACGAGAGAAATTCCTGAAGAGCGGTGCCGGACGGCGCTTCCTGCGTGCTCAACTGCGTCACTATCTAAAACGATTTCCCGCGCGCGCCCGCGGCTCGGCTCCAACCACGTGAGCGAACGCTTTTACGTGGTTCGACCTCAACGCCATCTAGCCAGACGCGAGTACGCTCGCCAATCCCACGAGCCTTGCGATCCTGTTCATCGCGACGAACAATCGATAGTTAGTTCTGACGTTGTTGAAAACGCAACTCCCAGCTAGCGTCCGGCCAGGATGAAACATCTCTTTGTCGCTGCCACTCTCGCCGCCGCGCTTCCTTTCCCGGGCTTGCCAAATCAATTCGAAAAACTTGCTCCCGCGGCGAAAGGGCGCGTCGGCGTCGCGGTCCAGCTCCTCGAATCGGGCGAAACGGCGGACCTGCACGGCGACGAGCATTTCCCGATGCATAGCGTTTACAAGCTGCCGATCTCGATGGCGGTCTTGCAGCGCGTTGATCGCGGAGAGCTGAAGCTCGACCAGCAAGTGAGAGTCGAGCCCAGCGATTTCGTGCGACAGGGAATGTATAGCCCGGTGCGCGATAAATATCCGAACGGCACCGAGCTGACCATCGCGGAACTTCTTCGCTACACCATTTGCGAGAGCGACGGCAGCACCAGCGATGTGCTCATGAAACTCATCGGCGGCCCGGGCAGTGTCATGGCTTTTCTGAAGGAGATTCAGGTGCCGGACATCCAGGTTGTTAACCCTGAGAAGGAAATCGGACGCGACTGGGAAACGCAATATCGAAACTGGGCGACGCCCAAAGGCGCGCTCGCACTTCTCGTGGCCTTGCAATCTCAGAGAAAACTCTCGCGGAAGAGCCAGGCCCTGTTGCTGAAGTTGTTGACCGAATCCATCCCGGGCGCGAAACGGCTCAAAGGCGAATTGCCTGCTGGAACCGTAGTCGCGCACAAGACCGGCACCGGCGGCACGCGGGACGGCATCACCTCTGCGACTAACGACATCGGCATTATCACTCTGCCCGATGGCCGACACCTGGCCGTGGCCGCATTCGTGTCCGATTCTTCAGCCAACGATGACACGCGGGATGCGGTCATTGCCCGTATGGCCAAAGCCGCCTGGGATAACGCCCAATCCTTAGGCCGATGAGGCATTGGCGCCAGGCTTTCCAATTCAATCAGGCAGTGAGTCCCGCGCGGACTAGCTACTTGACGCCCTTCTCCGGATTCCAGGAACCTTGTAACTTGCGGACATACAGAATCTGCCCTGTGTGATAGGCGTTGTGCGTGCTGATATGCGAAATCAGGGGCGCTTTCAGGGCTAGTTTCTCCTCCGGCATTTTCTCCACCGCCGCTTCCAGGTCTTTCATCACGCGATCGAGCCGCTGCACGATCTCATCCCAACGCGCCGCGTCGAAGTCGTTAAATGTCTCGTCGTTGTTCCCCGGGCTCGCAGGTTTTTCGCCGCGCAGACGGGCCAGCGCATTCTCGTTCCAGAAAACCAGATGATAAGCCAGCATCCCGACCGAATGGTTCGCGTTGGGATCGATTTTGCCTTGCGCGTTTGGGGGAACCCACTTCGCCTGCTCGGCCGTTACTCCGGCCACCGCAGCTTGGATTGGAGTAAACCACTCCGCTTTGTCATGCGTGCTATGAAGCTCCGACAACAGAAGCGAACGGAGCGTAACCGGCGTAGGCGCGGGCGTCGGAGATGACTGCGCGATCGCGCTCTGGAGGTTTGCTGCGATGATCATTGAAATGCTGAAAGTAAGAGATGGATGCATACGCCGAAGCTAACAAGAGGCTCGACATGGGTAAAGGTTGCGTCCGCTTCAAAAAATTGGACGACCTAACTCTCGACACACGAGTCTGGGCGAGTGGAAGTGGAACGCGCCAAAAGGACGCGCTCGAACCGTAACGCCAGTGCGCCTCGCACCTCGCACTTTGCGGCGCGTGGCGTGACGCGCAATATGAAGCATGCGAACGCAGGGTTCCCGCGGACAAAGACAGAGCGGAAGTGTGCTGGTCTTGCTGGGAGTGTTGTTCACGATCATTCTCGCCGGTCTCGACAATACGATCGTCAGCACGGTGATCCCGGTGGCATTGCCTGAGCTTGGCGGCGCGCATCTGTACGCGTGGACATTTGCTGCGTACATGCTCGCCGCCGCGGTATCGATGCCCATCTGGGGACCGGGGTCGGATCGATGGGGACGGCGACGCACATATCTCGTCGGCATTGTCGCGTTCACAGTCGGAAGCGGACTCTGCGCCGTTGCGCGCACGATGATGGAGTTCATCGGCGCTCGCGCCATCCAGGGTATCGGAGCGGGAGCCGTTGCGACTCTTCCGTTTGTTCTGCTCGGAGTTGTTTACCCGCCTCACAAACGCGGCCGGGCGCTGGGAGCTGTCAGCAGCGCATGGGCGATCGCTAGTGTGGCCGGACCACTCCTGGGAACACTGATCGTGACGCATGTTTCATGGCGTTGGGCTTTTCTTATCAACGTGCCGATTGCCATTGTGGCTGCAATCCTCGTCATAGCCGGAATGCGCGAGAGCATTGGACATAGCGTCGGCCGATTCGATTTTGCCGGTGCCCTTCTCGCCGGCGCCGGCGGCAGTTGCCTGATGTGGGCGTTTGTGGATCTCGGTGAGGGACAAATCGGAGTGATACAGGCCGCGCTTGTTGCCGCTGGAATCATTTTGCTCGCCACCTTCGTCTGGCATGAGGGACGAACGCCCCATCCGATTCTACCGTTGAATTTCTTTCGTCATCCCGGCTACGCATCGTCGATTTCTTCATCATTCCTTGCCTTTTTCAGCGGCTTTGGCCTGAGCTCTTATCTGCCGCTCGCAACCAATGCCGCTTTTCATGAGAATCGCGCGTTCGTTGGTTTGGTGGTTGGCGCGTTCACCATCGGATGGAGCACGTTCGCCTTCGGCGCGGGACGATTGGTCCATCGAATCGGCGAACGACTTCCGAGTGTGATTGGAATTGTTGTGCATATTCTGGGGCTACTCTTTTTCATGGTCGCATTCGAACACGGGCTCGGCTCGGTCATCGCTGCGGCTTTAATCTCAGGCGCCGGAATGGGACTGCTCTCACCTGCGCTCACTGTCGTGGTGCAGAATAGCGTCCCGGTTGCCCGCATGGGTAGCGCGACCACCAGCCAGCAATTCATCCGGCAGATCGGCGCCGCGCTTGGCGTGAGCGCGTTTGTCCTGGCCGCGACCGTAGGCGGATTTCGGTTAGGCTTGCTGTTGATGATTGCAGTTAGCGCCGGAACATTTGCATGCGTGCTCGCGCTGCCCGCGCACAGTCTCCATGCACATCAAGTCGATGCTTTAGAATAATTGGCGCCACCATCGCAATCAGCTGTGCAATTCGAACCAGGCGGGTTTCAGATGGGCCAGCGGCTCTTTTAGTTTCGCGAGCTGTGCGGCTGGTCCGTGGATTTCGATGCGAATCAGGTCGGCCATCGTCCGCGCCTGCGCCAGCATCGCACCCACGTTTTCCAAGTGCGCCAGCAGCGCTTCGGCGTTGACGTAGCCTTCGCGGCAGAATACTTCGTCGCCGTTGATCGTGAACTCATAGAAAAGATTACCCGTTTCGTTCCGCGTCTTGGCCGCAAACTCCGGCAGGATCGCCTTCAAATGCGGCATCTTATCCGAAGGCACCTTGAAGTAGGGATGCAAACTGATGAATCTCGAAAGCTGATTCATACCTTGATGGTAAACCTTTCCGGAATGCAGGGCGAGGACTTCGCCAGAAGCAAGTACGCCCGCCAACCCGACGTTCGCCAGCAAATGTCAAATGTATAGACGTGGGATTGCCCTGATTGTACGGACAGTTGGTTAAGGGTAATTCTGGTTTAGTTGGGATTCAAAGTTGATTGGGGTTTGGTAGGCAAGACTGGAGTGGAGTCTGATGCGGTTATAGAAGGTTTCGATGTAATCGAAGATAGCCGTGCGAGCTTGGCCGATTGTTGCGAAGCGATGATGATAAACCAGTTCGTATTTGAGGCTGCTAAAGAACGATTCAATGAAGGCGTTGTCGTAGCAGTTGCCTTTTCGACTCATAGAAGCGGTTAGACCGTGTTGGCTGAGCAGTTGCCGGTATGCGGCGCTGGCGAACTGCGCTCCGCGATCGGAGTGGACGATAGGGTTTTGAGAGTAGCGACGTTGCTTGATAGCCATGCGCAAGGCGGTGCTGACCAAGGAGGTATCGAGAAGTTGATTCATGGCCCAACCGATGACGCGCCTGCTAAAGATATCCAGAACAGCGACCAGGTATAACCAGCCTTGAGCGGTCAGTACGCAGGTGATGTCAGTGACCCAGACCTGATTAGGCCGTTGCACCACGAGAGCACGCAATCGGTTGGGAGCGATCGGTCCACCGTGTCGGCTGTCGGTGGTCATGGGACGGTACTTGGAGCGCTGCCGGGCAAAGATTCGCTCCAGACGCATGAGCCGGGCGATGCGATTACGCCGACCGGGACAGCCTAACACCTGAGCCAGTCGCGGACTGCCGTAGGTTTGGCGACTTCGCATAAACTCCTCACGGATGCGCTCACGTAAGCGAATGTTCTCCAATTGGCGTGGTCCAGGGTAATGACGACGCTTTTTCCAAGCGTAATAGCCACTGCGCGAGACCAGGAGCGCTTCGCACAACCAAGCGGTCTTGTATTGGCCGCTCATCGCTTCGATTCGGGCATACCTCTGGGCGGCGCTTCTGAGAGGATGCCCAGCGATTTTTTTAAAACTTCCCGCTGCTCTAGGAGCTTGGTGTTCTCAGCGCGTAATCGACGGATCTCCGCTTCGAGTTCTTCCACGCTGTGCCCCGACTTGGACTCGTTGCCGCAGAGATTGGGTTGGCTCCTGGGCCGTGCCCAGCGATAGAGTAGCGGCGCTCGAATACCCAGCTCGGCCGCCACAGTGGCCGCACTGCGACCACTGTTACGCCATAACTCCAACGCTTCCTTCTTGTACTCCTCGCTGTATCTCGCCTTGCTGCGAGCCGGTTTACTCAACTGTGTCTTCATGTGGGCTTCCTTCCGGGTTTTCACCCTTTGCCCACTGTCCGTCAAATCAATGCAACCCTAATTTGACCCCTTCTCTTTTCCCTTCGTCAGCGTGCGTGGTGACAGTCTACTCGGGATCAACCGCCACCCCCCAGGGGCGTGTGGCGCCGGTGATGAAGCTTTGGTTCACGTTTTGCCCGTCC
>Ga0081540_1002799_pt1 | contig 14132 bp, 16 predicted proteins | sample TabmetS2T1R1_FD_71024 | JGI IMG/M metagenome (GOLD analysis project Ga0081540, IMG submission 71024) | Tabebuia heterophylla rhizosphere microbial communities from the University of Puerto Rico - S2T1R1 | ecosystem: Host-associated > Plants > Roots > Rhizosphere ... | reverse complement strand
CGCGGCTGTCGCGCTTGCGACATTTACCCCACCCTGGTGTGGTCAATGTCGCAAGCGCCGTCTGAACCGACCGAGGACGTCGCCCCGCCCCGTGTCCGCCGCCGCCAGGCGCGTGCGTGAGTTGCGCTAGACCCTCCTAGAGGCCGGGCGGGTGGCGGACGACGAAGCCCGCCGTCGCGGTGCTGGCGAGGTGCCAGCGCGGCCCGGTGCCCTGGGCGTCGCCGACCGTGTCCCAGCGCAGGCCGGCGATCTCGGCGAAGGTGTGGCCGGCGTTGGCGTAGACGGTGATCCACTTGCCGGGGCCGGGCGCGCCCCAGCCCTCGAGCTCGCCGGAGGTGAGCGGCCGCGGGATCAGGCCGCCGCCGAAGAGGGCGAAGCTGACCGAGCCCGAGCAGTCGTAGCCGTGCGAGTACCAGGAGCCGTGGCCGCCGCCCCAGATGTAGGGGCGGCCGACGATCGTGTTGGCGTTGTTGATCACGTCCTTGACCGCTTCCGGCGCGTCCGGTGGAGCGAGGGCGACGCCGGAGAGGAGGATCGCGTTCGATTCGCCGTTGCCGCGGGTGTGGGCGAAGATTTCGCCGCGGCTCATCGTCGCGGTGTGGGGGACGATGGTGCCGTTGGACCCCGCCGAGGCCGGCGGCAGGGTCGAGGGGTCGACGACTTCTTCGCTGCGGGCCGGCGACGGTTCCCGCTTGGCGACCGGCTCACCGCCGCCGGTTTCGCCGTTCTCGATCCGGTAACGGGCGCCGAGCAGGGCAAGGCTGTTGCCGATCGCGTCGACCGCGTGGCTGGCGCCGGCGGTGCCGATCGCGGCCAGCACGGTGTGGCCGAGGGCGCGGAAGCCGGCGCCGTCCTCGTGCTTCGCGGCCGCCCCGGCGGCGCCCGAGGGGGCCGTCAGCAGCAGCGAGAGCAGCGCTGCGACGCCAGCGAGCATCCGTGTCGAAGAGAGCCTCATGGCCGAACTCGTCCCTGTCTGGACCTTAGTGGGCGAATGTTGACTTCGTCTTTGCGTTAGAACTTTCGGTGAGGCCGCGGACGCATGAAACTTCTTCTCGTACCAGTGGCGATCATCGCCTTCATCATTTTCCTGATCGTGCTCGGCGCGATCGGGCTCGGCGTCGCCTTCGTGATCATCTCCACGGTGCGCTGGATCTGGCGCTTTGTCACCCGCGCCGAGCGGCGCCGGCAGCGGCGCGAGGCGCGCCAGGCGCAGGCGCTCGACGCCTGAGGGAGACCGCGGCGCTCAGCAGGCGTGACTGCCGGCGGCGCTCTTGACGACTTCGAAGGCGCTGCCGTGGATCCGCTTCAGCTGGTCGAGGTTCTTGTCGTCCCAGCGGCGGTCGCTGGAGCCGCTGAAGTACCAGTTGGAGCCGTTGTCGGCGACGATCAGGCCGTACTGCTTCATCGCCGTCGCGATCACCTTGGCGGCGCCGCTGAAGCGGCTGAGCCCGTAGCCGGCCCTGAGTCTCAGGCGCAGCCCCATCGGCGGTGCGCTGGCGCTGTCGCTGTCGCCGGCGCAGTGCGAGGCGGGGTTGATCCAGCCGTTCCGGGTGCTGTCGAAGGTGACGCGGATCGCGTGGTCGAGGTGGCCGGCGGCGACTTCGTCGTAGCGGACGAGGCCGGCGAAGATCGGCAGCCCGGCGGCGTCGGCGGAGGTCCATCCCGCGGGGCGCAGCGCGCTCGAGCCGAGGTCCCAGACGGTGCCCTGGTCGGCGTCCCAGTGCGGATTCGGCCTGGCGACGAAGAACGCGCGGTAGAGCTCGTAGAGCCTGCAGGCGCCGCGGTCGACGGCGAGCACGTGACGGTCGCCGTCGGAGTGGCTGCCGCCCTCGACCCGGGCGCCGCCGGGCACCGGGTAGGGGCCGGGGTCGCTCTCGTCGCCGTAGGCGGTGAAATGGACCGGCAGCCTGCGCTGGCCCGGGCCGACGACGGTGACCGGGAAGCCATAGGGCCGGGGGGAGCCGAAGTCCGGGTGCAGGAAGCTGCCGCCGTGGGAGTCGATGTAGGAGATGTAGGCGGCCGAACGGGGGTCGCGCGGGGCCTTCGAGATGTCCTGATTCCAGGCGGCCTCGTTGGCGAGCGAGGGCGCGTCGGCCGGCAGCGAGGCGGGCGGGTCGGGGAAGACCTGGCAGGGGCCGACGGTCGGGGCCGCACCGGCGGCGCCGGTGCCGGAGACGATCAGGAGCGCGGCGACGACGGCAGCGGCGAGGAGCGCCGGAGCAGCGAGCTTCACTGCGGCGGCCAGCCCTCGCGGACCTTGATCCGGCCGATCTCCAGCTCCTCGACCTTCAGCTCACGGACCGAGAGCCGGTCGATTTCGGCGCGCTTGATCTTCAAGCGGCCGATCGCGAGGGCGCCGATCGCAAGGGCCCCGACGGCAAACGCCCCGACCGCGAGAGCGCCGACCGCGAGGTTGCCGCGGGCCGAGGCACCGGTCGCCGTCGCGGGCCGGAGCTCGGGCGGAAGCTTCTTGACGCCGGGATGCTTCCTGCCATGGTGCCTCTCGTCGGCGAGCCTTCGCATCGTCGGAACGGTAGCGCGGTTAGCCTGACGCTTCGATGAGCGCGGACGACCGTCCCAGCCTGCTGGCGATCCAGCACGTTCCCTGGGAGACGCCGCACCGGATCCTCGACGCCTGCGGCGCGCTCGCCGTCCACACCGTCAAGCCGCTGGCCGGTCAGGAGCTGCCGCCGCACGCCGACGTCGCCGGCGCGGTGGTGATGGGCGGGCCGATGAACGTCGACCAGGTCGAGCGTTTCCCGGCGCTGGCGGCCGAGCGCGAGTGGCTGGCCGAGGCGGTGGCGCTGGAGCTGCCGGTGCTCGGCGTCTGCCTCGGCGCACAGCTGCTGGCGCGGGCGCTGGGGGCGGAGGTGCGGCCGGGGGAGAGGAGGGAGATCGGGTTCGCCCCGGTCGAGGTCTTCGACGACGCGGACCCGGTGCTCGGCAGCCTCGCGCCCGCGGCGGACGTTCTGCACTGGCACGGCGACGTCTTCGACCTGCCGCCCGGCGCCGCCCGGCTTGCCTGCTCGGAGCTGACCCAGAACCAGGCCTTCCGCGTCGGCGACGCCTGGGGGGTCCTGTTCCACGCCGAGGCCGACCACGCCCTGGTCGAGGCCTGGCTCGGGGTGCCGGAGATGATCGACGAGGCGCTGGCGGCGCTGGGCGAGGACGGCGTCGCGGCGCTGCCCGGACGGGCCGAGGAGCTGGAGGCCGGCCTCGTGGCGGGCTCGACGCCGGGCTTCGAGGCGTTCGCCGCGATCGTCGCGGGGCGCTGAGCTGCATCCCGATCGGGAGCTGAACCCGGGCGAGTAGGCTGCGACGCGTGCAGGTCGCGCTGATGATCGAGGGCCAGGAGGACGTCACCTGGGACGACTGGCTGGCGCTGGCGGCGGCCTGCGAAGAGCACGGCGTTGGGGCGATGTTCCGCTCCGACCACTACCTCTCGGTCGACGACCGCCGCGAGCGCGGCTCGCTCGACGCCTGGGGGACGATCACGGCGCTGGGGGCGGTGACTGAGACGCTGCGTCTGGGGACGATGGTCTCGCCGGCGACCTTCCGCCACCCGGCGGTGCTGGCGAAGGCGGTGGTCACCGCCGACCACGTCTCCGGCGGCCGGATCGAATGCGGGATCGGCGCCGGCTGGTGGGAGCGCGAGCACGAGCTCTACGGCTTCGACCTGCCGCCGGTCGGGCCGCGGATCGACGCGCTCGAGGAGCAGATGCAGATCGTTCGCGGCCACTGGGGCCCCGGCCCGTTCAGCTTCGAGGGTAGGTACTTCCGGGCGCAGGAGCTTGACGCGCTGCCGAAGCCGGTCCAGCAGCCGCGGCCGCCGCTGATCCTCGGCGGGCGCGGCGGTCCCCGCAGCGCGCGGCTCGCCGCCCGCTACGCCGACGAGTACAACTGCGTGATGGCGGTCGCCGAGGAGGTCGCCGAGATCCGGGCGCGGCTCGACCGGGCCTGCGAGGCCGAGGGCCGCGACCCGGCGACGCTGCCGCTCTCGATGATGACCACCTGGCTGGTGGGGGGCGGATGAGGATGACCTGCGCCGGCGTGCCGCCCGCCTCTCGGAGTGGAAAGGCGAGGACGGGGACGGCGATGCCCTGCTCGCCGGCTTTCGCCCGGAAGCGATCAAGGGCACCGTTCCCGAAGCGATCGAGCAGCTGCGGGAGCTGCGGCGGGCGGGGCTGACCCGGATCATGGGCCAGCACCTGCTCCACCGCGACCTCGAGGCGGTCGAGCTGATGGGCCGCCAGGTCGCGCCGGCGGTGGCGGGCCAGGTTCCCAGCTAGGATCGGCGGGCATGAGCGACACGACCCTGATCGCCTACGACGGATCCGACTTCGCCAAAGAGGCGATCGCCGAGGCCGGCCGCCAGCTGCGGCCGCGCCGCGCCGTGATCGTCCTCACCGTCTCCGAGCCGCTGGAGAAGATCCCGTTCATCGGGGCCGCTGGGGCGCCGGTCGACGAGGAGACGTTCAGCTCCCTCTTTGCGGCGGCGCAGGCCGGGGCGGAGAAGACCGCCGCCGAGGGCTGCGATTTGGCGCGCGAGGCGGGCCTCGAGCCGCAGGCGCTGGTCGTCCCCGGGGCGCCGGTCTGGGAGCGGATCGTCGCCAGCGCCGACGAGCACGACGCGGGGCTGATCGTGATCGGCTCCCGCGGCCTCTCGGGCTTGAAGCACGCCGTCCTCGGCAGCGTCGCCGCCGCGGTCGCCCAGCACAGCAAGCGAACCGTCCTGATCGCGCACAAGCGCTGATCTGGACCAGCGACGCGCGCCCGTGATCCCGACGCCGCCGACGGCGATCAGCTTCGACTTCTGGAACACGCTGGTGGTCGAGCCCGGGGGCAGGATGTCGGCGCTGCGGCGGGAGGCGGTGGTGCGGACGCTGATCGAACACGAGGTCGAGGTCGAGGACGAGGTGCTCGACGCGCATCTGGCGGCGGCTTCGGCGCTCCAGGACGCGGCCTGGAGAGAGACCAGGGGGTTCTCGCCGGCGCGCGCTGCGGCACACGTGGCGGGTTCGTTCGAGGGTCTCAGCGACGCCGGGCGCGAGCGCCTCGAAGAGGCCTTCACCAGCGCCGGTGCGGCGGCGGACCTGCAGCTGACCCCGAGCGCGGCGGAGACGCTGGCGGCGCTGGCCGGGGAGGGGATGCAGCTCGGGATCGTCTGCGACGTCGGCCTCACCGGCTCGCCGCACCTGCGGGCCTTTCTCGATCGCGCCGGCGTCCTCCGGCACTTCAGGGGCTGGGCCTTCTCCGACGAGGTCGGCCACTTCAAGCCCTCGCCGGAGATCTTCGCCCACATGCTCGACCAGTTCGATCTGGATGGCGGAGAGGGCGACCCGACCGTCTGGCACGTCGGCGACCTCCGCCGCACCGACGTCGCCGGCGCCCGCGCCAGCGGCCTCGTCCCGATCCGCTACCGCGGCATGGACGACGACCGCTCCGACGCCCCCGATGCCGACCTCGTCATCGACGACCTGGCGGACCTGGTGCCGCTGATCCAGAGCGCTTGAGAGCACCGCCATCGACCAGCGTGCCGCGCTAGATTGGTGCCCGCGCGGTGGCAGTAGCTCAGTTGGTAGAGCTCCGGCTTGTGGTGCCGGCGGTCGCGGGTTCGAATCCCGTCTGCCACCCTCTCGAGGTCAGGCTCGGTCGCGGTTCCTTCAACCGGCAGGGCACGCCAAGCCGGAGGGGACGCAATCGCGAAGAGGCTGCATCATCTTCCCACGGACCTCTTTTGCGCATCAAGCCGTCGCCCTCTAAAACTGTTCGGGAACATGCTGTGCTGTTTTCAAGCGCCCGTAGCTCAACCGGAAACGGCCCAGGCTCTGGCGAACGGAAGAAGGCATTGTCGGAGCCGGTGTGGAAGGACTCATTTTCACAGCGGCTATAGGCCCGGCCACTTCGATGCCGAAGCCATCGTCCAACCTGGGCTAAAGAGCAGCGGCCCTTCATGTCGTCGATGCGGGTTCGAGTCCCGTCGGGCGTATTGCTTTCCGGAGGCCGTCAGCCCATGTTTGACCCACCGCTGACGATGTCATCTGAGGCAACACGGGCGGGCGCGGCGCTGAGGGCGTGGACCGCGGGGGACTTCAGGGACTTCGAGGAGATCCGGTCGCTCCGGATGCGAAATGCAGAGGATGCGGCGGTCGATGCGACCCTATTCCCGCTGGATCGCAAGAGCCTGCCGACCCTTCGGCGGAAGCTGGCACAGCTCTCAGGCGTGGACCAGATCTGGACAGCACCTGACCGGCTACGGTTGCGCCTTGCCGATCAAGAGGTGGTCAGGCTGGCCAGCGAGATGATCAACGCCGGTCTTCCACCTCTTCTCCGGCCCCCTGATGTGCCTGAGGAGTACATCGTGTCATTCTGCGACCCCAACGCAACCAAGGGATTGCACATAGGCCACATGCGGTCACTCGCACTGGGAGGGGGATTGGGCGCTCTCCTCGAAGCGGCAGGCGTGCGCGTCACCCGGCAGAGCATAGTCTGCGACAGTGGCAGGGCAATCTCGGAGGCGTGTGCAGGTTATGTCTCTCACTATCAGGGGGAGACCCCACGCTCACAGGGGTGTCGACCGGATCAATTCGTCGGCAGGTGCTACGCGCAGTTTGAACCCTCGAGTGGATATCAGGCGGAGGGTGAGCCGGATCACGACTCCCGAAACGCGCCGGGGGAGGGAGCTGATCTGGCAGGTGACTACATGAAGCGACTCTGGGATGAAGACCCCGAGGCCCTGCGTCTCTGGCAGGGGTTGCGTGAGTGGGTCATCGAAGGGCACCGTCATACCTTTGACCGGACTGGGATCATCTTCGACAGGACGCTTTATGAGTCGGAATTCTTGTACCTGATTGAGCCGGTCATGGAGAGTGCCCTCGCGACGGGGATCTTCATCAGGAGTCCGGAGGACGGCTCCATAGACATGGTTCCCACCGCCGAAGGCCCCAAGGTGCCCATGGTGAGGAGAGACGGGTTTCCCACCGGGTACCTGCGTCACTTCGCCATCTGGCATGAGTTGCAGCGCAGGCGGCCGCTCGGGGTGGGTTACCTGAACATCATGGGAAGCGAGTGGACGGAGAAGGCGGCAATGAGGGAGAGGGCCTTGACCACGCTTCTCGATGACGCCTTCGATCGGTTCTACCACCGCATTGGGGTTGGAATGGTCATGGCTGCAGGCGAGCCGATCAAGTCGAAGAGCGGAACCGCATTCCTCATTGAGGATTGTCTCGATTGGATCGCAAACGAGGTGTCCCTCGGAGGAAGGGCCGATCCGTCCGATGAGATCCCCGCTCTCATCCTGAAGGGTTACCTGCTGTCGCAGGGAACGTCGGCCTCAATCGACTTCTGTCCGGAGCGGCTTCTGGATCCTCAGGTCAATCCTGGTCTGAAGATAGCCACCGCACTGTTTGATGAGAGACCGCCTGCAGGGCAGGAGTGCCGGTCAGGCTTGCGCTATGCAGTATGCAGGGCACTGGAGTTGCGTCCCATCTTGGAGGTCGCGCTTGTCAAGCATGAGCTTGCGCCGGTGGTGAAATTTCTTGGACACCTTGCAGGCTGGTGCAGTACGGCGCTTCAAGGGCCCCTCACTCGGCAACTTACCTTTCTCACGATAGGAGAGGGAGCCCGCAGCATCAACCTTCTCGGTCAGGTCCCGGCGGCGACGGCCTCGATGTTGAGGCGTAGATAGTCGATGACAAGCGGTTGGTCGGATTGCTCGAGGACGGCTTCGGCAAAGGGCTGTCGTTTCTCATCCGGAAGCTGCTCGAGGATCGGGCCGAGGGTCATGCTCGAGATGAACTCGAGCGGACGCTCGGGCTGGAGCGGCTTGGGCTGCAACCAGCAGCGGACGTCGGTGAAGCCAGCGTTTTCGAGGATCGGCTCGGTCTCCTCCGGGGTGGGGAAGTTCCAGAGCCCGCGCATGGCGCTCAGATGCTGACCGAACTCGTGGCGGGAAGCGACCGCGACGATGGCCTTGGTGTGGTTGGCCACGCTGCCCTTCGCCCCGCACTGGGCGACCACCCGGCCGCCTGGGCGCAGCACCCTGCGGAGCTGGTGGAAGAGCCTGTCGTGGTCGAGGATCCAGTGCAGCGTCGCGGTCGAGAAGACGACGTCGACCGGCTCCGGCAGCTTCAGTTCGAGCAGGTCGGCGAGGACGTAGTCGACGCGGTCTCCAAGTCGCTTTCTCGCCTTCGACATCATCTCCGTTGAGGCGTCGACGGCGATCGCATGGCCGCGGGGCAGCCGCTTGACGAGCTCGGCGGTGACGCGGCCGGTGCCGCAACCGGCATCGACAACCGTCTCGTCGCCGCGCAGCCGCAGCCGGTTCAGGGCTTCCAGCCCCCACATGAGCTGCGGGTCGGAGATGGCGTCATAGGTGTCAGCGTCCCACTCGCGGGCGCCAGTGTTCATCGGCTCCCTGAATCGATCCTCGGCCATCGGTCTGACCTCTCTCTAGCTGTCGTTGGTCATGGCGCGTCGGGCTGCAGCCAACCCGGGCGCGGAGTCACGATGGCGGAGGGGGTGGCGTCCGGTCAAAACCGCCCTGAGCTTTCGCCGCGCGGTCAGATGTTGCGTACTCGGCGGCCGATCTCGTGATCCCGCGGTAGCCGGCCGCCTCCCAGAAACCGTTGGCGGGCTCGTCATCGAAAGGAACGAGTGCGGTGACGCGGCCGACACCGTGGGCGCGGAAATAGTCCTCTGCAGCTCGCGCGAGCTGCAGACCGATACCGTTGCGGCGGTGGTCGGATCGAACGGCGAGGCGGTAGACGCTTCCCCGCCAGCCGTCCCAGCCGGCGATGACAGCGCCGATCAGCTGCCCGTCCATCTCGGCCACGAACATGGCCGCGGGATTATCCGCGGTCGTTAGCGCCTCGACGTCCTCGCGCCTGTCGGACATGCTCGCGTGCGCGCTGCGCGCGGCCGACCAGAGTCGCAGGACCGCATCCACGTCGTCGGGCTCAGAGGCTCGAACCGTGACATCGTCACCTGTCAAGTTCGCCAGTCTAGCGGCGCAAGATTCGCTCCGGGCCGTGAGCGACGACTCCGTTACGCCAGGTGGTCGAGAATTCACGAAGAGTCGTGTCGGGCACGCTTGCGAGGGCGCCGATCAGCGCCCGTCCCTCGAGTCTGGCCAGTGCGGTGCCCAAGCACGCGTGCGGCCCGTGGCCGAAGCCGACATGCTGGCGCCGCTGAGAGAGGTCCATCTCTTCGGCGACGGGGAAACGGTCGGAATCGTGGTTGGCGCTCTCCAGGCTGATCCACATCAGGTCCCCCCTCCGCCGCCGCCGTTGGCCGCCGTCACCGTTGTCCGTTGCCCAGCGCGCGAGCGTCCGTACCGGTGAGAACGTCCGCAGCACCTCCTCGAAGAGCAATGCGGGAGCGGACGCGGCGGCATACTTGAAACGCCCCGGCTCGCGCACCGCATAGGCAGTCAGGCAGCCGAGCTGGTTGAGCGGGTTCTCGTAGCCGCCGTGGAGGACGACGACCGGCGTCGACCGTGCCAGCTTGGCCGAGATGAGCCCAGCCGCGGCGGCGCGCTCGAGGTCGGCGTGGAGGCCGCTCGCCTCCCCGCGCCGCCGGTCGCGCTCGAACAGCAGGATCGCGCGCATCGCCGCGTTGATGGTGCGCCGCCGCGCCGGCGCGGCGAGGTCGGGCTCGAGCAGCCCGAGCATGTCCCTGGAGAGAGTGCCGAGCCGTTGTCTGTTCGCTGCCGGGACGGCCATCGCGGAGAGGATCGCGCTGAGGACGATGGGCTCGACCAGGTCGACCATCAGGTCGGCGCCGGGATCGGCGAGGGCCGTGCCGAGCGCTTCTGCGCAGGTCGTTCCCAGCTGGTCCGCGAGACCGTCGAGGCGCTGCCTGGTGAAGTACGGCGTGACCAGAGCGCGCAGCTGCCGGTGCGGCTCGCCGTCCATGAACAGAAGGTTGTTGGGCTGCATCGGCGCGAGCCCGGCGAGGCGTGGGTCGGAGGTCAGACCGGGGTCGCCGAGTGCGGTTCGGCACTGAACCCAGCCGCAGATCTCGGGCACCGTCTCAACCCCCGGGGCCGGTGCTCTGCGACCGCGCCGCTGCCGTCAGTACCGTCGCCAGGTCACCCACCGTCTGCCAGGCGGCTGCGTCGATCTGGTCTTCGGCGATCGTCCAGCCGTACTCATCCTCGATGAAAACGACGAGCTCGAGCAGGTCCAGTGAGTCGAGGTAGAGGCTGGAGGCGCCGGGGGTCTCGCTCGACCACAGGCCAGTCGCCGGGGTGATCTCTCCGCCGGCGACCGCCGGGCCCTTGACCCTTATGGCGGCCTCTCGGATCCCGTCGAGCACGGCCGCATCGATCTCGCGCGCAATCTCAGCCATCGGCGGTCGGGTCGGGCCTTGGGATCGACGAGATTCCACGCATACCCCGAAGCCTGCCGTGCGCGGCCGGGTGTACCCAAGTTCGCCCCACCGGGGAGGGCCGGTCCGCTGTCGCGGGCCTACCGACGTCGGGAAACGTACGGATTGTCACCGTTGGAACAGTCAGGAAAGTTTCTGGGTGGGAGTTTGCTGGGGCTCGATCCGCCGGATACGGTCAGGCTCACTCTGAGTAGTCGATGATTGATGTCGTAAACAAATCGACGGCGGTCGAATTAGCGGGGGCTGATCAGCGTGAGGAGGCAGAGCTGGGCTAGCAGCGCGCACCAATCGGATGAACGCTTGAGAGAGGCGGAGGGCCCGGAGATATTGCGGACGGAGCTGAGTGGCCGGTTGCGCACCCGTTCCCGGGAGATCGAGCGGTCGGTCCTGGCCCGGATTCGGCACGTCGGTGACGCCGTCGACGATGCCGACCGGGTGTCGACCCTGGGCCTGCGCCGGGCCGTCGCTGCCGCCGTCTCCTACTGCATCGAAGGAATCGAACGAGGTGCCGATTGGCCGATGCTGATTCCACCGGCGGCGGTCCGCCACGCTCGTGGCGCCGCCCGCGAGGGCGTCACACTCGATCTGCTTCTGCGCTGCTGCATGGCCGGCCATCGGGCGCTCGAGGAGTTCGTCGTCGCCGAGGCCGAAGGGATCCCCGGACAGCTGCTCAGCCAGATCCTCCGCGAGCAGGCGCCGCGGGTCGATCGCCTGCTGGCGGCGATCGCCGACGAGTACAAGGACGAAGACGCGCTGCGGAACCGCTCGCCCTCGCAGACCAAGTCCGACAAGATCGTTCGCCTGGTCGAGGGCGACGGCCCAGCTGGCCCGTCCGATCTCGACTACGACTTCGATGCCTGGCACATCGCCCTGATCATGCGGGGGCCGCGGGCCGAGCTCGCCGCCGGGATCTGTGCCGAGCGGCTCGGCTACCGCCTGCTGTACGCGATCCAGGACGAACGGACAGTCTGGGCGTGGCTGAGCGGGCCCCGCCGGCCGGATGCGGCGAAGGTGGAGGGGTGCTTGGTCAAGAGCATGCCGCCTGGGCTCTCGGCATCGGTCGGCGAGCCCCGCGCCGGGCTCGAGGGGTGGCGCCTCAGCCATCGCGAAGCCCACATGGGGCTGCAGGTGATGCTGCAGAGCGGTGAGCGCTTCGTCCGGGCGCGCGAGGTGGCGCTGCGCTTCGCGGTGATGCGCGACGACACCATCTTCAGGTCCTTGATCGACGGCTATCTCAGGCCCGTGAAGACCTACAGGAGCGGGCAGAGCCTGCTCGAAGCGCTGCGCGCCTACCTCGCCAGCGGTGGGAACGCGGCCGCGGCCGCGGCCGCGCTAGGGGTCAAGCGACACACTGTCCACCGGCGAATAAGGCGGGTCGAAGAGCTGCTCGGCCGTTCCGTCCACAGCTGTCTTGCTGAGCTTCACATCGCCCTGCAGATCGACGAACTCGACATCGTGCACGAATCCCGGGGCGCCGTCTCTGGCCGCGGTACCTGAAACTCGGTGCGCGGTGCTCACATCGGTCGCGTGGGTGCTCACGCATGCGCCCAAATGGTCCGCGGCAGGGGCGCGGATCGCTGGTTGGATGGCGCGAATGACGTCGCCGTCCAAAGCCGCCACCCCCGCCCCTTCGGTCCCCCGGCGCGTGGGCTGGGTGCCCAACGGCGAGCTCGACGTCGGCCAGTGGGCCGAAGTCGGAAGGCGGATCGGCTCGGTCGGGCGCAACATCCAGTGGGTTCTCGGCGACTGGATCACGTACGGCAACACTCGCTTCGGTGAGCGGTACTCGCGCGCCGCGAAGATCACGGGGTACGACACGCAATCCCTGATGAACATGGTCTACGTCGCCAGTCACTTCTCCGTATCCCGACGTCGGGAGGACCTCTCCTGGAGTCACCACGAGGCACTCGCCTCCCTCGAACCCGACGACCAGGAGCGCTGGCTCGACGAGGCGGCTCGTCACCGCTGGTCGGTATCCGATCTTCGCACGATGCTGCGCATGGCCCGAAAAGAAGCGCGCGAACTCGGGACGGGCGACGAAGAGAACGGCGGGGAAGATGTGGCCCGCGTTTTGCACTGTCCGCGATGTGGTCAGGAGATCTCCGTCGAATAGGCGGAGCGCGTACACCTCACTGCGCGAACGACTGTGGAAGTTCGCGGTGCCGAATCGCTGCCGGTATACCAAGGAGGCAATGAGGCGGGATTCCTACCCAGGGGAAGTGTCACTGTGAACGCCGGCGGGTCCGAGGGGGCGTCGAGTGACTCTAGGCCGAAGGTGACTCTCGGCGAGCTGGCGGAGGTGAACGGGCTCGGGGCGGGCCGAGCGATTCTCACCCAGTGGGCGGCGATCGGACTGGCGGCGGCCGTCGCGATCTGGTGCGGCCAGTGGTGGAGCTACCTGCCGGCGATCGTCGTGATCGCTACCAGGCAGCACGCCCTGCTCGTGCTGATGCACGACGGGGCCCACAGACTGCTGGCGCGGCGGCGCTTCGTCAACGATCTGGCCAGCGACCTGTTCCTCGCCTTCCCGCTCTTCGTGAGTACCACCCTTTACCGCAACCACCACTTCCTTCATCACCGCTTCCTCAACTCCGATGCCGATCCCGACGTTGCCGACTCGCGCGAGTCCCACACCAGGGTGGGATGGCTGCTCGTCTTCCTCGCCGACATCGGCGGACGGGGCTTCATGAAAGTGCTTCGGTCCGGCTCGGACTTCTCGATGCTGAGCTTCCTCACCGGCGGAGACCGGGAGCGGCGGTTGGTTCCGGCCTGGCAGTTCGTCTCCTTCGCCGCATTCTGGATCGCGGTGGCGGTGTCGCTGACCCTGCTCGACGGCTGGATCCAGTTCCTGCTGCTGTGGGTTCTCCCGATGTTCACCGTGCTCAGCTTGATCCTGCACGTGCGGGCGGTCGCCGAGCATGCCGGCTGCGACTCGGTGCCGACGATCGGCGGCACGCGGACCGTGATCCCAGGTGTCCTCGAGCGGCTGCTCTTCGCTCCGGTGAACGTCAACTACCACCTCGCCCACCACCTCTTCCCGGGGGTGCCGGGGACGAAGCTGGGGCAGCTGCACGCCCGGCTCTGCGAGGACGATCGGTTCGGGCGCGAAGCGCATGTCACCCGGGGCTACTTCCTTGGGAAGCGGAGCGTCCTCGCCGAGATCGCGGTCGACGGGGTCGGTTCGCGTGCCCGCTAGTGTCAGCCGGCGCGCCTTCGCGGTCGTGGCTCCAAGCGGGGCCGGCAAGTCGACCGCAACCCGCTTCCTGCGCGAGGAATTCGAAGCCGGTGGCCTGCGGGTCGACGTGGTCAAGCTCGCCGAGCCGCTCTACCGCCTCCAGTACGACTTCTACGAGAGCGCCGGGCGGAGGATCGATCGCTACGCCCAGGACCAGCCGCTGCTCGAAGCGATCGCCGCGCAACTCCGCCGGCTCTCGCCCACGGCTCTCGTCGACGACCTCATGCGCCGCCTCGATGTAAGCGACGCGGACGTGGTCATCAACGATGATCTGCGCGACCCCCACGTCGACTGGCCAGCGATGCGGCTGGCCGGCTTCCGGGTCGTCGGTGTCGTCGTCGACGAGACGATCCGCCGCAGGCGCCTGGCGCGACGAAAGGACCTCGCGATCACGGCGGGCGCCCCCCCCCCCCCCGCGCCCCCCCCCCCCCCCCCCCCCCCCCCCTCCCCCCCCCAACCACTCATTCCCCCCCCCCGCGCCGCCCGCCCCCGCCCCGCGCACGCCGCC
>Ga0081540_1002798_pt1 | contig 14141 bp, 14 predicted proteins | sample TabmetS2T1R1_FD_71024 | JGI IMG/M metagenome (GOLD analysis project Ga0081540, IMG submission 71024) | Tabebuia heterophylla rhizosphere microbial communities from the University of Puerto Rico - S2T1R1 | ecosystem: Host-associated > Plants > Roots > Rhizosphere ... | reverse complement strand
CTGCGCCTGCTCCGGAACATAGGTGAACTTCAGATATCCCGCGAGCGGGAGATAGGCGGCAAACAGGGCCAGGACGGCCCACAATATCTTCCGAGGAAGCCAGTTTTCCATAACGTCGCCGCTCACGAACATACGAAAAATCCGGGATATTTGCCAAATTGGCGGAAGGGGTGGGATTCGAACCCACGGTACCCTTGCAGGCACGCCGGTTTTCAAGACCGGTGCCTTAAACCACTCGGCCACCCTTCCAGACGTTGAAATTGCGTAGCTTTTCATCCCGGCCTGGAGGGCAAATTGCGCCCTGGCACCGTTTTGCTACCCAACCCAGCCGTGCGCCTGTTTATGGCCGCTCGCAGCGCCCCGTCAACCGCTGCGGCAGGCTTCTTCCTGCATGTCCTGCATGTTTGGCATCAGTTGGCTGTAGACGCCCATGGCGACAGGGGCCGTGGGATCACCCGCAGACTTCGTATCGACGCCATTGCCAGCCGATGGGTGTCCAGACGCGATCTTCGACCAGGTGGCACCCGCCAAATTTGTTGAAGCGTTCGTAGAAAGTCGTAACGCCGTAGGGCCACTTATAATAGCTGCGGTGCGGATAGCCGTAATAGATACCCCCGGCAGACGCCGTCGTTGGGATAGCCAGGCAAATTGCCGCAATTGCTGCTGGAATGATCATCATTTTACCAAACACAGGCTGTTCTCCCTGAATCGGCGCGCCGGTGCTCATCCAACCGCAGCCGGAGGGCGAGGGCAAGGCATTTGGCTGCGTTAACCCCATCGCGTCGCTACGACGGAAGGGGTGTATTCCCGGGTGCCTGGCGGCTGTCTGACCGGTTCAGGCTGGCGGACCTTCACCGCAAAAGTCTGATCTATGACAGGCGGATCGGGAAAGAACGGCAATTCATTCAGGATCGTGCTACAAGCCGGTCTGGTTATGATTCCGCTTTTGCCTGCGCCGGAGTGTCCATACCAGCGAAGCAGCCCGGGGAGGCCGGGCTTTCATCGGCCGGCGCCGGGTAGGTCTAGATTGGTGGGAATGGGCAAGTCACAATCACCGTTGCAACGGGACATTTTGGCTGTTCTCGAAGAGTGGCCAACCTTTGAATTGGCGGAAGCAGCGGCGCCCGGGAGCGTAAGAGACTGGGCGCTGCCGCGTGACATCATCGGGCGCCTGGGGCTGCCAAAGACCGGGTCGACCCGGTCAACGGTATCCCGCGCGCTTCTCCGATTGCATCAGAAAGGGCTGGTGGCGCGTGCATCCGGCGAGCTGGCCGACGTCGGAAAGTCCTACCACTATCTGCGAATTACCAACCCGGCGAACGCAGGCGCCGGCAATGACGGTCCCTCGATCATTTTGGGCGCCGCTCGACGCCATATCAAACACGCAAGAGAGTAAAACCGCGAAAGCGCAAACCGCGCTTTTTCAACCAGTGCCGCTCCTCATCCTCGCAATAAGAGCGGCCGCCTGGTTAGCCGAACGCGAAGGCAAGCAAGCTCGAACAGAGCAGCACAAGGCTCGCCGTCGTCAGGGCAAGGAATCCGTTGGAGACAATGTCGTGGTTGCGCATGATACACCTACCACTCAGATGCTCGTCCGAATTTATTAAAGCTTTCCGAATCCCCGATCGGAACTACCGAGTAATTCCCAGTCCGATTCCAGCGCGCCAACCCGAGTCTCGAACCTTCTGGCTCAAGCTCTGGAACGGTATCCTTCAAATGCATGAGCCAAGAAGATTCCGGCGCTCACCAGGCCCATCACCGCTGTAACTGTCTCAATCATCGCACAAGTCCTTTGCGCCCCGCACGTGCACAGAACGACTGCACCGCTGCACAGTCAAAAAGATTCACCGGGCCGAATCGAGATCGGTCGCGAGTGATGATTTGATGCAACAGATTGTCTGAAAGCGGCACAACGCGGGTTACGGCGAAGGCACACCTCGCAAGCAATCCGCGCGTTGCGCCCGTAGATTCACGGGTGCGCGAGCGCGTGAGGCAACCATTGATTCACCATGCGAACGCTGACCCCATTTCCGCCGTGTTCCGGTTGCGATATCTTTCACGCTTTGATGCGGAGGTGGGCCGCATCGCGGACTGGGGGCCTTGGTGCCTGGAAGCGGGCACGGGGTCGGTGGAATGGAATTTGGGGTGATGGGGATTCGGCGGCGAAAGGCGATCGTCCTGGCAGCGCGTAGCGCTGTGGCGTTGGCGGCCTGCCTCATCCTCGCCAACTGCGCCTCGTCAGACAAATTCGCCAGCCGCGTCGATCCCAAATACGGCGTTTCCTCAAGCCCCCGGGTGGTGGCGTTCGGGGAGCCTGTGCCGAAGGGTGGGGGCACCTACCGTGTCGGCAAGCCCTATACCGTCGCCGGGCGGGTTTACGTTCCCGAAGAGGACCCGAACTATCGCGCAGAGGGAATGGCTTCCTGGTACGGCGACGATTTTCATGGCCGGCTGACCGCCAATGGCGAGGTTTTTGACATGGCCTCTCTCACGGCCGCCCATCCGACCCTGCCGATCCCAAGCTATGCCCGGGTTACCAACGTGCGGAACGGCAAATCGCTGATCGTCCGGGTCAACGACCGCGGTCCCTATCACGGCAACCGCCTCATCGACGTCTCGCATAAGGCGGCGGAACTCCTTGAATTCAAAGCGAATGGCGTCGCCCGGGTGCGGGTTGAATATGTCGGCCGGGCGCCGCTGGAAGGCTCCGACGATCGCCAGTTGCTGGCGACCCTGCGCACCGGCGAGCCCGCGCCATCGCCATCGACGGTCCGGGTGGCTTCGGCGCATCCATTTGTTCCCGACATGATTCAGTCCTCGGCAGGCCGTATCCGGGGCGAGGTTCCGATGCCGGAAGGCCGGCCCTACAGCCTCGGCAATACCTCTGCCGATTACGCCTCGATCAATGCGACCTCGGAAATGTCCGCCTCCAGCCGCTCGCGCGGCCGCGTCTTGGAGAACCCGCGGGCGGTGTCCTACGAGAACGAGGCCGGCTATGCGGCCCCGGTTTCGGCTTACATGCCGGTCGATCCGCGCGGGCCAAGCGAAGTGCTCAACGGGCGCGGGTTGTACTAGGTAGCCTCGCTGGGCGAAGCAGGCTCACCCCTTCAGGAAAGCGATCAAGGCCGCGTTGACCTCGTCCGGCCGTTCCTGCTGGATCCAGTGGCCGGCGCCGTCGAGGATCAGCTTCTGCTTCAAATTCGGCAGCACGCGCGTCATGTCCTTGACTTGCCTGGCGCCGATCAGGCCGGTGATGACGCCGTCTTCCGAACCGGCAATGAAGAGGGAAGGCTGGTGGATCTGCGCGCCCTGCCATGGGGCGGTCAGCTCCCAATTGCGATCGATGTTGCGATACCAGTTCAGCCCGCCGCGGAAGCCGGACTTTCGGTAGATCTCCGCGAAGTAGGCGAGGTCGGCCTCGGTCAGCCAGTTCGGGAGTGGCCGATTCGGACTAGCGCCGGCGAGGAAGCCCTTGCCCTCCTGGATATAGTGATGGGCCGACGGATCGGACGATCCGCGTCCGGCCAGCACGATTCGCATCGTGGTAGCGACATCGCGCTCGAGCTCGGCCTCGGCTTCGCCGGGGGTCTGAAAATACTGCCAGTAGAAATTGGTGATGCCGTTTTTCCGCAAGGTCTCGAGCGGCAGGCTGCGTCCGCGGAAGGGCGGGGGAACGCTCAAGCCTGCGACCTTGGTGAAGATGTCGGGGCGGAACATCGCCGCGTGCCAGGCGACCGGCGCACCCCAGTCGTGGCCGATGATGACGGCCTGCTTCTCGCCTAGCGCCGCCACCAGCGCGACCATGTCGCCGACATTGTCGAAGATGGTGTAGGCGCTGATTTCCGCCGGCGCGCTGGTCCGGCCGAATCCCCGCATGTCGGGGGCGACGACGTGGAAGCCGGCATCCGCGATCGCGGGAATCTGGTGCCGCCAGGAATAGGACAGTTCGGGCCAGCCGTGGCAGAGCACCACCAGCGGCCCCTGGCCCTGCTCGACGACAAACAAGTCGATCCCGTTGGCGGAAATAGTCCGTGACGATGGCATCGCGTTTCCGCCCCGTTTTTCGTATTTTGTGGAGGAGTTGCAGCACCGGCACGATACGTTCGTTCGTCCGGCGCCGCAATCCGACCGACACGGCCACAAGTCCCAAAACCTGTGTTGTTTGCGGTACTTCCAACTGTTAAAACGCACGGATTCAGGACATCGCCGATGGCAACCGAGACCTCCGCTTCCCGCAAACCTGACGCCGCGGCCGTCGTCCCATGGCGCAGCCTGATGGGCGCTGTCCTTGCGCTCGCCGTCGGCTGGGGCGGGATCGTCTATGCCGCCAACAACAGCGTGCAGGGCGCCAAGAAGGAAGACGGCGGCTTTGACGGCGATGCGCCGACCGCCATCCTGATCGAGGCGTCCAGCGGCAGCGTGCTGTTCGAAAAGAACGCCGACGAATTGCGCGCGCCTTCCAGCATGATGAAGCTGATGACGGTCGAGGTCGTCTTCAACGCCATCAAGGAGGGGAAGGTCAAACTGACGGACGAATACCGGATCAGCGAGAACGCCTGGCGCAAGGGCGGCGCGCCGGCCGGCGGCTCGACCATGTTTGCCATCCTCAACAGCAAGGTGTCGGTGGACGACCTGCTGCATGGCGCGATCATCCAGAGCGGCAATGATTCCTGCATTGCGCTCGCCGAAGGCATGGCCGGCAACGAGCGGATCTTTGCCGCCGACTTCCTGACCAAGCGCGCCCGCGAGCTCGGCCTGACGAAGTCGACTTTCGGCAACTCCAACGGCTTGCCCGATCCCGCGAACAAGATGACGGTCCGGGAGCTGGCAAAACTCGCGCGCCACCTGATCCTGACCTATCCCGACATGTACAAATTGTTTGGCGAGCGGGAGTTCACCTGGAACAAGATCCGGCAGCAGAACCGCAATCCGTTGCTGAATACGCTTAACGGCGCCGATGGGCTGAAGACGGGCTACACCAAGGAGGGCGGCTACGGCATGGTCGGCTCGGCGGTGCAGAACGACACGCGACTGATCGTGGTGATCAACGGGCTCGAGGATCCCGACGATCGCGCCTCCGAGGCCAAAAAGATGCTGGAATGGGGTTTCCGCAATTTCGAAACGCGCACGCTGTTCGCGGCTGACCAGCCCGTCGGCTACGCAAAAGTGTTCGGCGGTGAAAGCCGCTCGGTAAAGCTTGCCAGCCCCGTGCCGATCAAGGTGATGGTGCCGAAGAACGGCGGCGAGAAACTGATCGCGCGCATCGTCTACAACGGCCCGGTGCGGGCGCCGGTGCAGGCCGGCCAGCCGGTCGGCGTCGTCAGGGTGTGGCGCGGCACCCATGTCGCCGGGGACACGCCGGTCTACGCCGCGGAATCGATCGGCACCGGCTCGACCATGCGCCGCGCGATCGACGGCGCCAGCGAGCTCGTCATCGGCATGTTCCGCGCGAGCGCAGAGAAGCTCTGAGCATGACCCAGGCAACGCTGCAGCGGCCTTCCGGACGTGGGAGGTTCATTACCTTCGAGGGCGGCGAGGGCTCCGGAAAGTCCACGCAGATCAAGAAGCTTGCCGAGCGCCTTGCGTCGGCAAAGCTGCGCGCCATCGTCACCCGCGAGCCGGGTGGCTCGCCGGGCGCCGAGATCATGCGCCATCTCGTGCTGTCGGGGATGGGCAAGCTGCTTGGACCGGAGGCAGAGACGCTGCTGTTCGCAGCCGCCCGCGACGATCACGTTCGTACGGTGATCCAGCCCGCGCTCAGCCAGGGGACGTGGGTGCTGTGCGACCGCTTCTCGGATTCGACCCGCGCCTACCAGGGCAGTCTGGGGCAGGTCTCGCCGAGCGTGCTCAACGCCATGCAGCGCGTCACCATCGGCGACCTCAAGCCCGACCTGACCATCATTCTGGACATCCCCGTGGAAGTCGGCCTGCAGCGGGCCGCCGCGCGCCGCGGCAGCGGCGCACCGGACCGTTTCGAGGCGGAAGACCTGCAGTTTCATCAGGATCTGCGCGATGCCTACCGGCAGATCGCCGCTGAGGACCCGCAGCGCTGCGTGCTGATCGACGCCAATGCCGATGCCGACACGGTCGCTGCGCGCGTCTGGACTGCGCTGCGCGAGCATGTGCTCGCGATCCCGAGCCCGGCGGGGACGGCATGAGCGCACGCAAGACCGAGCAGGAGGTGGCGGTCAGGCATCCCCGCGAAACGGCCGACTTGTTCGGTCACCGCGAGGCGGAGATGGCATTGCTCAATGCCTATCGCAGCGGGCGCATTCCGCATGCCTGGCTGATCGGCGGTCCCCAGGGCATCGGCAAGGCGACGCTGGCCTATCGCATGGCCCGCTTCGTGCTCGCCCATCCCAAGCCCGTGGCGCCTTCGGTACAAAGCGTCGAGACGCTTGCGCTCGATCCGGATGATCATGTCGCGCGCCAGATCACGGCCGGCGCGCATGGCGGGCTGCTGGTGCTGGAACGCGGCCTCAACGATCGCGGCGTGATGCGGACGGTGATCACCGTCGACGAGACGCGGGAGACCATTTCGTTCTTCGGCTCGACGGCTGCGGTCGACGGCTGGCGCGTCTGCATCGTCGACACCGTCGACGAACTCAATCCGAACGCCGCCAATGCGCTGCTCAAGATCCTCGAGGAGCCGCCGCTGCGATCGCTGTTCCTGCTCGTCAGCCATTCGCCGGCGCGGGCCTTGCCGACGATCCTGTCCCGCTGCCGCAAGCTGCCGCTGCGGCCGCTGGCGACCGACGACGTCATTCGTGCGGCCTCAAAGGCCGCTGACATCGCACCCGACGATCCCGCGCTATCGGAAGCTGCCGAAGCCTCGGAGGGCAGTGTATCTCGCGCGTTGACGCTGCTCGGCGGCGACGCGCTGAAGCTGCAGCAGCGGACCGCGGCGCTGCTGGCGACGCTGCCGCAGGTCGACCCGCGTGAACTGCATGCGCTTGGCGATGCGCTCGGCACCAGCGACCGGGTGGCGCTGGCTGCTTTCATCGACGGCATCGATCGCTGGATCGGCGAAAAGCTGCGCGCTGGCGACGCCAATGCGAATCTGCCCCGCCTTGCACGGCTGGCGGAGGTATGGGAAAAGATCATCCGCGCCGCGCGCGACACCGAATCCTACAATCTGGAGCGAAAACCGCTGGTTTTCTCGGTGTTCGGAATGCTTGCGGAAGCAACGCGGTAACGCTCCGTCCAACAACAATCCCGACAATTTTCGACATATAAAAGGAATTCGTGGTGGCGAAGGCTGGAAAGAAAGCTTCGAAAAAGCGCAAAGCGAAAAAGGTTCGCAAGTCGCCACCCGTGCGCGCCGGCAAGAACGCTGCGGGGAAGAAGCGGGCAGCCAAGAGCAAGCGCGCCGCGAAGAAGGGCGGCAAGGCGTCGAAGAAGACTGCCAGCAAAGTCGCAAAAAAAGCATCCAGGAAAGCGGCGAAGAAAGCCACCAAGAAGCCGGCCAAGACATCGGCCAATAAAACATCTGCCAACAAGGCATCTGCCGCGAAGCCGGCGGAAAAGCCGGCCAAGAAAGCCGCATCAAAGAAACGTGCCGTAGCGCTCGAAGCCAAGCTTGAATTGCAGGCGACGCCTGCAGTCGAGACTCCGGAGGTCGCTGCACCGCGTGCAACGCCGGCTCCGAAGGCTAAGCCGACAGTGGCTGCCGAACGCAACACGTACTTCATCACCACGGCGATCGCCTATCCAAACGGCCTTCCGCACATCGGCCACGCCTATGAAGCGATTGCGACCGACGCGCTGGCGCGGTTTCAGCGGCTCAACGGCAAGGATGTGTTTTTCCTGACCGGCACCGACGAGCACGGCCTGAAGATGGTGCAGACCGCCGAGAGCGAAGGCATGAGCGTCGCCGATCTTGCCGCGCGCAATGCGGGCCGGTTCAGGGAGATGGACCAGCGTCTCAACGTGTCGTTCGACCGTTTCATCCGCACCACGGAGCCCGACCATCACCGCTCGGTTCAGGAGGTCTGGAACCGGATGCAGCAGAACGGCGACATCTACATCGATACCTATGCCGGCTGGTATTCGGTGCGCGACGAAGCCTATTACGCCGAGGAGGAAACCGTTCTCGGCGAGGACAATGTGCGCCGCGGCCCACAGGGCTCGCCGGTCGAGTGGGTGGAGGAGAAGAGCTACTTCTTCAAGCTGTCGGCCTATCAGGACCGTTTGCTGGCGCTTTACGAAAGTCAGCCCGATTTCATCGGACCGGATTCGCGCCGCAACGAAGTCATCAGTTTCGTGAAGGGCGGCCTGAAGGACCTGTCGATCTCGCGCACGACGTTCGACTGGGGCGTCAAGGTGCCCGATGACCCCGAGCACGTGATGTATGTCTGGGTCGATGCGCTGACCAACTACATCACAGGCGTCGGCTTTCCCGACGAGAACGATCCGAACTGGCGCTACTGGCCGGCGGACGTGCACATCATCGGCAAGGACATCATCCGCTTCCACGCGGTGTACTGGCCGGCGTTCCTGATGTCCGCAGGTATCCCCGTGCAGAAGCGGGTCTTTGCCCACGGCTTCCTGTTCAACAGGGGCGAGAAGATGTCGAAGTCGGTCGGCAACGTCGTCGACCCCTTCAACCTGGCCGATCAATATGGCGTCGACCAGATGCGCTACTTCTTCCTGCGCGAGGTGCCGTTCGGACAGGACGGCAACTACAACCATGAAGCCATCGTCGCGCGCATCAATGCCGATCTTGCCAACGATCTCGGCAACCTGGCGCAGCGTTCGCTGTCGATGATCGCCAAGCAGCTTGGCGGCGTGCTGCCGGAGCCTGGCGAATTCACCGACAACGACAAGGATATCCTGGCGGAGGCAGATGCCATGCTGGCGGCGTCACGGACCGCGATGGCGACGCAGCAGATCCATCAATGGCTGAACGTGGTGTGGTCTGTGGTCGCGGAAGCCAACCGCTATTTTGCGGGCGAGGCGCCGTGGGCGCTGGCCAAGACCGATCCTGACAGGCAGAAAACCGTGCTGTATGTCACCGCGGAAGTGGTGCGCCAGGTCGCCATCCTGACGCAGGCGGTGATGCCGGACGCGTCAAGCAAGCTGCTCGACAGCCTTGGCGTTCCCGAGGACTTCAGGGATTTTGCGGCGATCGGCACGCGCATCAAGGCCGGCGCGACGCTGCCGCCGCCGGTCGGGGTGTTTCCGCGCTACGTCGAACCAAAGGCGGATTGAGCCGTTTGCAAGCCATGCTCGTCGACAGCCATTGCCATCTCGACTTTCCGGACTTTGCCGAGGATCTCGACGCCATCGTCGCGCGCGCCGAGACCGCGGGTATCGGCCGTATTGTCACCATCTCGACCCGGGTCAAGCGGCTCGGCGGCCTGCTCGCCATCGCCGAGCGGTTTCCGAACGTCTATTGCTCGGTCGGCACCCATCCGCATCAGGCCGATGAGGAAGACGGCATTCCCGCCAGCGAACTGATCGAGCTGACGAAGCATCCGAAGGTCGTGGCGCTGGGCGAGGCGGGCCTGGATTATTTCTATCAGCACGGCTCGCGCGAGGCGCAGGAGCGCGGCTTTCGTGCGCATATCGCAGCCGCACGAGCGACCGGCCTGCCGCTGGTGATCCACACCCGTGAGGCCGACGCGGACTGCGGCCGCATCCTCGAGGATGAGGTGGCAAAGGGACCATTTCGGGCGGTGCTGCATTGCTACACCGGCGGGCGGGAGTTGGCGATGAAGGCCATCGGCCTCGGCCTGTCCATCTCCTTCACGGGCATCCTGACCTTCAAGAAGTCCGAAGCCTTGCGCGAGCTCGCCGCCGAACTGCCGGCAGACCGCATCATGGTCGAAACCGACTCGCCGTATCTGGCGCCCGGCAAGTTTCGCGGCAAGCGCAACGAACCGTCCTACGTGGTCGAAGTCGCAAAGGTGCTGGCGGAAACACGCGGCGTCTCGCTGGAGGAGATTTCGCGGCAGACGACCGAAAATTTCTTCCGCCTGTTCTCAAAAGTGCCGACACCGAAGGCGGCTGCATGACGGTGACGCTGACAATCCTTGGCTGCGGATCATCCGCCGGCGTGCCGCGCCCAGCGCTCGGCTGGGGCGCGTGCGATCCCAACAATCCCAAAAACCGCCGCCGTCGCTGCTCGCTGCTGGTCGAGCGCACGGGCGCGCACGGCATCACGCGGATCGTGATCGACACTTCGCCCGACCTGCGCGAGCAGTTGATCGACGCCGAGGTCGACCACATCGACGCGGTGTACCTAACGCATGAGCACGCCGACCAGACCCACGGCATCGACGATCTACGCTCGGTCGTGCTGCACCAGCGCCGGCGCATTCCAGTCTATTTCAATCAGTCGACCGCCAAAGACATCATGGCGCGATTCTCCTATTGCTTCATCTCGCCGGAGGGCAGTGACTATCCGCCGATCCTGACGCGGCATTCGATCGAAGCGGGCGAGAGTCATGAGACCGAAGGGAAGGGCGGACCGCTAAAACTGTCCGCCTTCCTGGTACACCACGGCAGGATTCCCGCGCTTGGCTTCCGCATTGGGGCCGCCGCCTACACGCCCGACCTCCACGACATTCCCAAGGAGAGTTGGCCGGCGCTGGAAAACCTCGACCTCTGGATCGTGGACGGGCTGCGTTATGCCGCCCACTCCAGCCATTTCAGCGTCAACGACGCGCTTGGCTGGATCGAGCGCTTCAAGCCGAAGCGCGCCGTCATCACCAACATGCATTCCGACCTCGATTACGAGGTGCTGCGCCAGAGCCTGCCGGCCGGCGTGATCCCGGCCTATGACGGGATGCGCCTGGAGCTCGGCTAGGACCCGCAGCGCGGCATCTCGGCGACTACAGCGGCGTTCGGTATGATCGCGCGCAGATCGACATCACGGGCAAGCGCAACATAATCCTTCGTCTCCGCTGTCCTCAGATAGGTGGTGAAGTAGATCGGACCGTCCGGCAACTCGCCGGCCTTGCATGCTTGCGGCCGTACCGAAATCGAGATCGAACCTTTCTGGCCCGAGTTTTGGCCGGCGGTTTTCCTGGCGATCAGTTCACTGCGAAAGGCCTTGAGGCGAGCGAGATCGGAATCGTCGATGCGATAGGCGAAGATGTGGCTGTCGGCGCCTGTCTCACGCGTCAGCTCGGCCGGTTCAGGCAATTCGCGCAGCATGAAGTCGCGTGCCTCCTCCGGCGCGCGGCCGACCTGCACCGCAATTCGCAACGCGACACCATTTGGCTGGGGCCGCAGCATGCGCGGCAATTTGATAGCGGCGCGCAATTGAGCGGGGTCCGAAGTCTCGAAGTCGACCCGGGCGAGCTTCACCATCGAGGTCACCGGCATGTGGCTGCAGCCAGCCATCGCCGTTATCAGCAGAACATGCAGGAGAAAGGGCAGGAGGACTCGTGGGTTCATTGGAATCAACCATATTGACGATGAATAATTATTGTAATACGATAATTAAATCTCGCGTCAATAGGATTGACCCATGACCTCTTTCGACCACGCGGACCGCCTCCGGCGTTTCTCCAAGGCAATGGCGATGCTGACCACGCTTGGCATCTTGTTGATCGCGGTCGCCATGATCCTGGTGTTTCTCATTCCCGACTGGACGCGAAACCTCCTGCTGGCGCGACTGGGCCAGGCCGGGCGCGATCTCTCATTGTCGCCGGGGCGCCTGATCGCCGCTGCCGCCATCACCGCCATTCCGGTCGGTGTGCTGTTGTTCGGCCTTTGGCAGGTCCGCGCGCTGTTCCTCAATTTCGCCAATGGCCATGTATTCACGCTGGCCAGCGCGCGGCGGCTGCGCGATTTTGCCGGGGCCGTTCTGGCGCAAGCGGTTCTTGGACCGCTGTCGTCGACGGCGTTGATGCTCGCGTTCACGCTGGACAATCCGCCGGGCAGGCGCGAACTCGTTATCACCCTGTCTGTGCACGACTATTTGGCGCTGATTGTCGGCGGCGTGCTGCTCGCGGTCGCCTGGGTCATGGTGGAAGCGACCCGCATCGCCGATGAAAATGCGTCCTTCGTCTGAGGTGGGATTTGATGCCGATCATCGTCAATCTCGATGTCATGCTGGCGCGGCGGAAGATGCGCTCGAAGGAGCTCGCCGAACGCATTGGAATCACTGAACAGAACGTCTCGCTACTGAAGTCAGGCAAGGTCAAGGGCGTGCGCTTCGATACGCTCGCGCTGATCTGTGATGCGCTGGACTGCCAGCCCGGCGACATTCTGGAATATCGCGACGATGCCGCAGGCGCCGAGCCTGCACGTCGCGCACGCGGCTAAATGTGTCATCCTCACCAACGCACATTGTAGACTAAAAGACACCGCGGCAGGGCCTTTCGCACGGCCTCGTACCGGCCTATGAGGGGATCAAGCTGGCGCTTGAGAACCAGAGCAGGGTCGGCCGCGCATCGCACACACCCGATCGCAGGCCGCGGAGGAATGTCGATGATTGGCCTGTTCTTTGAAGTCCAAACGAGGCCCGGACACCGCAATCAATATCTTGATCTTGCGGCGTCGCTGAAGCCCGATCTTGAGGCGATGGGTGGCTGCCTCTTCATCGATCGCTTCAGGAGTTTGACACGGGAGAACCTGCTATTGTCCTACCAGATCTGGCAGGACGAGGCGGCTTTGACGGCCTGGCGGGCCCACGCCCGCCATCATGATGTCCAGACCATCGGCCGCGAGCGCGTCTTTTCGGACTATCGCATCCGCATTGCCCAGGTCATCCACGAAGCAAGGCCCGGCCAGCCGGTCTGGCAGCCCGAGCGCCGCACGCCCTACAACGATCCGGCAAGGCGCAAGCCGACCTATATCCTCGCGTCGGAATCGAAGCATGCCGCGCTACCGGCCGAGACCGAATGGCGTCGCGATGCTTTCGCGAGCGTCTATCGTGAGGAGCATTTTGCGCACCTGATCGACTTGCCGGACGATCGCGCCGGCGTCGAATTCGGCCCTCGGTTGTTTGCCGATCCGACAACTCAGTACTTTCGTGTCCTCGAAGTGATGCGTGATTACGGCATGCATGAGCGAGCTGAAGCGCCGCAATACTATCCGCCCGTGGAACGAGCATCAGCATAGAGCCTTCATTCAGTCGCTGAGCGACATTCTGATGTCGTGGCCGTTGATGGCGTAGAGCTCGAGCACCCGCTCAAAAGTGATCGCGCTCTGCTGCTCGACTGCAAGAGGATGGTCGGTGGGTTCCAGCAACACGCGCGGTCGCTGTCGTCCGCTCACCGGATGAACCTGACATTTGAGGTTCAGCGTATTGGGATAGCCCTCAAGTCGATTGGAGAACCACCCGAACCAAGGGCCGAGGCCGTCCTGCTCGCCGCTATCGAACGTATTGACGTAGCGCACAAAGTTCTGGCGCGACAGCGTCGCCCACACACCGAAGCCGAATTGTCGCCCACCGCTGCCTCGGATCGGCAGCTCAAGCACCGCGCGCACAAAGAAATGCTGCCCCTTCAAAACGCAGAAATCCTCGGAGAGGAAGTTACCGTTGGGGTCAAGCGCGCTGTTGGGCGCCTTGTCCTCATTACCGGGCCACTGCTCGGGCTTGCCGCAAGCAAAGTCAAACAGGCCTTGATGGGTTTCGCCGCAGGCAACACATGTCCACGGACGGTCCCATAGCCGACGCCAGCGCGGGTCGGTTCCCAGATCGAGATTGTCGTCCATTGGATTCACGTGCGTCAGGCCGAAATCGCCTTTGCCGAGTCTACCTGATTGCGCAGCATGAATTTTTGAATTTTGCCGGTGGACGTCTTCGGGATGGTACCGAACACCACCGCCTTCGGCGTCTTGAAGCCGGACATGTGGCTGCGGCAGAAGGCGATGATCTCGGCTTCCGTTGCCTTGGCGCCGTCCTTCAATTCGACGAAGGCGCAGGGCACTTCACCCCATTTGGAATCCGGCTTTGCTACTACCGCTGCGAACAGCACCGCGGGATGCTTGTAGAGGACGTCCTCGACCTCGACGGAGGAGATGTTTTCGCCGCCGGAGATGATGATGTCCTTGGAGCGGTCCTTGATGATGATATAGCCGTGCTCGTCGAGCACGCCGAGATCGCCGGTGCGAAACCAGCCGCCGGCGAAGGCTTCCTGCGTCGCCTTCTCGTTCTTCAGATAGCCCTTCATCACGATATTGCC
>Ga0081540_1002797_pt1 | contig 14144 bp, 23 predicted proteins | sample TabmetS2T1R1_FD_71024 | JGI IMG/M metagenome (GOLD analysis project Ga0081540, IMG submission 71024) | Tabebuia heterophylla rhizosphere microbial communities from the University of Puerto Rico - S2T1R1 | ecosystem: Host-associated > Plants > Roots > Rhizosphere ... | reverse complement strand
AAAAATAGCGTCAATCTACGCTCAGTACCAATTGGTTCGCAAAACCATGGCTAGATCATCCAAGCAGCAGCTTATCGCGGGATTGGTCACGGGAACACTCCGAAAATACTGGATTGGAGTATCGATCCAATGCCCGCTTCGGGTCGAAAGGCGACCTTCCGCGCCACTTAGTGCATACAGTTGGCGTCACCCCTGAGCTGCTCCAATAGCCCCTTGGCCTCCTTCAGAACCGGCGCGTCGAGGTCTTCGGCGAACCCAGCCGTAGATCGGCTACCTGGCTATGCTGCCGCGGGCTTCATCATCCGATTGGCTTCCAGCCTTCGATCGACCAGTGCCACTATAGCATCGAGGGCGGGGTGCCTCATGCCCTTCTGCTTCGCGGCAAGTTGAACGAGCTTGTCCGCGCGCTCGATATTCGGGGCACCGTTGTCCAGGGCGCGGGCGGCAGAGGCAGGACGCGACAGGTTCTCCGCTGCCGCCGCGTACTTTTCGAAAGGCACCAATTCGTCACGCGAGGCACCAATCTTGACACATACGTCGAGCACGAAATCGTAGATGGAGCGCGACGCTTCCAGATCCGAATGAACTGCCTCCCGGGCGGTCCGCATCCCGTCCTCGGTTATGCACCGGTAGTTCCCTGCCATCAGCATGGCCCACTTGGCAAAGGGTACGAAGATCGAGTCGTAAAACCGCAACTTCACCGGCAATTGTATCCTGCCCTCGGGGGCATCGAAGCGCGCAGCATCGATCTCCTTTTCCAACCGCCTCACGATCTCGTTCCCCTTCGCGATATCGAACCGGGCGACCTTGAAGTTCGTCGGCAGAGTCACCTGCAGTACGTTGGCCTTTTCGTCCGGCGGCCTTATTGCCTGGGGATCGGGACTGCAGAGCGTCAGGGTAGCGGGATCGAATTCCTCCCAGACTTCCGGCGCCGTATAAGCGGGCCTAAGCAGCTCGGAATCTATCCCAGGAACGCGCCTCATATAGGGAAACGGCGGCATGTTCATGATCGACATACACGGCACCCGCGATGTTGCCACTGCGTTCATAAGCTCCCGCACTCCGGGCGATCCATATTGGGGCTCCTGCATCGCCAGCCCGATGAGATCGTATTCGCGAGGGTCGACGTTCGTCGCTCCCGCTGCCGACACTCGGCCGGGCAGCTTGCGTGAATCGAGCTCGATGGGTTCGCTCCTGCCGCGGATCGGAATCCGAACACGGAACCCTTCGGAATTGATCACATCTGCCTCGGCCGGAAGACAGACAAGTTTCACCGAATGCGCGCCGAGCAGTACCTTCGACGCAAGCAACGAACCGTATGAAGCGCCGAGGATGAGAATGTTGTATGTCGACATCGTCGGGTTTCCTTTGAGATCTTCGCTCGGGTTTACTGCAGCCTGCTTTGTGCCATCGGCCGGCCGACGCGAACGATACGGTCCGGTTGGCGGTTGGATCAACCCGCCGGCCTAACCATCAAAGGTGATCAGCGCGCCTGCAACGCAACCACGGCGGAGATCTCCTCAAGAAGAGCCGCGTGCTGCTCCCAAGGTATGCTGTCAACACTCATCTGCGGTCGCCCGGGATTATCGATCCGGCTGTCATCGATCGCCTGCCCGGTTTCCACCGCCGCCGAAAGGAACCGGTGATCCATATCGCGATTGAAATAACGCAGGAGAGCATCCTGCAACGCTGGCTTCGTGCAGGCCATTGCAGCAAGGAGCCCATACCCTCCCCAGTTCGACACGCCGGCGACGATGAGTGAATCGACTGGAGTCGTCGCTGCGATCACCTTGCCATTGGGAATTCCGCTTTCGATGATCTTCTTGGGCAACGATCCCATCCCAATCTCGTTGCCCCCGTCCCCGATGCCGATCGTGTACCAGCGACGCTTCGCGGCGGGGTCGCTAAAGAGAAGATGGAGCGGCGCTGTTTCGCGCGACATGTCCCATCCGTGCTCCCGGTGGGGCTTTCCATCCGAAGCCGGAGAAGCCCGCTCTATTGCGATCAAGTGAGTGATCGGCCGATCGCCTGTCTCTAGGTACTGCCGCAGGCGGAGAACCGAGCTCTCCGTCGTCGACACGACCTCAAGATTGACGTTCATCGGCAGCGCATCGACCACGGCCCATACCGCCTTTGCACACGGTGTGTCGGTAATGACCGTTACCGGGATGCCTGCATTTGCAAGGCCCGCGGCGAGATGGGCCATCCCGCCGAGCCCGTCCGTTTCCGGAGAAGGCGGCTCCGCGTGCCGGATATAGAAGCCGGTAACGATGCCGACATGCGCGTTGGGCGTGTTCATGATGGCCTCTGCGGCGCGGGCAAGATTGCCTCTTGCCCACTCCGTCATCTGGCCGATATCGCGTTTTAACTTTGCGCCCGATGATCGCCTCGATCCGGGCTACCGACTCGTTCACTGTATCGACCTCGACTTGCCTTTTCGAAGGTGCCGGGTTGGTTCCGCTGGGTTTTTCAGGTCGGCTTCCGGGGGTGGAATAGCTCTTCGACGGACTGTTTCGGATCCTTGATCCGAGAGCGGTCCTTGCGGTCGTTCTTCTTTGCTTCGAGCTTCTGCAGGAAACGAAAACGCGGCGATTGGGTCGCGTGCCCCGATCGGCCGTGCTTGGTCATGCCGAAGCCCTTTTGGCCCCTAACCGTCATTTGATCGCCAACGAAAACTGTGCGGCTCACTTCTTGCACCGGCGAGCCGCCTCCGGAGCCAACTTTCATGCGGTTCGCCGAAACCACGATCAGAGGCAAAGGATAGCCCTGATCGTCAAAAGGCGCGAGGGCCGGGACGGTCGATTTGCGGGAACAGATGCTGCAATCCGGCGCGCTGAAATGCGTAAAACATCGCCACGATTGATCAAGCTAAGGTTGCCTGCTTCATAGACCTCCATCCGGCCTTGCACTTCGATCTTATGCTCGTGGAGCATCAGCAGGATCCGTGAGCACCGTCGCCATGCCAAACGCATCGCGACGCTCGAATGAAGCGGTTTCGAATTTGAGGCCCAATTCCCTCGCGCGGCGCCAGGAGTCGTCAAGCTCCACGCGTGCCGGCCGGCGGGCAATCTCCACGTATTTGTCCCGGTACTTGGCGCTTGTCGGATCACAGAAATTGTCAGGATGGAATTGCGCCATCACGTTCACCGGCGCCGCCGGCACACGCTCGGCAATCCATTCCAACACTGGGTACGTGCAACACTCGACGTGATTTGGCATCACCAGGTGGCGGATGGAAAAATCTTCTCCCCAGTCGTCGAGCAGCGCAATGTTGCGCGTTACGGTCTGCCAGTACCATGGCGTCTTCGCCAGCGTCATGGCGCAACAGCCGGGCCCGAATTTGAAATCAGGAAGCCAGACATCGATCAGGACGCGCAGGATCTTCATGCTTTCGAGCGTCATGAAGAAGTTGCTGTTCCACAGCATCGGTGCATTGAACTTCCCGTCATAGGCAGCGGCACTGGCCACCTCGTCTAACCAGAAGAAGCGGTCAGCCTTCGCCTTGCGCGCGCGTGCCAATTCTGTCCGCGTCGGCGCATAGTCGCGGCCCAATAGCGCGATGGCGTCGACGATGGCATGCAAGTGAATGACGACCTCCCCGCCGACCCAATTGATGTTGTGGCAGCCTTCGCGGCGCAGCGTCCACGCCATCGCCGCCAGCGTGCGCGGATCCGTCTCCTCGCCGTTGTCTTTATCGGTGCTGATATCGCCGTTCTGGCAGAAAGCGCACCGCATGTTGCACGAGGTGAAGAAGATCGTGCCTGAGCCCTGCGTCCCGCGATAAAACAGCTCCTCACCGGTGTGATGGAAATGCGAGCTGACCCGTGAGCCAGAGGCGAGCTTGCACGCGCCGAATTTGGCGCCCACCACGCGGTCGACGCGGCAATTCCATGGACAGAAATTGCAGTGAGTGAGCATGCGGTATGCGAGCTCGCGGCACAGTTCCAGCAGGCTCGGCCCATCCCCCGCGGGCGGCAAACGCCCACCTCCCCTGATCTCCTGCCACCGTGTGAGAAAAATCGGCGTGAGGCGGTCGAACTCGGCCCAGAGCACGTCCTCGCTGCTTGCCAAAAGGTCGAGCGGTGTGCCGACCGTCGCAGCAATGCGAAACTTGGCGGGCGCCGGTTCTGACGGCCGGCCGTCTCGATATTTCTATTGGGATGACCTTCCGGGCCGCAGGCTGAAGACCGAACACGCTCACAAGCGAGAGAGCGCTGGAGCAGGCCAAGGCGTTTGCCCGCAACGAGCAGGACAAGCTCATTGAGGAACTCCGCGGCAAGAGATAGCCTTACGATCGGTCGTATAGTGCAGTTGTGTCATGCATGGTTCAGGCTGGACGCCCTCGATCGTCCACGGTGAGGATCAAACCGTTTATTTGGTCCTGGACGATTTCGGCAGACAGGGCCGTGCATGGTGCGAGACCGATGCGGAGGCGACAGACCTCGAGACGATCATTACCTATTTACTGGAGGGGCAGTACACAAACTCCGTTCGCGTTGTCGGATTTAACACCGCCGAGGGCTGGGCGCGCGATGTTTCTGTGGACGTTGCCGATGAGCTGCGCGGACGTTGTGGTCTAGAGAGCGCGGGGGTACCGGCCTATCTGGAGACGTTCGTCAATCGCCACGATCGAGCGCCGCGCCGGCTGGTCTAAACTCAAAGCGCGAGCATCAGCATGTAGATCGCACTGCCGCTGAATGCTACCGTCAGAACTATCAAAAGTAAGAATTCCCAATCCGCCATGGTATAAGCCGCCCTGACCGGCAAAATTGCTACTTTTCCCGAGCTGGGGAACGACTTCTAGTTTGTCGCGAGGAACCCATCATTCGCTTTAGGGACGGTTCGTCACCATCTCGCGATCATGAGAGCGGCGTGCGACATGATGCTGGAGAGAACCCAGCCTCGCCGGTAATGAATCGGGCGAAAGATGCGTTCTCGTAGACCGCCGGGTGGCGACGCCTTATCACAGTGCGTTGAACGAAATCGTTCTTCACTCCTGACGAAAAGCTCCAGAAACAAAATCCTTTCACTTTGCAAGGCAGGCAACGCCCCCGAAGGGGAGAGAGTGGTATGCGTAGTATGATCTTCGGCGCCACGTTACTCGCGGTCGCATCCGTAATGTTTCACAGTCTGATCTCAGCCTCACTTGTTGCAGCTCAAGAAGCTAAGCAGGAGGCGACCTTCTCGGAACGATTTGCTCCAGTGCTCAAATCGTGTGAGGGCTGATGGTGCGAAAGAAAACCCCGCCGGATAGGACGGCGGGGCTAAGTTGGCGTTCAACACGCACGCCCAGACACCTTCCTGCGCTCCATCACCCTCCGCCTCAGCCGCGAAGAAGCGCTGGAACAGGCAAAGGTACTGGCGCGGACTGAGCAGGATAAGCTGAAGTGAGGAAAGCCCGACCTGCAAGCGGGGAGTCGCGACAGGTCGGGCAGTTCTGGAGTGCTGCCGGTCGGCCTGGGGGCTTAACCGGCAGAGTCATTACCTGCCTGCGATTCGGTCTTTTTTCCGCCGAGGACTCGCCTGCTTCCGGACTAGTCCCATATCTTCTGGACTATAGGTTGCTTGTGTTGCGAGGACAGCGGTTGGGTATGCGAGAACCATCCCGACCAGCCTTGGGAAGGCCCGCACGCTTGCCAGTGCGGAGGCGCCGGCATGCCCTGCCCCAAGTGCAATCCGTCCAGTCAGGACGAGCCGCCACGGCTTCCAAAAGGGGTCAAGCCTGATGCTTAAGGCACGGCGCCCTGCCCGGGAGTTGGGGGCAATCGAGAGGCAGGGGCCGTGCAGGCCAGTGGAGCGCACCGGCCCGATGAATCGACCGCCGACAAGCCTGATAGTTCCTAGATCCGCAGTGAGGCGGCCGCTTAACGAGCAATGATCCAAGTGGCTCCCGCTAAAACAGCACCGAGGGCGATCGATATTGCTAGTGCGGTCAGGAAAGCTTGACCCATTCCCAGATCGTCAAAGCGAGGATTCCAGTCGGCGCGATTGCTGCACTGGCTTTTAGGGAACGAGAGAGCGCCGCTAGATGCGGTGGCGCATGGTGCCACTCTTTTTACTGGCAATGCCTCACATCGCGAAAAGCAAAATGCAGATCGCGCCGACCGCTAGGGCCAGCGTGGATCTGTCCAGTCGATCCGCTCCATTGAGCTAAAATCAAACTGCGGGTAGATCGCGCTGAAGTGGAGTACGAGGGAACAATCGGCGGCCCGGCACACCGCCCCCGCCGCACGTGTGCCGGGCCTAACCAGTCCTCGCGCTGATCGAATCGTGACCGGCTAGCCTCGATACTGCGGCGGCAGTGTGACTTTGGAAATTGCTCGGCTGCAACACTCGGCAAGAATACAGAGCGCAGCCTTGCACTGGTCACCAACTAGCCCGAATCACGATTGCATTTTCAGGCGTCGCCCTTCGGTCGATTTTACGCGCTGGTCGGACCGAAGCCGTCGACTCCCCGCTCCACTGCTTCAGCCCCAAGCCCTGGCGATGGAGCGGGGTAGCCATCGAGACCTTCGGCACCGCAGATCGTTGGGAGTGAGAGCCGCCCGCCGGGGCTGAGTCAAACGAAAGCTCTCCCGGCAGTCGTCCCCGTCCCCGCAACTCCTAGGCAACGTTCAGTAAAAAGCCCGGCCGCGGGGTTGGTGCAGGTCGGGCAATCATCAACGCCGAGGAACGGGGGCTGTGAACAACTGCTTTTGCCCCTCGCGCAAGCCATCTGACGGACCTACAGTGATCAGGTATTTTATTTGTTGTGTTGGGGGCCGCCGTGACCGAGGAATTTCGTAAAGAGCGCGCCATGACCGTGCGCGCCATGGCCGAAAAGGCCGATCCATTTACCAAGAAGCGTCTGCTCGCTTTGGCGGCCAAGTACGCCCTCGCGCAAAGGCCACTTACCCAGATCCCGTCTATCTCCGCAGAACTAGCTCAATAAGCCTGCCTTGGCGCGAGACTCGGGCTGAACGCACGGTAATGATGAAGCCTTATACGGCTGCCAACGCGACGGGAAGCCGTCCCCCAGTTCTGTGTGGGAGATCGCATCAGATTAAGCGATCTTGGAAAATCGGGCGCACCGAAAACCAAAGTCCAGACAGGCGTGGTTTTCAAAGTTCCTGAACCCTCTGTTGGTGGATTGTCGGTCCAAGTGATCTTTGATGGAAACAGGCAGCCAACTCGGATTCATCGCTCGTACATTGAGCTTGATGCCGATACTCAAGATTAAGCTAAGAGGCAGCCGGACCACTCTCCCGACATCGAAGATTCTCGGAGAGGCCATCGCGCCGCAATGTCGCTCTGCCGAACACGAAAGCAGCTGCGTTAGATTCCGCCGATCAACGCACGCGGCCTCAAGGGGCAGATACCGCGCTGGTGCCTCTTGAGGTCGCATTTTTGGTCGCGTCGCTGGTTAATCGAAATGGGCGTCCTTGCGTCCCGCCCGGCGGCGTTTGCTGTTTTCCTGCTCTATGGGTTTTCCTGGATCGTCTTCGGCAACGGTCTGGAATGGCATTCACTCGCAACACTAGCGACCTGGGGCATGACCCTCGTCATCCAAAGAGCAGAACATCGGGACACGCAGGCTATTCACGCCAAGCCGGATGAACTTCTGAAGGGTCTCGGTGGCCGCCATCAAGATGCAATGGGCGGGACACGGGGCAGCGCGCGGGCGCATCAGCGGGCGTTGATCCATACCCTGCCCGCCCGAGCGTCGGAAAAATTATGGTTTTCAATGGGATAGGAGCAGGGTCTTAATCCTTCCGAGCGCGCTTGAGACCTTGGTACTTCCCAACTATCCGCACCTGGGAAGCAACTGGAAAGCGCCAATCAGCAGCGGCGTTGATCACGCGATCGAGAAGCTGTTTCATCGCACGGATTTCCAACGACACAAAAGCCGAGGCGACGAAGCTCTTTAGGTCAGCACTGACATCACCCCGCAACATTCGGCGGCCACGCTCACAACCGTGGGGAAAAGGGTGCGCGGCCATGTCAGTCTTTATTGCCATTATCGATTTGTTCTATCGCGAATACTTCAAGACCAAGCTGGCAGAAATGAAAGCTCTGCCGTCCGTCCCGGCCGGCAAGTGATCGCATGCGCTATGTTGCAGTGGCCGTGACGGTCGCGATTGCCATTTGGGCCGTCATGGGTCCGCCGAGGTCGGAGACGCATTCGGCGCCGCGCCTGCTCGTCACCAGACATTAGCCTTCCCGGGTCAGTGCCAAAGCAGACTGACCGCTAGCGCGACGAGCGAAAACACGCTCGCCCCAATCAACACTGTGACGAACAGGTCGTCCCGGGTCATTCCGTGACGGTACCGAGATCGTAAGCTGACGGCCGTGCGACCCGGTGTCCCGGACGCGGGCGAAGTGACGCAGCCCCAATTGCGAAGGCTGCTCCGGGCTGATCCGGCGGCGTTACCTGGCTCCGCCGAGTCCACCGGTTATTGCTTGCTCGACTTCGTCGGCGAGCCGGCTGAAGTGCTGGTAGAGGCGATCGAAAAAGTCCCGCTTGGTCTTGTCCGTTGTGCCGTCGCTGCGAATTTGCGCGGCTTCCGCAGCGTCGCTTCGCAGCTTTGCGAGAGAAGCGTGATAATCCTTCATGACCGAGAGTATCCCATCTGCCCCCCGGTAATCATCGCCTTCTTCAAGCGAGGTATGTCCATTTCTGAACTGAAGGGCGGCCGACTTTTCCCGAAAAGCTCCTTAAAGTTCGGGAAAACAAGGTCAAGCCCGAAGATGAAGCCGCCGAAAAATGGCAGGCGATCCACTCCGCTTTGACCCTGGCACCTGTCCGATTTTCGGACGTCAGATGCTGATTTTCGGACGTCAGATGCTGAAGACTCACAGCCGGCCCTGCGCGATGCCCCAGTTGCCCAATTAGATGCAGCTCGCTTGGCTTGATGAGAACGGAATATTTGGCCTGCCCTGCTCCAAGTCCGCTCAGGCCCAAGGAGACGACACGGAACTAATGGTCTTTCGAACTGTTCTTTCATATCAGGAGGAGCCGATGGAAAGCCTGACCAAAAGAGAGCAACCGAACCGCTCGAAAATCAATGTGCACCAGCCCGATGAATTGAAGTGCTGGACTCGCGCGCTCGATGTGAGAAGAGAAGAGCTGCTCGCCGCAATTGACAAAGTTGGAAATTCTGCCACGGCCGTGCGGCGCGAGCTCGAACGGATGGCGTCCCGCCAAGAAGCGAATGCGAAAAAGCAGGAGTTTATCGAAAAAACCGCCGAATGTGCGAGGGAAGCACGGCATCAAGCAGCGCTTTTGCCGGAGGGTCCAATCAAGGACGCGCTTTTGGAAAAGGCCAAGGAGTATAATTCAGGCGTTCCGGAAGATCACTCGTACGAGTAAGCCTCGCTTGGTTTGCCAGCGTAGGGCACAATCTTGGACTTCAGCCCGTACGCTTCGTTAGGCGTGTCGTTCTTCGGGCTTCAACTCGTCCCACCTTCGTTCGATCTCTTCCATTTCGGCAATTATTTGCTTGAGTAGGATCAAGCCAATCGGGTCCGTCGTCTCTGCGGCAAGCAAGCGATATATTTGTAGCTCTTCGTGAAAGTCTTGCTTCGACTGCATATTGAGAAGACGCGCATTAACTTATGATGTTTCGGCGAAGCGCGCGTAATTTCTTCTGTTCAGAAGTGAACAGTGGCATTGACGGGCTTTAAGACAGGCGGAGCGGTAACCCACCCTCCGTCCGTCCGCGCAAGGACCGCCAGCCGGCCTACGATCTCGCTTCAGCCGCGCTTGCCGACCGTGGCAGACCCGGCCGTCACTTCATCCTTGTGGGCGGCGAAGGCCGCCAGTACTTCGGCCTTCTCGCGCTTCGGAACCTTGGCAAAGTCGAGGCTCCGCCCAAGCTCCGCCGCGACCTCATCGAATTCTGCCGGAGAGATCCGCAGATTGCGGTGGGCTTCCTCGAGGCCGAGTGGTGTCGCGCCAGGCTTAGTGGCCGCGCACTTAAGCGGCCCGCCCGAGACGTCGCAGACCCACAGCGTCCGCATGAACTTCAGGCCGGGCAACCTTTCCAGGCTCTTGGTGTGCCATTCCCGAAGCTGCGGGTTCTTCGATTTCTGGCCGACAACGGGATTCTTTACCACGGCGTCACTGAAATGGTCGACGACGGCAGCGATGGCAAAGGCGCCGCCCAGCCGGTCGTACAGACTTTTCTCCGCTGAGGGTTGGGCGGCCTGCGCGTGCGCCTTGTCCGCTTGCGCCAGCGCGACTGGCGCCGCGCTCAGTGCCAGCCCCGCGACAACGCCGCGTCTTGTGATGGAAGTCGATCTAGTCTTTGCCATAGCTTGTCTCCGGTCGGGTGCCCCCTGCCGATGCTTGGATGGCCTAGAAGTGAAAACGTTCCCGAAAAAGCAGCCCGGAATTCGCCAATGCTACCGCCATATGCCCGCTTCAGGTCATTGGCGCGCCTCGCTCGTCCCAGCAGCGAGCCCCGGCGAGTGCGCCAGCGCACGCGACGACGTTCGATCAAGCCCTGGCCGAGCTCCTTCGCGACTGGGAAATCTTTCTGGCGAAGAGGTCATCAGCCGACGTCGACGCGCAGCGCTACCAATCGCAGCTACGGCGTGGAAGTATACGATGTGGGACGCGGGCTACAGGATGCCAACGCAAACTGTGGACGGACCAAACGCTTCTGCGGCGCGGCGATCAGCATTAAGACCAGCGTCGAGCACATCCGCGCCTGCCACATAGAGACAGCCGATGCCCGTTAGCATGTTTGACCAAATGCTCTTCCCATTGGGCTGCGGGCACGAAGTCGTGCTCGGCAGGCTGTCCAACTTGACGAAGTGGGTTTGCGAAAGCTGCGGAAGGGAAATGGGCGGTTTAAAGTTTCGTTCCTATTGCGCGGGGCTAGATTGTCGCGGCGCAAAGAGAGGCTGCAGCGACCTCGTGAGAGACATGCCGGGGCGCTCCTAGGCAGCCGGGCCTAACAAGTTCGATAACGGAGGCAATGTATGGGAACACCCGGCGCTGCCACGAGCGGGGGTCCCTTCGCTGTCCGATATCGAGGCTGAAACAGCCACGACATAAAACTAAACCCTGGAAGAAGCTATGCCCAAACCCGCAAGGCGCCGCTCTAGGTTTCGCAGCTCTGCTTCGGCCCGCACTCCATTTTGCCTTCGTAGATTAACTGCGCGACGATCTCGACTTGCTCCGCGATCTTGTCCAAGGCTCGCTCCGATCGCTCCGCTTCCGTCAGTGCAAAAAGATACTTAGGAACTAGATAGCGCCAGCCAACGGCCCGAAATTCTCCCTTCGGCAGTTTGCGCCCGGGGTCGGACTTCACTCCCATTATTTCGCGTTTGGAACGCTTCACCGCAGGGCCAGTTTGTCTTTCGAAAATGACCGTTGTGGTCGCCCCACCCATTCCCTTTCGAGCGTCAGATGAGCAAGCGTAAGTCGACACCCACGTCAAAGCGCGCCCGAGGCCCAAAAATAGCCGCGCGGGCCCAACGGAACAAGCAAGCTGTTGTTAGAAGTCCGAAAGACAACCCTCAGCGCTCTGTTGCCGCAGGCTCGAAATTGCCTGGTAAGCTTCACGATGATCCAAAACGAGAAGCCTCCGTCGTTGAGAGTCCGGCGGCTGCCTTACAAGATGGTTTCGGTGAGAAGATCAGCGATAAGAACCCAAAGAAAGGTTTTGATTTTTCTTTCGCGGCGGCGAACGTGCAGGCTTATCAAGCGAAGCTTCTGGAAATGGCGCAAGCCAACGTGCAATTCGCTTTCGAATTCGGGCCGAGGTTCGCGACGATAAGGTCACCATTTGAATTTTTCGCGCTCATTGCAGAGTTTACAGGCAGGCGGATCGACATGCTCCAGAGGCATTCGAAAGAAATGGCGGCATATTCGTTTTGGCGGGTCAACGCGTCAAGAGAGCTCACCGCTATGCGGGACCAATGATCCTATGAGGCCGCCTATCTGCTGGCTAAGGCGCGACGATGCCAGCTGACATCATCGGAGAGATTGCTGCAAACCCGTCAAGTTGATACGCCTGTCTAAGTATCTCATTGCCGACTGTTTGATTAAATTCGAGCTCATCGCGGAACGCCGTTCGAAGGCCTAACGTTGAGCTATACCTGTGACGGAGAGCACAGGATGGTTGACTCAACCCAAATGGAGGAAGGAATGGCCGATACGCGGCACGACAATAAATTCAATCAGAAAACCGAAGAAGTGTCCCGACAGACCGGCGAACAGGCCGCCGAGCAGACGCGGCGTATTGGACTGGCGGCGGCTAAGGCCGGCGAAGAGGTGAGCAGGGCCAGCGCTGATCTGCTTAATCAGAATGCCGAAATGCTTCAGAACACATGGCGTTTCGGCGTTGAAGCAGTTACGGAGACAATGAACCGTTCGACCGAGCATCTGGGTCGCGCGTTCGGATGGACCGGAGATGAAGCGCAACAAGCAACTGAAAGATCTGTCCGCAATGCCCAATCGGTGATGGAATCAGCCACAGCCGTTAGCAAGGGGCTAAATGACATCTCCCGGGAGTACTTCCAGTTCGCTCGACGGCAAATGGAAAACAATATGGACCGCATGAATGAGCTTTGGCGCTGTCGAACTCCACACGAGTTCGCCGCAGTTCACAGCGATCTGATTCGAGACACGATGACTGGTGTCCTCGAGAGCGGCCGCCGTGTCGCAGACATGTCTCTGAAAGTTGCGGACGATGCCAGGCAGCGCATCGCGAGCAACGTGCAACGGGCAGCCTGATCTCGTTTCTCCCGCATGACAGCCAAGCTCCGCCACCTCTTGGCGGAGCTTGTCCGGCTCTGGATCAGTCCCACGAGCTCGGCCCGTTCACAAGTTGTTGTGCGAGCGAACCTGCCCACGTTGCATTCATTTCAATCGCAGAACAAAGCACTTCGTGCGGACGTTCAAGGAAGGTATAATGCGAAAGAGTCGAATGTTCCTGAGCTTCGCATTAGCGGTGGGTTGCGGCATCGCCCTTCAGAGTACCGCTTTTTCGCAGGAGTATCGGGGAACATGGGAACAACAGAGGGCCTGCACGCCCGACGTCTGGCGGCTATGCGGCGCGCAAATCCCCGATGTCGACAGGATCGTGGCTTGCTTACGGCGAAATACTCCGCAACTCAGCGATCGATGCCGCGCGGTTTTTGCACAAGGCGATGTGCCCTCACGGGGCGAGGATCGTGACTACGGACAAAGGCGTTATGGTCGAGATTATGGGCCGCGGCGCTACGATCGAGATTATGGGCCAACGCCTTACGACAGGAACTACCGCCCAAGACCTTACTACAGTCCAAGGCCTTACGATTATGACGAAGAATAAAGTGGAAGATAGGCTTCCTATCCAACCATGCTTAGCATTCACCGTTACGATATCACCAATCCGAAGCTTTTTTATCACGACTTGCTTTTCGCCTGGGCAGATCCCAGTGAAGAGTTTCAGTTGTAAAATGCGTCCGCTTGCGCTTTTTTCATATGTTACCCTTCCAAATCAGCCATCGGTAGACGCCGAACACATTTATCAGGGTAACCACGATGCTTTGGACCATCAGTGCATATTCTTCAGCCAAATTGCCAATCGCGATCCAGATTATCGATGCAGCGGTAAGTACAACGAAAGCCCAACCGGTGGTGCGAGAACCCGATGTTGTTTCTGGGAATGGTTGGAGGCTTCAAATGACTGAAACAGCACAACGTGAGCGCGGCGCCGGTTTCTATACGGCGCTCCTGCTCGCCGCCGAAAAATTCGATTATAGTCGACGCTTGATGACGCTCAACCGGCCATCACCTTCCAGCTTTGCCAACTTTACTTCCGAAATGTCCTCGACTTCGTGCTGACGCAATTGAGATGCGAGCTCGTCGGCAGACAGCATTTCCTTGCGCATGGCCTTCCGCATCATGCGGCCGTTTTCTATCAGTGTCAGCGCAGCCGGCTTAAGGAGTGACCTGAGAGCTGGATAGCGATAGGCGAGCCAGTCGAGGAGATATTCCCAGGCCACGATGGTCGCAACCAGAATGAGACCTTCGGTTACAGACTGGTATTCCTTGCCGAGGCCGTTTTGCGCAGCATCCGCGATCAGCACAATCACGAGAAGATCCGCCGGTCCAAACTGTCCCGCCTGTCGGCGCGCCATGAAACGCATAATCACGAAGAGGCCCAGGT
>Ga0081540_1002796_pt1 | contig 14144 bp, 9 predicted proteins | sample TabmetS2T1R1_FD_71024 | JGI IMG/M metagenome (GOLD analysis project Ga0081540, IMG submission 71024) | Tabebuia heterophylla rhizosphere microbial communities from the University of Puerto Rico - S2T1R1 | ecosystem: Host-associated > Plants > Roots > Rhizosphere ... | reverse complement strand
CGACCGCCCTCGACGCCACCGTCGAGGCGGAGATCCTCGAGCTGGTGTCGGCGCTGCGGGTGGAGTATCACACCGCGGTGCTGTTCATCAGCCACAACCTCGCAGTGATCGCGAAGATGTGCGACCGGGTCGGCGTGATGTACGCGGGTGAGCTCGTGGAGCAGGGCCCGGCTCGTGAGGTCTTCGAGCAGCCCCGGCACCCGTACACGGTGGGGCTGCTGCGGTGCATCCCGCGCCGTGGCCAGCGCAAGGACCACGGCCGCCTGGACACGATCCCCGGCTTCCTGCCTGCCCCCGGTCAGGTGCCAACCGGCTGCATCTTCACCAAGCGGTGCGCGCTCGCCCGGGAGCGCTGCGAGCGGGAGACGCCGCCGATGTACCCGGTGAGCGGCGACCGGACCGCGCGCTGCCACTACCACGACGAGGCGGCCGGGCTTCCGCGGGCCACGCCCCAAGACGTCCGGCTCCCGCCGCCGGATGAGGCCTCGGCGCCCGTGATCTCGCTGCGGGGGGTGTCCAAGACCTTCACCGCCGGCCGCGAACACGTGTACGCCCTCAGCGACATCGATCTTGACATGCATCTCGGCGAGACGCTCGGCCTGGTCGGCGAGTCGGGCAGCGGCAAGACCACGCTGGCCCGGGTGCTGGTCGGGCTGACGGCGGCGGACGAGGGCTCGGAGCTCGACATGTCGGGGGTCAAGCTGGCGCCAACGGCGGCGCGCCGCGGCCGCGATCAGCTGCGGGCGATGCAGATCATCTTCCAGAACCCCGATTCCGCGCTGAACCGGCGGCACAGCGTGCGGAGCCTGATCAGCCGGCCCCTGACCAAGCTCGCCGGGCTGTCCGGGAAGAAGCGCGACGAGGCGCTGGAGGAGCTCGTCGCGTCGGTCCGGATGGAAGACAGGCAGCTGGCGCTGCGCCCCGTCCAGCTCTCCGGCGGACTCAAGCAGCGCGTCGCGATCGCGCGCGCGTTCGCCGGGAACCCGCGGGTTCTCGTCTGCGACGAGCCCACCTCGGCGCTCGACGTGTCGGTGCAGGCGGCGATCCTCAACCTGCTCGCCGATCTCCAGGGAAACAAACGGGTGACCTACCTGTTCATCTCCCACGACCTGGGCGTCGTGCGCTACCTCTCGGATCGGATCGCCGTGCTGTACCTCGGCCGGCTGATGGAGTACGGGGACGCCGAGGCGGTGTTCGCCGGACCGCATCACCCGTACACCGAGGCGCTGCTGTCCGCTGTGCCGAGCCTGGACGGAACCCGGAGCGAGCGGATCATCCTGAAGGGCGAGATCCCGAGCCCCGCTCACCCGCCCAGCGGGTGCGTGTTCCACACCCGCTGCCCGCGCCGCCTGGCCAGCGGGATCTGCGAGTCCACGGAGCCACCGCTCGCGGAGGCGGAACCGGGCCACTTCATGCGCTGCCACATCCCCGCGGCCGACCTGCGGCAACTGCAGGATGTTGAGAGTCCATAACATTGCGGCCGCGAAATGTTGAGAGTCAGTGAACATTATTGAGTGATGGTGAACATCTCATGTAGCTTATGGTGCACAAGTGGGATGAGTTGTTGCTTTTCACCTACCGGGCGCCATGAATCCGGCGGCCGCGAGTTCTTGTGGAGGGTCTCATGGGCAACGGCCGAAACATCAACCACGAACGGCTTGATGATCTTCGAAGGGGGCGCGGGCCCGTCCAGGAGCACATCATCGACGAATATGTCGCCGGGCGGCTGTCGCGGCGCGACTTCATCCGCAAGGGCAGCGCGATCGGCCTGTCGATGCCGCTGATCGGCGGCATCCTGGCCGCCTGCGGGAGCTCCGGCACGACACCCTCGGGCGGCGGCACGACCGCGGCGGGGAAGGCCGGAGCGACCATCAAGGCGGGGATCCTCGTGCCCGCCGCCGCGATCAACCCGATCACGATCGCCGACCAGGGTGGCCTGGAGCTGATCGGCAACGTCGGCGAGTTCCTCGTCTTCACCGACCATCAGGGCAACTACCACCCGTGGCTGGCGACGAGCTGGACCGCGAACTCGGACGCATCGGTGTGGACCTTCAAGATCCGCCAAGGGGTGAAGTTCAACGACGGCACGCCGATGACCGTCGACGACGTGGTCTATAGCTTCAAGTCCCAATCCGATCCGAAGAGCTCGTCCAACGCCCTGTCGGTCTTCGGCGGCCTGCTCTCCCCGGACGGGGTGCAGAAGGTGGACGACACGACGGTCGCCTTCCACCTCGACGCCCCGTACAACGCCTTCGCGGACGCGGTGTCCGAGGACAACTACAACATGATTATCGTGCCGAAGGGCTTTAACTTCGACAATTACCAGAAGGATTGGCCCGGCACCGGCCGGTTCATGCAAGCCAGCTACACTCCCAATGTCGGGGCGTCTTTGGTCCGGAACCCGCACTATTGGGGGACGAAAGCGCTGCCGTCCAGGATCGATTTCACCTTCTTTCAGACGGAACCGCCCATGGCATCCGCCCTCCAGGCGGGTTCGATCGACACCATGGACCAGTTCTCCGTGGCCAACAGCCCGCAGTTGCTGACCGGGAACTTCAACGTGATCAGCATCAAGGCGGCCACCCACCGGCAGCTTTCGATGCGAACCGACATGGGGCCGTTCAAGAACAAGCTGGTGCGGCAGGCGATCGCCTACACACTGGACCGGCCCGGCATCGTGGCCGCCCTGTTCAAGGGGCAGGCTGTGGTGGGGAACGACAGCCCGTTCGCCCCCAACTTCGCGTCGCGCAACACGAGCGTGCCGCAGCGGGTGAAGAACATAGCGAAGGCCAAGCAGCTGCTCGCCCAGGCCGGGGTTTCGAACGGATTTTCGACGCCGCTGCTGACGGAGACGACCCAGGAGATGCCGCAGTTCGCGCAGATCATCAAGCAGTCCGCGGCCCAGATCGGCATCAACGTCAGCCTCACGATCGAAACACCGACCAAATACTACGGCCAGGCGGTGTTCGGCAAGTCCGACTGGCTCGATGGCCAGATGAGCCTGGTCGACTACGGCGCCCGCGCGGTGCCGAACCTGTATCTGAGGTCGTCGCTTTCGTCCTACGACCCCAAGACCGGGCTGGGCAACTGGAATGCCGCCCATTTCAACGACCCCACCTTCGACAAGCTCACGAAGCAATTCGTCGCCACGGTGGACCTCAGCTCCCAGCGGCAGATCGCCGGGCAGATCCAGCAGCTCCTGCTCGATGAGACGCCGATCATCTTCGCCTACTTCTACAACTACCTGACCGCTTCGCAGAAGAACGTCACCGGCGTCTACCCGACGGCGCAGGGGCAGTTCTTCCTGTGGAACGCGGCGAAGGCCTGACGGGGACCGCACCGGCCTCCCCGGTCCGCCAGCCGGGGAGACACCGGTGACCGTCGTGGTGAACCGGCGGGCCGATTTCACGCTGGACAGCTTCCGCCGGGTCGCGTTCGGGCGCGAAGACGTGGAGATCGGCCCAGCGGCCCGCGACGCGATAGCCGCCGCCCGGCGCGGCTTCCTCGCGCTGCTCGACTCCGACCGGACGGCCTTCATCTACGGCACGACGACCCGGCCCGGGGTCGAGGTTGCGACGGCGGTACCGCCGGACCAGCAGCGCGAGTACGCGCGCCTGTTCCGCGCCGAGTCGGGATACGGCTTCGGCGGCGGATGCCACGCGGAACAGGTCGTCCGGGGCATGGTCTTCGCCAGGCTTGCCGACTTCGTCGAAGGTCACGCGCGGGTCCGCCCCGAGTTCGCCGAGCGGGTGGCGGCCCTGCTGCGCGCCCCCCAGCCCTGCGTGCCACTCGACGGCCAGGCCGGCCCGGGCGAGGTCCTGCCGATGCTGCTGCTCGCGGGCTGGATGGGGGACCTCGAGTTCGAGGAAGGGGAGGGCATGGCGCTGGTGAACGGCAGCCCCTACTCCACCGCCGTCCTCGCCGACAGCGCGGTGCGCGCCAGGAACCGGCTGACCCAGGCGGAGGCGCTCTTCGCGCTCTCGGCGGATGCGTTCCGGGCGCCGCTCGAGGCCTACGACGAGGCGCTGGAAGGGCTGTGGGCCGACCAGTACCAGGCCGAGGCGCTGCGCGCCCTCCGCGCGCACCTGGCCGGCGCGGAGGTGTCGGGCCGCCTCAGCCATCAGGCGCCGGTGAGTTTCCGGATCCTGCCGAGGCTGCTCGGCGAGGCCCGGAGGGCCGTTGCGGAGGCGGAGCGGGCGGCCGCCGCGGCGCTCCGCTCGGTCTCGCTGAACCCCGTGTACTTCCCGCCCGACCAGCGCCATCCGCTCGGGCGGATGGCGTCCAACGGCGGCTTCCACAATGCGACCGCGCCTCCGGTTCTCCAGTCGCTGTCGTCCTGCTGGGCGGAACTCGCGCTGGCCGCCGAGCGCCAGATCGCGTGCTTCCACCGCGGATCCGCCTACGGGCTGCCCCATCTGCTCAGCCCGCCCGGGTACCGCGGGGCGATCGGCGGCCCGACCAACCTGTTCGCGTGGGCGGTGACCGGCTACGTGGAGACGGCCCGCGCCGCGGCCGCCCCCGCGCTCATGCCCGCGGTCGTCGTCGACTCCCAGAACGACCTCTCCTCGGCGACCTCGCTCGCCCACCGGAAGGAGCTAACCGCTGCCGACGCGTTCGGCGCCACGGCGGCCATCCTCGCGCTCGTCGTGAGCCAGGCGCTGTTCGTCACGGGCCGCAGCCCGGCCCCGCACCTGCACGACCTGGCCGCGGGGATCCGGTCGGTCTTTCCCCCCGTCGAGGACCCGCACGGGCGTGATCTCGGGGCGCAGGCCGAAAAGCTCGCCGAGATCTTCCAGTCAGGCGCGGTCACGGGCCGGCTCGACTTCGGCCAGCCCGGTGCCGCCGGCCCCGCAGGCCGGGGCTGACGGACCCGGGCCAGGGGTGGCGCCGCGGGCCGCCGCGTGCCGGTGCGGCCCGGGTGTGCCTACAGGTTGCCGGCGTACTCCTGGTAGGTCCTGACGATGCCGGGATCCGTGCCGAGGAACGAGTGCTTCGACATGTCCGGGGAGTAGCGGGATGCCGGCGGCGTCTTGCCGGCCGCCTCGGCCACGGCCCGGACGTGATGCGGCGCGGCGCCACAGCAGACGCCCAGGTAGCGCACGCCGAGCGCGAGCGCGTCGGCGGCGAACTCGGCAAGCTCCTGGCGCGTGCAGGTAAACGGGTCGAGCGCGGTCGGGAACGCCTGCGCCCCGCCGCGCTCGGGATCGCGCAGGGCCTGCATCGTCGGTTCCGCGTCGGTCGTCCGGTAGGGCACCGGCAGGGCCGCCACCTCGCAGGACACCGCGTCGCGGACCCGCTCCAGGACCGGCAGCATGGTCCGCGGCCCCCGGGTGCAGTTGAGACCGACCACGGAGGCACCGGCCTGCTCCGCCTGGCGGCAGGCCTCCTCCGGGCTGACGCCGTCGCGCATCACGCCATCCCGGTGCACCGCGAACGTCACAACCGCCGGCAGGCCGGCGGCACGGATCGTCTCCAGGGCCAGGAGGCCTTCTCCGGCCCAGCTGAAGGTCTCGGCGATGACGATGTCCGCCCCGGCCTCGGCGGCCCACGCCACCTGCTCCTCGAACGCGGTCCGGACCTCCTGCACGGCCGAGGCCTCCGGCTCGTAGACGTTGGTGTTGGACAGGTTGCCCGCCAGCAGCGTCCCCGTTTCCCTGGCGACCCCGGCCGCGATGGTCAGGGCCTGCCGGTTGAGCGGCTCGAGGATCTGCTCCTTGCCGATGACCCGCAGCTTCTGCCGGTGGCCGTAGTAGGTGAAGGCCTCAACGACGTCGGAGCCGGCGTGCACGAACTCGCGGTGCAGTCCCTCGACCACCTCCGGGTGGTCCAGGACAACCTCGGGGACGAACGCCCCCGCCTGGAGGTATCCACGCCGCTCACACTCGAAGAGATAGCCTTCCGCGCAGACCACGGGGCCTTGCTTGAGCATTGCGGACAGATCGGGCATAGGGTCCTCCTTGCCCGGGCGCGTGCCCGGGGCATCCGGCCGACGATCCTGCCACCGTACAGCACCGGTGCCGCGCCTCCCCCGGCCGGCGGCACTGGCGGCAACCGGCGGCGCGACGGCAGACTGACACCATGGCTACCAGGGGAAAAGAGGTCACCGGTGGCGCCCCGGCGATGGAGCGCAGCCAGGCGTGGGCCGCCGCGAACCCGCGCTCGAAGTCCCTCTCGCAGCGCGCCGGGCGCGTGCTGCCCGGCGGCGTCACCCACGACGTGCGGCGGGCGGCGCCGTTCCCGCTCGCCGTCGCCCGGGCCGAGGGCTCGCGCAAGTGGGATCTCGACGGACACGAGATCGTCTGCTACGTGATGGGCCATGGTGCCCTGCTCCTGGGGCACAGCCACCCGGCGGTGGTGGCGGCGGTACGCGACCAGGCGACGCTGGCCTTCCACCCCGGCGCGTGCCACGAACTCGAAAGCGAATGGGCCGAGGCGGTCGTGGACCTGGTGCCCTCGGCCGAGCTTGTCCGCTTCACCGCCAGCGGCACCGAGGCCTCGCTGCTCGCGCTGCGCCTGGCCCGGGCGGCCACCGGCCGCCAGCGGGTGGTGAAACTGGCCGGCCACTTCCACGGGTGGCACGACCAGGTCTCGTTCGGCACCGACGCGCCGTTCCGCGGGCCGGACACGGCCGGCATCCCGGGCGCGCTCAGCGAGGCGGTCACCGTGGTGCCGGCGGACGCGCAGGCGCTGGCGGAAACACTCCAGCGCGGCGACGTGGCGGCGGTTATCCTCGAGCCGTCGGGTGCGGCGTGGGGAACGGTGCCGCTGCCCGCCGGGCTGCTCGCCAGGGTGCGCGCGCTGACCAGGGCCACCGGGACCGTCCTCGTCTTCGACGAGGTGGTCTCCGGTTTCCGCTGGTCGCCGGGGGGCGTGCAGGCCGTGGCGGGGGTGACACCCGACCTCACCGTGCTCGGGAAGATCCTCGCCGGCGGGATGCCGGGAGGTGCCGTGGCCGGTCGGGCGGACCTCATGGAGCACCTCTCGGGCGCGGACGGCGACCCCCGCCGGGTCGGGCATCCCGGCACCCACAACGCCCACCCCGTCTCGGCCGCCGCCGGGGTCGCCGCACTGCGCGTGTGCCGTTCGGGCGAGCCGCAGGAGCGGGCGGCCGGGCTCGCCGCCACCCTGCGGGCCGAGCTGACATCGGTGCTCGCCGAGGCGGGCGTCCCGGGATGCGCCTACGGCGAAAGCTCGACGTTCCACCTGCTCATCGGCCACGCGGGGGAGCCGGACCGGGCGAGCCTGGGGGCGCTGAAGGCCGGCGGGATGAGCCCGGAACTGTCCGCCGAACTGCACAACGGCATGCTGCTGGAAGGCGTCCATCTGTTCCACGGGTCCGGTTTCGTGAGCGCCGCCCATACCGAGCGGGACGTCGAGTTGACCGTGGCGGCGCTCACCGCGACGCTGGCGCGCCTGCCCGCCGGGCTGCTGCCGTGACCGATCTCGCGATCGTCGGAGGCCGCGTGATCGATCCCGGGCGGGGGATCGACGGCCGGGTCGGCGTCGCCATCGCGGACGGCCGGGTCGCCGCGCTCGGTGAGGCGGCCCCGGCGACCCCGGCGGGCGAGACGATCGACGCCAGCGGTCTCGTGCTCGTGCCCGGCCTGGTCGACCTGCACACGCACCTGTATCAGGGCGTCTCGCACTACGGCATCGACCCCGACGCGAACTGCCTGCGCCGCGGCGTCACCACCGCCGTCGACGCAGGCTCCTCGGGCGCGCAGACCTTCCCCGGGTTCCGCCGCTACGTCATCGAGCACGCGACGACCCGGGTGCTGGCCTTCCTGCACGTCGCGGTGCAGGGGATGATCACCAGCCTGGTGGGCGAGCTGGAGGACCTGCGCTGGGCCTCACCCGCGCAGGCCATCGGGCGAGCGCGCGAGCACCCGGACGTGATCGTCGGCGTGAAGGTGCGGCTGGGGCACCAGATGGTGGGCAACGACCCGGAGCCGGCGCTGCGCCTCGCCCGGGAGGCCGCCGAGCAGCTCGGCCTGCCGCTGATGGTGCACATCATCGACATGCGCAGGCCCATCGGCTGGCTGGTCGGGCACCTGAGCGAGGGCGACATCGTCACCCACTGCTTCCACGCCAGCGAGGGCGGGATCCTCCGCCCGGACGGCCGCCTGGACCCCGGCGTGGCCCGCGCCCGCGCGCGCGGCGTTCTCTTCGACGTCGGCCACGGGGCCGGCAGCTTCGCCTACGGCGTGGCGAGAGCCGCCCTCGCGCAGGGCTTCCCGCCGGACACCGTGTCGAGCGACCTGCACGCTCACAACGTGGCCGGACCCGTCTTCGACCAGGCGACCACCCTGTCGAAGCTGCTCCATTGCGGGATGAGCCTGCCCGAGGTGGTCAGGGCGGCAACCGCCGCGCCGGCGGCGGCCATCCGCCGCGACGGCGAGCTGGGCTCGCTGGCGCCCGGCAGCGAGGCCGACCTGACCGGCTTCGAGCTGCGCACCGGCGAGTGGGTGCTCCCGGACGGGGCGGGCGAGAGCGAGGCCGTGGAGACGCTCGTCGTGCCCCGGCTCGTCGTCCGGGCCGGGCGGGCCCACCGGCTGGAACCGGTCACCCCCGGGCCGGTTCCGCCGGTTCCCCCCGTCGGGTCCCGGTCATGAGCGCGCTCACAGCCCGGCCCGCGCCATGACGTCCGGCGCGGCCTCTTCCCGGTCCGGTGGCACCCTCGCGGTCACCGGCGGCACCGTGGTGACGCCGTCCGGGACGCTGCGCGCCGACGTCGTGATCGGGGATGGCACGGTCGTCGCGCTGGCGGAACCGGGTACGGCGCCCGCGCGGGCCGAACGGCTCGACGCGACGGGCTGCCTCGTGCTGCCGGGCGGGGTGGACCCGCACTGCCACGTCATGCCGGACGTGGCCGCCGCGACCAGGGCGGCCGCTCTCGGCGGCACGACCACCGTCTTGTCGTTCACCAACCCCGAGCCGGGCGAGGGGGCCGTCGAGTGCCTGCTGCGCCGGCGCGCGGAACTCGCGGCCGCTCATCCAGCGGTGGACGTGGGGCTGCACGCGATGCTCTACCTGCCGGACCAGGTCACGCCGGCCGACCTGCGGGCGCTGCGCGAGGCCGGTGTGTCGGGGATCAAGGTCTTCCTCGCCTACCCCGAGCTCGGGATCATGTGGTCCACGCGCGGACTGTTCGAGCTGATGACCCTCGCCGCGCGGCAGCGGCAGGTGGTCCAGGTCCACTGCGAAGAGGGCGAGGTGATCGAGGGCCTGGTCGCCGCGGCGATCGCGGCCGGCCGCACCGGCGTAGCGGTGTTCGCCGAGACCCGCCCGCCGGGGACCGAGACGGCGTCGGTGGCCCTCGTGCTTGAGACGGCGGGAATCACGGGGGCGACGTGCTACCTCGCACACCTGTCCTGCTCCGGGGCGCTCGACCAGGTCCGCCTCGCGCGCCGCCGCGGGTCGCCGGCGCTGCACGCGGAGGTCTGCCTGCACCACCTCCTCCTCGATGACCGCGTTTACGAGCGCGACGATGCCGAACGCTTTCTCGTGTGCCCGCCGCTCCGGCCGCCCGGTCACCAGGAGGCACTATGGCAGGGGATCGCCGACGGGACGCTCGACACGGTGGGGTCCGACCACTGCCAGGAGCGCTCACGGACGATCGGGGACTTCGCCCCGGACGGGCGCGGTTACTCCTACGGCATCGCGGGCGTCGGGGCGCGGCTGCCGCTGCTGCTGTCGCGCGGCCTCGCGCGGGGCGTGCCGGTCGGGCGGCTCGCCGAGGTCGCCGCCACGAACCCGGCGCGGGCCTTCGGCCACTACCCGCGCAAGGGAGTGATCGCCCCCGGCTCCGACGCCGATCTGCTGATCTGGGACCCGGGCGCGGAGACGACCATCACCGCGGACACCTTCGACGACGGCACCGGCGACAGCGTCTACGCGCACGAGCGGCTGTCCGGCCAGGTGCGGGACGTCTTGCTCCGTGGCACCGCGCTGGTCCGGCGCGGCCGTTTTGTAGGAGAAGGCGCGGGCGGGGCCTACCTGGGCGCGCCCGGCCGCTGAGGCCGGCGTGTCACGAGGTTGTCTGCCTGCGGATCGCCGCGACGAGCGCGCGTGAGGTGGCGGTCATCTCCCGCTGCCGCGGGTAGCAGAGGGCGATCTTGCGTGGGCTGAGGAAGTCGTAGGGCGACAGCCAGGTCAGCGACGGGTCCACCGCCCGCCTGGCGGCGAGGCGCCCGATGCAGGCGTGCCCGAGCCCGGCCGCGACGAGCCGCTGCAGCGCCAGGTTGTCGTCGGTGCGGTAGACGATCCTCGGCGCGATACCGCGCCGCGCCCAGGCCTGCTCGAGTTCGCGCTGCCCCTGCCAGCGGCGGGTCCAGGCGACCAGGTCGAGGCCGTCGAGCACGTCGAACCCCGGCCGGCGCAGTTCGGCGATCGCGCTGTCACGACGGGTCAGGATCACCCACGAGTCTTCGAGCACCGGCACCGCCTCGATGAGGTCATCGGGCTCGGGATTGTTGATGAAGGCCAGGTCGAGGCGCCCGCGGCGGAGGGCGTCCGCTCCCGATGAGTCGTCGATCCCGCTCAGGACCACCTCAACCCCGGGGTACTCGTCACGGAAGGCCTGCAGGGCCGGCGGCATGATCTCGGCCGCCGCCGTCTGGGAGACGCCGACGCGCACCCGCACGGTCTGGCCGCGTTCTGCTTCCTCGGCGTCGGCGGCCAAGGCATCGACCTCGCCCAGAGCGCGCCTGGCGCGACGGCAGACCGCCTCGCCGGCCGGGGTCAGCCGCACCTGCCCGCGGCCGCCGGGCCGGCGGAACAGCGGCCAGCCCAGCGCCGCCTCGAGCGCCGAGACCTGATGCGACAGCGCCGACTGCGTGTACCCGAGTTCGGCCGCGGCCCGGCGGAACGATCCCAGTTCCGCCACCGCGAGGACCGCCCGCAGCTCCCGCAGGCCGAGGCCAGTTTTAATCGAGTACATCGATCGCAAGCCGCTCATTTCTTCAGCTTAGCTGCGGTTCTTCTCATACTAAGGTGGAACTGCCGGATTGGCCGTCACCGGATTCGCGGGAGGAGAGAGTGACCGGAGCGGGCGCTCAGCGTCCAGGCAGCCCGCGGCTGTTCCGGTTTCTCATCTACGGCCTCGTGCTGGCCAGTTCTGGCGCCCACTTCGCGGTGCTGCCGGTCGTTCCCGCCTACGCGCACAGGTTCGGCCTGTCCGGCCTGCAGCAGGGCATGGTGCTCGGCGCGACCGGGTTCGCCGCCCTCGCCGTCTCCCTCCCGGCCGGGGCGCTGTCGGACAGGTTGAGCGCGCGCAGGCTCACGCTGTGGGCCGGCTGGCTGATGGTGATCTCGCTGGTCACGCAGGCGCTGGCAGGTTCGTTCCCCCTCCTGCTGGCGTCGCGCCTGGGGTTCGGGGTCGGCTACGCCATGGTCTCGACCGCGGGGCTGTCCTGGCTGGCCGAGGCGGCGCCCGGCGGGCCCGGGCTCGGCGGCACGGTCGCCAGTGCCGGGATAGGCGGCGTGATCGGGCCGGCCCTGTCGGGAATCCTCGTCCAGTCGTACGGCCTCGCGAGCCCGTTCCTCGCCGCGGCGGCGAGCATCGCCGTGCTCACCCTGGGCCTCGGGCTGCTCCGGATGCGGGTCGCCGGGCCGGCATCCCCGGCACCGATCGGCACCAGCCTGCGGGCCGCCACCTCCGATCCCCGCACGATCGCGGCGGCCGCTGCCGTCGTGATCGCGGGCGGCACGACCGGGGTGTCGGGTCTCCTGGTCCCCGACGAGCTGCACGCCGCCGGGGCGTCGACGGGCCGGATCGGGCTCGCGTTCGCCGCGGCCGGGGTGCTGTTCGTGGCGGGAAGCACGCTCACCGCCTCAGCGGGCAGCCGGGCCGTGCGCATCCCGGTGCTCCTGGCCGTCATGCTGGTCCTCGCCCTCGCCTTCTCGCCGGCGGTCCTGACCTCAGCGCCCTTCGCTCTCGTCGCGATGCTGTGCGCCACCACCGCCGCGCGCTCGGTGCTATGGACGATCAGCTACCCCCTGGCCGCTACCGGCGCGGAGCGCAGCGGAGCCGGTCTCGGCGTCGTGATGGGACTGCTCAACGGGGCGTGGGCGGTGACCGTGCTGCTCGGCCCGCTGGTGGCGGGGCTCGCGGTGGAAAGGCTCAGCGCGCAGGCCGTCTTCGGGCTGACCGCGGCGGCGTGCATCGCCACGCTCGCCGTCACGGCCCTGGTGGCGGGCTCCCTGCGGCGGGTGCGCGCCCGGACGTGATGGCACCGGGCGGTTGGCTGCCGCCCGGCGCGGGAAGCCGGCTACCCACCGGGCCCGCGTTCGTCACCAGGTGTCCGGGCCGAACGGGTCGTCCCCGTATCCCCCCGGCCCGGACAGCAGCGCGAGGTCCGACTCCACCATCATCGTGATCAGCTCGTCGAACCCGACCCGCGGTTCCCATCCGAGCTGCTTGACCGCCTTGGACGGGTCGGCGCAGAGGTGGTCGACCTCGGCCGGCCGGACGAACGCTGCGTCGCAGACCACGTGGTCACGCCAGTCGAGACCGACCACACCGAACGCCCGTTCCACCAGCTGCTCCACGCTGTGGGTCACCCCGGTGCCGACCACGAAATCCGCGGGCACGTCCTGGGCCAGCATGAGGTGCATCGCGCGGACGTAGTCGCCGGCGAACCCCCAGTCACGGCGTACCGAGAGCGTGCCCAGCCGGAGCTGGCGCTCCAGCCCGAGCTTGGCCCCCGCCACGCCGAGCGACACCTTGCGGGTCACGAACTCGCTGCCGCGGCGTGGCGACTCGTGGTTGAACAGGATGCCTGAGACCGCGAACATGCCGTACGACTCGCGGTAGTTCTGCGTCAGGAAGTGCCCGTACGTCTTGGCCACCCCGTACGGGCTACGGGGATGGAACGGGGTCTGCTCGGTCTGCGGCGACTCGGCCACCATGCCGAACATCTCCGACGACGAGGCCTGGTAGAACCGGATCTGCCCGCTGGCCGGGCTGCGCGACGCGCTGATCCCGCTGCACACCCGGATCGCTTCCAGCACCCGCAGCACCCCCAGGCCGGTCACCTCGCCGGTGAGCTCCGCCTGCTGCCACGACATGGGCACATAGGAGATCGCCGCCAGGTTGTAGACCTCGTCGGGCTGGACGCGCTCGACCGCGGCGATGAGGCTGCCCTGGTCGAGCAGGTCACCGCGGACCAGCCGCACCTCCCCCAGCAGCTCGCGGACCCGGCGCACCCGCGGGTTGGCCTGGCCGCGCACCAGGCCCCAGACCTCGTAGCCCTCCGCCAGCAGGTGCTCGGCGAGGTAGGACCCGTCCTGACCCGTGATCCCGGTGATCAGCGCACGTCTCGTCATCGCCAGCCCTCCACCCGCCGTTCGTGACCGGCTCGGACGCCCCTCAGCCGATGGCCCGCACACAGGCTACGACGCCGCAGCCTACTGACGCTGGAGGGGCGCAATAGTACGGGACATACCCGGTGGTAATGTTCGCGCCTAGCAGGCTGATCATCACGGACGGCCCAAGCGACGAAAGGTGCGAGGCTGCGTGCTCACGATGGGTCGCCCGCTCCGCGTCGCGCTGGTCTCCTACCGCAGCAAGCCCCATTGCGGTGGCCAGGGTATCTACGTGCGCCATCTGTCCCGGGAACTGGCCGCGCTCGGCCACCGCGTGGAGGTCTTCTCCGGCCAGCCGTATCCCGAGCTCGAGCCCGGGCCCGTCCTGCGCACCGTGCCGAGCCTCGACCTGTACCGGGAGCCGGACCCGTTCCGCTGGCCACGGCCGTCGGAGTTCCGCGACTGGATCGACGTGCTCGAGTTCGCCGCCATGCGGTCGGGCTCGTTCCCCGAGCCGCTCACGTTCAGCCTGCGGGCGCGGCGCGTGCTGCGCGCGCGCCGCGCCGACTTCGACCTGGTCCACGACAACCAGGTGCTCGGGTACGGGCTGCTCGGGCTGGCCAGTGCCGGGCTGCCGCTGGTGACCAGCATCCACCACCCGATCAGCGTGGACCGGCGGATCGAGCTGGCCGCCGCCAGGGGCCTGTCCCGGCTGGCCAAGTGGCGCTGGTACTCGTTCGTGCGGATGCAGGCGCGGGTCGCCCGGCGGTGCGGCCCGATCCTGACCGCCTCGCAGTCCTCCCGCGACGACATCTGCCGCGACTTCCGTGTCCGGCCCG
>Ga0081540_1002795_pt1 | contig 14144 bp, 9 predicted proteins | sample TabmetS2T1R1_FD_71024 | JGI IMG/M metagenome (GOLD analysis project Ga0081540, IMG submission 71024) | Tabebuia heterophylla rhizosphere microbial communities from the University of Puerto Rico - S2T1R1 | ecosystem: Host-associated > Plants > Roots > Rhizosphere ... | reverse complement strand
GGGCCGGCGAGGATGGACATCGACGGCCGCAGCTACGTCATGCACGCAGGCCCGGGCGACTTGACGGAGTAGCGAGCTCGAGCGCGACGCGAATACGGAGAACGGCAGTCCTACACTCGGAGTGCGTGTCCGTAACGATTCGCGAAGCCCGGGATGACGACGCCGTAGGAATCGCCCGGCTCAGCCGGCAGAACAGCAGCTACGACATGCGACTCGCTCCGGAGCTCTTCCGGGTTCCCGACGAGGAAGGCGATGCTCAAGGGCAGCGACCAGGACGAGGCGACCATCGAGAACGCCAAGAGCTTCTTCGGGGGCCGCAAGGCCGCCAAGCCCTGGTTGCAGGCGCTCCGCGCCGCAGCCTGACGGCGGCCGCTTCGGACACTGAGCCGTCTAACGCGAGTCGGAGCTGTGGTCGCTTCCCGGATCGAGGACGATCAAGGTCGCGAGCGTCGGGTCCGAGCGCGTGGGTTCGGGAACACGACAGACGACGGGTTAGCGGAGGCACGCCCGCGTCCGTCGCCGTCGGCGAGCGTGCCTCGCTCTTCCCCCTGCGGCGAGGCTACGGCGGAGGGGATGCCTCGGTTTGACCCAAATGCGTGCACCGCTTTCGTTGATTTGGACCGACGGCCGGAAGCGATTCGAGAGGGCATACTGGCGTTGTGAGCGCGATCAGCAGACTCCACAACCCGAGCGGGCGGAGATGCGGGTGTCCGCCCGAGTGCGTCTGTCAGCGGACCGCACTCGGTCGCGCCTTCCGCTGGTACATCCCTGGTCGATTCCACTCCCCGGTTCCGCCCGAGGAGAAGGCCCGGCTGGAAATGGAAGGCATGTCCTTCCGCTCAGACAACTAGTACGGAGACTTTCCTCGAGGACTGCGGAGCGCCGCCTGAGCGCTGGACGCCGGATGCGCCTGGGAGGATTCGAACTCGACCGCAGGTGCAGCACTTTCCCGCGAGCTCATCGCCTGAGACAGCACGGAGACAGCACGCCGCGAGCGCTGACCCGCGTTTTCGAGCGAGAGGGCGTGCGTCAGCGCTCGCCCAGCTACTCCTCGCCTTCCCAGTAGTCGAGCTCGGGCCCCGGGCGAGCGAAGATGATCCGCTCGCCGGCGACGCTCCGCGCGCCGATCTTGCCGGTGTCGAGGTACTCGACGATGTCCGGCGCGATCAGCGTGGAGAGCATGAGGACGCGGACGGGCGCGTCCGTGTCGTTGCGGATCTGGTGCGCGCCCTCCTTGCCGCGCGGGAACGCGACGACGTCGCCCTGGCGCAGCTGCTGCTCGCCCTCGTGCGTGCGCAGCGTCGGCTCGCCGCGGAGGACGATCGCCCATTCCTCGTTCGCGTGGTGGGTGTGAAATGGCCCCTGCTTGTTACCCGGCTCGACCTCGTACATGCTCGCGCCGATCAGCTCGGCGTCGGTGTGCGCGCCGACCCAGGCGTCCTTGAAGCGCCAGCCCTCGCGCTCTTCCGTGCGATCCCACTCGTCTGCGTTGAGGTTGAAGACCTTCATCCAGGACGACCTCCTGTCGCTTGCGCGTGATCAGCCAGTCAGAAGCTCGGCGTAGTCGAGCTCTGTCTCGTCTAGCATCACATGCGTGTACGTGTTCGCGGTGACGGCGAGATCGCGCTGCCCGACGAGTTCACCGATGCGTGCCCACGGCATCCGGCGCAGGTGCAGCAGCGAGATTCGTCGGTGCCGCAGATCGTGCGGGCTGAACATCGGTACGCCCGTCGCCTTGCACGCTTTCGCGATCGCGGTGCGCAGTGCATCTGCGCCCGATTCGACGAACAACCTCGCGTCGGGATCACGGAAGCGTCGATGCGGCAGCGTCGCCTCGATCGCGTCAGCGAGCACGGGGGGCAAGTCGATCCAGAGCGCGCGACGCATTTTCGTCGTCGATGCCCGTAGCCGCACGCGACGACGAGGCTCGTCGTAGTCGCCGACACGGGTGTGGTCGATCGCCGCGACGCGAGCGCCCGACCAATCGAGGAAGAGCAGCGCGAGCTTGTGCCGCTCGGGTAGCCGCCCGTACACGGCGGCGACGTGCTCAGCGGTCGGCGGGTTTAGCTCTTCCGCCTGCTCACGCGGAAGCTTGACGATCACCTTGTTGCGAGCGGGATTCGGCTTGACGCCCGCGTGATCGAGCACCATCGCGAGCGCCTGCACCGTCTTGCGGATCGTGCCGGGTGCCTTGCCCTTCGCGACGAGGTCGACGACGAGGTCGGCAACCTCGTGCGGTGTGATCGCGTCGACCGCGCGATCGCCGAGCAGCGGCAGCGCGAGCTTGAGCGCGCGTCAGAGACGCGCCCGCCCGAGACGCGCCGACAGTCGGCGTCCGGCAGCCCGCCGCAGACTGATCGTCGCTGATCTTGACAGTGGTCGAAATCGACCACTCGTAGAAGAGCCCGAAGCCCAGCCTAAGCGAGCCCTTCTACGCCGTCGACGAGCTCTGGCTGCTCGGGCTCGCGGTCGGCGTGATCGCCGTCGCCCTGATCGTCGGGCACTGGCTCGCCGAGGGCCCGGTCTGGTCGTGGCTGACGCGGCGCTCATAGGCGGCGTTGTTGCCTGCTTCGGCGAGATCCTGAGACAGCACCGGGACAGCACGCCGCGTGCGTGCGTGACCTTCACGACTGCCCTGTCCCGCTCAACCATGCGAAACCGGCTTGACGACTAGTGGTCGAATGCGCCTGGGAGGATTCGAACCTCCGACCAACGGCTTAGAAGGCCGTCGCTCTTCCACTGAGCTACAGGCGCGTTCGCCAAGCGTAGCGCTGGTTCGGGCTGAGCTCCGTCTCGCCGCCGCAGCCGACATGCGCGGCTGCGGCTCGCTCACGTTCTAGGGGCGGCCGACCCGGTGAAAGTCATCATGGCCGCGAAGCGGCCGGACTTTTACCGGCTCCGGGCGCCGAAGTCGACGGTCACGACCGTCGCCGGGTAGCCGCCGTAGACGCCGGGGGCGCTCGTCGAGTGGACGGCGGCGAGGCCGACCTCGCGCCAGCGCGCGGTCAGCAGGTTCGCACGGTGTGGCGGGCTCCCGAGCCAAGCCTTGAAGGCGCGCGCGGGGGCGATGTCCGGCCCGCCCCAGACGAGGTTCTCGCCGACCGACCAGCTGTGGAAGCCGCGCATCGAGTACGTCCGTGCGATCCGTCGCGAGAAGGACTGGCCGTTTGCCGAGTTGTGGCTGAAGAAGCCGAGGCGCGCCATCTGGGTGGAGTGGCCGTTCGCGGCGGTGGTCAGGCCTCCCGAGACGCGCAGCCGGGCGAGGCCGTGGGCGGCGCGGAAGGAGTTGATCTGAGCCAGCAGGGCGACCTGAAGCCGGGTCGCGCGGGTTTGCGTGCCGCTCGGGCGCGCCGAGCCGGCCGACGGCGCAACCGCGACGACGAGAGCAGCGGCGAGCAGCGCCAGGACCCGTCCCATACACACGCGATCGGCCCGCCGGGCGCGGGCTGCAATCCACAGAACGAGGGATCAGAGCGCGGTGGCGGCGTGCTTGTGCCGATGCTGGCGCCAGTCCAGGATCAGCACCTGGATCGACCCAGCGACCGGAATCGCGCCGAGCGCGCCGACGACACCCGCGAGCTCTGCGCCGATCAGGATCGAGATCAGGACCGTGAGCGGCGAGAGCTGCACCGTGCGCCCGTAGACCAGGGGCTGGAGGAGATGGTTCTCGACCTGCTGATAGACGATGAAGAACACGATCACGATGATCCCCGCCGGAACCGAGTGGAGGAAGGCGACGATGCCGATCAGAATCGCCGCGATCGTCGCGCCCGCGAGCGGAATCAGGTCGAGGATCGCCACGATCAGCCCCAGCGCGACCGCGTACGGGACGCCCAGGATCAGGAGCACGATCGTCGTCGAGCCTCCCGCGACCAGGCTGATCAGCAGGTTTCCGGTGACGTAGCCCCCGACCGTCCGGTAGATGTCGTGGCCGACCTTGCGCCAGCGCGGCCGCGACTCGGCCGGCAGCGCACCGTAGAACCGCTCGACCCAGATCGGCCCCTCGAGCAGCATGAAGAAGGTCATGAAGATGATCGTCACGGTCGCGACCACGATCGTGATCACGCCCTTGGCGACGTTGATCGCCACTCCCGACAGACCGAGCACCCTTGTCGCCCCACCCTCGCTCACGGCGTCCCTGATCCGCTCCTGGAGGTGGTACTTCGTCTCGAGGAATCCCAGCCGCCCGCGACCCTTCGTGATGTCGTCCACGTAGTCGGGCAGCTTCTGGACGAAGTCGTTCACCTGGCCCACCAGCGTGGGCACGAACGTGAAGCCGATCGCGACGATGAACGCGATCGCGAGCAGGAACGTGACGGCCGCGGCGGCCCCACGGCGCTTCAAGCCGTGGCTCTGGAACCACTCGACCGCCGGGTTGAGCGCGAGCGTCAGGAAAAGCGCGATCACGATCCAGGTCAGGATGTGCCGCGCGACCCAGATCACCTCGAGCACGACTGCGACGGCGATGATCGTCCCGAGCAGCGACAGGACCGTGCGCAGCTGGAACCGGACCAGTCGCTCCGGGATCACGGCACCATCGTCGCGCAGGGGTCGGACGTGCTCCTATGCGCACGCGCGCGGGGGTAACCTCCCGCGCGTGAGCCTCAACGGCCGCCCGATCGAGAAGACCGCTGTGCTCCCCGACGGCAGCGAGGTCAGCATCCGGATCGGCATTCCCGAGGACTCCTACATCGCGAGGAAAGAGCTCCGAACCGTCGACGTGGAGCTGTTCACCGCCGAGGAGCACCTGGCGGCGGTCAACTCGGTACTCCTCCCGGAACAGGAGAGCGAGGCCCTGGCGCTGGCCAAGCGGATCGTCAAGGGTCTGGAGTCCGGGGAGCTGGAGCCGACGGCCGGAGCGATCGAGCCGCTTGCGGACGATCCACCGGTCGGCTGAGCCTCTCCGGCGTCTAACCCATCGGCTGGACGCGTCGTGGCGAGCGCCTCGTCGGAAAGGAAGCGGGCGGAGGGGATCGAACCCTCATAACCAGCTTGGAAGGCTGGGGCTCTACCATTGAGCTACGCCCGCGCGCTGCTCAAGCCTACCCTCGAAATAGCGCAAAAACCGACCACCGGTTTGGCGATTAGGGTGAGCAGGTGGAGCGGGTCGTCCTGGCGAGGCACGGGGAAAGCGAGCTCTCGCTCGTGGGCCGGACGAACGGCGAGCCGTCGCTCGCCGTCGGCCTGACCGAGACCGGGCGCGAGCAGGCGCGGCAGCTCGGCCGCGATATTGCGAACGACGCGATCGACCTCTGCGTCACTTCGGAGTTCCTCCGCGCGCAGGAGACCGCCGACCTCGCGCTCGAGGGCCGCGACGTGCCGCGGCTCGTGCTCGCCGAGCTGAACGACATCCGCTTCGGCGAGTTCGAGGGGCGGCAGCTGACGGAGTACCGGGCCTGGGCGCACTCGCACGGGCCCGACGAGCCCGCACCGGGCGGTGGCGACAGCCGCGCGCAGACCGTCGCCCGCTACGTAGCCGCCTACGGAGAGCTGCTCGACCGGCCGGAGCCCTCGGTGCTCGTCGTGGCGCACGGCCTCCCGGTGCGCTACGTGCTCGACGCAGTCGAGGGCCGCAACCCCGCCGCCGCGGTTGCACAATTGCCGTATGCCACGGCGTATCACGTGTCGAGAGTCGAGCTCGAGGCGGCGATAGCCCGCCTCGAAGCGTGGTTGCTGACACCTGACTGGGCTGTTTGACGGCAACTGATGCCGGACCGCGAATCCGCGGCCTCTAGAAATATCGTTCCCTTTCTCATAAGCTCGTCGCGGACCTGCGGCCTGCGGCTCGGGGTCCAAATTGCCGGGAAACGAGGGGAGGGCTCGTGACAAAGGGCATCTTCAGTGTGTTTGCGGCGACCATTGCCGCGGTCGTGCTAGTCGGAGGCTCAGGGGCCGGTACGACCAAGGTGCGGGCGACCACACACGTCGACGCCTCCACCAAGGCGGCGGTCGTCCATTACCTACGCTCGATTCATGTCAACCCACGAGGTGTCGTGATCCAGCGCGGGGTGCGCAACTATGCGGGCGCGCGCTGCCCGGGGAAGCGCTGGAGCTGCGCATCGACGAAGCGCACGGTCGTTCAGATCGCGGCAGCGGGTGGGAAGAACACCTATAGCTGCGCAGGCTCGAGGTGTGCCGTGATCCAGGTCGCCGCAGCTCCAACCGCGACGAACACGGCCAAATGCATCAAGACGACGGGGCTGTCGGGCACATGCACGATCAACCAGTCGAGCACGAGCGCGAACAACATCGCAATCGTCCTTCAGATCGCGGCGAAAACGTCGGGTCTGACCCAGACCGCGAGCTACTCCGCGCAGATCACACAGCGCACCACAGGAGCAAACGCCTTCAACAGGGCTTGCGTCCTGCAGCAGGTCGAAATTGACGGGTCGACGGTGGCCAAAAAGGGCACACCGGTGAACGTCAACCTTGCTGCGCATCAGACCGTCAACGTCAAGCAGGACTCAGCCACGGGGGACAACTCGGTCCAGAAGGCCACGACGTCCACGGCGGGTGCCTGCGACAGCCCGAGCACGCCCCTGACGCAGACTCAGACGCTGACGTCGACGGCGTCGGGGTCGGGGCCGATCACCCAGAACCAGAACTCAGTGGACACCGGACCGAACATCGTGCTCGACATCGCGCAGAATCAGAGCGCCGGCTTCTTCGGCACGGCCACTGGCAACAACACCGCGAACTTCTTCCAGAACAACACGCTCACGGCTATCGCCAACACGCCGGCCGGACCGGTCAACCAGACACAGAGCTCGGTCAACGGCGGGATCCTCGCGGAAGTGAACCAGGACAGCCGCGGCCTCTCCACGGCCAACGCGACGCAGATGGAGACGCAGTGCGAGGATGCGCACACGACGACTTCGTCAACCTGTCACACGGCGACACCGGACCCACCCGGGTACTCGCTGAGACAGACGCAGTTCGGGCCGATGCGGAAGGGCGCCGGCGACTCGGCCCAGACGGGCAATGAAAACTGCGTACCTTCGTGCAACACATTCGCGATCAACCAGAACTCCAAGCAGGACAACGACACCGGACGCAACCAGACGAACGTCATCCAGGGTGACTGCACCACAACCGGGAATTGCACCGTCACGCAGACGACGAACATCGACGGCACGTCCCAGACGAACACCCAGAGCGGACAGATCGTCGACACGCAGACCACCTGCTCGGGGAGCACCTGCACGAGCACCGGTCCGACGACGACCGGTGACCTGACGCTCCTGCCGAACGGACTGTCGGTGTCGGCGACGGACGTCGCCGAATTTGGCGATGGCGGCATGCGTGGTGGCAGCGGAACCGGGTCGATCACCGTCACCGGTGTGAGTGCGCAGGTGTTCCACGCGTTCCTCTACTGGAACGGCCCGACGAACTCGGCCGATCCCGATGCGAACGCCGCCGTGACGTTCGACGGCTCGCCGATCACCGGCACGAACATCGGCATCTCGGGCGACAACAACTGGGGCTTCCAGAACAGCCAGTCGTACCGAGCCGACGTCACTTCGCTCGTTACAGGCAACGGGACGTACAGCCTCGCGAACTTCGTGAAGCCACCGGACGTCGACATCAACGGCGTCGCCCTGATCGTCTTTTACGACAACGGGAACAGCGGCGACGATCGCAACGTCGTCCTCTGGAACGGCAACGACTCGAATTGCCTCGCGGGCGGTGTGCCCCAGAACTGGGACGAGACGATCAGCGGTGTCCCGTACCAGGGTGGCTCTGCCAGCCTCGACTTCGTCGTCGCGGACGGCCAGTCGTTCACCGACGACGCCGTGCTGGTCAACGGCTCGACGCTCGTTCCGGCGGGGCAGATCTTCGACGGCGACACCGGCCCGAACTACGGCGGGAATCCCGGGGGTGTCACCGGCTCGCTTTGGGACGTCGAGTCCTTCGACCTCACGTCGCTCCTGACGACGGGGTCGAACACCTTGCACATCACGACGGGCACTGTGCAGGACTGCCTCTCGCTCGTCGTCGCGGCCGCGAACGTGCCGGCGTCGGCGCCGGTCATCCTGTCGCCGACTGCGCCGACCCACGCAGTTCGGTCGCGCGCACTCGAGACTGCGCCTCTGCCTGCCGCTTCGGATCGTGGCGGCGGTGTAGCGGCCCGCTGAGCAGAACCTAAGGAGTCGAGGGGCCGGCGGTGGACGCCGGCCCCTCGACCAGCTCCCCCAGCTGGGCGTCGATCGCCTTCAGCCGCGTCGCCGCGCCGATTCGCGCGAAGATCGCTCGGGCGCGCTCGAGCTCGGCGCGCGCTCCGGTGAGATCGCCGAACTCCCGGAGCGAGCTGCCGAGCGCCATACGCGCTTCGCCGAGCTCCCGTGGCATCCCGAGCTCCTCGATCAGCCTCAGCGCCTCGGCGAACGCCGTCGCGGCTGTGGCCGACTCGCCTGCCGCGGTGGCAACGATCGCCTCCGCCATCAGTAGCGAAGAGCGCGCGTACGGGTCCTCCTCCGGCACGCTGCGCGCGGCAAACGCGACGATCTCGCGCGCGTCGTCGAGCCGATCTTGCGCGACGAGTGCCTCAGCGAGATAACGGTAAGCCTCAACCGCGACCCAGCCGCCGATCTGTACGGCGACCGGCATCGCCTCCTGCAACCAGGCTTCAGCCTCCTCCGGCCGCCCGTCGGCGAGTGCGAAGCCCGCGAGGTTGCGGAAGAGGTTCTGGGCGTGAAAGTAGGAATCGCCGGTGCGCTCGAACCACGTGTTCGCCTGGCGGCAAAGGCGTTCTCCTTCTTCGGGGTGGCCACGGTGATACATGATCTCCCCGAGCCACGAGGTCGCCTCCGCCTCGATGCGATGGCTGCCCAGCTCGCCAGCGAGCTTCAGGCAGCAACGCAGCTCGGTCTCCGCGGCCGCGAGGTCGCCGCGGTTGTTCAAGATCGCTGCGAGGCGAAGGTGGCCCTCTGCAGCGAGCGCGACGTCGTCGATCTTCTCAGCGGTGGCGATCCCCGATCGAAGGCCGTCGATCGCTTCCTCGTAGTTGCCCTCGAAATCCGCAACGAGTGCGGCGAGGACGAACGCGACTTTGCTTTGAAGCGAGGCGTTCGTGGTTGACTTGGCGAGCCTCTCCGCCGCCGCTAGCCGGGTGCGCGCGTCCGCTGCGCGTCCCTGCCGCTGATCGATATCGCCGAGCAGGAGAGACGCCTCGCACTCCACGTCAGCACGCCCGCGCGCCGAGGCCGCCTCTGCGACCCAGTCCAGCTCACCGGCGGCTTCCTTCAGCTCGCCGAGCATCATGAGGATGTCGCCGCGCCTGAGGCGTAGCTCGAGTTCCTGCCCAGGATGCTCGTCGTCGAGGACGCCTAGCGCGCGGCTGTAGTACCGGTGCGCCTCACGAAGGCTCTCCCGGCGCTCGGCACGGCGCGCGGCGCTCGCGAGCGCCTCGGCGGCCTCGCGGATCGGCGGCTCGATCGGGCTGCGCGCGACCTCGCGCGACAGCCCGCACGCCTGCTCGAGATGCCACGCCACGATCTCGACGAACTCCTCGGCCTTGCCCCGAACGACCGTCACCCAGTCGGAGAAGCGAAGGTGCAGCTGCGCTCGGCGGCCCTTCGGCACCTGACCGTACGCCACGTCGCGCATCAGGATGTGCTTGAAGGCGTACTCGTCCTCGCCGGCGACCGTGGAAACGGCCTGGTGCGCGACGAAGTCGCGGCGTTCGAGCTCCCCGAGGCCTGGACGCGGATCGGCTGCCTGCGCGCCGTTCTCGCCGCCCAGGTGCGCGACCGCACCGGCCCAGAAGACGGACCCGATGACGGACGCATGGTGGGCGAGCTGCTTTTCTTCTCGCGCCAGGCGGTCCAGTCGCGAGCTGATGAGCCCCTGGACGCTCGTTGGGACCGGGAGCTCGCCGGCCTCCTCGCTCTTCCAACGCTCGAGGTCGATCAGTCCCTGTTCGCGGAGCATGCGTACGGTCTCCTCGAGGAAGAGCGGGTTGCCGCCAGCGTTCGCGATCAGCGCCGACGCGAACGGGGTCTCCGCCAGCTCGGGATCACCCGTGAGGTCCGCGAGCAGCGTCGCCGCTTGCTCGGCACCGAGGGTCTGCAGCTCCACCGTCCGCCGGCGACCTTCGGAGCCCAGGAAGCCCGGTGATACCTCCGCGAGATCGGGACGGGCGGAGCAGACGAGCACCAGCGGTGCGTCGGTGTCCTCGGCGGCGATATACGCGATCAGCTCCAGCAGCGTCGGCTCGGCCCAGTGGAGGTCCTCGACGACGATCGCGGTCGGTCGTTCGGCGGCCATAAGCTGCAGGGTGCGCCGAATCCCCCAGTGGAGCTCGGTCTGCGAGATCTCGCTCGTCGCATAGGTGCCGCGCGGGGTCGTCGGGATGCCGATCAGGTTCGAGAGGGACGCCGCGATCGTCCGAAGCTCGTCGACGTCGTCCGTCGCAAGCGACTCGAGGAATGCGTCGAGCTTCGCCGCAATCGTCTCGCGCTCGTCGCTTCGCAGCATGCCTGCGGCCGACTTGAAGATCTCCGTGATCGGCCAGTAAGTGATGCCTTCGCCGTACGAGAGACACCGTCCCCAGTGCACGCCGCAGCGCTCCTCGAGCCGTGACACGAGCTCGTGGAGCAGGCGGCTCTTGCCGATCCCGGGCGAGCCGACGATCGTGGCGATCCCGGGCCGGCGTTCACCGAGGATCTCGTGACAGAAGCCCATGAGGTGAGCGAGTTCCGCTTCTCGGCCGACGAATGGCGTCTCGTCGCGGGACCCCGCACCGGCGCCGTCGCGCGCCGCAACAACCTCCCAGACCGCGACGGCCTCGCTCTTGCCCTTCGCCTGCACCGGCTCTGCCTCGCGGAACTCGAACGCCCGCTTCGTGGCCTGGTACGTCATGCGGCCTACCAGGATCCCGTCCTGCGGCGCGGCCGACTGGATACGTGCGGCCGTGTTGAGGACGTCACCGGCCGCCGACCACTCGCCCTCGCTCGGGCGGGCGCCCAGCATCACCAGTGCCTCGCCAGTGTGGATCCCGATGCGGATGTGGAGGTCGAGCCATTCGTCCTCGGCGTTCAACTCCTCGATCGCCTCGCGCACCGCAAGCCCCGCCCGAATCGCACGCTCAGGGTCGTCCTCGTGCGCCTTCGGCGACCCGAACAGTGCGAGCACCGCATCGCCGCTGAACTTCTCGAAGGTGCCTCCGTGACGCTCGAGCTCGGCGCGTACCCGCGCGTGGTACGGCGCAACGAGCGCCTTGACGTCCTCCGGGTCAAGCTGCTCGGACCGTGCCGTGGACCCGACGAGATCGACAAAGATCGCCGTGATGACCTTGCGCTCCTCACTCGGCGGGGCAGGCGCGGGCGCCTCGGCTATCGCCGTGCCGCACGCGAGACAGAAGCGCGCCTGCGGCGGGTTCTCGGTGCCGCACTCTGTGCAAAACGCCATGGGAAAAGGTTACGGGGGCGGCTGACGCGCTTCTAGTCGCTACGGACGGATGAGAACTGCCGGAGACCGTGCGACAATTGCGGCGGCGCAAGATTCATGAGGGGGCTGCGCCGGGAGCACACGTGACGGCCATTCCCGAGACCACGGAAGCCCCTGCGGACCTGACGCCGTTCGTGCCGCGCGTGGTCATCGACTGGCTGCGCGCCGAGCCGGACGCGCGGCGGCGCGAGCTCGAAGGGACGCTCGTCTTCGTCGACATCTCGGGCTTCACCGCCATGTCGGAGCGGCTGGCGCAGAAGGGCAAGGTCGGCGCCGAGGAGGTCACCGAGGTGATGAACCTCGTGTTCGCGCGCCTGCTCGAGGTCGCGTACGCGGGGGGCGGTGGCCTGCTCAAGTTCGGCGGGGACGCGCTGCTGCTGTTCTTCACCGGCGAGCAGCACACCGAGCGCGCCTGCGACGCGGCCTACGGGATGCGCAAGGCGCTGCGGGAGCTCGGCCGGCCGCGGACTTCGGCGGGGCCCGTGACGCTGAAGATGCACGTCGGCATCCACAGCGACGTCTTCGACTTCTTCCTCGTCGGCGAGTCGCACCGCGAGCTGCTCCTGACCGGGCCCGGTGTGACCCGGGCGGTCGAGATGGAGTCCGGCGCCGAGGCCGGCGAGATCCTCGTCAGCGAGGAGACCTCGGCGACGTTGCCCGAGCGGATCCTCGGCGACGAGAAGGAGGGCGGGCTCCTGCTGAAGGCCCCGCCCGGGGCCGCGAAGTGGATCGAGCTCTTGCCGCCGGCCGAGGGCCTCGACCTCGCGGCCTGCGTGCCGGCTCCGGTCCGCCGACACGTCGAGTCCGGCCGGGCCGAGCCCGAGCACCGCCAGGCCGCGGTCGCGTTCGTCCACTTCGGCGGTGTCGACGAGATGCTCGAGACAAGCGGCCCGGACGAGCTCGCGGATGCGCTCGAGGCGCTAGTCACGGGTGCGCAGCAGGTGGCCGACGAGCACGGCGTCACCTTCCTCGAGACCGACATCGACCGCGACGGCGGCAAGATCGTCCTCGTCGCCGGGGCACCCCAGACCGAGGGCGAGGACGAGGAGCGCATCATCCGCACCGCGCGCGGCATCGCCGATCTCGAGACGCCGCTCCCCCTCCGGCTCGGGGTGAGCCGCGGCCGCGTCTTCTCGGGCGAGGTCGGCGCCGAGTTCCGCCGCACGTACACCATCCTCGGGACGACGGCCGCGCTCGCCGCGCGCCTGATGGGGAAGGCGCAGCCCGGCCAGCTGCTCACCACCGAGGACGTGCTCGAGCGTACGCGCAGCGCATTCGAGACGACCGCGCTCGAGCCGCTCACGCTCAAGGGCATCGCCGAGCCCGTCCCCGCGCTCGACGTGCTCACCGTCCGCGGGGTCGAGCCCCAGGCGCCGGCCGCCGCGGAGCAGGGGCTCCCGTTCGTCGGCCGCGAGCGGGAGCGCGCCGTGCTCTCGGCCGCGGTGGCTCCCGTGCGCGCGGGCTTCGGGACGCTGGTCGAGCTCGTCGGCGAGCCCGGGATCGGCAAGTCGCGGCTCGCGTACGACCTCCTCGAGCAGTGCGGCGACATGCTGCAGCTGACCGCGACCTGCGAGCAGTACGAGTCCGCGACTGCGTACCACCCCTTCCAGCCGCTGCTCGTCGAGCTGCTCGGCGTCGAGCTCAACGGCAGCGCCGCCCGCAACCGGGAGATCCTGTCCGACCGGCTCGCCCAGGTGGACGAGGAGCTCGTCCCGTGGACGCCGTTGCTGGCCGCGCCGCTCAACATCGAGGTGGAGTCGACGCCGGAGGTCGACGCCCTCGACCGCGCGTTCTGGCGCGCGCGACTGCACGGCGTCGTCGCGCAGCTTCTCGGCGGTCTGCTCGACGGTCCGACGTTGCTGCTCTTCGAGGACGTCCACTGGATGGACGATGCGTCCTCCGAGCTGCTCCGCCATCTAGGGACGCAGCTCCACAACCACCCGTGGCTGACCTGCACCACCCGCCGGCCCGGCTCGGACGGGTTCGTCGCGGCAGAGGGCAACCCGCCGCTGCCGGCGCTCTCGCTGAGGCTCGAGCCGCTGACCGCCGAGGATGCGAAGTCCCTTGCAAAGGCGGCGGCCGGCGAGCGGAGGCTCAGCGACCAGGAGCTCGAGGCGATCGCGGAGCGCGGCGGCGGCAACCCGCTCTTCCTGCGCGAGCTCGCGCTGCCGGACGAGTCGACCGCCGAGGCGGAGCAGCTGCCCGAGACGGTCGAGGCGCTCGTGGCCGCGCGAATCGACCGGCTCGAGGCAGGCGACCGCGCGCTGCTGCGCTGGGCCTCGGTGCTCGGCGTCTCGTTCTCGGGCGCGCTGATCGACGACGTGCTCGAGGGCGACGAGGACGTCGCGTCGGCGTCAGACGCGTGGGAGCGGCTCGGCGAGTTCGTCGAGCGCGACCCGCACACTCCGGGCGCGTTCCGCTTCCGGCACGCCCTGATCCGGGACGCCGCCTACGAGGGCCTGCCCTTCAAGCGCCGTCGCGACCTGCACGGGCGCGTGGCCGAGGTGATCGAGCTGCGGCAGGGCGACCGGCCAGAGGAAGAGAGCGAGCTGCTGTCGCTGCACTACTACCGCGCCGAGCGCTGGTCGGAGGCGTGGCGCTACTCGGTCGTCGCAGGACGGCGCGCGGACGAGAAGTACGCGAACGTCGAGGCGCAGCAGTTCTTCGAGCGCGCACTCGAGGCCGCGACGGAGAGC
>Ga0081540_1002794_pt1 | contig 14150 bp, 15 predicted proteins | sample TabmetS2T1R1_FD_71024 | JGI IMG/M metagenome (GOLD analysis project Ga0081540, IMG submission 71024) | Tabebuia heterophylla rhizosphere microbial communities from the University of Puerto Rico - S2T1R1 | ecosystem: Host-associated > Plants > Roots > Rhizosphere ... | reverse complement strand
AACTGGGGCGTGCGCTCCCTCACCTACCGCATGAACAAGAATCGCAAGGCACACTTCGTGCTGATGAACATCGATGCGCCCTCCGCTGCGGTCACCGAGATCGAGCGGCAGGAGCGTATCTCCGAAGACGTCATCCGCTATCTCACCGTCCGCGTCGAAGAGCACGAGGAAGGCCCGTCAGCGATGATGCGCAAGGCCGATCGTGACCGCGAGCGCGACGACCGCGGCGGCGGATTCCGCGGCGACCGCGAAGGCGGCTTCCGTGGCGACCGCGAAGGCGGTGGCTTCCGTGGCGATCGTGAAGGTGGTGGCTTCCGCGGCGACCGCGGTCCGCGCCGACCGCGTGAAGACGACGCAGCAGCAGCGGTAGAGGAGTAAGAATCATGGCTGAAGCTGGTGCACGCCGTCCGTTTTTCCGTCGCCGCAAGACCTGCCCGTTCACGGGTCCGAACGCGCCGAAGATCGACTACAAGGATTCCAAGCTGTTGATGCGTTACGTCTCCGAGCGCGGCAAGATCGTGCCGAGCCGCATCACCGCCGTGTCCGCCAAGAAGCAGCGTGAACTCGCGCGCGCCATCAAGCGCTCGCGTTTCCTCGGCCTGCTGCCCTACGTCATTCGCTAAGACATCTCCGACCGGCGGCGTCCGCGCCGCCGGTCGCTATTCCTCATAAGGCTTCCGGGTCGTCCGGTCGCCGATGGTTGGGGTCCGAAGGGCCTCTAACCGCTCGAAAGGAGCGGGACAGCTGATGATTGCGATTGTTCTCATTGCCCTTGCGGCCGGCTGCGCGTCGGCGCTGATGTTCGCCTCGACGATGTCGGGGATGCCGATCTCGTTGCTGCTCTCCCTTCTGGCGCCGTTGCCGCTGATGGTGGCGGCGCTCGGATGGGGACCACTCAGCGCAACGATCGGCGGCATCGCGGCGGCCTCAGGATTCGGCGTCGTCTTCGGCCTGCACTATTGCTTGGCCTTCGCGATCCTGGTGGCGCTGCCGGCGTGGTGGCTCGGCCATCTCGTGCTGTTGGGACGGCCGCAGGCCAATACCGCGCCCGGCAATGGTGCAACGCCGGGTGCGCCTCAACTCGAATGGTATCCGCTCGGCCGCATCCTGCTTTGGATCGCGGGCTTTGCCATCCTGTCTTCGATCACGTCGTGGCTGGTGTTAGGCAAGGGCGCCGACGCCATCGCCGCAGCCTTGCGAAGCGCCCTGCTCCAGGTTCTTCCAATGCGCGAGGGCCTGTCGACCGGTGAAATCGAGCAACTGGTCGACGCCCTGATAACGATCCTGCGCGGCTTGTCGGCGATGTTCGTCGTGACGACGCTTACGCTCAATCTCTGGCTCGCCGCGAAGATTTCCGCTGTGTCGGGAATGTTGCAGCGTCCCTGGCCGGACCTGAAGAACACGACGCTGCCGCCGATGACGCTCGTTGCGCTGTCCGTTGCCTTGGCATTTTGCTTCGTCGGGGGAACGTTTGGAATCATGGCGCAGATCGTCGCCGCCGCGCTGATGATGGCGTATGCGCTGGTCGGCCTGGCCGTACTTCATACGGTGACGCTTTCTTTGAAGAGCCGCGCGATCTGGCTGAGCTGCGCCTATGGGATCCTGGTGCTGCTGCCGTGGAGCGTCATCCTGCTGATCGGACTCGGCATTGCCGATACCGCCTTTGGAATTCGCCAACGCTATCTGCGCGGCAAGCCGCCGCCCTTGCCTGCATCGTGAAACGTCAACCATCCACCTGAATCGAAATATCGAACACTCGAAAGGAGTACGAAAATGGAAGTCATTTTGCTGGAACGCGTCGCCAAGCTCGGCCAGATGGGCGAAGTCGTCCGCGTCAGGGACGGGTTTGCCCGCAACTTTCTGCTCAAGCGCGGCAAGGCGCTGCGCGCCACCGCCGATAATCGCGCCAAGTTCGACGGCATGAAGGCCGAGCTCGAGGCGAACAACATCAAGGCCAAGGGCGAGGCGACCAAGGTCGCGGAGCAGATCAACGGCCGCAACGTGGTCGTGCTGCGTCAGGCCTCCGAGGGCGGCCAGCTCTTCGGTTCGGTGAGCGTGCGCGACATCATTGCCGCGTTCGAAGCCGACGGCGTCACCATCAGCCGCAGCCAGGTCCAGCTGGATGCGCCGATCAAGGTGATCGGCAAGCATGAGATCGCGATCGCCGTGCATCCCGAAGTCGAGGTCAACGTCAGCGTCACCGTGGCGCGCAGCGCCGATGAAGCCGCGCGCATCAACCGCGGCGAAGACATCTCGACCCGCCAGGAAGATCAGGACGCCGCCGCCGAGGCGCTCGCCGCCGCCGGCGAGTTCTTCGATCCGGAAGCCGAGCACGACGACGAGGCGCCGGCCGCGACCGAGAAGTAAGCGCGCTTCGTTTCAGCGCCGTATCACGACATCAAGCCCGGCCTCTCAGGCCGGGCTTGCGATTGGGGCAGCCGCGTTCTCGTCGAGCATGGCGATCGAGGCCAGCGCGGTTGCGGTGTGCTTCTCGACGCCGTCGGTGACGCAGAACACGTCCGCTGCGACGACGGCGACCTGACGTCCGGGCTTGATCACGCGCGCCCGGCAAACCAGGCGTTCGCCCGTCGCAGGCGACAGCAGGTTCAGCTTATATTCCGCCGTCAGCGCCGACTGGCCGCGCGATGTCGCCGCAGCAATCGTGGTGGCGTTGTCGACGAGGAAGGCGGTGACGCCGCCGTGGAACAGGCCGTGCTGCTGTAACAGCTCCGGCCGCCGGTCGACCGCAAGCGTGCACGCGCCGCGCGACAGCCCGGACAGCTCCGCGCCGATGTGGGCCATAAAGCCCTGGCGGCCGACACTGTCACGAATGCGCGTCTCAATCGGAGCGAAGTCGGCATCGGTATTCGTCATCTGGCTTCTCCCGGTCTCTTGGCCGCATCGACCGCGACCACCGCGCGGATGGCGCAGGCGATCAGGACATCGGTCTGCTCTCTTGGATCGGTGCCGTCGCGGCCGGAGAGCCACGCGCGGCAGAAAATCTGCGCCGGTCCGATGATCTGGCTGACGAACAGCGTCGCGGTCATTGGCAGCAGATCGCCGCGCTCAAGGAGCGGCGCGCGCCATCGCTCGATGGCGTCTGCAAGGCGCGAATTCTGCGCGCGCTGCTCGCCACGGATTTCTTCGGTCCATTCGCTGCGGGAAATCTCGAACAGATAGCGCGCCTCGCGCCTGGAATTGACGACCCAGTCGAGATGCGCCCGGATCAGCCGCGCCACGCCTTCGCGCGCGCCGCAGGACTCATGAAGCGCCGTCAGGATGGCCGCGTGGTAATGGGCGAGGATCTCCAGGAACAGCGTGCCGGCCAGTTCCTTCTTCGATCCGAAGAAGTGAAAGAAGCTGCCGTTGGACGCCCGCGCGCGCGTTCTGATGGCGGCAACCGTCGCCCCCTCGAAGCCATCGCGGTCGAACACCGCCAACCCCGCCTCCAGTAAGTCCTCGCGCGCCGTCGTCATCGTCCGAGCCTCGGAATCGCGTACTGGATCATTACTCTAGAGTGATACTCTAGTGCCGGTCAAGCAAGAACGCCCGGCGGGCAATGTGGGGTGCAAAATTCCTATCGCGAGGCGGGGGACGCGGGCGCCGCGGCCGGAGCAGGCTCTGCTGATGACGGGCTCGCGGATGGCTCTGACGCGCCGCTTGCGGCCGATGATGAGGCTGGCGGTGTTGCGGCTGGAGGATCGGACCGAAGCGGCGACGATTCACCGCCGATTCCCTCCTTGGGGGCATCGACCTTGGCGGACTCAGACTTGGTTTCGCTGGCCGCTCCGGCCGGCTTGAGAGCCTCAGTCTTGTCGCCTTCGGTCTTGGCGGTCTCGGGCTTGGTGTCGTCAGGCTTGACCGCGCCGGTGTCGCCGGTTTCAGGCTTGACCGCGGTGTCGGGCCTGACGGCGTCCCTGGACGGCTCATCCTTCACGGCGTCGCGCTTGGTGGCCTCGGTCTTCGCCGGTTCTTCGGGATGATGCCTGCCACGCTTGCCTAGTCTCTGCTTGACGCCCGGCTTGCTGTCGGTCGCCGGCTGCACCGGCGCCTCTCCGTCCGCAGGCTTAGCGCCATCGGGCGTCGGGGCCGGACGCGTGTGGCGCCTGTTGTCGCGGCCGGAACGCCTGCCCTCACCTTGCGGCACCACCAAACCGTCGGCCTCGGGCCGGGACGCCTCCTGCGCTGGCGGCTGCTGTCTGCGCCCAGCACGGTCGGCCTGATCCGGCCGGCCTTCGGGCCTGGGGTCCTGCCTGGCGTCGCGCTGCCTGGCGAGATCATTCTTCTGATCCCTCCCCTGATACCGCGTGTCGCTTGCGCCGTTGGAGACGAGGAAGGAGGAAAGCACCGAGGCCATGTCGCTGCTGGTCGTATAGTGCTGACGAAGGAATCCGGGCAGCGATGACGGCTGCACCGTTTTCAACAGGCCGCGCGGGCTCTTATGGCAGGCGGTGCAGGTGCCGGCGAATATCTGCGAAGGGCTCTTGCCGGCTTCCAGGTTCTCCACCGCGCGCACCGCCACAGCCGTGAGGCAGCCGACCAGAATCGTCACCGTCGCTATACTGAGCGCTCGGCTCAACATTCCCTGCTTCTCCAGACGTGGAATCGCCGAATCGCTTCCCAGTGTCGCATAACGCGGCCGGCGGGGGTCCCCTTTTAGCCGATTATGCCTGGAATGGAAGCGGACTTATGACGCAACTGCGTGATCGCCATATTTGCCAATATCCACTTAAACTCCAATGCGCTACGGCCCCCTGATCATCGTAATTATTATGTTATCGACGCACATTGGAACCATCCTTTCCACAACGCGTCGATATGGCGGGCGTTCGTTCCATTGGTGCGTCGATGGATCGCGTGTTGCGTTATTTCCTGCGTCAATTCATTCGCCGCGGTACGATGATCTTTACGTCCGCGAGCGGCACCAGCTTTACCTGCGGTGACGGAACCGGCCGCCCGGTCGCAGCGCGCTTCCTGAGCGAACGCACCCAGCGCCGCATCCTGCTCAATCCCGAACTGGCGCTCGGCGAAGCCTACATGGACGGTACCTTCGTGGTCGAAAACGGCTCGATCTCGGATGCGCTGGCGATCCTGCTCGACCAGTCGGAAATGCTGCCGCCCTGGGCCAAGCCGCAGTGGTGGCTGCGCTACATCGGCCGCCACATCAGGCAATTCAACTGGCGGAGCCGGGCGAAACACAATGTGGCCCATCATTACGATCTCGATGGCCGGCTCTATTCCCTCTTTCTCGACGCCGACCGGCAATATAGCTGCGCCTATTTCGAAACGCCGGCTACGTCACTCGACGATGCCCAGCTCGCCAAGAAGCGCCACCTGGCTGCCAAGCTCCTGATCGGCCGCGGAACCCGCGTGCTCGACATCGGCTCGGGCTGGGGCGGCCTTGGCCTCTATCTGGCGGGAATGGCCGGCGCCGATGTCACGGGCATTACGTTGTCGTCGGAGCAATTTCAGGTCTCCAACGCCCGCGCGGCCGAGCAAAATCTGACGGGCTCGGCTCGCTTCCTGCTCAGCGATTATCGCGATGTGGAAGTGGCCGGTCCTTTCGACCGGATCGTGTCGGTCGGCATGTTCGAGCATGTCGGCGTCGACTTCTATGAGCGGTATTTCAAGCGATGCGCCGAGCTGCTCAGGGATGACGGCATCATGGTGCTGCACTCGATCGGCCGTTCCACCGGGCCCGATGTGACGAGCCCGTGGATCACGAAATACATCTTCCCGGGCGGCTACATCCCGGCCGTCTCAGAGGTGATCCCGGCTATCGAGAAGGCCGGCCTGCTGATCTGCGACATCGAGATCCTGCGGCTTCATTATGCGGAGACGCTCAAATCCTGGCGCGATCGCTTCATGGCGCGGCGCGAGGAAGCCGTGCGCCTCTATGACGAACGTTTTGCCCGCATGTGGGAGTTCTATCTCGCGGCCTCGGAAATGTCGTTCCGGAAGCAGAACCTGATGAATTTCCAGATCCAGCTCACCAAGCGCCAGGGCGTCGTGCCGATCACGCGCGATTATATCACCCGGGAAGAAGCGCGGCTGCGGGGTGTGGAATTCGGAAAACAGCCGAGACTGCAGATCGCCGGTGAATAGGCCGCCTACCGCGAAATGTGTTCAGTTCCGCAGGCTGTAGGGCGAAGCGTAGGGCGTGCGAACGGACGCCGGGAGGGAAAGCTGCGTGCGCAAGGCGGCGACCGCCTTCGCATCGCAGGGAACGGTACGGCGTTCCGGACGCGAGATCTCTTCCATCGTGTCAATCAGCATCGACAGCCACAAACGCTGGCTGCTTGCCGATCGCCATTTCTGGAGTTGCTGATCCATCGTACGCCCTTTTACTTCCGTGCCGCTAGCAAACTCGAAACCCACCAGCTTCGTTCCCGCAATCTGATCATCATGGCCCGAATAAATTTGAGCCGTTGTGATCCACTTCACAGAAGGCCTTGACGGTGCGTCGTAGACCTCCGCCATGCCCCAGAAGCCTTATCCAGCATCCTTCGATTCCGACATCAGGATCGACTACGCCTTGATCGCGATCGGCGTGGGTGCTGCCTTCTGCGCGTTCATCTACCTGATCCTGGTTTGATCAACGCTTAATACCCCAGCCCGAAAACGCCGCTCACATCGGGTTAAGTCGCTCCGGCCGACAACAAGGTTCAGGCAGCCCTAAAATTTTATCCGGCATTTTCACGAAAAAGCGCGCTCGTGTGGTCCGCTTTTTTCGGAGGTAGCCGCGTCAAGCTTCCCGCCGCGGGCGGGTCGGATTCATCCACATTTTTGAAGTTGCGGTGCATAGCGGCCAGCTTTTGCTTCCGCTTTGGCCGGGAGAGGCGCTTTATCGCCGCCCCCCTTGCGGAAATCCTGGCGCGGCCAAAAACCAAGAGCATAACCTGACACCATGGCTTTGACTGATTCGAACGTCCTGAAACTCGCCCCCGACGCGGGAACGCCGGCTTACCGGAGCGCGCCGCACAATATCGAGGCGGAACAGAGTCTGCTGGGCGCGATCCTGGTCAATAACGACGCGTTCTACCGGGTTTCGGACTTTCTGGAGGCGAAGCACTTCTTCGAACCGCTCCATCAGACCATTTACGACACCGCCGGCAGCCTGATCCGGATGGGCAAGGTCGCCACACCCGTGACGCTGAAGACGTTCCTGCCGGCCGAAACCGATATAGGCGGCATGACGGTTGGCCAATACCTGGCCCGCGTCGCGGCCGAGGCGACCACGATCATCAACGCGCAGGACTACGGCCGTACCATCTACGACATGTCGCTGCGCCGCGACCTGATCCGGATCGGCGAAGACATGGTCAACGTCGCCTTCGACGCCCCGGTCGATTTCACCCCGCGCACGCAGATCGAGGATGCCGAGCGCCAGCTCTATGAACTGGCCGAGTCGGGCCGCTACGATGGCGGCTTCCAGCGCTTCTCGCAGGCGTTGACCGTTGCCGTCGACATGGCCGCCAAGGCCTTCCAGCGCGACGGAAGCCTGTCGGGCATCGCCACCGGCCTGCGCGACCTCGACACCAAGATGGGTGGCCTGCAGGCCTCCGACTTGATCGTCCTCGCCGGTCGTCCCGGCATGGGCAAGACGTCGCTGGCCACCAATATCGCCTACAACATCGCCAAGGCGCACCGCGCCGAGGTTCAGGCCGATGGCACCATGAAGTCCGTCAATGGCGGGATCGTCGGCTTCTTCTCCTGCGAAATGTCCGGCGAGCAGCTCGCCACGCGTATTCTTGCCGAACAGACCAGCATTTCCTCCAGCATGATCCGCCGCGGCGGAATCAGCGAGGCCGACTTCGAGAAGATCCGTGACTACTCGATCGAACTGCAGGCGCTGCCGCTCTATGTCGACGAAACCGGCGGCCTGTCGATCTCGCAGCTCACGGCGCGGGCACGGCGGCTCAAGCGTCAGCGGGGGCTCGACCTCATCATCATCGACTACATCCAGCTATTGCAGGGCTCGGGCAAGCGCTCGGACAACCGCGTGCAGGAAGTGACGGAGATCACCACCGGTCTCAAGGCGCTGGCCAAGGAGCTGAACGTTCCGATCATCGCGTTGTCGCAGCTCTCGCGCCAGGTCGAAAGCCGCGACGACAAGCGGCCGCAACTGTCGGACCTGCGCGAATCCGGCTCGATCGAGCAGGACGCCGACGTCGTGATCTTCGTGTACCGCGAGGAATACTACCTGCAGAACAAGGAACCGCGGATCGGCACCCCCGAATACGAGAAATGGCAGCTCGATATGTCACTGGTGCACGGCAAGGCCGAAGTCATCATCGCCAAGCAGCGGCACGGCCCGACCGGCACCGTGGACCTGCAGTTCGAGGGCCAATTCACCCGATTCAGCGACCTGGCGCAGGACGGCAATCTGCCGAGCGGCGGCTATTGACCGCGGTTGAACCGCAGCGTTCCGCCGCGTAGAACTGCGGCATGAACGTCGCTCCCGACCCCAAATCCATGCCCGCCGCGTCTTTGGAGGCGAACGAGGCCGCCGCGTCCGCGACCGGCGTGCTCACGGTCGATCTCGACGCCATCGTCGCCAACTGGCGCAAGCTCGAGAAGACGGCGGTGCCGGCCGAATGCGCCGGCGTCGTCAAGGCGGACGCCTATGGCTGCGGCGCCGACCGGGTGGCGCGGGCGCTTTCTACCGCCGGCTGCAAGACCTTCTTTGTCGCGACCCTCGATGAGGCCCGCGTGGTCCGCGCCGCGGTGCCTGCGTCGGCCGCGATCTATGTGCTCGACGGCTTCTTCCAGAACACCGGCGAGGCCTACGCCAAGATCGACTGCAAGCCTGTGATCGGCGACCTCAACGAACTCGCCGAATGGGACGTGTTCTGCCGCCGCACCGGTTGGTCGGGCGGCGCGGCGATTCACATCGACACCGGCATGAACCGGCTCGGCATGACGGTGACGGAGGCGCAGGGCATCATCCCGCGCATCACCTCCGGCGATCACGGCATCACGCTCGTCATGAGCCACCTCGCCTCCGCCGAACTGCTGCATAATCCGACCAACGCCAGGCAACTCGCGGCCTTCCGTGAGATCGCGAGCCTGTTCTCCGGCGTGCCGGCGTCGCTGGCGAATTCGTCCGGCATCTTCCTGGGCGCCCAGTTCCAGTTCGACCTGGTGCGGCCGGGCTGCGCCCTCTATGGCATCAACCCGACGCCCGAAGCCGACAACCCGATGCAGCCGGTCGTCGAGCTGAAGGCGCGCATCGTGCATATCCGCAATGTCGAGCGCGGCGATACCGTCGGCTACGGCGGCACCTGGACCGCGCGGCGGCCGACCAGGATCGCGATCGTTTCCGCAGGCTATGCCGACGGCTATTTCCGCGCGGCCAGCGCCAGTGACGGCACCCGTGGCGCCGAAGTGGTGATCGCCGGCAAACGCTGCCCGATCGCGGGGCGGGTTTCGATGGACCTGATCGCTGTCGACGTCACCGATCTCGAGAAGAACGCAGTGCGGCGCGGCCACATGGCGACGCTGATCGGTGAAGGCATCACGGTCGACGGACTCGCGCACCATTTCGGCACTATCGGCTACGAGGTGCTGACCAGCCTCGGCAGGCGCTACACGCGGATCTACAAGGGCGGCGCGGCACCGGCGGCGGAGCCTGCGGTCGAACCGCCCGCAGCTTCCGGCTAGACCAGATCGCTCCAAGGCTGCCTCGCAGCAAAATCTGCAAAACAACCCCATGCAAAGTAGGACGCGGACTCATAACGCGCAGCCAGCCATAGTCTGATAGATGCGGGTTGAACGAAGGCAAGGTAGTTGGCGGCAAATCTATCGCAACGCGTCGCCACCCGACGACACTGTTTGATCTTGTTGAAGAACCGCTCGACGCGGTTGCGTGCGCGGCGAGGGCAAGCTCTGCACCTGAACGCAGCTTGACACACCCGAACCAGAGAACGGCTTGGGCAACATCATCCCGGGCGCCCTGCCCGGGGAAGCGGCGCCACACTCCGCGACCAGCACGCGTGCATGCATCGGGTCATTCGGCGTGTTCCTCACCTTCGGGATCGTCGCCCGTTATTGCGTCGGCTCGCGCTGGCAAACGGCGCGCTTGTCGGGTCGCTCCCCAGAGGGCCTTTCGACTTGCCCAATGTCGGCGCGGACTCGTGCGTTGTCGCTACCGGTGGCACCTGCTCCGACTGCGCCCGGCGTGGTGCCGAAGCGCTGTCGGAATCCACGCGCAAAATGCGTGTAGTCGCGAAAGCCGCAGGCGTAGGCGATATCGCTGAGCGGCTGGCCTGTCTTGATCAACGCGCGGCGTTCGATCAGACGCGCCGCATGATCCAGACGGGCCGAACATATGTGGTGATGGCATGTCGACCCGCGGACCGTGAACAGTTTCTGCAAATAGCGTAGCGAAATTCCCACCTCGGCAGCCACCTCGCGCGGAGAGATGTCCGGATCGGCAAAGCGGTTCTTTATGATGCGGCAGGCGCGCATGAACAGCTTGTCGTTGTGGCGTGAGGCAAGCGGGACCGGCGGGGCAAACAGCGCTCCGAGAAGATCATAGACTACCAGAGGCATATATCTATCAGCCGACGCGATCGATGTTTCTGCGTCGCTCACGGGGTCAAGAGCGAGTTGACAGAGCAGACGTGACGCTTGCGCCGACCGGCGACCACACGCGCCGCCTTGTGGTTCGAAGCCGAGATGCGAAACCAGGTTCTGGCGCGGCACTTGCAGACCAAGCCATCGCGCATTCCGGTGCTCGGCCTCCGGGACGAATGTTACGGGTCGTGTGGAATCGAGCAGGACGACATCGCCAGCAGCGACATTTACGACCCGGTCGTCCTGAATGATTGTCGATCCGCCCGTGAGCTGAACCACAGCGTAATAGTACTCCATGTTATCACGGCGAATGTCCAGCTCCGTCCGCTCAAGGCGGGTAGTGTTGCAGGTGAGATCCACTGCAGCGAATCCGAAGACGCGCCGCGTGCGCACCTTGCTGGCGAGAATGTTGGTTTCGCGAGCGGGAGTAAACCATCCCCAATCCTCGCGCATTGCGGCTCGGAAACCGTCATAATCCAATTCTGAAACGCTGAGAAAATCGTCATTCGGGTGCATAATCGCCTCCGCGGGACAATATTCGCAAGTCTGTTCGCATGGTTTGTAAACGGTCCGCGTCAAACCCACGGGCAGACGTTGATCAACGTAGCGTGGCTCTAGAGAGGCCCGGCTCAACTCTGCGTCACGCCAAATCACGCCTCCGGGATCGTGTCAGCGCCGCCGGCGGGGGCTTCGGGCAGTGCGCGCTAGTACGCACGATTGGGCGCGCTCGCCTCACGACTCCGGAGGTCCAACCGCTTAGTTTTCGATCCTGACAGTTGATGCGGAGGCTTTGCTTGTTCCAAGCCGATCGCAATCAAACCCTAGCGAAAGGACGAGACCCATGAGCAAGGACGAGACTGCGGTGCCAACGGGAATGGCCCTGACCCACCTGGATCCCATTTTTCGCGAGCGGCCGAATGAATATCTCGATGTAATGAGGTCACGGGAGCCGGTGCACCAGGATCGGATGTTTGATCGCGTGGTGCTGACCCGTGCGGCCGATGTCGAAGCTGTCATGAATAATCGCAACCTGGCCTCCGATCCACGGAGATCCCGCCCGGGTTCGTTCTCGCGCCTACAACTAAGGATAGATGAGACATTTCGGCCGCTCATCCTGCAAATGGACGACCCGGACCACAAGCGGATACGCGACCTGGTCGTTAAGGCGTTCAACCAAGCGGCGGTTGATGCTATGCGCCCGCGTATCACTGAGGTCGCGCGCGGCTTGCTGGAGGCCATCGACGATCCATCCTGCTTCGATATTATGAACGCTTATGCTCGACCGTTGCCGACGATAGCTATTGCGCTGATGTTGGGCGTCGATACCGCCCGCTGCCACGACTTCAAACAGTGGTCTGACGGTAAAATGCAGATGTTTAACCCGCACCGCACGCAAGAGCAGGAGGCCATTCTGGCATCCAGCGACGCCGCTCTCGCCGGCTACTTCACCGAGGTGATCCAAGAGCGTCGTAAGGAACGTCGCGCCGATCTGATCACCAGCCTGATCGACGCTGAAGAGGACGGCAAGCAACTCAACGAAGCGGAGATCATTGACCTTTGCATTGCTTTGCTCATTGCGGGCAACGTGACGACGACCGATCTCATCGGTAACGCCGTACTAGCCTTGCTGAAGCACCCGGATGAACTCGGCAAACTGCTCGTCAAGCCGAATTTGGTTCGTAGCACCGTCGAGGAAGTATTGCGGTATGACTCTCCAGTTGTGCACGGCACTCGGATCGCAACCGAAGCGATGCAGATCGGCGGGTGCCCGGTCGCGGCGGGGCAGACGATCAATGCCGTGCTCTACGCAGCGAACCATGACCCAGCGGCGCATCCCGACCCAAAGCGGTTTGACATCGAACGGCCAGATAAGCGTCACAACTCATTTGGCGGAGGCGCTCATTTCTGTCTTGGCGCGCCATTGGCCCGTGTTGAGACACAGATCGCTCTTTCGATGCTTTTCGAGCGGTTCCCAAGGCTGCGCATGAGAACCGATCGCCCCTTGAAGCGTCGGATAATGCTGAACTTCAATGGATTAGAAGCGCTTTGGGTGCGTGCGGACTAGTAGTGCGTCGCAGTGAATTGCGACTCCTTGTCCCACGGCCAACCTGATGGGCGCGGCGAACGGCATCAGTGGCAGAGCGGTCCATCGCATTGTCGCGGAGCATGCCCCTTCCGATTTATTTGAGTTAGGAGTAGCCGAACATGAAGGAAACCATTCTCCGCTCCGGCATCGACCGTCGCACCCTGCTCACGACATCGTCGTTGCTTCCAGTCGCGATTAAGACGACGCATCGCGGCTTACCATCGACCGAGCGGATAGTTGAAATTCCAAATCTCGATCGGATCGTGAAGTCCATGGTCATAGCGTAACGTTGTCGTAGCCGAACTGAGGTCTCCGAGTTTAACGACGGACTTCGTCCTTATCCAAAATATCCGGATCAGATCGAATCAACAGATTCGAACGACAGTGTGGGATGGAAGATGGTTGAGCAAGCAACACAATTGCCGCTATTCGAGCAGGTCGACGCTGGATACTCCGGCGTACACTGGGACGTCAACAGCGGCGGAGAGGCAGAAGCGTTTCGGACTGCGATGCGACGGATAGTCGGCGGTGTCACGGTAATCACGACGCTGCATGATCGTGAACCGTGGGGAATGACGGTTAGCGCATTCACACCTGTATGCATTGATCCCCCGACGCTCCTTGTTTGCGTAAATAATCGTACGACCACGGCTTCGGACATATCACGTGGCGGCCGCTTTGCTGTGAATTTGCTGAGCCAGGCGCAGCTTTATCTGTCGCAGCGGTGTTCGCGCGCAGGCGAAGATAAATTCATCGGCGACTATGTCGTTCCGCCCTCCGGTTTACCAGAGCGGGTCATGATGCCGGTTTTGCGAAATTCCATTGTGACGTTCGATTGCAGAGCGACCGACATTCTTTCCGTAGGAAGCCATCTCGTCGTCATTAGCGCCATTGAGGCGATTCTGGCACCGCAATCTCTGCCGCCGTTGCTGTATGGAGAGGGCCGCTATCTGCACGGTGTCGCGATCGGAGAGTCAGCTACGAGACGAGAGATCAGGGCATGAAATTACACGGAATCGCCGACGTGCTCTATGGCGCCTACAACCGTCATGACGCGGCCGCTGTCGCGGAGCTTTATGACGGTAACGGCACTCATGAAGACATAGCGATAGGCCATTCCAAGGTTGGTCAGACCGCGATTGCGGATGGCTTGCAGAAGTTCTTCGGTTGGTTTCCGGATGCCCACTGGACCCCGCACGTGGTGATTGCAGATCCATTTGGGTCGGTGACGATCACGTATCTCCTTTCGGCAACGCTGCAGGCCCAAATGGGCCGCACGATTGCGCGTGGTCAAAGAATTTCATTGCGAGGAGCTCACGTTTTGCATGTGCGTGGGAGGCTCATTCACCGCAGTGAAGACTACTGGGACGCTGCAACATTTCAGAAACAACTCAACGCCTAACGGAGCAGTCAAGATGAGAACAGGTAAAGAATATCTAGAGTCGCTTCGCGACGGGCGGAAAGTGTACGTCGGTGGTGACCTTAT
>Ga0081540_1002793_pt1 | contig 14151 bp, 12 predicted proteins | sample TabmetS2T1R1_FD_71024 | JGI IMG/M metagenome (GOLD analysis project Ga0081540, IMG submission 71024) | Tabebuia heterophylla rhizosphere microbial communities from the University of Puerto Rico - S2T1R1 | ecosystem: Host-associated > Plants > Roots > Rhizosphere ... | reverse complement strand
TGCTGACTGCCCCGGGGCCGCTCGTCGTCAATCAATCGCTGTATTCGAAACTATCGTTCAATCCGGAACAGGATTTCACCCCGATCGCCTTGATTGCGTCGGTGCCGATCGTGTTGGCGGTGAATCCGACCGTGAAGGCGACGACGGTATCCGAGCTGATCGCGCTGGCGAAGGCGTCGCCGGGCAAGCTCAATTTCGGATCGTCGGGCCTTGGCTCGACCAATCATCTTGCCGGCGAATTGCTGAAGGCGCGGGCCGGCATCGATATCGTTCACGTGCCGTATCGCGGCGCGGCGCCGGCGATGAACGATCTGATCGCCGGAGAGATCCCGATGATGTTCGACAACATGCCGGCCGTTCGTCCGCAGGTGAAGGGTGGCACGATCCGCGCGCTTGCCGTCGCGGGCGCAGCGCGCTCGCCGCTATTCCCCGAGCTTCCGACCATGATCGAAGCGGGTGTTGCGAATTTCGAGGCGTCGTCATGGTTTGGCCTTGTCGCGCCTGCCAAGATGCCGCCCGACGTCACGAAGGTGCTGATCGAAACCGTCGGCAAGGTGATGAAGGAGCCGGACATGGTGACGCGTCTGGCCGAAGTCGGCGCCGAGCCCGGCACGTTGTCCGGCGATGCATTCGGCACTTTCCTGCGCAGCGAGGTCGACAAATGGGGGCAGGTGGTGAAGACCTCCGGCGCCAAGGTCGACTGAAGCCCGTCGCTGAAAAGGAAGAAGATGGCATGAAGAAGAAGGCAGCCTCGCTGGACGAACTGAAGTCCCGCTACGAATCCATGATTGGCTTCACGCCGCCCAAGATCGCGAAGCGACTAGAACTTGGCATGCGCGTCGATCCGGATCTGGTGACGGCGCTGGAGGATTGGCGGATTGCGGCGCTGACGCCGGATGCGCTGGACCAGAAGACCGTGCAGCTGATGGCCTTCGCCATTTTGCTGGTGCAGACCTCCGAAGCCGCAGCCAATCATGCCAAGGCCGCGATCAAGGCCGGCGCGACGCTGGAAGAACTGCACGCCAGCGCCGGCATCGCCGCGCTGTTCCGCGGCGTGGCCGCCTTCAACATGGCCGGCGAAATTCTAGCCGGTCTTTTCAAGGAGTGAGAACGGTCTGTTGCACGTCGCACCTACGTCGGCAGAGGTGTTCTTTCTATGGAAAAGCTCGAATGTGGCCTGCCAAGCCGTAGCTGCGCAGCAGCGTAGGCTGGTGCCCCTGGCCGACAATCGCTTAGTGGCATAACAAATTGAATTCGCAATGGTTTTAGCCGCCGATTGCTGCGGATACCAACAGGAATACCAACAAGATGACGGACGGCATTAGCTCGCAAAAATAAATCCAGCAAGCGCTCGGCAGCAGGCACGGTCCATGCGGTTCTTGTCTCCGACCCGGAATCGAACCCGGCTCAGACTCGAAATCTTTGGAGGAGGCAGGCGAGCGCTTACTCAGCAGCTTTCAGTCTTCTTCGAAGTGGAATGATTGAAAATCGTGAGTTTGACTCCCACTCTCTCCGCCATTTGCACGATTTGGTGCGCCACGCTTCGATTCTCTACGATCCTAAACAGCGCGGTTGAGCGCCTGTGAGGCCGTGTCGGCAATCTCCTGAAACGTTCCCACGCGGTGAGTGAATCCCTCATTGCCAACGTCGAAAGATGATGCTCGCGTTGACGCCGCCGAAGCCGAATCCGTTGGAAATTGCATGCTCTATGGGCATGCGCCTTGCCTCGCGGGCCACGATGTCGACGCCCTCGGCCGACGCGTCCGCATTGTCGAGATTGAGAGTGGGCGGCGCCACCTGGTCCCGTAGCGCGAGGATCGTGAAGATGGCTTCGGCTCCGCCGGCGGCGCCGAGCAGATGACCCGTTGCCGATTTTGTGGCGCTCACCGCAATCTTTCCCTCGCGGCCGAACACGGCCTTGATCGCTTCCAACTCGGAGACATCGTCAAAGCGCGCCAGTCGCTCGCCCGTTTCCTCGTTCATGTAAAGCTGCCGGTTGATCTCAATCATGGCAGCCTTGACCCTTGGCTCGCGCCGATGGTGTTTTGCAGGAACCAGAGCGCCCGAAAAGGGGCGGTCGACGCGCACGGAAAACCCGCCAGCCGATGCTGCGGCGATCAGTTCATTACGGAGTCGTGCGGGCGTATGCCAATCGTCCGTTCCAATGCAGATGTCAGGCCGGATTGGCTCCTGGTCCGGTTCATGCGGCAAGGGCCGCGACGAGAAGCTGTGGCAATCGACGATGATGCAGCTCTTTCCATCGGCGATCACGTCATCCACCGTCCGCGTGAGTTTTTGATGATGAGGGGTGTACCAGGCTTCCATGACGCGGGTCCGCTCGGCCAACGTTAGATGCTCGCGCAATGGCTGGCCGTCCGTTGTTTTCGCGTAGACGACGCCCATCCCCTTCAACGCCATCGGTTCGTCGGCGTCGTCGGGAAACCGCTCGACGTCGCAGACCAAACGGCTGATTGGAAAAATCACCCGCGCAGCTTCGAACGATGTGGGAGCGAACAGTTCGTCCGTGAGGGCATCGGTCATGCGAAGCAACTCCAGCACCAACGTTCTGTCGTCCGGAGCAAGCTGTGCTCTTTCTTCGGGTGGAATGTTCCGGGAACTATGGGGAATGTGGAGAATCACATTTGGCGATAGCATATTCCGCGTTCCTCAGGCCGCCTTCGGTGAATTGGACCACGTTTAAGCCACTTTCGCGACCAAGCCTTCATCTCTAGGAGCGAGCGTGAGATGCGGTGTGAATCTTGGGAAGATCTGCCCAAAGCATGGCTTTATAGTTGAAGCCGGGCGCGAGCGTGGGCTTCACCACCATGAAGTAGGGCGAAATGTCGAAGTCGCGCGGCGCATAAAACGACGAGTGACGGATCTCGGCAATCTCGCGCCGCGCCGTCTGGCTCCCGACGCGTGTGATCTTGGGCAGGATGGGGTAGCGTACGGAGTCGAATGCTTGCGCAATCAGCGAAGAACAGATTGTGCGGCTTGCATCGCCGGAGCCGAGTGCGATCATTCGGCGACGCCAACGTAGCGTTAACGGCCATGGCAATAGATAACGCATCAGGTCGATGACGTTCTTGAAATCGTAGTCGAGACCAATTCGCTCAGAGGCGTAGCGGCAAACCTTTTCGCAGTCCGCTTCGTTCAGGCCTACCGGCCGGCAGATGCGGGTTTGACAATGCAGATATTTCGATAGCGGCGCCGACACGACGCCTTCGTCGATATTAGCTTCGATCAGGACGTGCGGCTCGCCTCCGGCTGTGGCCCCCACCATCGGCCCGACGTACAACGCCGAATGCGACCAAGTCGATTGAGTAAGATACTTGATGCCGCCGGAAATGTGCCCTTTACCCTCGACCAGCAAAACGTCACCGGGTCGAAGAGTGTCACGCAACGCCGTCAAATCGTTGGGAATGAACAGCTCATTGCGGTTGGCCGGCTCCTGCAACCGGGCAATCAAACCTCCGACAATGTCGAACATCCGGCCCATGACCCACCTGATCTCTTTTGAGTTTCCCGTACCGCAATTCCTGATCGCTCGTTCGGCGTCGCATTGCGATCTAGGTTAACAGCGCGCAACCGGCAAAGGCCATTACGCATAGGTTGGAGTTGGCGCCTCAATGCGTATGGTTTGCTTGTGCGATTAGCGATTGGGGCAGTCAGCAGGACCTAGACGACTAGTGCTTTGGTTTAGGGCCCGGGCGGTGATCGTTCAGGACTTTTCATCGGGAAGCCCGAGCTGTCGACCATTCGCACCAGATCGATTAGAGACTTCGGTCGCATCTATCGGATTATTTGGCTGCGATGGGCGTTCAGCCATTTCGCTCGACTCGAATTGACCCATCTGAGCCAGCACCTCGGCCGCGGCCAGAATGGTATCGATGATCTCAGGATCGCAAGGCCGTTGAACGTGATGTATGACGCCAGCGGTTCGTCCCTTCAACCGAACCGACGCCGGTTACAGCCTGGCGCGCAACCGCCTCGTAGAAACTCGTGACATAGTCGCGGCAATTCTTCTCGTTATAGGCAGGGTCGATGTGGCTTTGTCGTGTTGCGGCCCAGCGAATCCGTTCGTCAGCCAGCTCGGAGATTTGACCTAATTGATCGCCTCGCGATGCCGCACATATGCCTTCGATAGCGGATGTAGCTGGCTTGGCGGTTGCAATACGACGCCAGCATCGAGCCTTAACCGCTGGTGGTGCTTGGCGCGCCATTTGGGGCCCCGACCACGCATGTAGTGTAGTTCGGGCCGGTAGCTGTCGAGCAGGCTGTTGACCAGGTGGTGAATGACGTCGGCGAGGCAGGAAGCCACACTCATCGCCGCGCGCGAAGCAAAGCGTTTAGCCGTATTTCTGCCTATGATGCTCATCGGTGCAAACTCCCTTGATCGCCTTTTCGATTGGCACATCGGTGATGGCCTCCCGGTACGGCGGGTAGTTTTACGAGCAGGACTCCCTCGTTCTCTTGTTAGAGCTTGCGGCTATTCGAACGATCTTGCTTCATTCTCTTGGTGGGAGAGACTGTGGAAATAACACACGCGCGGCGAACGCCGACGGGCCTAGCGATTGCGACGACGGAAGGACGTCTCTCTCATGTGGTAGTTCCGCTAATGCGTGTCGATCTCGTTGTTGATCCCGAGAATCTGCGCAAGAGCGTTCCAATCCAAGCTTGATCGTGACAGCGACTCGTTCCCGACGCTGTTAGCTTCCGGAGTATTGAGTTGGCGCGCGGAACGCCTATCGACGGCCAGCGCCTGCGGGACATCACACCGCATTGGTTCACACGCTGCTGCCAATCCTTACGACAAAGGCCTCCATTGTTGTCCTCAGTGGAATCTCGCATGGATGGTACTATCCAGGTTCGACCTCGATCGCGATGTTCAATGACGGCGTGACCAGGGCATGGTCAAAACCCTGGCGGCAGAACTGGTACCCGTGCGGGTGCACGGCGTTCACCCCAGCGCTGTCGTCGACAGCCGTGCGGTGACGCACATCCCGCCTGCTCTGGTCGAGCAGACCCCGTTCTACACGGCGGCTGGCCGTCCACGGCGTCAATCCGCCTGTTGACGGCGGATTTCCCGATTTCATGAGGACAGGAGCAGGACAATATGGTACGAGAACGTTTGCCAGCGAATGTTTGCTTCTAGCAGATTTCGTTGGAGAAGTTGCTTGTTGCCTCGGGGAAGTTGCTATCGTGTTTTACGGTGAGCGGTTTGTGCCGTCCCGGTTGGAACAGCGGCTTTGACCCTCTGGCTTTGATGCTCTTTGCGCAACACCAAAGCTACGCGATCGACCGTGCCGTAGAATGCGATCTGAGTTACATCGTTGCGAGCGGATGAGCGGCCTGAAGTGCGGCCAATCCGGCGTCGAAATCGGCGGCGTGGATTGTATGGCAACCGCCAGTCGGGAAATCTCGGTCTTGCCAACGGCGACGCGGACGGTTTTGATTTCCCGGTAATCTCGAGTCAGATGACTGAGCTTTCGGAAGCGGCAGGCATTGTGGCACTGCAAATGAACCGAGATAACGCCGATATCGAAAACAAGAAGGGCGCCGCAGAGGCACCGCGCCCAAGCGAAGGGCAATGGCAGCAGGTCTTCGAGCATAGTCCGGCTATGTACTTCTTGGTCGAAGCGACCAGCACCACCGTTCTATCGGTCAACGCCTTGGGTGCTTCGCAACTCGGCTATAGGGCCAGCGAATTGGTCGGGCACTCCGCGCTGGACCTTGTTTTTGAGGAAGACAGGGAGTTCGCCAGGAAAAACATTGCCGCGTGCTTGGACACACTCGGCCAATCGAACAGCTGGGAAGTCAGAAAAGTCCGCAAGGACGGAATGGTGCTCCGGATCCGTGAATACGGTAAAGGGATTCCGTGGTCGGAGAACCAACCGATCGTCTTGATCGCGAGCGAAGATATAACGGGTCGGGATCTGGACGAACTGGAGTCGTCCCGACTCGCGACCATCGTTTCGTCGTCGGACGATGCGATTATCACCAAGACTCTCGATGGAAAGGTCACCTCGTGGAATGCGAGCGCCACGAGTATCTTTGGCTACCAAGCAAGCGAGATGATCGGCCAGCCGATCACACGCATCATTCCGCCGGAGCTGCACGGTGAAGAACGGCAGATTCTGGCACGGCTGGCGCGGGGCGAGCGGCTTCAGCATTACGAGACCGTTCGTATTGCCAAGGACGGCCGCCGCGTCGACATTTCGCTGACCGTTTCGCCCCTAATCAGCAGATCGGGAAAGGTGGTGGGGGCATCGAAGATCGCGCGCGACATTACTGCGACCAAGCGAGCGGATGCGGAACTTCAGCAGGCGCGGATAGAATTCGCGCGCGTCGCACGCGTGACGACGCTCGGCGAGTTGACCGCCGCGATTGCCCACGAAGTGAACCAACCGCTCACCGGCCTGGTGAGCAGCGGCAATGCCTGTTTGCGCTGGCTCGCCGGTGAAGCGCCTGATCTGGAGGCGGCACGGAGATCCATCGAACGCATGATCCGTGACGGAACCCGAGCCGGCGAGGTCATCGGGCGAATACGGGCCATGATGAGAAAATCTAAGCCGCAGAGAGACTCGTTGAACATTAACGACGCGATCATGGACGTCCTCGCGCTGCTCCGAACCGAGATTCACCGAAATGACATTTCGCCGTACATTGAACTTTCGAACGATTTGTCGCTCGTCTGGGGAGATCGGGTCCAGTTGCAGCAAGTCATCCTGAACCTCATAATGAACGCAATCGAAGCCATGAGCGGAATCAGCCGGACACAGCGAAGGCTGTCGATTTCCTCGGTGAAGGACGGGCGCAATGGCGTGCTCGTTTCAGTACGAGATTCAGGCCCCGGGTTCGACGAAACGGCGCCGGACCGGCTGTTTGAGGCCTTCTACACCACCAAGGAAAACGGCATGGGGATCGGACTCGCGGTCAGCCGAACAATTATCCAGGCCCACTGCGGCCGGCTTTGGGCAATGCCCAACGCACCTCAGGGTGCCATATTCCAGTTTACACTGCCGACTGACAGCGAGCATGAGCCATGATTGCGAGAGAGGAACAACCCATCGTGTTTGTCATCGACGATGATGCGTCGGTGCGTGAGGGCGTCGGAGATCTCCTTCGCTCCGTCGGCTTGGGGGTGCAGTCGTTTGGATCAACGCAAGATTTTCTTCAGAGCATGCGTCCCAATGCGCCTGGCTGTATCGTGCTCGACGTCAGATTGCCGGGACCAAGTGGACTGGAATTCCAACGCACCCTGACGGAATCCAGCATTCAGCTTCCCATTATATTCCTCAGCGGTCACGGCGATATTTCGATGTCGGTGAAGGCGATCAAATCCGGCGCCATTGAGTTTCTAACCAAACCCGTGCACGAGCAGGAATTGCTCGATGCCGTTCAGGCGGGCATCGCGCGCGATCGCGTTCGACGTGAGCAGGACAAGCTTGTCGCCGAGCTGCGGGAGCGCTTCAATTCCTTGACATCGCGCGAACGCGAAGTCTTGCCACTCGTCGTCACAGGACGCCTGAACAAGCAGATTGCTGGTCAACTCGAGTTGAGCGAGATGACGGTGAAGGTCCATCGCGGCCAAATCATGCGAAAGATGCGCGCGAAGTCTCTGGTCGATCTGGTGCGAATGGCCGACAAACTCGGGATTTCCCACGAAAAGTCCTGAACGATCACTCCGCTTACGCCTAAAGCACTAGTCGTCTAGTCCTGCTGTTTGCCCCAACTCCCCGATCGTACAAGCCAGCCTTACGCGTTGAGGTGCCGATCACACCTATGCGCAATGGCTTCTCCCGGCTGCGCGGCGCTAGTCTAGATCACAATAAGGAGGCGAGAATGCCGAAGAAGCCTTTGATCACAATCGTAGATGACGATGAATCAGTTCGAGAAGGTACGATGGACCTTGTTAGATCGATGGGCTTCCTCGCCAAGGCATTTCCGCGCCCGGAAGATTTTCTGAAATCCGGCTGCGTTTCCAAGACGTCTTGCTTGATCGCAGACATGCGTATGCCAGGAATGAATGGACTGGAGCTTCACAACCATTTGGTGACAACCAAAAATAGAGTCCCGACCATCCTGATCACCGCTTTTCCCGATGACAGGGACCGGGGCCGTGCGTTGCAGGCCGGCGTGACCTGCTATCTGGCCAAGCCCTACGCTGACGAAGAGTTGCTTGTGTGTGTCCGTTTGGCTGTCGACTCACGAAACGCAGGTTGAGATCACTAGGAGAGAACATGACTGTTCCCTTAGCGGTGAATTTTGACGTCTCCCAACCCGCGCCGCAACAGACTTTACCTGGGATGCTCGGAATCGAAGCGGGTAGATCCGCTGACGCCGCATTCGCACAATTGTGCCCGCGGATTCGCGGTGGCTTGCCGCCCGGCGTACTCCGACGCGTACGCGAATACATCGAGGCTCATCTGGAGAATAACGTTAGCCTTCAGGTCCTCGCCGGTATTGCGGGCTTGTCGATGTCGCACTTTGCACGCGCGTTCAAGCAGTCGGAAGGTGTGACCCCACACGATTATCTGGTGCGACGCCGCGTGCAGCGTGCACTGGAGCTTTTGGCTGGCACGGATCTGCCTCTTTCGGCAATTGCGTATACCTCAGGATTCTCGGATCAAAGTCATTTCGCGCGCCGGTTCCGGCAGCATTTCGGCGTCACGCCGAGCCGCTATCGATGGTTGACGCGCTAGGGTAAGCCCCAACAGGGATTCGATCGCAGGCGAGTGCGTCCTCGATGGTTGGAAGCCAAGATGGCCGGCGCCAAGGTAGTGACGGTACACGCTAACGTTGGCGCGGCCGCGACTATGACTGATGCATTGTTACGGTCGCCCGCACCGCAGCGAGGTAGGAGGAAAGCATGATTGAAGCTCGTTTGCCCGCTCTCATCGTCAGCATCATATTGGGCGTCACGGTTGGCGGCTCGCCGGCGGCGGCCACAAACGAAAGCCCTCGCTTTTCCATTGTGCAGGCCCAGTCTGTACTTCAGTCGAAAATACACACGCTGATCGACAAACTGCGCGGCGTAGACATGCCTGCCGGCATTGTCAAAACGAACGGGCGTATCGAAGCAACCCAGGTCGACATTGCTGCCAAATATCCCGGTCGGCTCGAGAGCGTGATGGTTCAAGAAGGTGATGAGGTCGGCGCCGGGCAAACAATAGCCGTGATATCGTCGCCCGAATATCAAGCGCAGCTGCGTGGCGCACAAGCAGCGGTGCTCAAGGCGAAGCAGGCACTCGCCGAGGCGGAGGCGATGATCGCCGAACGCCAGAGCGATCAAATCGCGGCCAAGAACGACCTGCAACGAGGCCAGGATCTGGTCGAAAAGGGATGGATGACCAAGCAGGTCTTCGATCAGCGGGTGAACAAAGCTCAGGCGACGGACGCGCTGCTTCACGCCGCCGAAGCCGCGCGCGATCAGGCACGATTTGCGATCACGACCTCGGAGGCTGAAGTCGATCGGATCGAAGCTATTCTGGTCGATTTGAAGCTCGTGGCCCCACGCAGCGGCCGCGTGCAATACAAGATTTCGCAAGCCGGAGAGGTCGTCAATGCCGGCACACGCATCGTTACGCTTCTTGATTTGCACGACGTCTATATGACGATCTACCTCTCGGCCGCCCAGGCCGGACAGCTGGCGCTCGGAGACGAGGCGCGCATCATCATTGATCCACTTCCGCAATATGTGGTCCCGGCGTCGATAAGCTTCGTTGCGACCGAGTCTCAGTTCACACCGAAAAGCGTTGAGACCGCCGAGGAGCGCGAGAAGCTGATGTTCCGCGTCAAGCTTCAGGTGGATCCGAAAGTGCTCGAACAGTACCACAGCCAGGTGAAGACCGGCGTGCGCGGCATGGGTTTCGCGCGTACCGACTCCTCTGTTCCCTGGCCACAGGATCTCGCGGTGAGGCTTCCGAAATGACCACGCAGGCTACCATAGCCGAAATCGAGCACGTCACCCATCACTACGGGACAACGGTCGCGCTCGACGACGTGAGCATTGAGATCCCGGCCCGTCGCATGATCGGCTTGATCGGTCCGGACGGCGTCGGTAAGTCGACCTTGCTAGGGCTGATCGCAGGTGTTCGGATCATTCAGAAGGGCCACGTCACGGTCTTCGGCGGCAATATGGCCGACGAAGCACATCGCACCGCACAGGGTGCGCGTATCGCCTATATGCCGCAGGGCCTCGGGCGGAACCTGTACCCCACGTTGAGCTGCTTTGAAAACATCGATTTTCATGGACGACTATTTGGTCAACCGGAGGCCGAGCGGAAGCGTCGCATCGAAGAGTTGTTCAAAGCGACGAGCCTTGACCCGTTCATGAACCGCCCGGCCGGCAAACTCTCGGGCGGCATGAAGCAGAAGCTCAGCTTGTGCTGCGCGCTGATCCACGATCCGGATCTGCTTATCCTTGACGAGCCCACGACGGGCGTGGATCCGCTCTCGCGCGGGCAGTTCTGGGATCTGATCGGCAACATCCGCGCCAGGCGTCCGCAGATGAGCGTGATCGTCGCGACCGCCTACATGGATGAGGCGGCGCGCTTCGATTGGCTGGTTGCCATGGACGCAGGCAAGATCATCGCCACCGGCACAACGCCGCAGATCTTGCAGAAGACGGGCGAGAAAGACCTGGATGCCGCCTTCATCGCATTGCTTCCGGAGGTCGAGCGCGCGCAGCACCACAAGGTGATCATGCGTCCGCGCTCGACCAGCGACGACAGCGTTCCGGCCATTGAGGCCGATGGACTTACCCGTCGCTTCGGCACCTTCACGGCCGTTGACCATGTCAGCATCCGCATCGCCCGAGGTGAGATCTTCGGCTTTCTCGGCTCAAACGGCTGCGGCAAATCAACCACGATGAAGATGCTGACCGGACTTCTGCCGGCGACCAGCGGGTGGGCGAAACTGTTCGGCGCTCCCATGGGGTCCAACGACATGGAGGCGCGGCGCAACGTTGGCTACATGTCCCAGGCCTTCTCGCTCTATAGCGAACTCACGATTCGGCAGAATCTGGAGTTGCACGCGCAGCTCTACCATCTGCCGCCCGGCGAGATCGATGGTCGCATCGCGGAGCTGCTGCGACGTTACGACCTCAAAGCCGTCGCCGACGCGCGTCCCGAGAGCTTGCCGCTGGGCATCAAGCAGAGACTCCAGCTTGCCGTCGCGGTCTTACATCGCCCGGCGATGCTGATCCTCGACGAGCCGACCTCGGGGGTGGACCCGGTCGCCCGCGATGCCTTTTGGCAGACGCTCATCGATCTGTCGCGCAACGACGGTGTGACCATCTTCATTTCCACGCACTTCATGAACGAGGCCGACCGCTGCGACCGCATCTCCCTGATGCACGCCGGCAAGCTGCTGGCAGTGGGAACACCGCACGAGCTGGTGCAAAAGCGTGGAAGCGCGTCGCTGGAAGATGCCTTCATCTCCTATCTGGCGGAAGCAGCTGGAATCAAACTCGGGCAGACGGCTCCGCCGCCCGGCCATGACCCGGGACCGCCCAATCAGGAAGCGGCTACGCCCAAAGCGGAGATCGCGCCCCGTCCACGTCGCTTCGACCCCGGCCGGTTATGGGCCTACGCGCGGCGCGAGACCATGGAGCTGGTGCGCGATCCGATCCGGCTGGCGTTTGCCTTCTTCGGACCGCTCATCCTGATGATCGCGTTCGGCTATGGTATTTCACTCGATGTCGAGCATCTGCGCTTCGCCGCTTTCGATCAGGATCGAACGCTCGAGAGCCGAACGTTGGTCGACGCGTTCTCGTCGATTCCGCGCTACTTCGTGGAACAGCCGCCGGTCGGGACCATCGATGAGCTCGACCGCCGGTTTCGGAGCGGCGAGCTTCAAGTTGCCGTCGAGATCCCGCCCAGCTTCGGCAGCGACCTCGAGAGCGGCCGCACGCCTGAGGTCCGGGTGTGGCTCGATGGCAGCATGCCGTTTCGTGCCGAGACGACGAAGGGTTATGTCACGGCGCTCGCCTTGCGATACATGCAAGACCTGATCGCCCAACGCGCTCCAAGCAGCCGAGCGTCGAGCCCCGTCAATTTTGAGACGCGCTTTCGCTACAACCAATCGTTCGAGAGCGTCAATGCGATGGTGCCGAGCGTGATCATGCTGATGCTGATTTTGATTCCGGCCATCATGTCGACAATCGCGGTCGTGCGCGAGAAAGAAACCGGCTCCATCGCCAACTTCCATTCGACGCCGATCACCAAGTTCGAGTTCCTGTTCGGCAAGCAGCTGCCTTACATCGCGGTCGCGATGATCAGCTTCGCACTCCTGGTAATCCTTGCGGTCTTCCTGTTCCGGGTGCCGGTGAAGGGATCACTGGCCATGTTAACGCTGGGTACGCTGTTCTATGTGGCAGCGACGACCGCGTTCGGACAACTGATCTCAACGTTCACGCGCACGCAGGTCACGGCGGTTTTCGCCACCTCCATCCTGTCGATCATCCCGGCGGTGAACTTTTCCGGACTATTGGTGCCGGTCTCGTCGCTGTCCGGCGGCGGACGGTTGCTGGGCTTGGGCTTTCCCCCGGCGTGGTACCAGCCGATCAGCGTCGGCGCCTTCACCAAGGGACTTAGCTTCGCACAGCTGTGGCCCAACGTACTGATGCTCGCGGGATTTTTCGTTGTCTACCTCGTCGCCGCGCAGCTCATTCTGCGCAAGCAGGAGACCTGACATGTCGGCCGCAACGCACGGCGCGCAGGCAGCACCGGGACAGGGGAAGACACCAGGTCTGCGCGCGCACATACAGAACATCTATCGTCTGATCATAAAGGAGCTCAGAAGCATCCGCGCCGACCCAATGATGCTCGTTCTGGTCGCCTATGCGTTCAGCGTTGCGGTCTATATGGTTGCGACCGGCGCCTCGACGGAGGCGAGAGACCTGACCATCGGCGTCGTCGATGAGGATCGGTCGGACCTTTCGGGCCGCCTGCTGGGCGCGCTGAACCCGCCGCTTATCAAGCGGGCCGTTGTCATAACCGCGAACGAGATCGATCCCAACATGGACGACGGGCGTCTGGTCTTCGTCCTGGAAATCCCACCCCGCTTTGAGCAAGACCTGCTGGCGCGCCGCCAGACTTCCTTGCAGTTGAACATCGACGCAACCGCGATGTCGCAGGCGGGGAACGGCGCGGTTTACATCGAAAGCATCATTGCCCAGGAGGTGGCAAAATTCCTGACCGGAACCGAATTGGCAGTGCCCACGCCAGCCACGGTCGTGATCAATGCCAAGTTCAATCCGAACCTGTACACGAGCTGGTTTTCCTCGGTCATGCAGGTTATCAACAACATCACCATGCTGGTGGTGATTCTGACCGGCGCGGCACTCATCCGTGAGCGCGAGCAGGGCACGGTCGAACATCTGCTTGTCATGCCGGTCGTGCCGGCGGAAATCATGCTGGCGAAGATCATCGCCAACGGCCTCGTGATCCTGATCGCCGCCGGCCTCTCACTTTCCTTCGTGATCCAATGGTGGCTCAAGGTTCCGATCGCGGGTTCGCTGAGCCTTTTTCTGGCGGGAGGCGCGCTTTACGCCTTTACCGTCGCTGCGCTAGGCATCCTGCTCGGGACGCAAACCTCGACCATGGGACAGTTCGGACTGCTTGCAATTCCAGTCCTCGTGGTCATGCAACTCCTGTCTGGCGGCGCGACGCCAATGGAGAGCATGCCGGTCTGGCTCCAGCATGTCATGCGGATCGTGAGTCCGACGCCACACTTCGTTGCTTTCTCACAGGCCGTTCTCTATCGCGGCGCCGACTTCTCGATCGTCTGGCCGTGGCTTGTCGCGATGGCCGCGATCGGCAGCGTCTATTTTCTCTTCTCGTTGCACCGTTTCCGCCGCATCATCTTCGGAGACTGAGCCGAACGGCCAATACCGCGGCCGGCATGAGCATCGCATCGGCGGCAGCGAGGACTATCGCAAGACCCTGCCGATGGGAAAAATGATCTATTAGTGTTGCGGATTTAGATGACCGCGTATGACAAGGCTGGAATTTCACCTCTCCGGAGATAGAGGAAAAGGCTGTGGTGTCGTAAACGGAGTACTGAACATGGATTATCGCAAGAAGTTTGCGGTCGAGGCTGGCGAAAGGCCGCGGCTATCGAAGATCGATGCCTCCTACGCCGGCA
>Ga0081540_1002792_pt1 | contig 14160 bp, 15 predicted proteins | sample TabmetS2T1R1_FD_71024 | JGI IMG/M metagenome (GOLD analysis project Ga0081540, IMG submission 71024) | Tabebuia heterophylla rhizosphere microbial communities from the University of Puerto Rico - S2T1R1 | ecosystem: Host-associated > Plants > Roots > Rhizosphere ... | reverse complement strand
TCCGTCACCGACCGCTGCGACCTGCGCTGCTTCTATTGCATGTCCGAGGACATGACGTTCCTGCCGAAGGCGGACCTGCTGACTCTGGAAGAACTCGACCGGCTGTGCTCGGCCTTCATCGCCAAGGGCGTGCGCAAGCTGCGCCTGACCGGCGGTGAGCCGCTGGTCCGCCGCAACGTGATGTCGCTGGTGCGCTCGCTGTCGCGTCACCTTTCGACCGGCGCGCTAGATGAGCTGACGCTGACCACCAACGGCTCGCAGCTTTCGCGCTTTGCCAATGAGCTTGCCGATTGCGGCGTCCGCCGCATCAACGTGTCGCTGGACACGCTGGATGCCGACAAATTCCGCGCCATCACCCGCTGGGGCGATATCGACAAGGTGCTCGCCGGCATCGAGGCGGCGCGCGCGGCAGGGCTTGCGGTCAAGATCAACGCAGTGGCGCTGAAGAACCTCAACGAAGACGAGATCCCCGCACTGATGCGATGGGCGCACGGCAAGGGCATGGGCCTGACCCTGATCGAGGTGATGCCGATGGGCGATGTCGGCGCAGGCCGTCTCGACCAGTATGTTCCGCTGTCCTTGCTGCGCGCGCGGCTCGCCCAACAGTTCACGCTGACCGATCTCGACGAGAGCACCGGCGGACCCGCCCGTTATGTCCGCGTGGCCGAGACCGGCGGCAAGCTCGGCTTCATCACGCCGATGACGCACAACTTCTGCGAATCCTGCAACCGGGTGCGCATCACCTGCACCGGCACGCTGCACACTTGTCTCGGGCACGAAGATGCCTCCGATTTGCGCAAGCCGCTTCGCACTTCGCCCGATAACGATCTGCTCGCTGCCGCCATCGATCGCGCGATTGGGCAGAAGCCCAAGGGCCACGACTTCATCATCGATCGCCGGCACAACAGGCCGAGCGTCAACCGCCACATGAGCGTGACCGGCGGCTGAATTTCTCGCCCACCGCCCCTATTCCCGCTTAACCGCTTACCCCCGCGTCAATCTGTCCATTTTCCGATTGACGGCGGCAAGGCGCGCTGAAATGGTGCCCTGCTTAATGCCTGCAAGGCCGGACAACAGGCCGCTGTTCCCTTTTTCAGGACAGCCAAGACGGCAAAGCGCATGAGGGGGAGGACTCGTTGCAATCACTGCTGCAGGTGAGTGACGGCTCCGCGCGTTTTTCGCGCGGTGGCGTAGCAGTGCTCAACAAGAACATCGGCGCGCCGGCGCGGCCGCCGGGGAGAAAATGATGCGTCCATTGCTAGGTCTCAGCAACGCAATCGACCTGCTGAATCAGAAACTCGGCGATATCTGCAACTTCCTGATCCTTGCGTCCTGCGTCGTCAGTGCCGCCAATGCGATGATCCGCTACGCGTTCGGCTACAGCTCCAACGCCTGGCTCGAAACGCAATGGTACATGTTCGCAATCGTCATCATGTTCGGCGCTTCCTACACCTTCAAACGCAACGAGCATGTTCGCGTCGAAATCCTCTATCTGATGTTGTCGGAACGTGGCCAGCTCTGGCTCGACCTGATCGGCACGGTCGTCTTCCTGATCCCGGGCTGCCTGCTGCTCGCCTATTTGTCCTGGCCCTTCTTCCAGCAGGCCTATGCGGTCGGTGAAATCTCCTCCAATGCCGGCGGATTGATCCGCTGGCCCATCAAGTTCGTCATTCCGGCCGGCTTCGTCATGCTTGCGCTGCAAGGCGTTTCCGAGGCTATCAAGCGGATCGCGGCGCTGCAGGGCTATGTCGTGATCGACGCCAAATACGAGAGGCCGACGCAATGATTACGCTGGAGATGATGCCGCCGCTGATGTTCGGCGGCCTGATCCTGACCATGCTGATCGGCTTCCCGGTGGCCTTCACACTGGCCGCGCTTGGGCTGTCGTTCGGCTTCCTGTCGATCTATCTCGGCTTCTTCGACCTCAACTTCCTGCAGGCGATCCCGGGCCGCATCTTCGGCAGCGTATTGTCAAACGAATTGCTGCTGGCGATCCCCTTCTTCACCTTCATGGGATCGGTGCTTGAGCGATGTGGCCTTGCCGAAGACATGCTGGACTCGATGGGCCAGCTGTTCGGCCCGGTCCGCGGCGGCCTCGGCTATTCCGTCATCATCGTCGGCTTTATCCTCGGCGCCATCACCGGTACCGTAGCGGCGCAGGTGATCGCCATGGCGCTGATCTCGATGCCGGTGATGATCCGCTACGGCTACAACATCCGCTACATCACCGGCGTGCTGGCCGCTTCCGGCACCATCACGCAGCTGGTGCCGCCGTCGCTGGTGCTGATCGTGATGGCCGACCAGCTCGGCAAGTCCGTCGGCGACATGTATCTCGGCGCCTGGGGGCCCTCGATCCTGCAGATCGCGCTGTTCGCCGGCTACACCTTCCTGCTCGGCATCTTCAAGCCGAGCCACGTGCCGGCGGTGCCGAAGGAAGCGCGTACGCTGACCGGCTGGGCACTCTGGAAGAAGTGCCTAATGGGCATCATCCCCTCCGCGGTGCTCATCTTCGTCGTGCTCGGCACCATGATGCTGGGTCTCGCGACGCCGACCGAAGCCGGCGCCATGGGCGCGATCGGCGCCATCGTGCTCGCCGCGATCCACCACAAGGATCTCTCCAAGCCCGGCCACAGGATCATGCTTGTCGGCATCGTCGCCGCCGGCATCGGCGCGATCATCGGAATCAAGTTCGGCGAGAACCTGTTTTTCAAGCTCGCCTTCGCTGTGGTCTACATTGCCGTGGTCTGGCTCTGCCTGGAGGCGGTGCGCATTCCCGACCTGCGCGACCTCATCAAGCAGGGCTACGAGACGACGATGCGCATCTCCACCATGGTGGTGTTCATCCTGATCGGATCGACGTGCTTCTCGGTGGTGTTCCTCGGCGTCTCCGGCGGCGTCTGGCTCGAGCACCATTTGACCTCGCTGCCCGGCGGCGTTTGGGGTTTCCTGATCTTCATCAACGTCTTCATCTTCTTCCTGGCGTTCTTCCTCGACTTCTTCGAGATCGCCTTCATCATCTTGCCGATGATCGCGCCAATCGCGCAGAAGATCCTCGCCACTGTGGTCGGCCCCGACGCCGCGCTGATCTGGTTCGGCGTTATGCTCTGCGTCAACATGCAGACTTCGTTCCTGCATCCGCCGTTCGGCTTCGCGTTGTTCTACCTGCGCGGCGTGGCGCCGCGCGAGGTCAAGAGCTCCGACATCTATTGGGGCGCGGTGCCCTGGATCGGGTTGCAGGTGATCATGGTGGCGATCGTCATCGCGTTCCCCTATTCGGTGACGGCGCTGCTCGACAAGCCGCTCGACGTCGACCTCAGCAAAGTCAAGATTGAGGTGCCGCAGATCGAACTGCCGCCGATCGATTTCGGCCAAGATCCGCCGAAACAGTAGCGATCGACGCTAATAGCAGACAAAAAGAAACCCCAGAGCATCACTCCGGGGTTTTTTTGTTGTGCGTCCGATGACGTGTCGGATCAGCTCTGCGCGTTGCGCGCCATGAAGCTGTCGTAGCCGAGCTCGGCGACCTGCCACCATTGGTAGCCATTGGCGGTGAAGGCGCTCATGGAATCCAGCACCTTCTTGAAGCCCGGATTCGTTGCGGAGGTTTCGGCATACAGCTCCTTGGTGGCCTTCAGGCTCGCCTGCATGATCTCGGGTGAAAACGCGCGCAGCTTGGTGCCGCCGGCGAGCAGCTTTTTCATCGCTGTCGGATTGGCCTGATCGTATTTCGCCATCATCCAGGCGTTTGCCGTCTGGCCGGCCTGCTCGATCACCGACTGATACGACTTCGGCAGCGAATTCCACTTCTCAATGTTCACGAGGCCGAGCAGCATCGGACCGCCTTCCCACCAGCCCGGGAAGTAGTAGTTCGGCGCGACCTTGTTGAAGCCGAGCTTCTCGTCGTCATACGGCCCGACCCATTCGGCGGCGTCGATCGTGCCTTTTTCCAGCGCCGGATAGATGTCGCCGCCGGCGAGCTGCTGCGGCACCACGCCCAGTTTCTGCATGACGCGCCCGGCGAAGCCGCCGATCCGCATCTTCAGTCCCTTCAGGTCGTCGACCGTCTTGATCTCCTTGCGGAACCAGCCGCCCATCTGGCAGCCGGTATTGCCGGCGAGGAAGGTGGTGACGTTGTAGCCCTTATAGAGCTCGTTCATCAGCTCCCGACCGCCGCCCAGCATGTACCAGGCCTGGTTGAGGCGCTGGTTCGGTCCAAACGGCACCGCCGTGCCGAAGGCAAAGGTCGGGTCCTTGCCGAAGTAATAGTAGGACGCGGTGTGGCCCATCTCGACGGTGCCGTTTTGCACGGCGTCGAGCACCTGCAGGCCGGGGACGATTTCACCGCCCGCAAACGCCTGGATCTGGAACTTGTTGTCGGTGGCCTCGCCAACGATCTTCACGAACAATTCGCAGGCGCCCCACAGCGTGTCGAGCGATTTCGGCCAGCTTGCCGTCAGACGCCATTTGAGCTCCGGCGTGCCTTGCGCGATCGCCGGTGCGGCCAGCGTTGTGGCGCCTGCAGCGCCAATACCGGTGACCTTGAGAAAATCTCTTCGCTTCATTGAATCCTGCCCTTGGGTGGTTGTGCCCGATTGTTGCGGCGTCTTCGCAAGGCAAGGCGCCAAGGCCTTCGCCGGAATACGCTTTCGGCCCTCTTGCCGGGGCCTGATCCAACCATGGAACATCCGCCTGCGGATTTCCATCCCGCAACCGGGCGCAGGACGCAAAAAAGCCCGGCCCCCCAAGGGGACCGGGCTTCGTCGTGCGACTAAAGGCGTAGCCTCCGTTCTGTAAGAGCCGAGGCTACCTTCTCATTTCGACGCGTTCTGCTGACGCGAACCGGTACCACTTCGCTTGAAAACGCTGTGCATCAGCCGCGGGTGCGCGAGCGGATCATGAAGCTGTCGAAGGTATATTCGGCGACCTGCCACCACAGATACTGGTCGGAACGATAGGCCTGCATGGCGTCGATCGTCTTCTTGAAGTCGGCGTTCTTGGCCGACAGCTCCGCCCACAGCTCGTTGGTGGCCTTCAGGCAGGCTTCCAGCACTTCATTGCTGAAGGGGCGCAGTTGCGTGCCGCCGGCGACGAGGCGCTTGAGCGCCGCCGGGTTCTGCATGTCGTAACGCGCATTCATCCAGGTGTTGGCGTTCGCCGTCGCATTGGTGAGGATAGCCTGATAGGACTTCGGCAGCGCGTTCCACTTCTCGAGATTGACGAAGGAGTGCACGCACGGTCCGCCTTCCCAGAAGCCCGGGTAGTAGTAGAACTTCGCCACTTTCTGGAAGCCGAGCTTCTCGTCGTCATAGGGACCGACCCACTCGGCCGCGTCGATGGTGCCCTTTTCCAGCGCCGGATAGATGTCGCCGCCAGCGATCTGCTGCGGCACCACGCCGACCTTCTGCAGCACCTGGCCGGCGATGCCGCCGATGCGGAATTTCAGGCCGGAGAGGTCGGCAACGGTCTTGATCTCCTTGCGGAACCAGCCGCCCATCTGGGTGCCGGTATTGCCGGTTGGGAAGCCGATCACGCCGTGCTTCTTGAAGAACTCGTTGCCAAGCTCCATGCCGCCGGCCTGGTACCACCAGGAGTTCTGCTGGCGCGCGTTGAGGCCAAACGGCACCGAGGCGAAGATCGCGAAGGTCGGATCCTTGCCGACATAGTAGTAGGACACCGTGTGGCTCATCTCGACGGTGCCATTGGAGGTCGCGTCCAGCGCCTGCAGGCCGGGAACCACCTCGCCCGCCGCGAACACCTGGATCTGGAACTTGTTGTCGGTCATCTCGGCGACGTATTTCGAGACCTGCTCCGCGCCGCCATAGATGGTGTCCAGCGACTTCGGGAAGCTCGAGGTCAGGCGCCATTTGATCTCAGGCGACGACTGCGCAATGGCCGGCGAGGCAATGGCCGCTGCGGCAGCACCAGCCGCTGAAACTTTCAAAAAATCACGACGCTTCATTCAGGTCTCTCCTTGGTGGGGATGTTTCCCGGGATTTCGTCGAGCCCCACGTCCGGCGGGCTCACTTCACACGGCCGGCGGCGCTCTGGCGGGGGCGCTTTAACACGTAGTTCAACGCGCGGAAACGCAACAAAGGCATGACTGCACTGATTAAACCAAAGTTGAAGGCCTGCTTCAGGCGGCGGCGATAACATCCTGAAGCTGCTCGCGGACCTTGGCGCCGATGGAACGGTAGATCGCGGCATGCGGGCCGTCCGGCTCGCTGTCGACGACCGGCGTGCCGGCATCGGAAGTGGCACGAATCGACATGTGCAGCGGTATTTCGCCGAGGAAGGGAACACCGAGCTTTTCCGCTTCATGACGCGCACCGCCATGGCCGAAAATATCCGAGCGCGTGCCGCAATGCGGGCACTGGAAATAGCTCATGTTCTCGACGATGCCGAGCACGGGCACGTTGACCTTCTTGAACATGGCAAGGCCCCGCCGCGCGTCGATCAGCGACAGATCCTGCGGCGTCGATATGATGATGGCGCCCTTCAGCGGCACGTTCTGCGCCAGCGTGAGCTGCGCATCGCCTGTGCCCGGCGGCATGTCGACGACGAGCACATCGAGCCTGCCCCAGGCGACGTCGCGCAGCATCTGCGTGATCGCCGACATCACCATCGGCCCGCGCCAGATCATCGCGGTGTCTTCCTCGACCAGGAATCCGATCGACATGATCGAAAGCCCGAAGCGCGTGATCGGGATCATCTTCTTGTCGGCATTGAGCTGCGGCTTTTCGCGGATGCCGGTCAGCCGCGGCACCGAGGGGCCATAGATATCAGCGTCCAGCAGGCCGACGCGCAGGCCCTGGTCGCGAAGCCCGAGCGCAAGATTGAGTGCGGTGGTCGATTTGCCGACGCCGCCCTTGCCGGAGGCGACCGCGATGATCGCGGCGATACCGGGAATCTCCGCCTGCTTCGACATCGGGTTTTGCCCGCCCTGCGGCGGGCGGTGCGAAGCTTCCGCCTGCACGCCGCCACCACGGGCGTGGCGATGCGGCTGCGGCACTGGCGGCGGAGTGGTCGAGCCGGGCTTGCGTTCGGCGGTGAGCGCGATCATCGCGACCGTCACGCCGGGAATGGCGCGTACGGCGGTCTCCGCCTGCGCGCGCACATTCTCCCAGACCCGCGCCTCGGCGGCGTCGACATTGATGGAGAAAAACACCTTGCCGTCGGTGACCGTGATCGCCGACAGCACATTGGCGTGGGGCAAGGCGACGCCGCGCGGCGACATCACCTTGGAAAGGGTATCCAGAACCTGCTGCTGCGTCACGCTCAATGGCGTATCTCCTGAACTCAACTCTGTCCGGAAGCGCCTATAGAGCGGTTGCGCGGGAAATGCTACCTCGCGCCGACGTCATCCCGCCGCTCGGCAGGCGCCGCAGTGCCGCCTTCCTTGGCAGCCTCGTAGTTCAGCTCGATCATGACGCCGTTGGGGTCATTGACGAAGATCTGCCAGAGGTCGCCGCCCGGCACCTGCCGGGAGTCGAACGCCATGCCTTTCGACTGCAGGCGCTTCTTCATGCCGTCAAAGCCGGTCGAAGCGAAGGCGACGTGATGGACAACGCCGGAATCCGGCTTCTGTGCCTCGTCGGTCTTGGAAATGTCGACCAGATGTACGACGGCCTTGCCCTCGCTGTACATCCAGGCGCCGGGGAAGGCGAAGTTCGGCCGGGGTCCCTTTTCCAGGCCCAGAATGTCCTCATAGAAGCGAACCGTATCGCCGAGGTTTCGGGTCCGGATATTGAAATGATCGAGCACACCCACGCTCATGCCCATGCGAGACACTCCCTTTTTTGTGAAGTCCGTTTTGATCGGTGATCATAGCACAAAACCGGCCATTTCAGCCAAACGAAGCCGTTGCCCTCCCCTGCGCAGGGGTTATGGTGCGGCCCCCTCCAAGAAACCGCCGGGCCACTTTATCAAGGCCGCCGGCCAAAAACTCCAAGGTAGCAATATGGCGAAAGTCGCTTTTCTCGGTCTAGGCGTGATGGGTTTTCCAATGGCAGGATACCTCGTCAAAAAGGGCGGCCATGAGGTCACCGTCTATAACCGCTCCGCCGCCAAGGCCAAGGAATGGGCCGCCAGGTTCGGCGGCAAGACCGCCGCAACGCCAAAAGCCGCCGCCGAGGGCCAGGACTTTGTGATGTGCTGCGTCGGCAATGACAACGACCTGCGCGCGGTGGCGCTCGGCGCCGACGGCGCGTTCGCCGGCATGAAGAACGGCGCGGTCTTCGTCGACCACACCACGGCTTCGGCGGAAGTGGCGCGTGAACTTGACGCCGCGGCCGCCAAGGGCGGCTTCAAATTCGTCGATGCGCCGGTCTCCGGCGGCCAGGCTGGCGCCGAGAACGGCGTGCTGACCGTGATGTGCGGCGGAGCTGAAGATGCCTATGCGGCGGCCGAGCCGATCATCAACTCCGCCTATGCGCGGATGTGCAGACGTCTAGGACCTGCCGGTGCCGGCCAGCTGACCAAGATGGTCAACCAGATCTGCATCGCCGGCCTCGTCGAGGGCCTCGCCGAAGGGCTGCATTTTGCGAAGAAATCCGGGCTCGACGTCGCTGCCGTGGTCAACACCATCTCCAAAGGCGCTGCCCAATCCTGGCAGATGGACAATCGCTACAAGGCCATGAACGAGGGCAAGTTCGATTTCGGCTTTGCGGTGGAATGGATGCGCAAGGACCTCTCGATCTGCATCGCGGAAGCCCGCCGCAACGGCGCCAACCTTCCGATCACCGCGCTGGTCGACCAGTTCTATGCCGAGGTCGAGAAGATGGGTGGCAAGCGATGGGACACCTGCAGCCTGATGGCGCGGCTGGAGCGGTGACGAAAGCGCTGCGGTAAAGGGGTTAATTTAACCTCGTGTTAACGGGATTTTTTAGCTCTTTAAGGCATCGCTTAAACATTTAGGGCCACAGATAGACAATGCGAAAGTCCGCGCGGTTCGCGGTGCAATTTGTGTTGTCTGGATGAGTAAACCCGCTGAAAAGCCTGAAGTTGTCCAGCTTCCGGCTGAGCCTGCGCCCGCCGCGCCTGTCAATGCGCGGCGCGTGGCGGCGCAGCGGGTCCGCGAAGCGCGCGACCGGTTAACGTCATCAAGCGGAACCCGCCCCGCCTTCGACACGGAACTGCTGCGCCAGTACGCACAAACGCGGATATCGGCGTCGTTCGTGGTCATGCTGCTGGTGGTCGCGACCGGCGCGCTGTTCGGTTTCTGGATGCAGCCGGTCTCCGCCGCGGCCTGGACCTGCGGCATGCTGTGCATCCATGTCGCGATCATTCGCAGCTGCTCGAAGTTCCTCGCCGAGCCGCCGTCGCTGCCGGCGACGCGAAAATGGCGCACGCGCTTCGTGCTGCTCGATCTGCTCTACGGCCTGACCTGGACTGCGATCCTGATCCGTCCCGCCGGCCTCGACGTCGCATCCAACACGCTGATGATGTTCTTGATGCTGCTGGTGATCGCGGTCTCCAGCATGCTGGCGGCGAGCCTGCCGATCGCGGCTCTTGCGGCGACCGCGCCGGTGACGGCGGCGATCGCGCTCAACTTCATCCTCTCAGGCACGCTCGACAATTATGTGCTCGCTGTGCTCGCGCTCGCCGCGGAAGGTTATTTTGCGCTGCTCGCCCACCGCCTGCATTCGACGACGCTGGCAACGCTGGAAGCGCGCGCGGAAAAGGATGCGCTGATCGGCGAGCTCGAACAAGCCAAGGCCATTTCCGACGAGGCGCGCCACCGCGCCGAATCCGCCAACGTGGCAAAGTCGCGTTTCCTCGCCCAGATGAGCCATGAGCTGCGCACGCCGCTGAACGCGATCCTCGGCTTCTCCGAGGTGATGAAGAGCGAAATCTTTGGCGCGCACATCGTGCCCGTCTACAAGGAATATTCGTCCGACATCCACAATTCCGGCGTCCACCTGCTCAACCTGATCAACGAAATCCTCGATCTCTCGCGCATCGAGGCCGGCCGCTACGAGCTGAACGAGGAAGCGGTGTCGCTGGTGAATGTCGTTGCCGACTGCCATCACCTCCTGAAGCTGCGTGCCTCTAGCCGCGGCATCACCATCCACGAGGTGTTCGAGCACGGCATGCCGAAAATCTGGGGCGACGAGCGCGCCATCCGTCAGATCGTGCTCAACCTGCTCTCCAACTCGATCAAGTTCACGCCGCAGGGCGGCGAGATCTGGCTGAAGGCCGGCTGGACCGCCTCGGGCGGGCAATATCTCAGCGTCAAGGATACCGGCTCCGGAATCCCTGAGGACGAGATCCCGATCGTGCTCGCCTCCTTCGGCCAGGGCTCCAACTCCATCAAATCGGCGGAGCAAGGCGCGGGCCTTGGGCTGCCGATCGCAAAAAGCCTGATCGACATGCATGGCGGCACATTCACGCTGAAATCGAAAGTGCGCATCGGCACCGAGGTGATCATCACCTTCCCGCCGGAACGCGTGATGTCGGCACTCGCGCCGATGGTCGAGGAAGCCCCGCCGCTGCAACCGGAGAACGCCAATGTCACCGACGAAAAACGCCGCCCGCGCCACAAGCCTATCATGAGCGCGGGCACAGGGTTGTAGCGCCAGCGCTTGCACAAGCCGCCGATTCCCAGTCACTATCGAAGAATGAGCCAAGAAACGCCGTGCATCTCAGTTTGTCAGATGGACCCCAGAACAAATCTCTGCTTCGGCTGCGGACGCACGCTGCCGGAGATCGCGCGCTGGTCCCGCATGGACAGCGCCGAGCGGCTCGCGGTCATGGCCCAGCTCGAGGCGCGCATGGCGGAGGCTGGACTGGAGCCGGCCGAGCTGCGCCAGCGTACCTGATCGCGCTGACCTCTGCGGGAGCGGCCGCATGACCCGCATCCTGCTCATCCTCGCGATACTAGCGGCCACCGCGGGCGCTGTTGTCGCCTATGGCGATCCCGACCAGATCGCGCGCGCCGGCGACAGCATCTCGAACATGCTGCGGCAGAAGAGCCTGTCGACGCCGCCCGCGGTGCAAATCCCACGCGGCCAGGGCGGCGAGTTCGCGCTGAAGGCAAAGATCAACGGCGTCGCCGCGCCCATGGTGATCGATACCGGCGCGACATCCGTCGTGCTGACCTGGGAGACGGCGAAGGCGATTGGCCTGCCGATCGAGATGCTCGAATACAATGTTGATCTCGAAACCGCCGGCGGTCACACCAAAGCGGCCCGGCTGACGCTCGACCGTCTTTCGGTCGGCAAGCTCACCGAGAAATCAGTGCCGGCGCTGGTGGTGCCGCGCGGGCACATGAAGACCAATCTGCTCGGCATGAGTTTTCTGGACCGGCTGGAAAGCTGGGGCGTGCGTTCCGACAGGCTGATGCTGCATGGCTATCCCGAGCTCTCAAGCCGCAAGTGAGGCCGGCTGCCGGGCAAGGGAATGGCCAACCGGCCTCTCAATCAGAGTCCTCGGCGAGCACATGTGACGGATGACGTGCATCCCCGCGCCGGTTTTGTGGGCGTACGTACGTGATAACCGCTTCTGGACGCTCTGACTTGACCCTCAACGCGGCGACCAGCGCATCTTCTGCATCCGTGACGATATGGTCTGCCTTTCCCTTTAGCTTAAATCCAACAGCAAATTGCATCACGACCCTCCGGGCCTTGCGCCGCCACGGGCGTTCGCGAATTTTCTTCCCGCGGGGACAGTCCCCGCTCCCTGCCTTTTTCCCGTAGCATCGAATTGTTTGAGATAGGCGACAATATCATCAATCTGCTTCGGGTCTTTCAAACCTGGAAAGATCATCTTGGTACCGGGTACCTTGGCCTTCGGATCTTTGATGTATTCGCGGAAGGTAGCTTCATCCCAGGTGATTCCGGAATTCTTGTTCGCCGGGGAATAGCTAAAACCTTCAATCGTCCCGGCCTTGCGCCCGAACAGCCCGTTCAGCACCGGGCCGACGGCGTTCTTTGCGTTCTCCCCAATCTGGTGACACGCCTTGCACTGAACGAAGATCTTCTCCCCCGAAGCCGCGTCCTGCGCATGTCCGGGGGCAATCGCGAAGATTGCCGCCCCCAACGCGACAGCGAGACCGCGCATCTGAGCGTCCTCCGTCTGTTATGGCCGCTACGTCGCTGCCGCAAAAAATATGACCCGAAGGAGATGCGTGTAGTCGGATTCGAACACCATGATCGCCACAAATACCAGCACCAGCACCGGCGGCAGCAGAATGGCGTAGGCGAGCGCCAACCGCTCCCAGGCCATGTGCATGAAAACGGCGACGATCAGGCCGGCCTTCAGTACCATGAACAGCAGAATCAGCGCCGCTCTGAGATAGCCATGGATGCCGAAATAGTCGACGAGATAGGAGCAGGTGCTGAGCACGAACAACCATCCCCAGACCACGAGATAAAGTTTGATCGGGTGCTGCTGTCCCTTTGCCTGCGCGTGTCCGGAAGCGTGCGCGTCAGGCACATGAATGTGCAGGGAGGGTTGTTGTTCGTCGATCTGTACTGCTACGTTTGTCATGCGCCGACCTCACCAAAGATAGAAAAAGGCGAAGATGAACACCCACACCAGATCGACGAAGTGCCAGTACAGGCCGGTAATCTCGACGATCTCGTAATACCCCTTGCGGCTCGTGAAAAAGCCGCGCCTTTCGACATCGAAGTCTCCCCGCCAGACCTTTCGTGCAATCGCGATCAGGAAGATCACGCCGATCGTCACGTGGGTGCCATGGAAGCCGGTGATCATGAAGAAGCTTGAGCCGAACTGCGCCGCGCCCCACGGGTTTTCCCAGGGCCGGACGCCTTCCATGATCAGCTTGGTCCATTCGAAGGCCTGCATCCCGACAAACGTTGCGCCGAATGCCGCTGTGGCCAGCATCAAGGCTGCCGTCTTGGCACGATCCCGGCGGTAGCCGAAATTGACGGCCATCGCCATCGTCCCGCTGCTGCTGATCAGGATGAACGTCATGATGGCGATCAGGATGAGCGGGATGTGGTGCCCTGCGATGTTGAGGGCAAAGACTTCACTTGGGTTGGGCCAGGGCACGGTCGTCGACATCCGCGCCGTCATGTACGACAGCAGGAAACAGCTGAAGATGAAGGTGTCGCTGAGGAGGAAGATCCACATCATGGCCTTCCCCCAGGAGACATTCTTGAATGCGCGCTGATCCGAGGCCCAGTCGGCGGCGATACCACGCAAACCGGGGGCCAGCGGAGGCGATTGTCCAGGGTTTGCCAACGTAGTCTCTGCCATTGGTCCTTGCCTTCCCTAGGTGAGCAACTGGCGACAAATAGCGACGAAACTGTCTGTCCAGCCCGTCAGCAAGCCAAGCAGGACCAGCCAGACCAACAGCAGGAAATGCCAGTAGATCGCGCAGAGCTCGACGCTCAGGCGCAGCTCAACCATCTTGATGCCGCGCCACACCTTGGCGGTGGTTCTGCCGAGCGCCACCAGACCGCCCACCAGATGCAGCCCGTGCACAGCGGTGATCAGGTAAAAGAAGGCATTGGCCGGGTTGGACGCCAGGAAATAACCCGCGACATTCAACTGTTGCCATACCTGCAACTGTCCGATCAGGAAGATAACGCCGGATGCTCCGCCCGTCGCCAGGCCGGCCATCACGCCTTCCAGGTCATTGCGGCGCGCGGCCATGTAAGCCCAGTGCAGCGCGACGCTGCTGACGACCAGCACGCCCGTGTTGATCCACAGCAGCGTGGGCACGGGCAGTGTCCGCCAGTCCGCCATGCCGATGCGCATCGAGTAAGCGCTCATGAGGAGCGCGAACAGCGAGCCGGCGACGGCAAGAAAAATACCCAGCCCGATTTTGGCCGCCGGCACCGATGGAGCACCCTCAGTGCGAGGATCGGCAAATACTCCTTCCTCGAGCCATGGTTTGGTGGCCAGCCGTTGCTGCGAGAGCCACCATCCCGCAATGATCGCTATCCCCGCCATGTACAATACGATGGCGCTCACGGATGGGCTCCCTGCGCCAGCATTCCGGCCGGCGGTTCGTTTTGCGGGACGAAATCCCGCTTGGCACCGGGAACGCTGTAATCGTAAGCCCAGCGATAAACGACCGGGAGCTCCTTGCCCCAGTTGCCATGGCCCGGCGGGGTTTCAGGTGTTTGCCATTCCAGCGACGTGGCGCCCCAGGGATTGCCGCCAGACTCTTTTCCTTTGATCAGGCTCCAGATC
>Ga0081540_1002791_pt1 | contig 14161 bp, 13 predicted proteins | sample TabmetS2T1R1_FD_71024 | JGI IMG/M metagenome (GOLD analysis project Ga0081540, IMG submission 71024) | Tabebuia heterophylla rhizosphere microbial communities from the University of Puerto Rico - S2T1R1 | ecosystem: Host-associated > Plants > Roots > Rhizosphere ... | reverse complement strand
TTCGGCTCAGCGCTTTAGCGCATTGACCGTTCTGTCCGATGACTAGGCCCGCTCTCGAATAGCGCAGCTCGAATCGTCGGCTCGGCTATACCGCGACTGCACCGGAACTGCACTCGGAATAAACCGAGGATTCGCACGCTGCCCTCATCTCGCCGTGCGACGGGTCCGAACACCCGTCTCACAACGGCCAGTCGGTGAGAAAGGGGACAGTCATGCGCAGATCAATCGCAGCGGTCGCAACTGCCATCGCGGTCATATGGTCGGCCGGCGCAATGCCGACCGGGGCATCGCGCGAGGCTGCCCGGCATGGCCTCGACGTTGGCGGGCAGACATCGGGTGGCCGGGATCAACACCGGAAGTTCGTGGACCGGCACGGACTGGTGCTTAGTAGAGAGTTGCTCTACCTCATCTACTGGGGAAGCGCATGGACGTATCTGAGCACTACACCAACGGCCGACCAGGTCACCAGCGCGGTCCGCACGATGCTCGCCAGCAGCTACCTGGCGGGCCTCGCGCAATACCGCGGCATCGGCGGCGGCGAGGTCCGTGGGTCAACGGTGCTGGCCTCCTCCGAGCCACCCGACGGCTTCACCGACGACGAAGTCGGCCGATTCGTGCATGATCAGATCGCAGCCGGCACGATCCCGGGCCCGGACGCCGACAACCAAACGGTATACGGCGTCGTGATGCCGCCGGGTGTCAAACCCGACCATGCCGAGGGCGAGCACAACACCTCCCGCGGTCACGGCCGAACGATCCACTACGCGTGGTTCGCGAACGCCGGCAGCCTGCACGCACTCACCGGGATCATGTCGCACGAGATCGTCGAGGCCGCCACTGACCCCGAAGGGGACGGATTCATCGGTGTCGACGGGACCTGCAGTCAAGAGGGCTGGTGCGAGATCGCGGACGTTTGCAGCTCCGCCGGTGTTGTCGATCGTGTGGCGGTCCGCTCGTACTGGTCCAACGAAGCTGGCAAATGCATCATTCCCACCGCATCCGTGCACCCCAAATCTGCCCGGGCCGTTCGCGATGGCCAGGTGAGACGGGTGGACGAACGCCCGCGGGACCTTGCTGACCTGGAGGCGTGATAGATCAATGCGGCTGGTTTCGTAGTCGCGTTCGATTTCGTTGGAGGTCGAGCTCCGGTGCGCTTTCCGATCATCAGCGCTCTGGTGCGAGCGACGGATTGCCGCCAATCAGTCGACTGGCCAGGTGTGGACCGGTTCGTTGGTATGCATGAGCTCGATGTAGCGGTGCAGCATCTCGCGCAGCGAATCTCGGCGGTCGAGCGGTTGGCGCCGCTCGTCGATGCGGTGGAACGTCCTGGCTTGCCATTCGGCGCCGTTCTGCCCGGTCGTGCACCGTCGCTCGATCGCGCCGAGCAGTCGGTCAGTGACGTCGGCGTCGACGCCCCAAGCCGCCAGCCCCTCGTGAGCCATGGGAAGCAGCCGGCGCAGGACGAGTTCGGTGGCTGGCACCTCGCCGAGGCCAGGCCAGAAGAGGTGCGCATCGATGCCGCGCCGCGCGCCGGCTTCGAAGTTGTCGAAGGCGGTGGGAAACGACATCTGCGACCACAGTGGCCGGTCCTGCTCGACCAGTACCCGTAGGAGGCCGTAATAGAACGCGCCGTTGGCCAGCACATCGACGACGGACGGCCCGGCGGGCAGGACCCGGTTCTCGACGCGCAGGTGCGGCCTGCCGCGGAAGACGTCGTAGACCGGACGATTCCACCGGTAGATGGTGCCGTTGTGCATCCGCAGCTCGGCCAGCTTGGGGGTGTCGCCCCGGGCCAGCACAGCGGCCGGGTCCTCATCGTCACAGACCGGCAATAGTGCGGGAAAGTACCGCACGTTCTCCTCGAACTGGTCGAAGACCGAGGTGATCCAGCGCTCGCCGAACCACACCCGCGGCCGCACGCCCTGTTCCTTTAGCTCCTGCGGCCGGGTGTCGGTGGCCTGCTCGAACAGCGCCACTCGGGTTTCGCGCCAGAGCTCCTTGCCGAAGAGGAACGGCGAGTTCGCGCCCAGCGCTAGCTGGACACCCGCGATGCATTGGGCCGCGTTCCAGGTGCTTGCGTAGTCCTGGGGGCTGACCTGGAGATGGAACTGCACGCTCGTGCAGGCGGCCTCCGGCGCAATAGTGTCCGCATGGGTGGCCAGCCGTTCCGGGCCGTCGATGTTGATGTACAGGTCCTCACCGCGCGCGGCAAATATCTGCTCGTTGATCAACCGGTAGCGCGGGTTCGCGCTCAGCGTCTCGCCGGTGAGGTGGTTGGGTGTCAGGGTCGGCAGCATCCCGACCATGACGATGTGTGCGCCGACAGAGCGGGCCTGCTCTTCGGCGTCGTTGAGACTTGCCCGCAACTCGGTCTCGAGCTCATCGGCCGCCCGGCCAACAAGGCTGCGCGGTCGGACGTTGATCTCGATGTTGAACTGTCCGAGCTCAGTCTGAAAGTTGGCATCCGCAATGGCGGCGAGCACCTCCGCGTTGCGCATCGCCGGGTCCTCGCACTCGTCCACCAAGTTGAATTCGATTTCAAGACCGGTGAGCGGGCGTTCGAAGTCGAACTTCGACTCGCTCAACATCCGCGCGAACACGTCCAGACAGAGGCGCAGCTTCGCGCGATAGCGCTGTCGGTCCTGGCGACTGAAATCCGTGCTCTCGACGTCCGCGCCCATCGCCCAACCTCCGGTTGCGTGGTGGAAACAAGCTCCGCGGCCTTACAGCGCACCGCTCAACCAATATGGCACCACTCGATCGGGGAAGAGGCTCATCGGGCGTCGACGAGGCCCTCATCCATGCCTACAAGGCGCGTCAGCTCGTCGCTATCGGGGCCGGCAGGCCCTCGGCCAACCGCGCTCGGTGGCGCGGTCACCTTTGTGTCGATAGGTGGCCAGCTACGTCGGCTAGGCGATCGGTCGGCGACCTGGTCGACCGTGCGGGCGTCGTTTAGCGCGATCAACGCGCGTGAGTAGACGCGCAGACCGCGTCCGCCGCGCATTGTCTGCCGATGGATCTTTGCTCGATAGCGGATACTTCGTCACCCCGATTTGGTGGTCGGCCAGCTTCAGCGCCGGGCTCGGATCGATGCCCAGTTCGCTCTCGAGGCGATCGCGTACGGCATGGTATGCGGCTAGCGCCTCAGACCGCTGGCCGGCAAGCTGCTTTGTAGCGTTGGGCGAGGAGTCGCACCTCGGAGAGTAGTTCTGGCGAGTCCAGGATCTCGAAGTCTGTTTCCCACCAGCTGAGGTAGCGCGCCACGGATGGGGCGGATTCCGAACCGACGGTGACGATGCAGGCGTTCGGGCCGTCGGGTTCGACGTCGACGGCGATCGGTGCTCGTGCTCGAATGGCGGCGGCGGGTGCGTTCACGCGCACTCGGAAGCGGACGTTCCACGGTGCGGTCTCGAGGGACCGCACGAGGAGATGCTCGAAGCCTTCGTCGGGTTCGGGCCGGGCCGTGAACCGTTTGCCGTTGGGTGTCTTGACGCGCATCCGGTCGATACGAAAGGTTCGCCAGTCGTCCCGGGCGGCGGCCCAGGCGAGGAGATACCAGCGGCCTGCCCGCAGAATGAGTTGGTAGGCCTCGACCTCTCGGTGCGATTCGGTGCCGGACGCGTCCCGGTACGCGAAGCGGAGCTGTTCCTGGGCGTGGATCGCGCCCGCGATCGATTGCAGGGTGCCGGTTGCAACGGCGGCTCTGCCGGTGGGCGCGCTGCTCGTGACGCGGGCCAACGATGCCAGCCTGGGGCGAAGGCGGCCTGGGAGCATGGCGAGAACCTTGGTCAGCGCCCGCACCGACGCGTCGGCAGTATCGGACAGTCCGTGCGCCGCGGACAGGCTGAGTCCCACTGCAACGGCTACTGCCTCGTCGTCGTCCAGCAGCAGCGGGGGGAGGCGATTCCCGGACCCGAGCCGGTATCCGCCGGCCACGCCCGGCACGGCGTGCACCGGGTAGCCGAGCTCTCTGAGGGCCGCGATGTCGGTGCGCAGCGTTCGCGCGGAAATTCCCAATCGTGCCGCGAGCACGGAACCGGCGTGGGTTCCGGGCATCTGGAGATGAGACAGCAGCCGCAGCAGGCGGGCAGAGGTCGATAGCACAAGGTCGACCTTAGGCCGAAATGCGGAAGCAAACTCGCCGCAATTGCCGATGTGCTGGTGTCCGTCCACTCCGATAGAAAGGAACGCTCGCCATGCGCAACCCGATCATCGCTACGGTCGTCTTTCCGGCTCGGAACTTTGAAGCCAGCGTGCAAGCGTGGTCGACGGTGTTCGGCACCGGACCGACGTTCTCAAGTAGTGGCATGGAACGTGCCCCTGGCGATGCGGATTTCGCGGTATTCAAGACTGCCGACATCGAGATCGGTCTCACGTCGTTGCCCTGGATCGACGAGCCGCTCGTTCTGCTTCACACTGACGACATCGAGGCAAGCCGGCGCATGCTCATCGAGGCTGGCGCGGTCGGGCTCGGTGAGGTCGCTGACGGGTCCGTCGCCCCGCTCGGCACTGCTCCGGTGACCAACGGCGATCCGGAAACGGGCATCGTGGACGTCCCCGGCGCCCGGCTGGCGGTCGTCGAACTTGCGAACGGGAGCAAGCTCGGACTGCGCCAGCCGTCGCCGCCCGTGTGATGCACGAGCCGCGCCCGACAATCTGTCGATTTGAGGCCGGGCCGTTCGTCGATTGGTCGTGCCGTCCAAATCGTGTCGGTCAGCAAGCCATCTGCAGCCACCCAGCCCGGGTGCGAAGGAGACGAAGGAGACTCCCATGGCTCATCCAGTCGTACATGCCGAGATCCGTTCCCAGGACCCCGATGCCACCCGTCGGTTCTTCGCCGACCTGTTCGGCTGGAAGATCGCCTCCGAAGGCGCCTTTCCTGGCTACACATTTATTGACACCGGTGTCGAGGGCGGCACGTTCGTCGCCATCAGCCCGCGTCAGAGTACCGAGGATGAAGTCCTGTTCTTTGTCGCCGTTGAGGATGTCGAGGCAACGCTGACCAGAGCAGAACAGCTCGGCGGCAGCATCGTTCAGCCGACCCAGCACGTTCCGGGCACGAGTTTCGGGGTGTTCGCAGACGCCCAGGGCCACAAGGTCGGTGTCGCTTCCACTGGATAATTGGCCCCTTGTGCTACGTCACCTATCTCCACGGACGGGCACCTTCCTGCCCTCTGTGATTTGGCAGCTGCTGGCTCACGGGTGACGTAGGTGCGGCCTATCTGCTCGCGAAGTCGTCATCGAGCTGTCTACGGCGGTGAGGACGTCGGCGAGAATCGTCAGTGCCTCGTCGAGTTCGGTTTCGGTCAGGGTCATTGGTGGGGACAGTCGCAACACGTTGCCGTGCAGGCCGCCCTTGCCGATCAGCAGGCCGCGTCGCATTGCCAGTTCGTGCACGGCACTGGTTGCTGCCCGGTTCGGACCGCCATCGGGGGTGATCAGTTCGATGCCGATCATCAGTCCCTTGCCCCGGACATCCCCGACGATTGAGCATTTGTTAGCCGTGTCCCGTAGCCCGCTGATGAGTCGGGCGCCGAGCTTGGCCGCGTTGCCTTGCAGGTCTTGCGATAGCAGGAACTCGAGCGTGGCGCCGGCGGCTGCGGTCGCGAGAGGGTTGCCGCCGAACGTGGAGATCGAGTTGGCGGTAAGCGAGTCCATCAGCTCGGGTCGGGCTACCACACCGCCGATCGCCAGCCCGTTTCCCAGGCCTTTGGCGAAGGTCATCGCATCCGGTGTCACGTCGTGCGCCTGAATGCCCCACAGATGTTCCCCGGTGCGGCCCCAGCCGGTTTGCACCTCGTCGGAGATCAGCAGAATTCCGTACTCCTGTAAGACCTCGTGAAAGTCGTGAAACAGACCGTCCGGCGGTGAAGTGAACCCGCCTACGCCTTGTATCGGTTCGACGATCATGCACGCGATGTCCCCGCTGGTCGTGGTGTCGATGACATCGCGCAGATCGGCGACGCAGGCGGCGATGTAGTCCGCGTCGGAGAAGTCTCGGAACGGTCCGCGGTAGCGGTAGCCGCCGTGCACGTAGCTGACCTTGATCGGTGACAGAGCAGTGGCCGACCAGCCGCGGTTTCCGGTGACGCCGATCGCGGCGTGCGAGCGCCCGGCGTAGGAGTTGCGCAAGGCTAGGACCTGATGGCTGTGGCGGTGCTGGGTGGCGAGCATGAGCGCGGTGTCATTGGCTTCGCTGCCTGAGTTGGTAAAAAACACCTTGGCATCGCGGATACCGGACAGCTGCGAAATCCGCTCGGCCAGTTCGACCTGCCGTCGGATCAAGTACAACGTAGACGTGTGGACTATCCCCGTGTCGATCTGGGCGCGCACGGCGTCGGAGATCTCATCGATGTCATACCCGACCGCGTTGGTCAGGATCCCAGCGAAGAAGTCAAGGTAGGCGTTGCCGTTGGCGTCGAAGACGCGTCGACCCTTGCCGCGCACGATCTCGATCGGCTCGTCGTAGTACAGCGTGAGCCAGGCGGGCATGACCGCCCGGTGGCGTGCCAGCAGATTCGTCTCGGTCATGGCGACCACTCTTGCCTACCGATAGCTCACCGTCGAGAGACGACCTTCGGCGAGGCACACCGATCTGAGAAGGGGTCGGTCGGTCAGGATCGGCTACAACCAGCCAGGCCGCTGGAACCGTTGGCGGCGGTTAACCACCGAGTTCGGTGATGAAGTCGGTCGAGTTCATTGGTTGGGAGAACATGGGGAAGTCGTACTTCAAAGCGTTGTCGTGCTCCTCGGTGGAGGTTGCGGCGACGCAGTCGCTGAGGGTGATGACCCGATACCCGTTCTCGTATCCGCTTCGCATGGTGGATTCGACGCAGCAATTGGTCAGGAAGCCGCCGAGGGCGATCGTCGTGATGCCCTTGCTACGCAGAATGAAGTCCAGATTTGTGCTGGCGAAGGTGTCTAGGCCTCGTTTGCCTTCAACAACGATGTCGCCCTCGGTCGGGGCAAGGTCATTGACGATGGCCGCGCCCCACGATCCCTTGACGAAGGCGTTGCCGTCGACGACGCCTTTGAGAATCCCGTAAGGGTGCGAGCTGATCTCGCTGTATCCCGGTGCGAACGTGATCGGGGCGTGCATGACGGTCGCTCCGGCTGCGCGGGCGGCCTGCGCGACCCGCTGGCTGTTTGCGAGCATGTCGGTCTTGTCCATCACCTCCGACACGGCGTCGTGCAACACGCCGCCTTCGGAGGTGAAGTCGTTCTGGTACTCGATAAGCACGACCGCGGTCGTGTTCGGATCGATTGACATGACCCTGCTCCTCGCTCTCCCTTGATGACAGACCGACGCTAATCCCGGTCGCAACGCCGAACAAGGCACCGCCGCTCGCGTGATCGGCAGTAGACGCGCGCTCGGATCGACCTGCAGCGCCCGCGCGTGTCGCCACGAGCTACCGCCGCACGGTGCCGGCGGCCACCGCGCTCCATTGTGAGTCTGTCGATCAGCGCGGACGCCCGATGCAGGCGTTAGGAGTCTTTAGATACGCACGACCGGAATGCGAAGACCCAGTGGATACCGACACTAACGTCGGAGGTTGCGAACATTCTGGGCTTCTGTTGGCTCCGGACCCATCGGCGCTCGCCGACTTCGCCCTAGCGTCGGACCAGCGGACCAGGATCCGCACACGGTCGGATTGATTTCCGGGTTCCGGCAACATCCAGGTAGAGGTATCGTCCAGCGAACAGCCTTTGCGTGCGGGGACTAGGTCAGATGTTGCAGCATCCAACGCGAATCCAATATTTGGTCACCCCATGAGTGCAGCCGTCCGTCGGTACTTGCGCTCCCATCTGTGAGTGTTCAAGGGAGGACACCATGACCGGTCGTAGCCGCGACGAGATCGAGAGCGAAATAACCCAGACGCTCGGACTCGTACCGTCGTTCTTCAGCAAAATCCCGGATCGCTTCCTGGACGCCGAATGGAGCCTGTTCCGGGACCTCGAACTCGGTGAAACGCTCATCCCGAACAAGTACAAGGAACTGATGGGCGTCGCCATGCACTCAGAGACGAAGTGTCGCTACTGCGTGCTTTTCCACACCGAGGCCGCGAAGCTGTTCGGCGCGACCGACGAAGAGGTGGAGGAGGCCGTGCACTACGCCAAGATGTCTCTCGGGTGGAGTGCCTACATCAACGGGATGCAGACCGACTACGACGAATTCGCCAAAGAGCTGGGACAGATCGGCGATTACCTTTCCGCTCAGAGATAGGGGTGAAGGTCGAACGGCCTCGTCCGACTGTCGTCCGCCTTACCGCGCACACAACGGAACTCGCCACCCTGATTTCAGCGGCACGCTGGGTTGTCGAGGGCTGTCCCGGACAATTGCCGGACGCGGCCGTTGAGCAACTGCGACAGGTCCTCGGGAACTACGACCGCGCCCTGGCGACTCCAACCGGCTGATTGGTGTCGTGACCGGGGACCTGCGAGCGGCGGCGACCCGGTCCGCAGATGACGAGCCCACCGCCTGCCCGCCGTTGCCCAGCCGCGTTCAGCTGAACGCGGCGTGATTCGTACCGATTACCAGATCATTGTTTGGGTGGGCGTGGCGGACTGAACCGCATTGGCGTGGGCGAGATTCGCGGCGATCATGTCCTCCAGGCCGAGGCCCATCGCCTTGTAGAGCGTGATCTGCTCCGGCGAGGTGCGGCCGAGCGCAGCGTCGAGCGCGACTGCGCCAAGGGTGGCTGCCTGGCTGGGATCGGCTTCGGACAGGTCCGAGCAACCAACCGGTGCAGGCTCGAACGCGTCGAACGATTCGACGATGAGGCGGCTGCGGTGCGCCAGCCCGCGGGGCAGTTCACCGTCTGGTGGGTAGTAGCCAACCGAGGACACGTGCGTGCCGGGGCGCACCCACTCTGCATTGATTACCGGCCGAGGAGAGTGAGTAGCCATGCACACCACATCCGATTCGGCGACTGCGGCTCGCAGATCCGCGCACGGCCGGGCCAGTTCGCTCAGTTCGGCCAATCGTCTGGCGTGCTCGTATTCGAGAGAGCAGATGTTGATTCGCTCGAGGTCGCGGACCATCGGCAGTAGACGAAGGTGTTCCCGAGCTTGGACGCCGGCCCCGACAATCGTTGCCACTTGCGAGTCCGTGCGGCTGAGCATGCGGACCGACAGAACGGCTGAGGCCGCAGTCCGGATACCTGTGATGTAGGTGCCGTCCATCACGCATGAGGTCGCACCCGTATTCGGGTCGTACAGCGTGATCATTGCGAGATGATTAGGAAGGGAAAGGTCGAGGTTGGCCTCGAACACATTGACCACCTTGACGCAGATCTGCATGCCGGGCATCCACGCCGACATCGTGAGCGAGAAGCCAGCGCGCGGAATCGTGATCTCGGGTCGCGGCGGCGTCTGCACCGCGCCGCGTTCGAGTTGGCGAAAACCTTCCTCAAGGCCGTCGAGAAGTTGGCTGAGGTCGAGGTGTCGCGCGACCTCAGCTTCGCTTAGCAGCAGGATCGCCTGCTCGCCCTTGGTGATCTCGAAGGCCGGTCTCGATACCTGATTTCCAGTCATGTGAACCCGATCTGGCGGAGGTCAGAGGACGGAGGGGAGTTAGCCGTCAGATTGGGTCATGACCGTGCCAGTAGTCAACTGTGTCCGGCGCCGAAGAGCTGAACTAGACTCAGGTATCCTGATCGACGTGATGCTGGACCCCGGCACGTTGGTGAGGCTGCGGGCCTTCGAAGCCGTGGCACGGAACCTGAGCTTCAACCTCGCCTCCGCCGAGTTGGCGGTTACCCCGACCGCACTGAGCCATCACGTGCGGCACCTCGAGGATCAGCTCGAACAGGAGTTATTCCACCGGTTGCATCGCCAGATCGTCCTGACTGAAACGGGGCAGAAGTTGCTCGCCGCATGCACGAGTGGGCTCAGCCTGCTCGACCGGGCGGTCAACGACGCCACCCGCACCGAACACGCCCGCACGCTGACCGTTAGCGTCGCGCCGTACTTCTCAGCGCGATGGCTGATGCCCCGCCTATCGAACTTCTGGAGCGCCCACCCGGAAATCGAATTGCGCCTGCACCACGCCTACCAGCCGGCCGACTTCAGCCTCGACCGAGTCGACGCCGGTATCGCCTGGGGCCACGGGCGATGGACCGGCACGCACGCCGTACGCGTCCTCTCCGGCGAGCTGACCGCATTGTGCAGCCCGACGCTGCGTCGCGAGATGCCGGCGAAACCGAGACCCAGAGACCTCGCTCGATGGAGACTGTTCTACGAATTCGACCCAGAACATTGGACCCGCTGGTTCGTCGCAGCCGGAGCGAATCTGCCGCCGCGAGCACGGACGGTCCGCGTCGACGACTCGCACGCGTTGCGCAAGATCGCCCTCGAAAGCCAGGGAGTCGCGCTGTTCTTCACCGGCCTCAGCCGTGAAGACCGTCGCTCGGGTCAACTGGAACAACCATTTGACGTCACCGTCGACCCGGGTGCGGCGTACTACCTGACGCGCCCGAGCGCTCGGGCCATGAGCCGCTCGCTCGCCGTCTTCTGGGACTGGATCCTCGACGAGATCGAGCTCGACCCGTTTGCGTAACGGCCGGGACGCCTCAAAGTCGTCACGGATGAGAAGGACCCGCGCCCGCCCGCTGCTCCGCTGTTCGAGCAGTTACCAAACGCTGCGTTGCCGATAGGCCCGCCGTTGCCGACGATAGTTCCACCGGGCAACAAGTCGACACCGTCGTCGAAGTGGACGACGCCATTGCACAACAAGGTCCAGCCTTGTTCGTGATGGCTGGCAATCACGACTGCGAGCGTGCGAGCGGCCGAGTGAGCGGCCGGGCACTGCGGCGAATGAGAACACATCTGCGTCTCCGATCATGTGTAGCGGAGATGACCGCCGGTCACACATACACATCGGGTACGCACGGACCGGCCGGCGTGGTTCGCCGTGAACCATCACGGAGATGGCTTGCGTACTGCTCCCATCAGTTGTGCGGCGGTGGTGCCGCCGATGGTGGGAGGTTGTCATGTCGGTTCGCAGGGGTGGAACGGTAAGCGGCGGAATGATGGCTCGGCACAATCCGACGGTTGCCGCGAGGTGCCGGGGCGGAATGCGTCGGGTTCCAGGACGAGCCGGATATGCCGGTACGCATGATCAGGCGACCTCTCGAAGGTTTAAGCCAAAGTTGGTGGCCTCGTGACCATGTCCGTCGCTGCCGTGGGCAGAATGTGCCGTTGTGCGTCCGCCACAACGTCGACATACTCGTCCGTCACGGGGGAACGACCAGGAAGCCAGCTCCGCGTGAATGCGGTGCGTTGGTTGCTGATTCGTGTGTGCTTCCAGACGTCGTAGACCTCGGGCTTTGTCCATTTGCCGGGCCGGGGGAAGGCGCGATGAGACAGGATCAAGCTGCCACGCTGCTGCGGGCATACGGCTTCGACGTGCGTACCGACGGTCTCGGAAATGTGGCCGCCCGGGTGTGCGTGAAACGCTCGGACGGCACAGTCGGATTTGAATGGCGTGCTGTGCCCTCAGACTCGTCGGCCGAGGTCATGCGATGGATCGGTGCGTTGTGATCGGACCAGAGTTACGAGGGCACTTCAGAAACTGGGCGCCAAGGACCGGCTCGTAGGTCGGGATGCCGTCCGGCAGAGGGCCGGACCTCGTGGCCATAGCTGTGACGAATGAATCCCAGGCCGGAGAGTCGCCGGTGGTCTGTTTCTGGCGGACGATGGTGGTGTGCAGATCGGAGTCGGGCTGTCCACCGCGCAGGATCCACGGACTGCTGCGGCCGAGGCCACGCAGCTTGCGCGCGATCCGCTGAACGGGGCGACACCAAACCTTGCCGTGCTCCTTACGTCACCACACCATGCCCTCCATGCCGAAGCTGTACTCGACGTCGTGCATGAAGTCGCGCAGCCTACCGCGCTGGCTGGCTGTGTCGCGGAAGCCGTGGTCGCGGGCCGGCGGGAATTAGAACGTGAGCCAGCAGTCGTTGTGTGGCTTGGTGTGTTGCCGCAGCCAGCGGAGACATTCCACGTTGAGTTTCTCCGCACGCCCAGCGGGGGGTTGTTCGGGGGCTATCGGTTCAACCACAGTCGGGACCTGCATCTGCTGCTGCCCGACCCGCACACATTTCCGACCCACCTTCTGTTTTCTCATCTCAATACGCAGGACGCAGGCACGACCATCATCGGAGGCCTGGCCAGCGGCGCGGCCGAGCCGGGGCGGGCCACATTGTTCTGCGACGACAAGGTATTGGCCTCTGGCGCGGTCGGGGCGCGGCTAGCCGGCCTGCGGGTGCGTTCCGTGGTGTCGCAGGGCTGCCGACCGATCGGCGACCCATACACCGTGACGGCTGCGGAGGGGACCATCATCACGGCACTGGCCGGGCGTCCGCCGCTGCGCCTTCTCGAGGAGATCGTGACTGGCCTGTCTGGGCCGGAGCAGGTTCTCGTCTCGCGCGGCCTGCACCTCGGAGTTGCCATCGATGAATACAAGACCGAACTCGCGCGCGGCGACTTCCTGATCCGAGCGGTCACCGGGGCGGACGAGGCAACCGGTGTGATCAGAGTTGGCGATCTTGTCGATATCGGCACCACGGTGCAGTTCCAGGTCCGAGACGCTACGACCGCCGACCAGGACCTTCGCGAGTCGCTGCTTCACGCGCGTGCCGACGGCGTGCCCGTCGGAGCGCTGCTGTTCACCTGCAATGGGCGTGGCACCCGCATGTTCGATGCGCCGGACCACGACGCCACCATGATCAGCGACCTGCTTGGCGACATTCCATTAGCCGGGTTCTTCGCTGCTGGTGAACTGGGCTCGGTGGGTGGCAAGAATTTCCTGCACGGCTTCACTGCGTCCATGGCGCTCTTTGATCACGACCAAGGCTGAGCCGATATCTTCGGGTGGCGATTCGAGCCGCGGGATAATCCAGGGCGAGACGATCTTGGAGTTGTCATCACTCGATAGCGACCACTCCGGTTAGATCGCCGTTCATAATCTTGGACTAAATGCCAAATAGCAGCGATAGGTCCAAGATCATCACCAAGTTTTGTCCTGAAGATCAACCTTCGGCGGAGCACCGTTCATTGTGGTAGCTCAGCCGCCACGGCGAGCACTTCGTCGACGACAGCGGCGATGTCGGCGTCGGTGGTGCGGTGGTTGGTGATGCAGGCCCGCAACACGAAGTCGTTCCGCACGGTCGCGTTGGACAGGTATACCCGCCCGCGGCGGTTCACCCGGTCCAGCAGCTCCGCGTTGCGCTTGTCGAGTGATGCCTGGTCTCCGCCCACCCATCGGAAGCAGACTGCGCTGAGCGGGACATCGGCCACTCGTTCGAGGGATGGCTGCTTGTCGATCAGGTCGGCCAGTAGCCTGGCCTGTCGCAGATTCATGGCTATGGCGGCCCGGAAGGACGATAGGCCGTGGTAGCGAAGAGACAGCCATACCTTTAACGCCCGGATGCGTCGTGACAGTTCGATGGTCTCTTCGAACAGGACATCGCCCTCGACCGGGTCGTCACTCAACGAGGCCGCGTAGTCGTCGGTAAAGGCGAACGCCTGCCGTGCCGCTGCCGGGTTCCGGTAGAGCAAGACGCCGCAGTCCAGCGGCTGATAGAGCCATTTGTGGGCGTCGACGGACAGCGAATCAACGTCCGCGATTCCTGCAAACGTATCGGGTTCGACCATTGCCGCCGGTAGACCGTAGGCGCCGTCGACGTGGACCCAGAGATCCTCGTCTCTCGCCACTGCGACAAGCTCGGCGAGTGGGTCCACCGCACCGCTGACGGTCGTGCCGGCACAGGCGACGACGGCGAGCGGTTTGCGGCCCGCTGCTCGATCGGCTGCGACTGTCTTGCGCAGCGCCACGGGACTCAACCGGAAGTCGTCGTCGGCTGGGAGGAGGCGAAGGTTGTCACGGCCGAGACCCAGCAAAGCGACGGCTTTGCCAATCGACATGTGGGCTTCGGAGGAGGCATACACCACGCTCGGGCGGGCTACTCCTGTTTGGTTGGCCGGCGCCTTGGCCTCGCGCGCCAGCTCGATCGCGGTGGTCGTCTCCACGCCGAGCGCGGCCTTCGAACCAAAACCGCCGCCGACATGGTCGGCAATCACACGTACCTTGTCGTGGCCGAGCTTGTAGCGCTTGGCGATCAGCTCCATCACATGAAACACGGCCTGCGTCGAAACATGC
>Ga0081540_1002790_pt1 | contig 14164 bp, 17 predicted proteins | sample TabmetS2T1R1_FD_71024 | JGI IMG/M metagenome (GOLD analysis project Ga0081540, IMG submission 71024) | Tabebuia heterophylla rhizosphere microbial communities from the University of Puerto Rico - S2T1R1 | ecosystem: Host-associated > Plants > Roots > Rhizosphere ... | reverse complement strand
CGGGTCCCAATCGTTAGCCCGCACTCGAAGTGCGATGACCCAAACGGGTTCTCCCGGTCCCCGGAACGACCGTATCTGCATTACGTCGTCATGCCCTCGCCAATTGGTGGTGCCGCCTGCTGTCTAGGCGGCTAACAAAAGCTCCGGCTCCCTGTATCTCTCGCCGCGGACCGGGCGTGCCTTAGCAACCCACCCTGCGAACGCCCCCGATGTCAGCTTATCGACCGATTTCCACGCGTTTGACGGCCGGAAGAGTATTCCGCCAGATCGCGCGTTTGCACCATTTTTCGCCTTTCTCCATGCCTTCGCTGGTGGCACACATGGATTTCCAAGCGATGCGATCAGGTTGGCTGATGTGCTGGGCGGCACTTCCCAACCTTGTTGATGGATCAAGTAAAGATCGCTCAAGGTCGGCTTCTTGTGCGTCACCCACTCGAACAGAATGCCTTCGGTGATGACCTTGTAGGCCGCCGCAACGGCATTGTCGCGGGGATCACGAATTTGCCCCGAGCCGAATTTGTTGAACTCGTATTCGCTCAGTTGGAACAGGCCGATATACGACCCGGTGCGTTGCTTGGGGTCGAAACCGGACTCGATATGTCGGCACAAACGAAATCGACGCCGGCATTTTCCAGGCCCAGCAAGAAGTGAGCATCGCGAGAGAGCCGGTCCAGCTTGGCAATAACGAGCTTGGCGCCATAGACCCGGCAGGCTTGATCGCTTCGGCAAGCTTTGGCCTATCCGTGTTCCTTCCGCTCTCAATCTCCACGAACTCCTTCACCATGGCCCAGTTGCCGCCGTTCAGGTACTCGGCGACCGCATTGCGCTGCGCCTCGATGCCAAGCCCGGATTTGCCTCCGATCGGTCGAAACACGCAGGTAGCTGATCCATTCCCCGTCTGCCATGGTTCCGCTCTAAATCTGATTGGAAGCGATATCAAGGGGATTTTGGGGGCCTCACTGCCGCGGACCGCCCCTTATCTCCAAAGGACCAGTCCGAGGAAAATACAAACTTTAACCGTTCTTTGACGTTTGAGAGAAAACGCTGGTGGCCTGATTCGTCCAACAAGCGAGGCGCACATGCGTAACGATTGGCCACTGACGCCGTCTGAAATGGCTCTCTTCATCGCGGCCGTGACGTGTTTGGCTGGCGGGTTTATGATGGCAACGGGCGGCTGATTTGGTTTTAGGCCGCCGCCTCGTTTCCATTCATTGCATCTTCGCTGACCAGGACTGGGGATCTACGTGGAACTAATAATCTTGCCTCTGGCCTTCGTAATCATTCTGCTGTTTGCGGCTGTCGTACGAGTCTTGGGGACCGACAAAGGCTACAAAGTTCTCTTTGTTGTCATCGCCCTTATCTTTATGCTGGCGACCTACCGCGGTAAGCTATAGCTCTCACGCCCGCCCGTTCGGTACCGACGACGGAAATGGCACTCTTCATTGCGGCCGTGAAGTGCATGGCCGCGGGTTTGTGATGGTAGCGGGCGGCTAATTCGCCCCGACCGCTGTCGCCAGCCGCGCACGCGAGTCCTCCTCGATCCAGGCGAATACCGTTTCCGGCTCAGTGCCGCTCGCACCGCAAGCATCGATAATCTCGACCAGGCGCCGAACCTTCCGCATCTCCTCCCGATCCATCGGACCGCGGTTCTCGATCGCAATCTGGACGTCCTTGAATGGTGCTGAATGCCACTCGCAAATAGGTCGACGGATCTTCCTGCCTCACACGGGCCAGAACGGCCGGCCCATCGGCCCCATCGCGGTCTCGGAGAACTTGCTGCGAGCGCCCTATGGCCTCCCAAGGGGATTCCTAGATTGTCCAGGCTTCCAAGGCTTTAAACCGCTGTTTCGATTGTGTTTCATCAGTGGATTCGCTTTCTCGGGCTCCAGCGCGGCTCGAATGACGGGCTCGGGCCCGGGCATGACAGGCGGAGAATGTGGCGCTTGCCGTGCCAACTGGCCTCTTTTTTCGCTTCTCCGCCCCGCTTAGAGCGCGTTTAGCATTGACGACGACGGTGAATGAGAACTTTGCGGCGCGCCCCGCGCGGTGCAAGGGAGGTTCGTTCCGTCGGGTGGAGCAAGCGTTTGGGTACCGAATGGTGCTTTCAGCGCAAACTGCGCCGCATGCTGGTTGCTACCGCCATCATTGGTCCCGTGGCGCTGGCGCCCGGGATGAGTTCGGCCGAAGGCTTGCTCGATTTCTTTTTCGGCGGTAGCCAGAAGCAGCAGCCCCAGCCCTCGTTTTTCGATAGTATTTTCAACACTAATCTGCAACCACCGCAGCCCGCGCCGTCGGTTGCCGCAAGCTCGGGACCTGGCTTCAGCTCGGGACCTGGCTTCTGCGCGCCGCATTGCGTTTGCGAGAAGTGATCTCGGGCTTCCCGTGCCGGTGACGAGAAGATGATCTTTCCATGTGTCTGTCATGGCTAGACACCTTCCCAACGTCGCAGGTCGGCGAGGATCTCGATGTCCGCCCAACCAGGCGGATAACTATTGTGTAATAAGGCCGCGTGCGTGGTATTCCCTCAGATTGCGAACTTCATCGCCGAGCGCGCGAAGCGGCACCGGCAATCTTAGCGATGATTTTGTGGCGTGCTAATTCATCGCGCCACCTCCGATCGCCACCAACGAATGCCGTCAGCGGTCCTGCCCGGAGGTGGCGTGCAATCGGCGGGGAAGCTCACAACCGAAAACGATGAGAGCCAAGCGCCGCGCTTCCTGTTGCGAAGCTGGGCCTGCCGTGTGTATCTTCGGAGTTGTTGATGATATGCTTTGCGAAGAATTGGCCCTGTCACTTGCCAGAGTGGCGGGGCTGCGCATTTGTGAGCTGTCAATCGGGACAGATGGCTGAGACGGACATTGAGAAGCATCGATATTGTCGACCGTCTCAGGATTTTCTATGTCTTTGATTTCTCTGGAGGTGGCTAGTCCTGCCGGGCCCACCAGTTAGATCAGTATTTTTTTGAGTTTTGGTGAGCCGGTTTAGCTCGACCACCGATTTGACCACCGCTACGTTCTTTCTTCGGTCCTTCGATCCGATGGCTTAAGCGGCTTCACGCATGTAGTCAGGATGATGATGATCGTACACGTCCAACAACGTCTTAACTGACATTCCTAAGAAGCCAGACACCTGCCACGGATCGGTCCGGAGCCGATAAAAAATGCTGTGGCACTTAGATCGACAAATGAGCGTTCGTCGTGTCGACCAGGAGAGGCCGACGCGATAGCTGCTGCGCGGGTACCCCGCCTACTTTACGCCGGCGGGATACGCATTATTTGATCCGGGCAACACGGGCACGCCGCCGGGAACATCCACGAGCACGATGTTCACATTTGACACCAGCAATGGCTGTTCCACCGCTCCGATCTGCACAACGTTGGTTCCCGTCACGAGATCAGTCAGAGGAATAGTCACCGCAAGCGTTTTCCAGCCGGTTTTGTTGATTGTATCTGGATATGGCCACGGTGTTGGATGCTGGTTGCCGTTCACGGTTACAATGAGGTTCGCTATTGGCTGATCGTTTGCAGGCCGAGAATTGAATAGCACCCTCGCTGCCGATGCCTGCCTGTTGGCCGGCATGTTGAGCACATTCCAGACCGTTGTCTGGTTTGCTGCTGCCGAGGCCTTTCCCAGATCAACAGAGCCATCCGCGTGCGGGGTCAGGGCATCGAGCGCATCATAGCTGAAATCCCGATAGGTAAACGGGCCGTCAAAAGCGACATTGTCCCAGACAAACGTATGTTCCGTCTGACATGGCTTGCCAGTGGCCTGGCAATTTCCCTTCACCGCGTTGTAGTGCGCGTCCTGGATCCAGATGAGACCTCGCGTGAGGGAAAGGTTCACGTTAGACCAGCGTGTCATCAACCTAAGATCCGTGCTTCCGGCATCAGACCCCCACATCTCAATCTGATTTTGAGAAACGCGCAATTCAACGTGGTTGAGCGGACCATTGGGACCGGTGGCGCTCTTCACACAGCTGAATATCTGCGTGTTGTTTCCCAGTGATCTGTATTCCGGAACCCAGTCACGGAAGATCATGATGTCCGCTGCGCCCCATCTGTCAACATCTCCCCCATTGGGACATGCTCCAGAGTTTCCGGCATATGAATCGACCGACAGGCGAACTCCAAAACCATGTCGCGGTGCAGAGCATACGCCGATGCTGCACGGATCATAGAAAACAAACGGTGCAGGAACCGGTGCATCCGTAATCCAGAATTCCGGCCACGCCGCATGGCTGCCCTGGGTATCGTTCGAAACATCGAATGACACCGTTCCGGTTCGCCCCGCGAAATCAAAAGGCTGTTTTGGATACATAGCTAAAACGGTAATGCTATGCGCGTCGTCGAGCGCTTCACGCAGTTGGCCATTGCAAACGACGACATCGTTTGGGGGGACGACTGTTGTGGTGCCACTGCAACCAACGAGCGCTGTTGGCAGCCACGTATTTTGCAAACCCTGTCCCGGACTATTCAGTCCACCAATACGAGATACTCCCCAGACATTTGGATCGAGACCGCCCGTGCGGCTTGGAATTCCCGGATTTTTGTTGTCAAAGGTGTCGCAGAAGACAGCCGCGCTGCCCAGCCGCAGGCCGCAATTCGCGCTAACAGGACCCGGTGTTGGCGTTGATGTCGGTGTTGGCGTTGGCGTTGATACAGAGGCCGATGCAGAGCAGCTCGCGATGGTACCGCTGTTAGAACCGTTGCAGCTCCATGTCCACGGGCCCGAGCCTACCACGGACGACGCCGTACCGGCGGAGCAAAGGTTGGTCGAAGGTGCAGACGATGCCGTCGTGCCATTCGCCGATCCGCACGCACCGCTGACCGGCGCCGGGGCGGCATTCACCGCTACCGTCGTACTGGCCGCTGCAGACGTACCGCCGCTTCCGGTACAGGTCAGCGTGTAGGTCGCAGTGCTTGCCGGCGATGTCGCGAGGGTGCCGCTGGTCGGCTTCGTCCCGCTCCACCCGCCCGAGGCGGCGCATGAGGTTGCGTTGGTCGAGGACCAGGTCACGGTCGAGATATTGCTCGACGTTATGCTGGGCGGGCTCGCCGAAATTGTCACCGTGGGTAGCGGAGTTGGCGTTGGTGTCGGAGTTGATGTTGCAACTGCATAATCCAACTTGGCAACAGCGTCCGACGGCACAGCGTTTCCGCAATCCCCTCTCGATATAAAGAATGCTTGCCGAGTAGCACTATAACTTACTCGTTGCGGGGCAAACGGCAACGCTGCACCAATAGCGGTCCAAGTTAATCCTCCATCAGAAGAAGCCATTAACTTCGTTGCAGTGCTAGAGACAATTCTACCGTCTGGAAGTTCGCTAGGAGGAATTGCCTGAAGACCACTTCCAACCGAAGTCCACGTGACTCCAGAGTCAACGGACTTGAGCAGTCCGTTACCTGATACCCAATAAATATTTCCGTTCGAGGCAAGAAGCGGAGGACCCGAAGCATTAAGAGAGCTTACTTTTGTCCATGTTGTTCCACCATTCACGGTTCGATAAATGCCAGGTGTCCCTCCACCCCAACTGGTATCTGTATTAACGACATATGTTTGAGCATTGATAACCAAAGGACTGCTCGAAAATCCGGTACCAGCAGGAAGATTTGAACCAATGTTTGTCCAGTTTTGACCACCATCAGTAGACTTCCAAACTGTTCGTGCCTGCTCGTGACCGCCAGCCAACAACGTTTGTCGATTTGGATCAGTATAATCAACACTGACAAAATCAATGTGACTTACATTGTTGCCCAATCGCTGGAACGTCGATCCACCATTGATCGTTTTATAAACACCGCCACCATTGTAGATACCTGATTCATAGAAGATGGCAGGGTTTGCCGGATCGTAGGATATCGACGATGGTCTATTAGTAATGACCTCTGAACCAGCACCGACCCCCAACTGAGACCATGTCGTCCCACTAGAATTTGACCACAGGCCTTTCAAAGCAACGCCAGCAATAACAGAATTTGAATTTGGTACAGGAGATATGAAAGACAAATTCCCACATTCCGATGCCATGTTAGCCAAGTTGCCTGTCGCATTTGACCAAGCAAGAGGTGTCGATGTTGGCGTTGGAGTCGGCGTCGGTGTCGGTGTCGACGCAGCCAGTAACGCAGAGCAGCTCGCGCTGGTACCGCCGCTAGAACCGCCGCAGCTCCACGTCCACGGGCCCGAGCCTGCCACGGAGGACGCCGTACCGGCGGAGCAAAGGTTGGTCGAAGGTTTCGACGACGCCGTCGTGCCGTTCGACGATCCGCACACGCCGGCGACCGGCGCCGGGGCGGCATTCACCGCTACCGTCGTACTGGTTGATGACGCGCCGCCTTTCCCGATGCAGGTCAGCGTGTAGGTCGTCGTACTTGTCGGCGATGCCGTGAGGGTGCCGCTGGTCGCCTTCGGCCCGCTCCACCCGCCCGAGGCGGTGCAAAGAAATGCGTTGGTCGAGGACCAGGTTACGGTCGAGATTTTGCCGGACGTTATGCTGGCCGGGCTCGCCGAAACTGTCACCGTGGGTTTACCATCCGGGGTGCCGCCGATAGGACCCGGTGTTGGCGGTGGTGGCGTTGTTGGCGGTGTGGATCCTCCTCCCGATGGCGGTGTGGATCCTCCCCCTCCCGCTACAGTCATCGATGCGGAGCAGCTTGCGGTAGTGCCGCCATTAGAACCGCCGCAGCTCCATGTCCACGGGCCCGAGCCCGCCACTGACGACGCCGTACCGGCGGAGCAAAGGTTGGTCGAGGGTATAGACGATGCCGTCGTGCCATTAGCCGATCCGCACACGCCGCTGACCGGCGCCGGGCCGGCATTCACCGCTACCGTCGTACTGGCTACTGACGCACCGGCGCTCCCGACACAGGTCAGCGTGTAGGTCGTAGTGCTTGTCGGCAATGCCGCGAAGGTGCCGCTGGTCGCCTTCGGCCCGCTCCACCCGCCCGAGGCGATGCAAAAAAATGCGTTGGTCGAGGACCAGGTCACGCTCGAGCTTTTGCCGGACGATATGCTGGTCGGGCTCGCCGAAATTGTCACCGTGGGTCGGAAGCCAACCTGGGAAACGGCTGGCGTGGCCAGCACCAACGGCGACAGCGCGATCATCGAGACAAGTGCCCTCGCAAGGTAAGTGTTGGCACCGTCGAGCGAAGTGATAAATGCGGAACGCACGTGTGTTGCTCCTAACCCAATCAAAAGCTGCTGCAATCCAAGATCAAAGGCTCGCTGCAATCCAAAGTCGGAATGATGGTGAAGTCATGGTTCGCCATGCGCTCCCGAGTGACCATTGTGCGGCAATCAATCGCCAAGGGCTCTCGAAGCTACAAAGCAAGCCCGTGGAAACCCAGCCAGATCCCCACCCCAATCTATTCACAGCAATTCTCCCCCGTGGCACCCCAATGCCACCTAAGCGGCGAACGCCCGTGCGTTTCAGTTTGCAAGGCAACAACCGCGCCCCGCAGCAGGCGAGCCAGTAGCGCTTTCATATACAACTATGGGCATTCTGCGAACATTGTGCGGCGAATGCTCCAATCTATGCGGCAAAGCAACGACCATTTTGCGCACAATCAATTTCTCAGCGCGAGACGCAATTCATGCAACTAGGATATGCAGAGGTAGGCAGAATTTGCCGCTCTGATGGTTAACAACCGGTCAAACTTAACTCTTGGACCTGTCGACGTTTTGTCTGTTGATTGAGCTCCAGTCCCCCGGCCGGCGATGGAGCTTGCTGCATCTGCGAATTCTTGCGGTCCGTTCGAGGCAACTCCCCGCTTCGCATCCGCTCCCCCGCGCTCATTATTGAAGAGCCTGAAGGTGGCGAATCGGCCGTCCTGCGACGCCAACACTACCTTGCGCCTGTCGATTTGAGCGACCTTCCAATCATCAGGGCGGAATCGAGAGATTTTGTAATTTCTGGAGAGAACATCTTCTCAATTCGCTATGATTAATTCGCGCCTGATTGCCCATTCGTGAGGAAGGACGTAATCCAAAGAATGGTCGGGCTCGCATGACGCTATGGCGACCCAGCCTTAAGCCGTGGCCGACTTTGAGCCTGCCCGACGACGAATTGTTGTAATAGGTCCATCCAGCGTTTTGCGACTTGTGTTGGATTGAATTCTTCAAGGGCGCGCCTTTGAGCGGCGCGCCCCAACTGACGCGCCGCTTCTCGATCTTCGATCAGAGCACGAAGATTCCGAGTTAGGCCACCAATGTCGTTCGGATACGATAGTAGTCCAGTTTCCCCGTGGCGAATAAGCTCGGGCACGCCGCCGGAGTGAAAGGCAACAGAGGGTAGACCTTCTGCCGCTGCTTCGATAAAGACAAGAGGACATGGATCTAGTTCGGTCGGCAGGCAGAACACGTCGGCACACCGCATTAGAGATTTGATGTCGCTACGATACCCCGCAATGGTCACATGCTCGGTTAACTTCAGCTCACGCAGTTTCTCCTGCAGAACCTGCGCATAATCATTGCGAAGCGTTGATTTTCCGCACACCAGCAGTTGCGCTGACGGAACACTTTTTAGAACTTGAGCAAATGCTTCGAACAGAGGGAAATGGCCCTTGCCGGGGTCAAGCCGCCCTACGGACAAGATGAGAGGGGTGTGGGGAGCATAGCCGAGTTCCGCTCTCTTCGCTTCGGAATCATCTTCCGCGTTCGTGTGTCTGCTTATGGGGATAGGATTCAGGAGGGTAGTTATGCTCTCAGGAGAAGCGCCACTAAGTAACGCCGTTTGCCTCGTAAATTCCGATACGGACAAAGCGTGTCTTGAGTTACACAATATGCTTAGGATCCCGCGACCGACCCACGGTCCGAGATTAGAATGATGGTGAACTACGTGTGGAATGCGGAAGGTCCTCGACAACATTCGAGCGAGTCTGACGTCGCGGCCACGCCCAGAAGAATAGATTAGATCGGGCCTTAAGTTTCTTGTGATGCTAAGCACGGATAGAAGTGACGTTGGCAGCTTGCTGCCCATCAGGGCTGCGCGACGGATCCTGCTTGGCTTTGGAACGATCGACATATCTCGCCCGAAATCACAGAAATCAACATCACTCTCGGACAAGAATTCCGAAGAGAATGGCGGGCCCTGCCAAATAAAATGGGCTTTCAAGGATCCCGTTGGTGCGTGACGAGCCAGTATACTGTGAACCTTATATTCTGGTAGCATTTCATTCGTGTCAGTATGCAAAAAGAGAACCTTCATGCGGGCTCCATCCTCTCTATTGCCGCCGCCAATTCAACATATCCGCGCACGTGTTCGCGGTCGCCTCAGGCTGGCGCGCGGCAAAGTTAACCACGGTCCGCGCGCGCTGGCGTTTTTCGCGCCTCCTTTTCCATACTCCTACTGTAAGACGTCACTGCCGTGTTTCCTTCAAGCATAGAGACTACGCTCCTACCAACGACCACAGAGTAGCGTGGCGTGTCACGAAGGGCCAGAAGCGAGAGTCCTGACCTGACCCGCGTCCGCTAAAATCGGAGAGCGGGCTGAACCGATCGTAGCGCGCCAATCACAAGTTTTTCAATTTGCGGTGCTGGCCCCCTGCCCGGCCGGTGGAAACCCTGGGTCAGCCCCGCGCTGGCAATTCCGCCAATTGGCAAGACAATTGCTGTCACCTGAAGTCACGCTTGCGGCTCACGCCCTGAGTGTGCCGATTTAGGTCAATGGATCGCCAATATGAAACAGCCGTATCGCACGGGTGAGACGCCCCTAAAAACAATACAGATTCGTAGACTGATTGAGGATCTCCGGCGCGTTGTCGCAATCCTTGACGCGGGTATCGCTGAAGAGGAAGCGCAAGCCCGCATCTTGGATCCCACAAAGCCGCAGTACCCGTTCCTGGCGCGGGCACTTGCTGCTCGCAAGGCAAATCTGGAGAGCACTTTGGCCTCTCTTGAGCGGCGCATCGGAGATTCAATTGCGGGCCTGACGCAGGCGGTGCGCGCTCCGGCGGAATGACAACGGCCGCTGCGCTGGTTCAGCGGCCTCCCCGGAAGAAATGCTTCGCAATAAGATTGCACCCCGCCCAGGGGGCCCATGAGCGTGACGCAATATCGAAAAGGAGGAAGCTCCCGGCTCGCTCGATTCGCAAATCCGCTTGGTCGCTGACGGGGCTCCGCAACCTCCCAGGTCGAAGCCGCCGATTTGCACCTACTTTGACACGATGCTCACATAGTCCGGAAATCGACTTAGTGCTGCCGCACGCAAGAACTTGAAGTGACCGATCAGCTTTGCCAGTTCGTCAAGTCGTCGCTGGCCGTTGATGATTTCGGTGTCAAAAAGATTCTGATGATAATTTCGATGCGGTTCACGATCCAGATATTCATCGGATGCCGTGCCGACCGTCACCGCTGCACGGGCGAGCACACCTTCGACGCGTCCTTTCAAGCCATCGCGCTCATTTTCAGCCGCCTGCATCGCTCGTTCGATCGCTTGGATCACGGATTGTATTCGCTCTCGGTCAGTCTCAGCGTCCCGCTCCAACGATCGCGCCCGAAATTGATCCGACCGGGCTGCGAATACCCTGTGTAGTCTGGCCCGCAAGAACAAGTTAAACATCACGACTCATCCGGTAATGGACAGAATCAGAAACCTTAGCCTATCGCCACGCATGACGAACCTACGTCCGAAAAATCAATTGGTTACACTGAATTGCATAACGGGGAGGTTGAGGTTGGAACGCGCGGTTTCCTAAAACGCAGCCCGAAGCCAGCCTACTGCCTGGATACCCAGGCAGGCGAGCATTCCCCACAGAGCGACGTTGATTTGCAAGACGACCGGCATTCCGGCTCCACCCCGGCACCTCAATACGGTTAGGCAACCCCGATGGCTTGGTCAGGTTCCCGCTGGGAACACACTTCCTCGAAATGCTGAGTCGTTCAAGAAATAAGCGTGCTGCGCTGCGAAGCGCGAGGTGTGATCTTGCAAACCCCCTCACCGGATAAAGCGCTCGTAGCCGACCATGGTTTTCACGATGCCGCTGACCGTCGTCGTCGGCACCTGAGCTATCGACGACTTTTTGCGCGCCCGCAGGCAAACAGGACCAGCCCAAGTCCGCCAACATCAAGAAGCCAATTTAGCTTTAGGCCAATAGCACGCTCCCCGATCAAATGATCCATTTGATGCAGCGACACGTCTCTTGTCAGACCTAGCGCCAGCAACATGATCGTTGCTGACAAAGCCAGCCGAGTCGAAAGGCTCGCTTGCCTTGCCGCAAGCAATAAGACGATCGCGCCGATCGAACAAATTGCGAGCACACCCGCAATAAGCCAGACCTGAAACACCCGCCGGTGGGCATACCAACCTTGATCAATTGCAATCATGCGACCCATATTCGTCACGGCGCCTTCAAATAGCTTATTGACGCCAAGCAACGCGAGCATGATCAGGATCGCGGTCCAAAGCACTCGCTCGCTACGGTCGAAGCCAATTGAAGCCCTTTTTGTGGTCCAAGCCACGGCGAAATAAACGCTCGCGAAAACAATGGAACCAATAGTGACTGTCATGGCAACCCAGCCTCCAAAGCTAAGCTACAGGGGTCGTACCTAGAATTGCGAGAGGAATAGTCCCCAGACGGACCGCCGAGCAAAGTTACCTTGCCCGACGGTTTCGCTTCCTCGAGAGCTTGCTGGCGCACCATACGGCAGCGGCCCTGACGGGGGAATCGCCACGTGCATTTCGGGCAGGAGCGTCGGGCGGTGCCGGCCTTCGAGCGTGACCTGAGCCGCGATGGCGCCGGCCTTCGACTTAACGGACTCGTGCTGTGCCGACCGGGTCCAGCCTGTCGTTAGACCGCTTACGTAGCGCGGCTGCAATTGAACTGATCTGGACAGACGGACTGCGCTGGGGTTGCTTTCCGGCCGGCCACCGCCGACTTTGGAGCACAACGCTCAGCGCTTCTGACGGTGGCAATCTCGGCCCTCTAGTACACATCTCACGTTGAGGAGCACAGGTTTTCGATTGAGAAGAAGACCGGCATTTTTAGTCGCTCGGACAGCCCGTGCTGAGCGACTTTCCTGAAGCGGAAGCAAGCATTATCCGGCGAGCGGTCAAGCGCTTCTCGGCTGTGACACGCACAGCAACGCTAATACTCGTCAGCAAGGTCTCCAAGGGGAAACGGAATTCCAGCTCGACTGCCCCCCTGGAGGTCGCGCGATGGAAAATCGCCCTCCCTTCGCTTTGAGCGGGCCATGCGAATTGTCAAATGGCTAATCCTCTCGTTCGCCTGGCGAAGGTGATCCAGTTGCGCGGCCAAATTGGCGAGTTCAGAGGAGGTGGTCGATAATGCAATAGACCTTCGGTTGATTTCATTCAGTCGCAATTTAATTTCAACATTATTGCCTGTTCGGTACATATGAACCTCTTACGCGAGCTAACAGCACAAGTGTAAATGCAAAGAATATGCCAGCCAAAGCCTAGTTCAAACGCAACCTCGTCTCCAGGACGAGTGTACGGCTATTTTCCCGTATGATGCCAATGAAGCTACATTGGAAAGCGCGACGCTAATGTGACGCAAGCAATATTCCACAGGCTTCGATCGACGCTGCTCCACCGTAACGCTCCTGAAACCAAAGCAAGAAACTCTTTGGCGCTTCTAGCAATATCCCAAAAAGCTGATCGAGATCAGGTTTTTGGGACTGCTGCAGGATTTCAGCTGCCCGCATTCGCCAGCGATCGGCGCCGATCGCTGGCCTGAACGCGCCGCAGTGACAGTTCCCTTGCCAACCACCTGTTTGGAGCATCAAATTGCGTGACGCACCAATTGGACGCTGATCAAAATCTATGGGCCCGGAAAAATTGCAGCCGGAAAGCGAGGACGCGGTCCCCACCGTCACCCAAGGGGTTGAATTCGCGCTTGTGCTTTCTCGCATCATCGATTCGGTCGAAAAAGACCCCGAGCAACTGCGCGCTACAATCTACGAGCTAGCTCGACACAAGCTGAAGGAGCAATTCGGCTCAAGCAGTTTGGCGGAGGAACGAAGTCTTTCCAAATCGCTTGAAATTGCGATCCAAGGTGTGGAGGCATTCCACAGAAAGAATGAAGCGACAACAGCGGCACTGCCGGCGCCGGGTCAAGGGAGCTCTCCAATGTTGGGACATGCTCCGCGCCACGATGTCGCGCCCGTTGTCCAAGAGTTTCCTCCAGCGATCGAAATCCAGGTCTCTGCACCCGCCAGCTCCTTGACCTGGAAGAGACATCCCGGATCCGAGGTGGCTTGGCGCTTCGCCAAGGCTTGCGCAGTAGCACTTGCGGTTGCGGTTGCACTTGCGGCCGTCATGTTCAACCTGCTTGGAAAGAAGGAAAACGTCGCTGTTATCAATCAGCCAGGGTCAATCCTGCCGAAAGCGGTAACGCCTGCCTCACAATCCGCGCAATCGGCAACGTCTCCACCACAGCCTGCACAGGCCTCGCCCACTCTCCCATCGTCCTTTGGCATCTATGCATTGAGCGGGGACAAGCTCTACCAACTCGATTTGTTGCCGGGCAGAGCACCAGACGCGCGCGTTGCCATTTCCTCCGTGATCACGACCAACAGCCGTACGACGTTGCCGGACGGACACCTGACCTTCATAGTCTATCGAAGGGATTCAGCGACCAACGCGGCCGATCGAGCCGAGGTTCGGCTCGTTGCCAGGATCACGAGAGAATTGAGCTTCGACAAGGACGGCAAGCGGGTTGCTTCAGAGATCGCCGACAATTGGGTGATTCGGAATATTTCGATCCCATATCGAACGGCACCGAAGAAGGATATTCCTGACATGTACGAAATTCGAAGCGAGAATCCGGAAACTCCATTGGCACCAGGCCGCTACGCGCTGGTGCTCAAGGGCTACGCTTACGATTTCAGCGTTGCGGGTCAGGTCGCTGATCCCCGGCAATGCCTGGAGCGACTGGTGGCGACCAACGGTCAGTTCTATTCCGAGTGCAAGTAGCAGCTGATGAACTGTTCTGGTTGGAAGAGTGCTTGTGAAAATCGCACGGCCTGAGGGCCGACGCTAAAAGTCAGCTAGTTCTACAGCGTCATAGGTTTCTGCGCTGCACCGATCTTGCTATCGGCGCGGCACAGCATGGGCATCGCGGCAACGTCTGAACGAGAGCTACAATTAGCCGTCGGCGCATGGTCGCGATCGAGTTCGGAAGATGCCGTATCGGGCCGCAGCGGCGGA